>MDSW01132454.1_pt1 | contig 88392 bp, 89 predicted proteins | sample 811171 | NCBI WGS metagenome assembly MDSW01 (sample SAMN05326641, study PRJNA326480) | marine metagenome | isolation source: seawater | place: Atlantic Ocean: North West | collected 2012
ATTCCCGATTTGTCGGACGTGCAGGTGATTATCAAAACCAGTTATCCGGGGCAGGCGCCGCAGGTGGTGGAAGATCAGGTCACCTATCCGCTGACTACTGCCATGTTGTCAGTACCGGGTGCGGTCACCGTACGCGGCTACTCGTTTTTTGGCGACTCCTATGTCTATGTCATTTTTGATGAAGATACCGATGCTTACTGGGCCCGCTCGCGGGTATTGGAATACCTGTCGCAGGTGGCGCCGACGCTGCCACCCAGTGCCAGACCACAATTGGGACCAGATGCCACTGGCGTGGGTTGGGTTTATCTCTACGCGTTGGTAGATAGAACTGGTCAGCACGACATCAGTCAGTTGCGCAGCCTGCAGGATTGGTTTTTGAAATACGAACTGCAAACGGTGCCGGGTGTATCTGAAGTCTCTGCGCTTGGCGGTATGGTCAAGCAATATCAGGTCAAGGTGAACCCGGACAAGCTGCGTGCTTTTAACATTCCTATCTCTCATATCCAGATGGCCATCCAACGGGGTAATCAGGAAGTTGGTGCTTCTGTTGTGGAGATGAGTGAAGCGGAATATATGGTGCGTGCCAGTGGCTATATCCAGGGTGTTGACGATCTGAGAACCATTCCTCTGGGTTTGGATATGAATGGCACACCGCTGTTATTAAAGGATGTGGCCGATATTGAACTGGGCCCGCAAATGCGTCGTGGCATAGCTGAACTCAATGGCGAGGGCGAAGTCGTGGGCGGCATTGTGGTGATGCGCTTTGGCGAGAATGCCCAGAAAACCATTGATGGCGTCAAAGCAAAGTTGGAAAAACTCAAGGCGGGTTTGCCGGAAGGCGTAGAAATTGTCACGGTTTACGACCGCTCTCGATTGATCTCTAGTGCCATTGACAGTTTATGGAAAAGCCTGATTGAAGAGCTTGCTATCGTTGCGTTGATCTGTGTCATCTTCTTGTTTCATGTCAGGTCATCACTGGTGGCAGTCGTTAGTCTGCCGCTGGGCATCCTGACGGCTTTTATTGTGATGTACTGGCAAGGCGTTAATGCAAACATTATGTCCCTTGGAGGAATCGCGATTGCCATCGGTGCCATGATAGATGGTGCGATTGTGATGATTGAAAATATGCATAAGCATATGGAACGTACGCCGTTGACGCGAGAGAACCGTTGGAACGTGGTGGCAGAGTCCGCCAGCGAAGTCGGCCCGGCATTGTTTTTCAGTCTGCTGATTATCACCATCAGCTTCGTGCCGGTATTTACCCTGGAGGCTCAGGAAGGCCGAATGTTTAGTCCACTGGCCTTCACTAAAACCTATGCCATGGCCGCCAGCGCCGCGCTGGCAGTAACTGTGGTGCCAGTGTTGATGGGATATTTTATCAGGGGCAAGGTGGTCGCTGAGAGAAAAAACCCCGTCAACAGGTTACTGATTGCAGGCTATATGCCGCTGCTCAAGGGCGTTTTGCGCTTTCCAAAAATCACACTCGTCATGGCTGGTGTTGTGTTTCTTGTTGGGATCTGGCCGCTTAACAAGATCGGCAGCGAATTCATACCCGATCTGGATGAAGGCGACCTGATGTACATGCCCACTACCTATCCGGGCCTGTCCATCGGCAAGGCGCGGGAGATCCTGCAACAGACTGACAAGCTGATTGCCACAGTTCCGGAAGTAGAAACCGTATTTGGCAAAATCGGACGGGCCGAAACTGCCACCGATCCGGCGCCGCTAACCATGATTGAAACCTTTATCCAGTTGAAACCCAGAGAGGCGTGGCGCGATGGCATGACCACCGACAAACTCAAGAAGGAGCTTGATGCGCTGGTAAAGTTTCCCGGCTTGACCAATGCCTGGGTGATGCCCATCAAAACCCGCATCGACATGCTGGCTACCGGTATAAAAACCCCGGTAGGTATCAAGGTAGCTGGCCCCGAATTGAAGGAAATCGAAAAGATCGGCAAGCGTCTGGAGCAGGTACTCAAAGATGTACCAGGCACCGCCTCAGTGTATTCAGAGCGAGTAGCGGGTGGCCGTTATATCAAGGTGGATATTCAACGGGAAAAAGCAGCGCGCTATGGCCTCAATATCGCTGATGTGCAGCAGGTGGTGGCCACAGCCATCGGCGGTATGAATGTGGCACAAACCATTGAAGGACTGGAACGTTACCCCGTCAACCTGCGTTACCCACAAGATTACCGCAACTCTCCCGAGCAGTTAGCTCTGCTGCCTATTGTCACGACCAGTGGTCAGCGCATTGCATTGGGGGATGTCGCTCGTGTTTATGTTGAAGACGGGCCGCCTGCCATCAAGAGTGAAAACGCCCGTCTTAATGGTTGGACCTTTGTCGATATCGACGGAGTGGATGTCGGCAGTTATGTGGAAGACGCTATGAAAGTGGTGGCCGATCAGGTCGAACTACCAACAAGCTACTCCCTGAATTGGTCGGGACAGTATGAATACATGTTGCGGGCCAAAGAGAAGCTCTCCTACGTGGTACCTCTGACTCTGGCAATTATCATCGTGCTGCTCTATTTAAATTTCCGCAGTGTTGCCGAGGTCGCCATCATTATGGGCACCTTACCACTGGCAATGATTGGGTCCATCTGGTTGATGTATTTGCTTGGTTACAACTTTTCCGTTGCAGTGGGTGTGGGTTTTATCGCGTTGGCGGGCGTGGCGGTAGAAATTGGCGTCATTATGCTGGTCTATCTCAACCAGGCACATAGGCTTTTCTTGCTTCAGTGTGAGGAGCAGGGCATCACACCGAATATGAAAGGATTGCGGGAAGCTGTTCTTCACGGTGCTGGCTTACGGGTTAGACCGGTGATGATGACGACAGTTTCTACTATTGTCGGCTTACTGCCGATCATGTTCAGTACCGGTACGGGGGCGGAAGTGGTCAGCAGAATTGCTGCACCTATGGTGGGGGGCATGCTCAGTGCTTTGGTATTGACATTGTTGGTATTGCCGGCGGTTTATTTGCTTTGGAAGCAGAGCAAGGTAGATGAATAATCGGAAGAAAAAAGATCGCGGCATTACATGAATGTAATGAATGAGTCACCTTACGGTCAGGTACCCAGCCCTAGGATAGGCCTGATGTTTTCCTATGATCGGCACTTTGCTTTTTTTCATGCGTAAGCTGGCGGACAGACAATTGATCGGTACCGACTGAGACAAATACAGCCAGATTCAGGGTGATTTAAATATTGAAAATCAAAAGTGGAAGACTGTTAAAAGTTGCTTGACCTGTGTCTTGGACACAGGTGTAAGGTGGCATAAAAATACGGATTAACTCCTCAGATTGACACTTTGGTTTTAATCCAGTGATCAATCAGGCATAGGCATCAACCACGCCCTTAAGTCTTAGCTGTGCGCCGGGATTACTTGACTGTGTTGGGAGGAAAGGAAATGAAGGTAAGTGAAATAGCCAGGTACCTGGGCGTTACGGCAGATACTGTGCGATTTTATACCCGGATTAATGTGTTGAACCCCAAAAGAAGCCAAGTGAACGGCTACCGGGAGTACAGTGAAGCAGATGTACACCGGTTGCGCTTTGTGCTTAGTGCCAGACAACTGGAGTTCTCCGTGGACGATATTCAGCAAATTCTTTCCCATTCAGATAAGAAAAAATCGCCTTGTCCAACAGTCAGGCGATTGATTGAAAAGCGGCTGCATGAAACGGAGCAACGGTTTGAGGAAATGGTTAGGTTGAGAGATCGAATGCGTGAATCGGTCAGGGAGTGGAGTGCGTTACCGGACCGAGAGCCTGATGGAAACATGGTTTGTCATCTTATAGAAAAATTTACTGCAAACTTCAGCGAGGATTCGTCGTCATGAGTGAGTCATTTCAAAAACACGATATTCAAATAGGTTATGAAGTGCTGGCCAAACCTCTATGACAGAGAAGAGGATCGTTTAATTTATTCTCTACACAAAGATGAAAATTACCACAGGCTCTGGAGATTCGATGATGAGCGATAAAATCCATACACAGAATGTTGAAAAAAAATCACACGGGGCTAACGCTCAGCCAGAAGAACGTTCACCAAGTGATATGTCTGACAATGCCAATGCGCTGCCCACTAAGCTACTGAGAAAAATTTATATCATTGTGCCAGGTATGGGAAGTGACCATTGCGCGGGGCTGGTGAAGACCTCGCTTAAGCGGCTTGACGGCGTTGAAGAAATCCAAACAAATATCGCGACGCATCGTGTTGAAGTAGTTTTTGATCAGGCCAGGCTCACTGATCAAAACATAAAAAAGGCGGTGGAGAAGGCCGGTTACGACGTAGATTCAATGCAGGCGGCTGATGAAGCAGAAATGTTTCTTACCGTGCCAGGTATGGGGAGTGATCACTGTGCTGGTCTTGTGACTACTTCTATTCAGCGTCTCGCTGGAATTAGTAATGTGATAACCAATATAGCCATTCATCGCGTTACGGTGACTTATCAGCCGAGTGTGGTGAGTGCTGACACTATTAAACAAGCGGTTGAGAAAGCGGGTTATGAAGTGGCTGGAGTTCAAACTCGAACAGGCGACTCCGAGCAGGAGATCAACGCCGAAGAACGCTATTTGAAACAGGCGTGGCGACGCTTATGGTTTGCTGCGGTTCCTACCACCTTAATCATGTTGCTGATGATCCCGGAGATGTTTTGGCACCCCATCCCCGGCTATCTGCTTATCGTAGCAATACTCGGGTTTCCGGTCGTTTTTTTGCATGGCGGTATGGCGACACACCGATCGGCCTGGCGCTCGTTGACAAACCGTACAGCCAACATGGATGTACTGATTTCACTGGGTAGCTTGCCTCCATACCTGATCGGCTTGATTGGCTTTATCTATCCCATGACGTCATTTATCGAAATGGCGGCCACTATTATGACCTTTCATATGCTCGGAAAATACTTGGAAACACGAGCGAAGGGACGTGCCTCTCAAGCCATCAAGCGCCTACTGACTTTAGGTGCTAAAACGGCCACCATCATCCGCGACAATGAGGAAGTTGAGATTCCGGTGGCGGACTTGGTGATAGGCGATGTTATGTTGATCCGTCCCGGAGCGAAAGTGCCTACTGATGGAGAGATCATGGATGGGAGTAGTCATCTGGATGAGTCCATTGCGACTGGAGAGTCGGTGCCGGTTGAAAAAAATCCGGGGGATGCCGTGATTGGGGCAACGATCAACAAAGAAGGACTGCTAAAAGTACGTGCTACCAAGATTGGTGCAGACACGTTTTTATCGCAGGTGATTAAATTGGTGGAGGAAGCACAGGGTTCCAAGGTGCCCATTCAGGAGTTTGCAGACAGGGTAACGGCTAAATTTGTTCCAGCGGTCATTGTAATTGCCGTGGCTAGTTTCCTTATCTGGCTGCTTTTTGCCAATGAGTTACGGCCGATTCTGGTGTGGGGGGCGGAGTTTTTACCCTGGGTTGATCCTGATCTTTCCCCGTTGCTTGCTGCAATATTGGCGGCGGTAGCCGTGCTGGTTATTGCCTGTCCCTGTGCTCTTGGGCTTGCGACTCCAACAGCCATTATGGTCGGCTCCGGCTTAGGTGCTGAGCGGGGGGTGCTGATTCGTTCGGGCGAAGCCATTCAAACTCTCAAGGATATAAAAATGGTCGTGCTGGATAAAACCGGAACGATCACGCAAGGGAAGCCTGCACTCACCGATGTCATCGCAGCCAACGGTTTTGATGAGTCTTTAGTACTCCAAGTGGCGGCCTCAGCTGAAGCGGGTTCCGAACATCCGCTTGGGCAAGCAATTGTGCAGGGTGCGAGAGAGAAAAATATTACGATTCCCGAGGTCGAACAGTTTAAAGCGATAACAGCGCGAGGCGTTCAGGGTGTCGTAGAGGGGCGTGAAGTCTATATCGGCAGTCGACGTCTGTTGGGTGAGCTGGACATCGAATTAGGCGACTTGGATCGCCAGCTCACACAATTGGAAACCGAAGGAAAGACAGCTATGTTGGTCGCTATTGACCATCAGGCTGCTGGTGTTGTGGCGGTTGCAGATACGATTAAGGCGGATTCTCGTGAAGCGATAAAAGCGTTACATGAATTAGGAATACATGTGGCGATGGTGACCGGCGACAATGAGCGAACGGCAAACTACGTCGCAAATCTGGTTGGCATCGATGAGGTGCTTGCTGGTGTGTTGCCTGAAGGAAAAGTTGAAGCGATCCAAAAGTTACAAGAGAAATACGACAACAAAGTCGCAATGGTCGGCGATGGCATTAATGACGCACCGGCTTTAAAACAAGCCAATGTGGGGGTGGCTATTGGTGCGGGTGCCGACGTCGCTATAGAGGCAGCGGATGTCACGTTGGTTAAAGGCGAGTTGACAAAGTTTGTAGAAGCCATTCTCCTCTCCAAGGCAACCTTTAGAAAGATTATAGAAAACCTCTTTTGGGCTTGGGTTTATAACCTCTCGGCTATTCCCGTTGCTGCACTGGGATTACTTCATCCAATGATTGGTGTGATTGCGATGACGGCCAGCTCTCTGACGGTTATCGGAAACTCCATATTGCTGAAACGCGTCACCCTGGAGAAAAAATAATGCAGATTAACAAAGTGACCGCCATATTCGATGACTTTCGCCTGAAGGATGTGGAAGAGACTCTGATTCAGCATGGGGTGAAGGGTTTTACCTTGCATCCGGTTCGTGGTCGAGGGCGCTATTTCGACAGTTATAATGACAACCATTTGGTCAAGCATATTCAAATGGAAGTGTATTCCAGGGACGATCAGGCGAAAGATATTGCTCAGTTAATTATCGATGCGGCACACGTTAACGCGGACAGTGAAGGCTTGGTCTGCATTGTTCCCATCAATGACCTGTTATGGATACACGATAAACGCAGTGCAACCGACAGCGATTTTCAATTACACAGGTGAGGTGTGACATGGCGACTCAAAAAACATCATTCTGGTTGACACCCAAAGGCTTTGCAGCCCTGGGTTTAATTGCAGCGGCAAGCTATTTCCTGTTGATCGAGCACCGGCAACACGTCTGGCAGTATTTACCTTACTTGATTCTTTTAGCCTGCCCTTTTATGCATCTGTTTATGCACGGCGGACATGGGGGGCACGGCGGTCACGGTGACCATGGCCAGCACGAGGATGAATCCGAACAGGATGCCTATCAACGTGGCTTGGAAGAAGGCCGCCGGGAAAGCGAGCACCGTCATCACCATTAACCCAATAATATAGCAGGAGAACAAGCATGCACGGTGAATCTGCTTACGGCCTCTGGACGCTGGTGATACTCAATTCAGGGATATTTATTTTCTTTGCCTTCAGTTTTACCAAACCGCAAACCAAAACCGACTGGCGCAGTTTTGGCGCTTTCTCGGCATTTATTATTGCCCTGTTTACCGAGATGTATGGCTTTCCCTTAACCATCTATTTTCTCTCCGGTTGGCTGGCGGAAAGGTATCCGGGTATTGATTTTCTGTCCCACGAAAACGGCCACCTATTGCACACGTTGCTTGGTTTTGAGGGTGATCCACATTGGGATCCGTTACATATTGCCAGCAATGTCCTGATTGTTCTGGGTTTCTTCCTGCTGGCCTCGGCATGGAATGTACTACACAAGGCACAGCAAACCCGCTCCCTGGCGACCACCGGCTGGTATGCCCGTTGTCGTCATCCGCAATACATTGCTTTTATCCTGATTATGTTCGGTTTCCTGTTGCAGTGGCCGACCATTCCAACTCTGGTGATGTTCCCGATACTGGTACGGGTTTACGTGCGACTCGCTAAGCGAGAGGAGCGGATGGCACTGGAAGAATTTGGCGATGTTTATCGTCGTTATATGGACTTTACGCCAGCGTGGTTTCCGAAATTTAACGTGAATAAAACGATTTCAACCTGATGAGGATACTCCAATGAAAAATCTAATCTCCACTTTTGTAATAGCCACGGCGATTTCTATGCCCGTCTTTTCGGAGAAAGGGCACGAGCATGACGACAGTAAAGGCCCGGTGAAGAACGGAATGATGATGGGCCATGAGCAAATGATGGCAATGCATGAGCACATGCAAAAAATGAAAGAAATGATGGCAAAAATCAAAGCTGAAACCGATCCCGAAAAACGTCAGCAATTAATGCAGGAGCATCGGAGAACTATGCAGGGAGGCATGAAGATGTTGGATGAAAGCATGGGCATGGGCATGGGCAAGGGAATGGATATGACCAAAGCTGGGTCATCAAAAATGGGCAATATGGATATGAAGAAACGCATGGACATGATGGAAGAGCGAATGGGCATGATGCAGATGATGATGGGGCAAATGATGGAACATGAATCCGAGTTCAAAAAAGCACCTGTCCATAAAGACAAAAAGTAGATGGTTTGTTTGCTCAATCTGTCGGCTGGAGGAAAAACACGATGAGTGAGCATCGACCGGGTGTCAATCCGGGTTTTCTTACGAAACACACCTTAAGTCTGCTTAGGGTGAATGAAAGCAACGCGAAGGCCATCACAGTGGAGTTGGATGGGCTCCCCTGTGTTGACCGTGTTTGGCTGAACAGAACGAAAGGTACTCTCAAAATCGCCTATGACGGCTCTCATCTCAATATCGATGAAATGATCGCCATTGTCGAAAAACATGGCGCGGCGATTAAAGAGAATTGGTGGAGCCGTACCAAACTAAGTTGGCAACGGCAGACCGACCAAAATATTAAGGATAACGCCAAACATGAAGCGCACTGTTGCAACAAGGTGCCGCCCCATTAGCGGACAAGAACAATGAGCAATAAAGAACATCGGTTGGGGATGTGTAGCGATACTAATTCCTCACGGATAGACCACCATAACCGGAGGAATAGTCATGCCACTTAATGCGTTCAAATTCGGGATGGCCAGCGCGATTACCGCGGCGATACTGTGGCTGGCTTGTAGCCTGTTGGTGATGTTAATGCCTTCCATGATGTTGTCCATGTCCGGGGAGATGGTGCATATGCAACTGAATGAGATGGGTTGGCACTTGACTCTTACTGGTGTCGTTATCGGGCTGGTGGCTTGGTTCGTGACAGCGGGTATCGCCGGGTGGCTGCTGGCCGCCATTTATAACCGCTTGCAGTCATCCAACTGATGACCAAGTTGCCGCGCTCTGGCAAACCGGTTCTGTTGCTACTGAATCCGGGTAGCTAATCCATAAAGTGGGGCGCGTATCGCGCAGTACCCATCACTTTTGTTTTGAAAATGTTTTTTAGCCATTGACTGAGGAAACCCCGTGCATGCATAGATCAACAAAACGATAATTGGACACAACAGCTGGCAAGGTTATATTGCGATACTTATCCTGTTTTTGCGCGCTGGGCGGAGGCTTATGGTGAGATCCAACACTAGGACGAAGGGCAGGTGAGAGTGTTCGATCTTTGCCAGTCACTTCCGTTTACAGCGCGGTTTAAATAAATCAATTTACTTGTAGTAGCGATAACTCTCGATTTCCTCATTGGTGCCGTAGTTGCTCGAGAGACGCGATGTTTACTGATCGAGTAAGGTATCAGTTTGCGTTAGCACTTTTTTGAGCTGTACCAGGATGTCGTCAACGCTTTCCATATAGTCGAATTTGTATTTGCTCATCTTTTGCTTGATATGAGGGTAGTCGCTGGCCATCAAGTTTCTCAGGGTGAGCATTTTGCTTTCGAGGGCGCTGATCTGATCTTGCAAATTCTGTATTTTTTCTTCAGTAGTCTGCTGAGATTGTTTAAATTCGATCTGCCGTTTGGTGACGATTTGATCGTATTTGGCGATGTCGTCCACCGGCTTGTGTGACGAGTGGGCGGTGGCGATTACAGGGAGTAAGACCAGGCCTACCATTATGGATTTTAAAGCGATTTTCAACGTGTGCAAATGTCTCTCCTCTTACTGATTGATGGTTGTGGGGTGATCTCATTACAGGATGCCCTGAGATACTGCGTCAGTGACCGTGTCCTTCCGTGTCTTGCCCGCGCGCGGTGAGTATCTGGTATTGGTCGGAAGATAGTTCCGGCAATCGCTTCAGAAACGCCACCATGTTCCAGATACGTTCATCGTCATGTCCCGGCCCCCAGGCGGGCATGCCCGAGGCCTTGATGCCGTGTTTAATAATCCAGAATTGTCGCTTAATGGCCTCGTCGTCATTTTCGGTAGTGCTAATATGTTCGTGCCCATGTTCATCGCCGGCTAGAGTTAGATTTGGGGGAAGAGTTAGATTTGGGGGAGCGGGATACAGTCCCAGGGTGAAATCACTTTCGGTTTTGCCCGGCTTCAAATGGCACCCTGCACACATATCATTGTAGTCGGCGCCACCCGCCAGCAATCGCTCCGATGCGTTTAAGTCACCAGGAACCTTAATATCACTGGCAGCGCGGGCGACGGAACGTTCACGCAAGGTTTCCAGCAGCCAGTAGGTCAGCCGATTGTGTGGTACATCGGCTCCCATGGGGTAGAGACCTGAATAGAGAAACAGCCCGCCGCCCACCAGCGCGATGACAGCGGTAATGACCAGACTCTTGATAAAGGTGGTGAGCGCCGACATAAAAACTCCTTGGGTTGATCAGTGTTTGTGCTCTGAATGTTGCTCGCCTGAGCTTTTTTCGTTGTCCTGATGATCAGCCTGCGCTTGATCCTTTTTAGCCTCGTTATGATGCATGTCATTCTTGCATTGTTTCATCATGGCTTGCATCACCGGGTCATTCATGTCCATCTTGCTGTGATCCATGTTTTTCATGGTGGCGCAGTTTGGATTTTCCGCGTCTTTCATATGTTCCTTGGGGTCATGGGCCTGTGCAGAGAAAGCGATGCCCAGTGTGGAGAACACGATGACAGTGGCTAGTGTTTTCATATTCATAAAGGTGTTCCTCATAGGTGTTTAAAAGTTTCTGTATCCTTGGTGATTGTTAAAACCAGAATCGCAGTCCCGCGACGAATTGGGTGCCTGACGTATCTTCGCCTGCCGCGCCGGGTAATCGGTTGTGTAGCTTCAGCTATAGCTGAAGCGTGGCATAGCTCCAAGTCTTGTGCTGCTCATAATAAGTTCTTCCGTCTGTCGTCAGGATGACCGAAAGATGACAAAAGTGTAATCTACCTGTCATCTGGTTGTTGGGAAGCTCCCGCTAGACTTAGCCACATAGATTGGAGCAGGAAGGCGATGCGAATACTGGTTGTGGAAGATGAAGTGAAAACTGGCGACTACCTGGCTCAGGGGCTCAGCGAAGCAGGCTTTACAGTAGAGCTGGCCCGCAATGGTTTGGATGGCCACCATCTCGCCATGACGGAAACGTTTGATTTAATTGTTCTGGATGTGATGCTGCCGGATGTTGATGGCTGGCGTATCGTGCAATCCTTACGTGAAGCGGAGCGCCAGACTCCTGTTCTGTTTCTCACCGCACGAGATGGCGTGGATGACCGAGTTAAGGGCCTAGAGCTGGGGGCTGATGATTACCTGACCAAGCCTTTTGCTTTCGCCGAATTGTTGGCCAGAGTGCGAACTCTATTGCGACGGGGGGCTGTTCAACCCGCGATGGATCAGTTGCGTGTTGCTGATCTCGTCCTTGATTTGCCTCGGCGGCGGGCGCAGCGGGCCGGCAAGAAAATCAATCTCAGCCATAAGGAGTTTTGTTTACTGGAGTTACTGGCGCGGCGTCAGGGTGAGGTGCTGCCGCGCTCCCTTATCGCCTCTCAAGTCTGGGACATGAATTTTGATTCCGACACCAATGTGATTGATGTGGCAATCCGGCGCCTGCGCGCAAAAATTGATGATGATTTTACTCCTAAGCTGATTCACACCGTGCGCGGCATGGGTTACACGTTAGAGGCTGAAAGTGAAGATTAGATCAGCCCAGTGGGTCGTGCAAGCATGATTGAATCAGGTAAAAATACCTCAACCCAAGCTATCCATAGGCGTCGTCCCTTGTCGCTCACTGCAAGGGTAACTATTTTTGTTGCGCTGGCCATTGGCCTTAGTTTGTTATCAATCGGTTACCTGATACAAAGCGAGGTTCACCGTCATTTCGTTGAGCAAGATGCTGAGGAGCTGCAGGTAATGACGCAGGCTATAGAGAGTGTACTCAGTGAATACATCGGACAGCGGGCAGAGCTTTCTGAGGCACTGTCTCGCGCCATTTCAGGACATCACGGAGTGTATTTTGAAGTGCGGGATCAGCAGGGCGAAATACTGTACTCAACATTCAATAGTGGCCTGTCGGAACAGGTTAATGTTTACTTTCAAGTGCAGGGCACTCTGACGGATAACATACAGATTTGGCAAGTGGGTGATGCAACCTATCGCGGAGTGAGCAATGTCATCGCGGTTCGTGGCCATGATTTTCGAGTGGCTACGGCAATTGATATGGGGTTTCACCTGAGCTTTTTGGCCAGCTTTCGCCACAGCCTCTGGTTAATCATGACGTTGGCGGGGGGTATTACAATATTTGCAGCTTGGCTTGGAGTACGGCAAGGCCATGCGCCAGTCCAGGATTTGAGCCAAAGTCTGCGCAATGTGCAGGCCGATCATTTGTCCGAACGGCTTGATCCGGCAAGTGTGCCACGGGAACTACAAAATCTGGTGGAATCTTTCAATTTAATGCTTGGCCGCTTGGAGGACAGTTTTACGCGGCTTACACATTTCTCCGCAGATATCGCTCATGAACTACGCACGCCCTTAACCAATATTATTACCCAGACTCAGGTGGGACTGAGCAAGGCTCGTTGCGAGGATGAGTACCGAGAGCTGTTGTATTCCAATTTGGAAGAGCAGGAACGCCTGGCAAAGATGGTCAATGATATGCTCTGGTTAGCGAAGACTGATCACGGTTTGCAAAAGCCAGAAATTGAGTGGCTGGATTTGGCGGGCGAAGCCCGAGAAATACTGGAGTTCTTTGAGGCCCTGGCTGAAGAAAAGCACATCCAGTTACTGCTTGAAGGTGACGCTCCCAGCGTGCGGGGCGATCGCGCCATGCTGCGTCGGGCGGTATCCAATCTGTTATCGAATGCAATTCGCTACACTGCTCCAGGTCAACAAATAACAGTGCAGCTTGCAACAGCCGCCAATGAAGAAGTCACACTGTCGGTACAAAACCCAGGCCCGAAAATCCCAGCCGAACAACGGACAAAACTATTCGACCGATTCTACCGTGCTGATCCTTCGCGAGCTCGTCAAAGTGAGGGTGCCGGGCTGGGCCTTGCAATTGTGAAATCGATTATTGAAGCCCATGGGGGACGGGTGCTGGTGTCTAGCGACCATGAAGGCACACAGTTTACGTTGATTTTGCCGCAACAGAGAAGCTAATAGCTTCTACGGTCAAACTTTGCTTCAGGGTAATGGGGTTCATCCAGTGCTATTTGAAAACCAAGTATTTTTTAAAATGATAACAACTAGCTGCATAAGAATTAGTTGTTTCATAAAAATATGTCGCAATTGTTGAAGGTTTAGCGGCAGGGTTTGTTTTGCTGAATTGGCGGGCAAGGTACCGTTCCGTAAGAGCAGTAGACACAACAATCTCCCTGTTTGGGTTTTAGTACTGCATGACATTCGCTGCATTCATAAAACCATTGGCAAGCATCGGTGGGCATGGTTTCCAGCTTTTTATGGCTGCAGTGAGGGCAAGTGATTTCTGAGTCTAACTGAATATCTCTACTCATGATTCGCCAGCCTGCTTAATTGTGGATGGGTAACCGGCATTAGTTGTGGCATTGATCAGCGCATCTGGACTAGTCAGTTCATCCTCAAAAGTGACAACGGCTTGCTTACCTTCATAGCTTACGTCTGCATCAGTGACACCTTTGACATTTTTCAGTGCTTTCTTAACGGTAATAGGGCACATAGCGCAGTTCATTGTGGGTAAATCGAGAATGACAGTCTTGGATTCTGCCCAGGTGCTGAGACTAAAAGCCATTAATACAACTAACACGATCTTGTTCATTAGGTAGATTTCCTATTCCGCGATTAGCGGTATCCAGTAAGGGCTGACGACGAAAAGGGTGGCCAGCAGCATGGCAGTCCAAAAGATGATCTGGCGTCTTCTTCGAGTCTTGGGGATTGCGCAGGCCGAACCGGGCTCGCACTGCTCGAAAGGGCGATGCACTTGCCAGCCCGCCCACCCAAATAATATTAATACCGCCACAATGAATAGGGGTCGATAGGGTTCTAGCTGGGTCAGATTGCTAATCCATGCGCCACTGATACCCAGTGAGATCAGCAAAAAAGGTCCGACACAGCAAAGTCCGGCACCAAGGGCTGCAGCAATACCGCCGATTACCGGCCAGTTGGAATTCTGATTGGGCATTTCCGCTCCATACAACATAATATAGAGCTATTATAAACTCCGTACTAAGGTACGGAGTCAAGTGGTGTTCTGGAAGGGAGCAGGGATTCGATTATAGGGCACTGGGATTGATCAGGGTTGTTCTGGCACTGGATAACTAAATTGTTCAATACCGCTTGAAGGCGCTGTAGATCCTCGATTTTTGCCTGCACGGTATCCAATTTTTGCTCCGCCAGGTCTTGTACTTCATGGCAGGACGTTTCGCTCAACGTTAGTAGCGTAGTGATTTCATCTAGTGTAAACCCTAACTCTTGTGCGCGCTTGATAAAGAGTATGCGCTCCAATGTCGCCTGAGGGTATTTCCGGTACCCGTGCTCTGGCTTAGTCGGCTGCTCAATCAGGTTTCTCCGCTCATAGTAACGCACGGTTTCTATATTGATACCTGCGGCCTCCGCCAGTTTACCGATGGTAAGAACAGAGGGATTAGATACTGTTGTAGTCATTGCTATCCTGATTAAGGTCTATCGATACCGGTTGGACAATAGTGAGCTTTCAGGTTCACCCCGATATGTTAGAGCAATAGCTTCAAGCAGGGAAATGTTAGCCTGGAACTGTAGAGGTATTTGGAGCTAAGCAGGTTTGTCAGAATGTAGGCAGGTAGTGGATAGAGTGTGAGGTTACGCGAAAGAGATTCAGATTACTCCCGTTTGTATCCCAGGTGTATCCCAAGGCTTTATTTTGGATTTTGGGTAGGAAATAATCCGTTGGGTTTATGTGGAGGGGGGGAAGATGGTACCAGAGGCCGGACTCGAACCGGCACACCCGTGAAGGCGGGGGATTTTGACATTAACCTACCATCTTTCGATGCTAGCCAGACTATATCATCACCCTAATATACTTAGGGGCTGGACGCTGTTTCACTTGGGTTCTAATCCAAGCTACTTCCTGTTATTAAGCCATCTCGCAACAGCTCAGGTAGTCGTTGAACCTTCCGTCTCAGACGGCTTGGCTGCTGATTGTCGTATCTATTTCTAGACTTAGAGTTTCCAGCAATTCATCCAGTTTTTCTCACTCGCGATTGCTCGCGAGGGGGACTCAGTTTTTTAAAGACACTGGCTTTCGCTTATCCCCTGTGTCTACCAATTTCACCACTCTGGCACTAAATACATTTATTGTCTGCCGACAATCCTTCTTTATACTACCCGCAAATCCTTTCACAGGTACACTACAGAAAAGCTTAATTTTCACTTGGGATACAAAATCGCTTGAGAATTTTGAATCCGGCGCGTCTACCAGTTCCGCCACCCCGGCCAATTAAGAACGCGCATTATAGACAGTTTTTTTTTAAAACTCTAGGTGAATTATTCTATTTAATCGTTCCTTTTACCCTCGCTGAGACTCAGCGTTCCTGTTAATATCCCTCGCCATGAAAAAAAGTGATTTTAACTATCGGTTACCTGATGAATTAATTGCGCGTTATCCTTTGGATAAACGAGTGGACAGTCGTTTGCTTGTGGTTAATGACGAGGATTTTTTGGACCGTGGTTTTTCTGATTTGCCATCCCTGTTAAAAAGCGGTGATTTATTAGTGTTTAACAATACCCGGGTGATACCGGCGCGGCTTTTTGGCCATAAAGAAACCGGCGGAAAGCTTGAAATACTGATTGAACGCGTGTTGGATGATTTGCAGGCGTTAGCGCACATTCGGTCAAGCAAATCGCCCAAAGCAGGTGCAAAAATTATTTTGAATGATGGTTATGAATGTTATGTTGAAGGACGCGATGGCGATTTGTTTCAATTACGCTTTGTAGAATCTATTGATACGGTGTTGAAAGCTATTGGGCATATGCCCTTACCCCCTTATATCGACCGGGAAGATGAGTCGTTAGATGTTGAGCGTTACCAAACTGTTTTTGGTCGTGAACCTGGGGCTGTTGCCGCTCCAACCGCTGGCCTGCATTTTGATCAGGCTATTTTAGATGAAATTAAGTCGTTGGGTGTTGATTTTGCTTATGTCACATTACACGTAGGCAGTGGAACATTTCAGCCGGTACGCGAAGAAAATCTTGCTGACCATATTATGCATAAAGAATGGTTAACGGTTGATGAAAAAACAATTAAGGCCATTGAGTTGACAAAGAAGCAGGGTGGCCGTGTGATCGCTGTCGGAACAACCGCGATGCGGTCATTGGAGTCGGCAGCCAGGGGCGGTCAGCTTAAGCCATTCAAAGGAGAGACCGATTTATTTATTACCCCTGGCTATGCCTTTAATGTGATTGATGCGATGGTCACTAATTTTCATTTGCCAGAGTCCACGTTACTCATGCTGGTGAGTGCTTTTTCAGGTTATGAAAGGATGAGGGCTGCCTACCAACACGCTATTCGCCAAAAATACCGTTTTTTTAGTTATGGTGATGCCATGTTTTTAAGCCATAGGCCGGATAAGAGTTAAAATATGAAATTTGATTTATTAAAGACTGATGCAAAAGCACGTCGTGCTCGTTTAACTTTTGATAGAGGAGCCATAGAGACACCTGCTTTTATGCCAGTAGGCACCTATGGAACGGTTAAGGCGATGGCGCCTGAAGAATTATTGGAGACAGGGGCGCAGATCGTACTGGGCAATACCTTCCATTTAATGCTGCGACCCGGTGTGGAGGTGATTGAGGCGCATGGCGATCTACATGATTTTATGAATTGGCAAAAACCGATTCTGACCGATTCTGGCGGTTTTCAGGTCTTTAGTCTTGATGAAATGCGAAAAATCACGGAGAAGGGTGTACATTTTCGTTCGCCCGTTGATGGACGCAAAGTTTTCATGGGGCCTGAAGAGTCAATGCAAGTTCAAAGGCAGTTAGGCTCGGATATTGTCATGATTTTTGATGAATGTACGCCTTTCCCAGCGACGGAAAAAGAAGCACGTACCTCCATGGAGTTATCGTTACGCTGGGCAAAAAGAAGTAAGGCAGCACATGGTGATAATCCATCTGCTTTATTCGGCATTATTCAAGGGGGCATGTATGAACAGTTACGAGATGAGTCGCTGAAGGGGCTTAAAGACATTGACTTTGATGGATTTGCGGTGGGTGGTTTATCTGTTGGTGAGCCAAAAGAGGATAGAGAACGTGTACTGGAACATATTGTGCCCAACATGCCAAATGATAAACCGCGTTATTTAATGGGTGTAGGTAAGCCAGAAGATATCGTAGAAGCCGTCTTAAAGGGCATTGATATGTTTGACTGTGTGATGCCAACGCGTAATGCAAGAAATGGCTACCTGTTTACTCGCAAAGGCCTGGTAAAAATCAGAAATGAGAAATACCAGTATGACACGCGGCCAATTGATGAGGCGTGTGAGTGCTACACCTGTAAAAACTATACGCGTTCGTACTTGCGTCACCTAGATAAATGCAAAGAGATTTTAGGTTCACGCCTTAATACGATCCATAATTTGCATTATTATCAGGATTTGATGCGGGGGCTACGCTTAGCCATAGAAGAAGGCTGTTTAGCTGAATTTGTAGAGGATTTTTACGCGCAGCAGGGTAAAAAACCCGATGCTGTGGCATAATGTTTGATTAAACTTATTACATGACAGGAGATAAATATGTTGGACTTTTTGATATCTAATGCCGTTGCCGCTGACGAAGTGGCAAGCGCCGCCACAACTGCTCAGGAAGCAGCTGCACCGGGGTTTGAAGGCTTACTTTTTCCCATTGCGCTGATTATTATTTTTTATTTTCTTCTAATTCGTCCTCAACAAAAGCGTAACAAACAGCACAAAGAGTTAGTAGAAAGTTCAAAAAAAGGGGATGAAATTGTTACCAATGGCGGTGTATTGGGGAAAATTACAGAGGTTGGAGATAGTTTTATAACATTAGAAATTGCACCCAATATGTCTGTACAGGTGATGAAAACATCGATTTCATCAGTGATGCCCAAAGGGACTTATGCATCAGCGGTAAAAACTAAAAAATAAACCACCACGCGAGTTGTTGTCATGATCAATCATTTTCCTGTCTGGAAAAATCTAACGATTGCAATAACACTGGTTATTGCCGTTATCTATGCTTTGCCGAATTTATATGGTGAAGATCCTTCTGTTCAAATTTCACCGCTACGCGGCGCCGTTATTAATACCGCTTTGCTGAACGAAGTAAAAAACCAGCTAGAAGAGAATGATATTGCACTTTTGAATAGCGAATTGACTGACAGTCAGATTTTATTGCGTTTTAATCAAACCGAGGCGCAGTTAAAGGCTGTTGATATGATTAAGTCAACCCTGGGGAGCCGGTATGTTGTTGCGCTAAATTTAGCCCCTGCAACGCCTCAATGGTTACGCTCTTTAAATGCAGCGCCCATGTACTTAGGCCTTGATCTACGCGGTGGTGTTCATTTTTTATTAGAGGTTGATGTAAAGGCGGCTAAAAAACAAGCCATAGACCGAAGTGCAACGAGCTTTCGCCAGTTTCTTCGCGAAAACAAGCTACGTTATTTAAACGTGATGGCCGATACGCAGGTTATTCGTATTAAATTCAGGAATCAGTCCATTTTTGATTCGGCAATAAATCAATTGTCATCTCAATTCCGTGAGTGGGAGTTTAAACCGGAAGCGGAAGAAGGTTCAACAACACCGACGTTAATAGCAACAATGACGGACGATGAACTTAAAAAAGTCAGAGATTATGCGGTTAAACAAAACATTATTACCCTTAAAAACCGGGTTAATGAATTAGGTGTAGCGGAACCCGTGATTCAACGGCAAGGTGATCATCGCATTGTCGTTGAGTTGCCTGGTGTGCAAGACACTGCGCGCGCTAAAGAGATTTTAGGAGCGACGGCCACCCTGGAATATCATCTGGTCGATACTCAACATTCTGCATCATCGGGTCGAGTGCCGATTGGGTCGAAACTATATAACAGGCGAGATGGCGGGCAAATTCTGTTGAAAAAACAGGTGATTGTGACGGGTAATGAAATTATTGATGCTTCATCAGGGATAGAAAATGATACGGGTTCTCCGATGGTTTCTGTCTCGTTAGATGGACCGGGTGGTAAGAAAATGAGCAAGATAACCCGTGATAATATTGGTAAGCCAATGGCGGTGGTGTTCATTGAAAATAGAACTGAAACAAAAATGGTAGACGGGCAGCCTGTACGCTATAAAACAGTTGTCGAAGAAGTGATTAACGTGGCGACAATTCGCGGCCATTTTAGTAACCGTTTTCAAACAACGGGCTTGGATAACTCTGCCGAAGCACGTGACTTGGCCTTGTTACTTCGTGCTGGCGCACTGGCGGCTCCCATCGATATTGTCGAAGAACGGACTGTCGGCCCGAGTTTAGGGCAGGATAATATTGATAAAGGCTTTAACTCAGTGATGATCGGTTTTGCGCTGGTCCTGGTCTTTATGGCCATGTATTACAAAACATTTGGCTTGTTTGCCGATATTGCTTTAGCAGCCAATTTAGTGTTCATTGTGGCTGTTTTATCGCTATTACAAGCCACGTTGACGCTGCCAGGGATCGCTGGAATCGTGCTGACAGTGGGTATGGCGGTCGATGCGAATGTATTGATTTTTGAGCGAATTAAAGAGGAGCTGAAAAACGGTAATTCGCCTCAGGCCAGTATTCAGGCAGGTTATGAGAAAGCTTTCTCAACCATCGCCGATGCCAATATTACGACCTTAATTGCAGCCATTATATTGTTCGGATTTGGAACGGGTCCTATTAAAGGGTTTGCCATTACGTTAAGCATTGGTATTTTAACGTCCATGTTTACAGCCATTATTGGTACGCGCGCATTGGTTAATGCGACGTACGGTGGTCAGCAAATAGAAAAACTAAGGATTTAAAAGATGAGTCAGCAAAATACAATTAAGATTGATTTTCTTAGTAAACGCAAACTAGCGCTTGCCTTTTCTATTGTGCTCATTGGTGTCTCTATTGCCTCTTTGGCCACTGTAGGACTTAAAAAAGGGATTGATTTTACCGGCGGTACCTTAGTTGAGTTGAGTTTTGCTCAGCCGGTTGAATTAAATGATTTAAGGGGTTTGTTATCACAGGCTGGTTTTGAGGGGGCTGTTGTACAACATTTTGGTTCTTCAAAAGAGGTGTTGATTCGCTTATTACCTGATGAGGCGTTAAACAGCGCTGCTTTAAGCAACAAAGTGATGTCGGTAGTGAATGAGAAGTTTTCGCAGAAAGGTGAGTTGAGACGTGCTGAATTTGTTGGGCCTCAAGTCGGTGAGGAATTGCAAGAAGACGGCGGTTTAGCGTTGTTATATGCGCTGATTTGCATTCTTATTTATGTAGCTGTTCGTTTCGAATACCGTTTTGCTATAGGGTCAGTGGCGGCGTTAGCGCATGATGTCATTATTACCTTAGGCTACTTTTCGGTTTTTCAATTTGAATTCGATTTAACCGTATTGGCGGCTATTTTGGCAGTTATTGGGTATTCATTAAACGACACGATTGTTGTGTTCGACCGAGTGAGAGAAAACTTTAGAACCATTCGAAAAGGCTCACCAGTTGAGGTAATGAATATCTCTCTAAATCAGACCTTGGCCCGTACTATAATGACGTCAATGACCACCTTATTGGTCCTGATGGCTTTATTCTTTTTTGGTGGTGAAATCATTCACGACTTTGCTTTAGCGCTTATTGTTGGCGTGTTGATAGGGACTTATTCATCCATTTACGTTGCCAGCCCGGTGACGCTTGCGCTGGGTATTACAAAAGCAGATTTACTGGTTGTTAAAGTTGATCAAGAAGAGCTAGATAAAATTCCATAGCCGATAACGATTAGGTCATATATAAAAAAGCCGCTTGTATTAAGCGGCTTTTTTTGTAAATTTATTCTTAACTGGAGATGACTTTATCGGCGTGGGGCGTAATTTTATCTAATAAGGCCTGTTGAATTTTAGGGTTTCCGCAAACAATATTGCCTGTTTTGTGGAAGCCATGATCATTTGAAAAATCTGTCACAACACCACCAGCTTCTTGGATAAGTAATACACCAGCGGTAAAATCCCAAGGTTTTAGGCCGATTTCAAAAAAGCCATCCAGTTTTCCAGCGGCGACATATGCTAAGTCAAGCGATGCTGCGCCGGCACGTCTCACACCAGAAGTGATTGAGAAGATATCACGGAAAATATCTAAATAGGGTTCAATATCTTTGTCATTTTTAAACGGGAAACCTGTACCCAGAAATGAACCTTGGATTTTTCGTTGCCGTCCAACACGTATTCGGCGGTTATTTAACATGGCACCTTTTCCACGCGTTGCAGTGAATAAATCCTGACGAACTGGATCGTAAACAACCGCTTGTTCAATGCTATCGCCTTTTTTTAAGGCGATGGAAACGGCGTAATGAGGAAAACCATGCATATAATTTGTGGTCCCATCCAATGGGTCAATAACCCATATGTACTCAGCGTCTTCATTTAAAGAACCGGATTCTTCAGCTAAAACACCATGATCTGGATAAGCGCTGAGTAAAGTATGAATAATTTCTTCTTCAGCACGCTTATCAATTTCAGTCGCATAATCGTTTTGATTCTTAATAGTTATCTTAAGAGTGTCAATAGAATCAGCTGAACGTATTATAATATCGCCTGCTTGCCGTGCTGCTCTAATAGCAATATTTAACATTGGGTGCATGATGAAACCTAACTTTTGGAGTGGCGCAAGGATAACAGATACAGCCGGAGTATGTCTTTTGAAAGTCGATGAAAATAACAAAATACTGTCAAATATTAGGATTGTTTTAGTTGAAACCTCTCACCCAGGAAATATTGGAGCGACGGCGCGCGCAATGAAAAATATGGGGTTGTCCAATTTAGCCTTGGTTAAACCAAAAATATTTCCCAGTTCCGAAGCGACTTCAAGGGCATCAGGTGCTGATGATATCTTGGCAAACGCACAGGTATACAACAGTTTGCAAGCAGCCTTGGAACCTTGTGAGTTGGTGCTTGGAGCGAGCGCAAGAATTCGCCATTTGGGCTGGTCAGAAGTTGGACCTAAGAAAGGATCTGAGCTTATTATCTCGGCAGCTAAAACAGCAAACGTGGCGATGGTTTTTGGTCGTGAAAATTCGGGATTAACCAATGAAGAGCTGGAGTTATGTCATCATTTATTACATATTCCAACGAACCCAGCGTTCAGTTCGTTAAATGTTGCATCTGCTGTACAGGTGTTGTGTTATGAAATCTATTCAGCGGTGATTGGTGATCAAGTCATTCAGTCACCAAAAGCTGAAGACAGGCCGGCAACGAGTCAAGAATTTGAGGGTTTCTTTGAGCACCTTTTAAACACACTTGAAAAAACAGACTTTTTGCAGTTGTATAAAACGAAAAGGCTTCAGCAACGAATACGGCGTATTTTTTATCGTGCGGAACTCAATAGAACAGAGGTTAATATTTTACGTGGGGTTTTAACCGCCATTCATAATAAACTAGAAGGGATTAAAAAGATTTAGTGTGTGTAAAAAAACGCTTTTGAAAAAGTGCACGCGTTAGAATAGATCAACGATTTAAAGAATAAAACTATGTTTAATCAATTAAAAGAAGATATTAATATCGTTTTTGACCGCGATCCTGCGGCTCGGAATAAATTTGAAATCATCACAACTTATCCGGGGTTTCATGCTATTTTGCTGCATCGGTTGAATCATTGGTTATGGAATGCCAATCTAAAGTTTATTTCAAGGTTTTTAGCTTATTTTTCGCGTTGGTTAACGGGCATTGAAATACATCCAGGCGCTGTTATTGGGAAACGTTTTTTTATCGATCATGGCATGGGCGTGGTGGTTGGAGAAACCGCTATCATCGGTGATGATTGCACGCTGTACCATGGCGTGACTTTAGGGGGAACGAGCTGGCAGAAAGGTAAACGTCATCCCACGTTGGGGAATGGAGTTGTGGTGGGCGCTGGCGCTAAAGTACTCGGGCCTATTGTCATCGGCGATAACGCTAGAATTGGTTCAAATGCCGTTGTCATTCGGACAGTGCCGGAAGAGACAACCGTTATTGGTATACCGGGTCGTGTAGCGAATACGGAAACAACAAAACCCAGTCCTGAACAAGAGGCCATGGCAAAGAAAATTGGTTTTGATGCTTATGGAGCATCTCAAGAGATGCCAGATCCTGTGGCTGTGGCGATTAACAGAATGCTGGAACATATCCATTCTATGGATAAAGAAATGGAACGTATGTGCCATGAAATTAAATCATTAGGTGGTGGAATGGATGAAATGTCTGTTGAAGAAATGAAAAGTCAGCCCATTGATGATGGGACCGGCAACACGTGTCGAGAAAATATGGCTAAAGGCGATTAGGGTTCGTTTGCTAACAGTAATATTCTAATGATTTATTTCGATAACAATGCAACCACGCCAATTGACACCGCCGTTGTGGAGGCGATGCAGCCTTTTTTGACCACTTTTCATGGTAATCCTTCCAGTTTGCATCGTCATGGACGCGTGGTTAAAACAGCCGTGGAGCAAGCGCGGCAACAGGTCGCTGACCTTGTTAAGGTGAACCCTGACCAAGTGGTGTTTACAAGTGGTGGGACAGAAGCAAACAATCTTTGTATTGCTTCTGCGATCAGTTCAAAAAAACACCATATTTTATTCGGTGCGACAGAACATCCATCGGTATCAGAACCCATTCGTCATTTATCGTCTTCAGGTTTCATTATTGATGAGCTGCCGGTCAATAAGGAGGGCGGTTTAAATGAAGAGGTTTTAAAAAACTCGCTGAGGGCGGAAACGGGTTTTATCAGTGTCATGCACGCTAATAACGAGACGGGTGTTATTCAGGATATTGCGCCATTAGCGAGTTTGGCTCAAGAGATGGGGGTGATATTTCACACGGATGCGGTTCAATCCATCGGTAAAATGGCTGTTGAGTTTAATTCGTTGAATGTTAATTTGATGTCTGTATCGGGCCATAAAATTTATGGGCCAAAAGGTGTGGGTGCCATTATTCATGATAGAAAAACACCTTTAGAACCGTTGTTCTATGGTGGGGGACAAGAAAATCAGATACGGCCAGGCACCGAAAACGTTGCCTCTATTGTTGGTTTTGGGCAGGCAGCGCAATTGGCCTCTGAGTTACTTGAAGATCGAAGCAAACACCTGTTGGCACTTCAGAAAAGTTTGGAACAGGGTATCAGTGATATTAGCGGCTTGACTATCGTGTCTTCAGAGGCTGAACGCTTACCCAATACCAGTCAAATTCTCCTCGATAGCGTCGATGGTGAAATGTTGTTAATGCAGTTGGATCAAAGGGGGGTTGCTGTGTCGAGTGGTTCAGCCTGTTCAAGCCAGAGTAAAGCGCCCAGCCCCGTGCTGAAAGCGATGTGTGTGCCAGATAAACTTGCACTGAGTGCGATTCGGGTGAGTTTAGGTCAGCAAAATACGCTGCAAGAGGTTTCGGACTTTGTCTCCATTTTAAAAGAGATTGTGGCTTAAGCAGTTGAAGGCGTCACAAATACCCCAGATTTTTTAGACAAAATAACGTCCACCAAGTTTTTAGCGACCCAGCCTGTGGTGCTCAATGAGCTGTCTTCTTCTCCCGGGTGTGTTTTTTTTCTAATGGGTAAAATACAGGGGCCGGGAATAAACACATTGCTTACTACATGACTTGAATCGAGTTCATCTGCGAGGGTCTTTGCAAAAGATTCGATAGCGACCTTGGAAACTCCATAAGCGCCCCAATAGGCATGACTCTGACGAGCAGAGGAGTCGGACACAAAACTGATGGACGCATGTTGAGCTTGATGTAAAAGAGGCAGGCAAACTTTGCTTAATATTGCGGCCGAATTTACATTGGTTTGTATGACTTTTTGCCAAACGGCTGCATCTTGACTGCCGATAGGCCCCACGATCCCAATTTCACAAGCAACATGAACTAAACCATCTAATCTATTGAATTCATTATATATTGATTGAATTAATTGCTGGTATATATCCTCGTCAGTTTGCGCTAAATCAAAAGGAATGAGCGCAGGCGTTGGATAGCCGGCTAGGCAAATTTCATCATAAAGTGCCTCTAACTTTTTCTCATTTCGGCCCGTTAAAATAACGGAAGCGCCAAATTTTGCTAGTGCGATAGCCGTTTCACGGCCTAATCCACCTGTTGCACCTGTTATCAGGTAAACATGATCTTTTAATTGGTTTGCATGTGTGTCTACTGGAACGACGGGTACAGGTTTATTCATCTTTTGAATTGACTAAGGAGGTGGGTTTACGGGTTGATTTATCTATCGGTTCTATCTCAGGCATTGATTTTCGTGTTTCAATGCCTAAGCTTTTAAATTTACGCGCATTGGGAAAAACCTGGCGCTCTAATGAGCCAATGGCTTTATTATAATGCTCGACGCTTTTGTCTAATGAGGCGCCTATTTTACTGATGTGTTCTACGAAGGTTGCTAATCGGGAGTACATTTCTTCGCCCAGTTTTCGAATGGCCTCAGCATTTTCTGTACTGGCTTGTTGGCGCCAACCAAAGGCTATGGCCCTTAAAAGGGCAACCAAGCTGGTGGGTGTCGCTAAAATGACATGTTGAGCAAGGGCGTCTTCAAGTAAGGATTGATCTTGCTGCAGCGCGGCGCTTAGAAATTGATCGCCGGGTATAAACAGAACGACAAAGTCGGGCGTGTTTTTAAATTGTGACCAGTAGGCTTTTTTCGATAGTTCTTTGACCCGATTTCTAACTTGCCTGGCATGCCTGGTGAGATGGTTTTTACGCTCAGCCTCATTCCTTTGTTCCGTAGCCGATAAGTAGGCATCAAGTGGTGTTTTGGCGTCGACAACAATATCGCGTTGATCGGGCATACGAATAACCATATCTGGGCGCATGGTGCTTTCAGCAGCACTCAAACTTTCTTGCTCATAAAAGTCGCAATGTTCAACCAGGCCCGCTAACTCAGCTAAGCGCTTAAGTGTGAGCTCACCCCATTGACCCCGGACTTCAGGACGTCTTAGTGCTTGTACCAGATTTCTTGTTTCACTTTGTAATTGGTGCTGGGTTTCAGTCATGTTTTGTAAGTACTGACTGATTGAGCCGTAAGTTCGTTGTCTATCGGCTTCTAGTTTTTTAAGCTGCTCTTCTGTTTGCTTAAGAATGTCTTTAATCGGTTTGACCATCTCGTCAAAGCTTTTTTCTTTTTCGTTTAAGCGTGATTCCGCTGTGTTTTGTTGCTTGCTGAAATTCTCTCTTGCGAGCTTTAAAAATTCTTCGTTATTCTCCCGCAAGGCCTGGCTGGATAGCGCAGAAAAACTATCACGAAAATTTTGCATCATTGCACCTTCATCAGCCTTTGATTTTTCTTCTAATTCTTTTTCAAGGGCTTGACGTGTCTCATGGGCGATCAGGTTTTTTTTGAGCGTTAGATGGATTCGCAGCATGATGGCATAGCAGACGAGGAAGCCAACGACAGCACCACCAAGAATGAGAAAAAAATCCTTTAGTTCAATCATAATAAACGTGATTCAGGTGAGTAATTGCAGAGAGTCTAACAGCTCGGTTGGTTTTTCCAGCAGTTTATCGGCTTGCCAATCGTTAATGTTATCGGTATCTGGAATATAACCGAATGCACAAGCAATGGTTTTTAAACCGGCCAACCTTCCAGCACGAATATCGCGTTCGGCATCACCAAGATAAATCGCATTATTGGGTGAAATGTCCAATTTTTTACAGGCTAAGAGAATAGGCTCTGGATGAGGTTTTGGACGGCTGACCTGATCACCACAAACGATACAAGCAGCTCTATCATAAAGCCCTAACGCTTTTAGCAACGGGGTTGTTAAAAATTCCGGTTTATTAGTGACGATACCCCAAGGAATTTGCTGATTTTCCAAGTGTTCTAAGGCTCGATCCAGTCCTTGAAAAAGAGCTGATTCATTAGCGATGTTTTGCTGATAATGAGCAAGAAAGAATTGCGTTATTTTTTCATGCTCTGCCGGAGAGAGTTGCGAGCCAAACCCCAGTTTTATCAGTGCATTAGCGCCATTTGAAACGATAGGTCTTATGACTTGATAGGCTAATTCTGATTGTTGATGGTGCCGTAAAGCCGCATTTAAAGCGGCGGCTAAGTCGGGTGCGGTATCAACTAACGTTCCATCCAGGTCAAATAACACACCATCAATTTGCCAGCTAGGTATCGCTACAGACATTAATCTATATCAGAGGTTGGTTTTTTTAAAAATACTAATGTAATTCACACTAATATCGTTCGTCATGGAAAAAGACTGAGTGAAAGGGTTGTATTCGATGCCTCGGCTCTCTTGTAGCACTAGCCCAGCTTGGCGCGCCCACAGGGCCAATTCTGAAGGTTTAATAAACGAGCTGTAATCATGGGTTCCCTTAGGTAGCATGCCTAAAATATACTCAGCACCGATAATAGATAATAAATACGATTTGGGGTTTCTATTTAAGGTTGATAAAAAGACATACCCATCAGGTTTAACAAGCGCAGAGCAAGCATTAATAACAGAAACAGGATCAGGTACATGTTCTAACAATTCCATGCAAGTGACGCAGTCAAACTGGCCTGGCTTTTTGTCTGCTAAATTTTCTACGCTGATGTGTTGGTAGTTAACTGATACACCCTTATCTAAGCCATGTAGATCAGCCACCTCTAACAGCGCTTTACCTAAGTCAATCCCCGTGACATTGGCACCTTTAAGGGCCATGGATTCAGATAAAATCCCGCCGCCACAACCGACATCCAAGACATCTTTGCCAGATAATGAAACGGTTTTATTCACCAAGTTAAGACGAAGGGGGTTGATTTGGTGAAGTGTTTTAAAATCGCCCTCAGGATCCCACCATTGTGAGGCCATCGTGCTGAATTTTTTAACTTCGCTTGGGTTTACATTGTCTTGAATCTGCGTCATTCGAGTATTTTACACCGCTTTAGTAGGATGGTGATGAAACGGGTTGATTTTTCCTTGCCACCGCTTTATTTTTTCGATTAATGCTGATTCATCTATCGTGATTAATTTATGGTCCTGCATGAGTCGTTTTCCAGCGACCCAAACATCAGAAATTTGTGACCGACTGGCAGAATAAATGAGTGTTGAAATCACGTCGTAAACGGGCTGGGTTTCAATGCTATCGAGGTTTATTGCAAACATATCGGCTTGTTTGCCCACTTCCAGTGAGCCGATTTTTTTATCTAATCCGAGTGCTTTTGCTCCATTGATGGTGGCCATGCGAAGGGCTTGTTTAGCCGGTAACGAGTCTGCTTGTAGAGTAGAGCCCTTAGCGATTAGTGCTGCTGTTCGTGCTTCACCCAACATATCAAGATCGTTGTTGCTGGCCGAACCATCGGTGCCTATTGCAACATTAATCTGGTTAGCTAATAACGCCGTAGTAGGGCAAATCCCACTGGCCAGTTTTAGATTTGATTCGGGGCAATGTATAACATGCGTTTGATGCTTTGCGAGTAATTGAATATCGGTGTCACTTAAGGACGTCATGTGTACGGCCATGAAATCTGGGCTTAATAGCGCCAGATTATTTAATCGTTGGATTGGGCTCATACCATGTGTTTGAAGAGATTGCTGTACTTCATTTTCTGTTTCATGGAGGTGCATATGCATCGCTAAGCCCAATTCATCCATGATCGGTTGAAGTGTTTTAAGCGATTCATCGCTAACGGTATAGGGTGCGTGCGGCGCAAAGGTAAAGGTCAATAGTTCGTCGCTATGGAAGCGTTCATGCACAGCAAGCCCTTTGGTAATGTATTCATTGAGGTCTTTGGCCCAGCGAGTCGGAAAATCAATCACCGGTATGCCTATGCTGGCCCGGATGCCAATGTGCGATGCGGCAGCCGCTGTTTGGTCAATAAAGAAATACATATCATTAAAACAGGTGGTACCACCTCGTATCATTTCTGCTATAGCGAGTTCTGAGCCATCTCTGACAAATGGTTCTTCAACTAAAGCGCTTTCTGCAGGCCAGATATGTTCGTTTAGCCATTGATCAAGGGGTAAATCATCGGCAAGGCCCTTTAGCAGACTCATTGCAGCATGAGTATGAGCATTGATGAAACCTGGAACCACTGCGTGGTGATTAAAGGTTAATAATTCAGTTGGAGTATATTGACTGCTTTGATCCTGAGGCAACATATCGATGATCGTATCATCCTGAATAATGATGGCATGGTGCTCCAGTACACGATCATCCGGTGTAACGGTTATAATCCAACGGGCATTAATTTGAAGGCTGACTTGCATATAATGATCGATTCAAACACGTTGATATTTGATTCCATTCGCCCAGTATTATGGCGAGATGATGGATTGCGCTTATTGGATCAGCGCAAACTACCTGACCATGAAGTATATCTACATATAAGCAGCACGCAAGCGTTGTGTACAGCAATAAAAGATATGGTTGTACGTGGTGCGCCAGCCATTGGGATTGCCGCAGCTTACGGGGTTGTGATAGCGGCGAAAGAAGCCTCAATGGACTCAACCCCAGGTTTTGAAGAAGCTTTTCAACAGCGCTTGGATTTGCTGGCTTCTTCACGCCCAACAGCGATTAATCTGTTTAATGCACTTGAGGCAGCCAAGCAGGTGCCTGATCCAACAAATAACCTCTTGGCCTGGGCAAATGGCTGGTTTAATGAAGACATTGCGGCCAATAAAAGCATGAGTAAATTAGGCGCGCATTATTTGAAGCAAGGAAGTCGTGTATTAACACATTGTAATGCAGGGGCCTTGGCTACAGGCGGATACGGAACGGCTCTAGGGGTTATTCGAACCGGTTTTCAACAAGGCGTTATTGACAATATTTATGCGGGTGAAACACGTCCATGGAATCAAGGATCGCGGCTAACACTTTGGGAGTTTCATAAAGAAAAAATCCCAGTCACTTTGCTCGCTGATAGCGCAGCAGCAACGCTGATGAAAAAAGGGGAGATTGACTGGATTATTGTTGGAGCGGATAGTGTGTGTTTGAACGGCGATATTGTTAATAAAGTGGGTACATACTCGTTGGCAGTACTGGCGAAATACCATGGCGTCAAGTTAATGACCGTGGCTCCTACAACGACGATTAATTTTAATGCACAGTCAGGTGAGGACGTTATTATTGAATCCCGTTCGGCAGAGGAAATTTTGCCGAAATGTTACAATCAAACTGAAGTCAGTGCGTTAAATCCGGTCTTTGATGTTACCCCAGCCGATTTAATAACGGTGATAGTGACGGAAAAAGGGGTGATTGAATCGCCAAATGCCAGTAAAATGCAGGCTTTAATCAATCAGCGTTAATTTAATTTGATGACTCAACTTCTTGCAATTGCTGCGGGCGGATCAATTGGTGCGGTGATGCGCTTTATTGTCTCAACCGGTATTTATAGCTGGCTGGGTCGCGGTTTCCCCTATGGCACCTTAGTGGTTAATGTATTGGGCTCGTTGTTAATGGGGTTATTATATGAACTGTTTTTGCAACGCTTATCAGTTTCCCCTGAGGTCAGGGCGATTTTACTTGTTGGCTTTTTAGGGGCTTTTACTACGTTTTCAACCTTTTCAATTGAAACAGTCAACTTAATCGAACAAGGCGATCTACTGAAGGCCATGGCCAATGTTCTTGCGAGTGTTATTTTATGTGTGCTGGCCGCTTGGATAGGTTTGCAAATTATGAGGCAATTATGAGGCAATTATGAGGCAATTATGAGGCAATTATGAGAAAAGAGGCAGTGAGAGTTGCTCGTATTTATCTAACGGAAGCGGATCACCAATTAAGCGAGATTATAAAATATTTGCATGATAATGAAGCTATCGCAGGTGCTACGGTTTTTAGAGGAATTGAAGGGTATGGTTCGTCCGGTCAGCTACATGAGGCATCCTTAATTGACTTATCCTTTGATTTACCCATCATGGTTGAGTTTTTTGATGAATCAACCAAGGTGCTTCAGGCCGTTAAATATCTGAAAGAACATTTTAATATCAGCCAAGCCGTCAGTTGGTTAGCTGAACAACACTAACAAAAGATAGGAAAGCTATATGCTTGATCCCCAGCTTTTAAGAAACAACCCAGACGATGTTAAAAAAGCCATGCAAAAGCATGGTGCAGACCTTGATCTTGATTTTTTTAATCAGCTTGAAACACAGCGTAAAGAGATTCAAATCAGGACGCAGAATTTGCAAAATGAGCGTAATAAGCGTTCTAAATCTATTGGCATCGCTAAGGCAAAAGGCGAGGATATTCAGCCATTGTTAGATAGCGTCTCGCAACTAGGCGATGATTTGAAGGCCGCAGAAGTCGAATTACAAGGTATTTTGTCTGAATTACATGATATTCAACTGTCCTTACCCAATGTGTTGGCTGAAGAAGTCCCTGATGGAAAAGATGAAGACGACAATATAGAGCTTCGTACTTGGGGGAATATTCCCGACTATGATTTCGATGTAAAAGACCACGTCGATTTAGGGCAATCGCTTGCAGGCATAAATTTTGAATTGGGGGCAAAAATTGCCGGATCTCGATTTGTTACATTGACTGGGCCTTTGGCTAGATTGCAACGTGCACTAACACAATTTATGTTGGATATGCACACCGATCAGCATGGTTATCAAGAAACGTATGTTCCCTATTTAGTGAATAAAGAAAGTTTGCTGGGTACAGGGCAATTGCCTAAGTTTGAAGAAGATTTATTCAAGATGGCGAATGATTCACCTTACTATTTAATTCCAACAGCAGAAGTGCCGGTCACCAATTTAGTTCGTGATGAAATTATTGCTGCCGATGACATGCCGCTTAAATATGTGGCACATACGCCATGTTTTAGAAGTGAAGCGGGCGCTTACGGTAGGGATGTTAGAGGGATGATTCGTCAGCACCAATTTGAAAAAGTTGAATTGGTGCAAATTGTAAAAGCGTCAGACTCTGAACAGGCGCATGAAGCGTTGACACATCATGCAGAAAGTATCCTGCAAGCGTTAAATTTACCGTATCGTTTAATGCTACTTTGCTCTGGCGATACCGGTTTTTCATCATCCAAAACGTATGACCTTGAAGTCTGGCTACCCGGACAAAATACCTACCGTGAAATTTCATCATGCAGCAACTTTAGGGACTTTCAGGCTCGCCGTTTAAAAGCGCGGTGGCGCAACCCGGAAACAGGAAAACCAGAATTGGTTCATACAATTAATGGTTCAGGTTTAGCCGTAGGGCGTACCTTAATAGCCGTTATGGAGAATTACCAACAAGCAGATGGTTCTATCAAGGTTCCCGATGCGTTACAGCCTTATATGGGAAAACTCACTTCAATATCGTTGTAATAAATAGGCAGCATAAAAAAAGCCCCAAACTCGGGGCTTTTTTTTGGAGCTAAAACTTTCAATTAATCACGACCATTCACCGCACCAAGAATATGCAGTAGACTCGTGAATAAGTTGAACAAGCTGATGTACAGTGAAACAGTCGCCATGACATAGTTTGTTTCACCACCGTGAATAATTTCACTTGTTTGATAAAGAATCATGCCAGACATTAACATAATAAACATGGCTGATACACCAAGTGATAAGGCAGGAATGCTAAAGATCATTGCACCAAGGCCCGCCAGAAAAGCCACTAAAATGCCGACCATTAGAAAGCCGGAAATAAAGCTAAAATCTTTTTTAGTAGTTAAGGCATAGCCAGATAGTCCTAGGAAGATAACGCCCGTTCCACCAAGCGATGTCATGATTAACTCATGACCATTTGAGTAAGCCTGTAGGTACATATTAAGAATAGGGCCCAGTGTCATGCCCATAAAACCGGTTAAGGCAAACACACAGACAATACCTAATCCACTGTTTCTGAATGTGGACGTCAGCCACAGCAAGCCAATATAACCCACAAGTGTAATAATCATTCCGGGATGTGGAAGGTTTAAACTCATGGATAAGCCAGCAGTTCCAGCACTGAAAATTAATGTCATTGCAAGGAGCATATAGGTATTTTTCAATACCTTGTTGGTGGCAAGAATGCTTTCTTCGCTACGAGAAATGGATTGATTAAATTGGTTCACTAGAACACCTCATTTGTAATTAACAAAATACTCGGCCATATGACTGGCACGAGAAAATAAAGTTCAATCTTACGTCTTCAAAAAAATACTTCAAGTCTTTTAACATTTACGCTGGAAAAAAAGTTCAGAGTTAAGTAATATGCGCGCCTCTAAAGCATTTTTTGCGTGTCTTTGGATATAATCGCTTATTAACCTGGAGAGATGGCAGAGCGGTTGAATGCACCGGTCTTGAAAACCGGCAAGGGGTCAAACCCTTCCAGGGTTCGAATCCCTGTCTCTCCGCCATTTTAAATAATTTAAGCCCTTGATGTTCAAGGGCTTTTTTTATGTTCATTTTCTCGCTCTGACTTATTTGATTGAATCTTGTTTTCCTCGGCTAGAAGCGGTCTTTCCAAGAAACCGATGTTTTAACTCAGGTTATTTAATGAAGGGGCTCGAACACACGAAAACTTATATTGGTTATTGCCTGACATAAAGGGTTTGTCATTCGTTTGGCATTTTCTGGCAGATTGCGAAGCTCAGAAGGCGTAAGGGTGATGACAGCAGCGTTATATTTGGGTAAGGAAACGTTACACAGATCAAATTAGATGGTTAAGCAAAATGCCTTTATTTCATTGATCACATTTTTTGTTGCTTCTAAATGGACATAGTGGCCGGCGTTGGGTATTTCTATGATAGACAAGTCGGCTGAAATGTGGGTTTTTGAAAGCTCAAGGTTGGGTAAATAGCCAAATACATCATCTTTACCGTAGATTTGCAAAACGGGGCATGTAATTTGACTTAAAAAAGATGAGCAATCCTGTTTTTGATACGCTTCGTCATGAACACGATGGACCCAGTCATAAAATAAGATTTCAGTGCCTTCGCCATGAAATTTATAGAGCTTTTCACGGAGATTGCCATTTTCAAAAGCATTTTTAGCGTCGTTTACGCCATTGACGCACAGTGGGTGTATTACCATTTGAGGAACGATAGAAACCACGCCTTGAATCGTCTCAGCATGATAGCTTGCGGCAATAAGTGAGATAATTCCTCCATAACTATGTCCAATGAGAGCCACTTTTTTCAAGTCATAATGTTGGAATAGGTCGTTAAGGGGTTCGTTGGCTTCTTCTGGTCGGGTATCTCCTTTGCGAAATGCTGTTAATGGATCTGACTTTCCGTGTCCCCAACGTTCATAAACAATGACAGGGAGCTGTGTTCTTTCATGTACTTGTTGCGGAAAATTACGCCACATCTCAATGCCATCTATTGCCCCATGAATAAAGACTAACGTGGTTTTATCAGGTTCTATTTCTCCATAAAGCTGAGTACGAAGACGCCGATTAGCGGCTTGAATATAGTGTTCTTGAACCATTAAAAAGCCACCTGTAGTTGACTAATAAAAGCAGGGTAGCTAAAACCACCATCACTCGGTTCATAGTAAGAAAATTCATTGATCAGTCTTACGTCTTTATCAAACTGCCAAGTAAACATGGTTTGGTAAACACTTCCTTGATTCATTCCACGGGCCAGTTCATCTGCTGATGTGCCGGTTAGAGGCCTGAAGAACATCGTTCGTGATGGGTGTTCATTATTGACATGCTGGTATTGTACAGCCCATGCCCAGCCCATATTTTCAGAGTTCAACAAGTAAGACCGACTAAGCCCTAAGGTAAAAGCACTTGAGCTTAATGAGTTGGTGTTATTGCCTTGAGCATTAAGTGCTATGCCACCTTTTGCATCCGAGTTGAACTGTGCCCAAGAAGCCCAACCCCACCAATGGTGGGCTTGCACATCTGCAAAAAAACTGAGCCATTCATTGTCCAAGCGAATGCCATTGGGTTGGAACTTTGTATCCAGAGTACCTGAGTCTTTTGAAAAACTGTAGGCGGCTCCTAAGCTATAGGCAAGTGGTCTATCTTTGAACTGGTATTCGTCATCGCTAGGTGAGTGGCCTGTAGGGCGAATAGAAAAGGCCGAAGAAAACATCAGGTCATTGTTATCATTGTTTAAAGAAAGATCAGGGCTATTAAACAAACCAACGGCGTAATGTAATCGATTACCAAAATAGCCTTTAGAATTGGTTTCAGGTAATCCCATATCACCCTTTCTGATGGATATTCCTCGAGCTCTACCAACCGCACCGGGTGATAACACCTCGCTGAATTTGCGCTCCACACTGGCGGTTTTGTGTGGGCGGCGCGTATAACCGGGTACAAATTGTTGGCCTACGGTAAGGCTGCCAATAGACTCATCAAAGTGTTTAAAACTGACCCAGGCATCTAATATTCTTTGCGCATTCGGAAGCCCAGGAGCTTCATTAGCCGCTTCGTATTGAAAGCGATAAGCAAAGTTATCCGCTAAAAAACCATTAAAGCCTAAACGTGCACGTCTCAAAGTGAAACTATTCGTCCCCTCGAGACCATTTTTTGAGGGTACGAATGTATAACGCGGTTGCAACTTTCCCCATATCTTTATGTTGGGGCTGGCTCTATTAACTTGTTGTTTGACTGCCGTTATATTTTTTGTTGTTTTGGTGAGTATGGTTTGTTTTGGTTTTGTGGCCGTCTGCATTGCTTTTTCTTCAGCCACCAAGGCTTGCTTTTTAATGTCTGCGACTTCCTGAGCGTTTAAAATTCCTTTTTTTTGAAGTGCATCAAGCACTGCATTTGCATACGCATGCGATGTGTCGGCAATGGCGGTCGTGTTGACTAGGAAAAAAAGGATGAGAGGTATTCTTTTTATCATCATGGGAACACTTATTATTAGAATTATCTTGAGAAGATTAAAGCAGTTCAATGAGCTTTCGTCCAATCGTCGATGTGAATATGTAAGTAAAAGGCTTATTCAGGAAAAAATAAGGCGTTTTGCTTGTAAGCAATAATAAATAAGATCGACTTACCCAGCATTCAATGATCTTTACCCTGACTGTAGGCATTGTTGAGCAGGTTATGCCAGAGGTGATTGTTATCATAAAAAAGTACTTTTTTAAGTGCAACCTCTCTTGTGATTGGTGAGAATAGGGGAGTCATAATAGACGAGGCGGTTATCAAAACCTAGCGCTCTTTTCTGATTGCTATTATTAATTGGGAAAAGTGAAGGGGCTGTTTACCGAGTATAAATTATTAATAAATTTTAAAAAAGAGGGTGAGTATGTCAATAAATGTTATCTTGGATTTAAAAGTCAGTACCGAGTCTCGTGAAGAACTGCTGTCGATCCTAGCATCGATTTTACCGGATACACGAACTTTTAAGGGGTGTCAAAGTATTGTAGTGACGCATAATAGCGACAACCCAAATAATATAGTGCTGCTTGAACAGTGGGACACACGTGCCGATCATGAAAGTTATGTGGCATGGCGTGGGGAGCGAGGTGATTTAGAAAGACTGGGCGCCTTATTGACGGCTCCTCCTGAGTCTAAATATTTAGACATTGAGCCGATTTAACCCGCAGAGGAAATTTGATTTCTAGGGGTTTATTATCTGTACTAGTCATCAGTTTAAAGACTGAGATGAGGCAGTTAGAATGTGTTGATTTACCGTGTTGAAAAAAAGTATTATATTATAACAACTGTTAGGTAGAAAGTTGTGCTTCTTAATTTAACGAGGCTTTATGCCTCGTCTTTTTTGTCAGCCATATCAATGCAGGTCATTAGTAATGATTAGGAATAAAGATGCCAGAAAACATTAAAGCGGAATTACCTTTGAGTGGTATCCGTGTCTATGAAATAGGTACCAGTGTCGCGGCTCCATTTGGCACATGGATATTAGCGGCTATGGGCGCAGAGGTGATCAAAGTAGAGCCTAAAGGGCGCGGTGATGATTGCCGCCACTGGGGGCCTCCATTCTGGAATGGAACATCCGCCATGTTCCAGGCTTTGAATAGAGATAAAAAATCGGTGACCGTCGATTTAAAGGACCCTAAGGACAAGGCATGGTTAAGAAACGAAATGGTTAACAAGGCAGATGTTGTGCTGCAAAATATGCGCCCAGGCAAGGTTGCAAGCCTAGGACTTGGTGCAGAGGAGGTTTGTAAGGAAAACCCAAGGCTTATTTATTGTAATATTTGGGCGTTTGGTGAGACTGGCCCAATGGCCGACAAACCTGGCTATGATCCATTGATGCAAGCGTACAGTGGGTTAATGAGTTTAAATGGTGAAGAGGGCCGCCCCCCTGTCAGAATTGGTACGTCTGCTATTGATATGGGTACAGGCATGTGGTGCTCTATCGCCATTATTGCCGCTTTATTCAGTCGCCAGAAAACGGGAAAAGGGTGTATTGTGGATACTGCCTTATATGAAACAGCCTTAAGTTGGATGACTTATCACATGGCGGGTTATCATGCGACAGGGAATCTGCCAACACCACAAGGGTCGGGTGTGCAGGGCATTTCACCTTATCAAGCGTATGAATGTTCCGATGGTTACCTCGTCGTAGCGGCACCGAATAACAAACTATTTGATCTGCTTAAAGGCGTCTTAGGCCATCCCGCGTGGGCGAATGAGCCTCATTTTGAGACGAACCCTAAGCGATTTGAAAATAAGGTTGAGCTGAATCGACGAATGACAGAAATTTTAATAAAAGAACCTCGTTCTCATTGGCAAAAAAAATTAGACGACGTGGGAATACCCAATTCACCAATCCAATTGGTTGATGAGGTGCTTAATGATCCCCAAACTCAATCACTGGGCATCGTTCAAGAGTCTGTTGAAAATGCAATGAAACTTGTTGGCTTGCCCATTAAGTTTAATGGGCAGCGGCCACCGCTACAAAACGAAGCGCCTGCATTGGGTGCCGATAACGATAGATATAAAGATTAACGGAGAAAAGATAAATGAAGGAAATTGCCATTCCGCTGGGTAATGACTACGCTGATATTCGTGATGCTGTTAGCAAAATTTGTGCAGATTTTCCTGGTGAGTATTGGCGTAAATTGGATGCTGAAAGTGCGTACCCTGAAGCCTTTGTTAATGCATTAACAGAGTCTGGTTTTTTATCCGCTCTAATTCCTGAAGAGTACGGTGGTGTCGGTTTGCCGTTACGGGCGGCGGCCGTCATTATGGAAACGATTCATGCCTCGGGTGGCTCGGCGTCCGCGTGTCATGCGCAAATGTATATCATGGGTGCTGTATTACGGCATGGCAGTGAGGAACAAAAACAAAAATATTTGCCCAAAATCGCGACGGGTGAATTGAGGCTCCAAGCCTTTGGCGTAACCGAGCCAACGTCAGGTTCCGATACGACTAAACTGCGCACCAGAGCCGTTAAGCAAGGGGATAAATATATTGTCAATGGTCAAAAAGTCTGGACCAGTCGTGCTTTTCAATCTGACTTGATGTTGTTATTGGCTAGAACAACCCCCCTAGAGGAAGTATCAAAGCCTACCGATGGCATGTCTATTTTTCTGGTTGATATGCGCGACGTCGTTGGTAATGGTATGGAAATTCGTGCGATTGATGCCATGATTAATCACAATACGACGGAAGTCTTCTTCGATAATATGGAAATCCCTGCTGACTCATTGATAGGTGAAGAAGGCAAAGGTTTCCGCTATGTAATGAGTGGAATGAATGCCGAACGAGTCATCATTGCCGGTGAAAGTATTGGGGATGCACGCTTCTTTATTGAACGCGCTAAAGCCTACGCCAGTGAGCGAAAAATTTTTGGTGGCCCCATTGGTAAAAACCAAGGGGTCCAATTTCCAATAGCAAGAGCTTACGCAGAAATCGAAGCGGCTGAATTGATGGCTAGAAAAGCGGCTGCACTGTTTGAGGCGGGTGAACCTTGTGGTGCCGAAGCAAATATGGCAAAAATGCTGTGTGCAGAGGCTGCTTGGAACGCCGGGGAAGCCTGTATGCAAACGCATGGTGGGTTTGCTTTTGCGAAGGAATATGACATTGAAAGAAAATGGCGTGAGGCGAGATTGTATTTAATTGCGCCAATTTCAACAAATATGATTTTAAGCTACATCGGCCAACACGTGTTAGGGATGCCTAAATCATATTAAATAAAAAACGATAAAAAAATAAGAGGAGAAGATTATGGGCAGAGTAAATGAAAAAATCGCGTTAGTCACAGGGGGTGCGATGGGTATGGGACGTACACATTGTGAATTGCTGGCAGCTGAAGGGGCAACAGTTATGGTGACCGATATGAACGAAGCTGAAGGTAAAGCAACTGTTGACGGTATTCTTGCTAACGGCGGTAAAGCCGAATTTCATTCATTGAATGTAACCCAAGAAGCCGAATGGGTATCCGTTGTAGATAAAGTTGTTGCTTCACATGGTCAAATAGATGTGCTTGTAAATAACGCGGGCATTTTAATTATTAAACAATTGGAAGAAACGACAACCGAAGAGTGGGACCGCACCTTTGATATAAACGTTAAAGGTGTTTTTTTCGGTACTAAAGCCGTTTTACCGGCGATGAAAAAAAGCAGGCGGGGGCTCTATTATTAATATTTCTTCAATTTATGGGCTCGTTGGCGCGCCGGTTTCTGCGGCTTATCAAGCAACAAAAGGTGCAGTAAGGTTGTTTACTAAAGCGACAGCTGTTGACTATGCTCAATACAATATTCGGGTGAATTCTGTGCATCCAGGGGTGATTGATACACCGATGACAAAGGATTTATTGCATGCGGATGAAGAGACACGTCAAGCCATTTTAGGTTCAACCATTCTCGATAGGCCGGCGCAACCAAAAGAAGTGTCTTATGCCATTTTGCATTTAGCCAGCGACGATTCTTCTTTCATGAACGGCTCGGAAATGGTTGTAGATGGTGGTTACACGGCTGTTTAACTAAGGGGGCTTTTAAAGTCTGTGAAAAAATTGAATTTTAGCCCTGTTTTAACAGGCGAAAAAGAAGCTGTTTTAAGAAATGAAGTTCGTGCTTTTCTTAAACAGTATGGCGCGTTTAATGTGTCAAATATTATTGATTCATGGTCTATTTGTGATCCGGAATTAAGTCGTGCATTAGCGGCTAAAGGTTGGTTAGGTATGACATGGCCCACCAAATATGGCGGGGGTGGGCGTAGCTACCTTGAGCGTTATGTTGTTATTGAAGAATTACTCGCAGCAGGTGCCCCAGTGGGTGCTCACTGGGTTGCTGATCGCCAAAGTGGGCCTCTTTTATTACGCTTTGGCACAGAAGAGCAACGACAACATTTCTTACCCAAAATAATCCGTGGTGAGTGTTTTTTTGCAATTGGCATGAGTGAGCCTAACAGCGGCTCTGATCTAGCATCCATTAAAACACGAGCAGAAAAGGTTGAAGGCGGTTGGCTTGTTAATGGTTCAAAGATTTGGACAAGCTGGGCACATGTTTGCCATCAAATGATTACACTCTGCCGAACGGCTCCCCCTTCTGAAGATCGCCATGCGGGCATGAGTCAATTAATTATCAGCCTGAATCACAAGGGCATTACAGTGCGTCCAATCGTTACGCTCGCGGGTGAAGCCCATTTTAATGAGATTTTTTTTGATAATGTTTTTGTTCCAGATAACCGGCTTGTTGGCCAGGTCAATGAAGGTTGGAGTCAGGTTGTTGCTGAGTTAGCGTTTGAACGCAGTGGCCCTGAACGGTTTTTAAGTAGTTACCAATTGCTTGAGGCGGCGATTAAAACACTTCGTGAAGCAAATATAACACAACAAGCTGAGCCTGTTATTGGACAATTTGTTGCCCGGTTGATGGTGCTTCGACAAATGTCATTGTCTGTTGCAAATCAATTGCAAGAAGGTAAATTGCCCGTCAATGAAGCGTCTGTGGTTAAAGATTTAGGGACATCATTTGAACAGGATTTACCTGAAGCAATGCGGTTGATTTTAGCAACTGAGCCACGTTTAACGGCTAACGATGGGGTTGCTAGATTGTTATCAGATTCGATATTAAAAGCGCCGTCATTTTCCTTGCGAGGCGGCACACGTGAAATTCTACGTGGCATCATTGCAAGAGGTCTGGGTCTACGATGAATGAAATAGTACAGTTAATTGAAGAATCGGCGACGCGTTTGTTTGAGGGTTTTTCAACGAGTAAAGGACACAAACTGATGGAAAGTGGTCAGTTTGTAGATAAAATTTGGTCCGCTTTTCAAGCGGATGGCTGGTTAACGACACTTTTACCTGAAGAAGAAGGCGGCTCGGGTCTTGGGCTTGAAGGGGGCTGTGTGTTAATGAGGTTGGCAGGCTATCACGCAGTCCCTCTACCAGTGGTTGAATCACTATTGGGGACTTTTCTGGCAGCTCAAGTCGGTATCAAGAATCATGAGGAATTATTAATACCGGTTATATTGCCCAAAGCAATAGATGATGCCTCAGAGATAACATTAGCCGGTGTTCCCTGGGCACGGCATGCGAACTCATTATTACTGATTTTTCCAGCAGATAATGGAGTCAATACAGCGGTTATTTCTTGCCAAGATGCTGAAATAACCGCAGACCAAAATATGGCAGGTGAGCCACGTGATAATGTGCTTATTGAGGTGAATAAACTGGCGAATACTCAAGTATTAAAAAATATTTCGCTTGACCAAATTGAGTCTTGGCTGGCGCTCGGTCGTGCGGCACAAATGGCGGGTGCCTTACAACGCGTGTTGGAAATGACCGTCGAATTTGCCAATGAGCGTACGCAATTTGGCCGTCAAATTGGTAAATTTCAAGCAGTTCAACAACAGATGGCCGTTTTGGCTGAAATGACCAGTGCCTCTATGTGCGCCGTGGATGCAGCCATTGAACATTTAGGAACGGAGCAGGAATGGGAATTGATAGCCAGTGCAAAAATCACGACAGGGGAATCTGCCGGGTATGCGACTAAAACAGCTCATGCGGTACACGCTGCTATTGGATTTACCCAAGAATACCCACTTCAGTTGAGTACACGCCGATTATGGGCTTGGCGTGATGAATACGGCAATGAAGCACAGTGGTCCACTAAATTGGGTAGATATTGCTTCGGTTTGCAAACAGACAATTTGTGGAGTTGGCTAACGACACAAACAGGTTAAAAGCAGAGGATAAATCAGTGACAACAGATGTAATAAGTGAGGTAAAAGACGGTATTGCCATTTGGCGAATGAACCGGCTTGATACGAGAAATGCTATTTCAGATGGCAAAATGATAGATGATTTGGTGTCTTTAGCCGAACAAGCACAAAAAGACAGTCAAATTCGAGTCGTTATTTTAACGGGAAATGGGCCAGCGTTTTCTTCGGGTGGTAATGTTAAAAAAATTCGTCAAGAAATGACCGATTCGAATAAAACACCACATGAACTAGCGGCCTGGTACCGCGAAGGCATACAACGTATTCCGCTTGCTTTCGAGGCATTAGACGTTCCTATCATTGCGGCGGTCAATGGGCCGGCTATTGGTGCCGGATGTGATTTAACGTGTATGTGTGACATAAGAATTGCCGCTCAAAGTGCTCGTTTTGCTGAAAGTTTCGTCAAATTAGGGATCATTCCAGGAGATGGAGGTTCTTGGTTGCTACCTCGTGCGATTGGATTGGCAAAAGCCTCAGAAATGGCTTTTACTGGTGACCCGATTAGTGCTGAAGAGGCCTTATCGTTTGGTCTTGTTTCAAGGGTTGTTGCTGATGATCAGCTGATGGACGAAGCACTCGCGTTAGCGAAGCGTATTGCCGTTAACCCCCCTGTTTCAGTCCGTATGACGAAGCAATTAATACGTGAAGGGCAAAGTACAGATTTGCCGACCCACTTGCAGATGGCGGCTGTTATGCAAGCGGTCTCGCACCGGACAAATGACCACAGAGAGGCGATGGAAGCGATTTTTGAGAAGCGTCAAGGTGTATTCAACGGGCGTTAAATTAAATGTAAGATTTGGAGACAATAGAATGATGATGAAAGACAAAGTAGTACTGGTGACCGGTGCTGGCCGCGGTATTGGCCGTGCGATGGCCATTATGATGGCTGAAGAGGGCGCGAAAGTCGTTGTTAATGATCTGGGTGCCGGCGTAGGTGGCGAGGAAACGGATGAAAGCCCAGCAGAAGAAGTCGTCTCAACGATTCGTGCTGCCGGTGGTGAAGCGGTTATAAACGGGGATAATGTTGCGAGCCTTGAAGGGGCTGAGGCGATGGTTGAGGCTGCGATAGACAACTTTGGTCGGATTGACACCGTTGTTAATAATGCCGGCATATTACGCGACCGAATTTTTCATAAAATGTCGCCTGAGGAGTGGAATGCTGTTATTAATGTTCACTTAAACGGTAGCTTTAACACAGCACATTTTGCTGCTAAACACTTCAAACAACAGGAAAGCGGTAGCTTTGTGTTTATGACCTCAACGTCCGGTTTAATCGGTAATTTTGGTCAGGCAAATTATTCGGCGGCCAAAGCCGGTATTGCCGCGCTGTCTAAAAGTGTTGCTCTGGATATGCAGCGCTATAACGTGCGTTCTAACTGTATTTCACCTTTTGCTTGGAGCCGTATGATTGGGGCTATACCGACCAATACACCTGAGCAACAAGCCCGTGTTGATAAATTGAAAGAAATGACACCCGACAAAATTGCATCAATGGCGGTTTACTTGGCGAGTGACGCTGCAAGTGACGTATCGGGTCAAATTTTTGCCGTGCGTAATAATGAAATTTTCCTAATGGGGCAATCAAGGCCATTGCGCTCAACACACCGTTCAGAAGGCTGGACACCGCAAACCATCTCTGAACATGCAATACCGGCATTAAAAAGCAGCTTCTATCCTTTAGAACGTTCGCCGGATGTTTTTTCATGGGACCCAGTATAAAAACAATAATTTAATTGAGGAGGACACATGCTCAGCTATGACTATGGCGTTAGTGATGTACCGCTGGTGGGTAAAACCATTGGCAATGTGTTTGATGAAACAGCGAATCGCTTTCCAGATAAAACGGCCTTAATTAGCCGTCATCAAGATATACGTTGGAGTTACCAAGAGTATAAAGAACAGGTAGATGCGTTTGCAGCGGGCCTCATTGAATTAGGGCTAAAGCCAGGTGAGCGGATTGGGATATGGTCACAAAATAAAGCGGAATGGGCGGTTGTGCAGTTTGCTACCGCAAAAGCCGGATTGATTTTAGTGAATATCAATCCAGCTTATAGGAGCAGTGAACTGGAATATGCATTAAATAAATCAGGTTGTGTAGCGCTTGTAACATCGCCAGATTTTAAGACCAGTAACTACATTGATATTTTACTTAAACTGGCGCCCGAAATTTCAACATGTGAGGCTGGGAAACTCATCTCAACGACATTGCCTTCACTGCGCACGATCATTCGTTTAGGTGAGGAAAAAACTGCTGGTATGTATAACTATGCTGATGTTATGGGCATGGGGACAGAAAAGTCCAGAACCATGATGGAATCATTAAGTCAGCAATTGCAATTTGATGATGCGATTAATATCCAGTTTACCAGCGGAACAACCGGTTCGCCCAAAGGGGCCACATTAAGCCATCATGGCATCGTTAACAACGCTTTAATGACATCACACACGATGGGCATTACAGAAAAGGACACCGTGTGCATACCAGTCCCGATGTACCACTGTTTTGGTATGGTCATTGGTACCTTGATGTGTGTCGTGGCTGGTGCAACAGCAGTCATGCCGGGTGAAGCATTTGAACCCAAATCGGTATTAAAAACGGTAGAGGATGAGCAGTGTACAACATTGTACGGCGTACCGACGATGTTCATTGCGATGTTGGGCGTGGAAGACTTTACACGCTACGACCTCAGTTCGCTTCGCACCGGGGTGATGGCTGGTTCGCCTTGTCCGATAGAGGTGATGAAGCAAGTGATCAATGAAATGAACATGCATCAGATGACAGTTGCCTATGGCATGACGGAGTTAAGCCCTGTTTCTAATCAATCATTAATGGATGACTCATTTGACCTCAGGGTATCCACAGTTGGCATCAGCCATCCGCATGTTGAGGGCAAAATAGTTGATAAAAACAACCGTATTGTTGAGCGGGGTGAGATAGGAGAGTACTGTGCAAGAGGGTACAGTGTCATGCTCGGCTATTGGGATGATGAGGCTAAAACCGCAGAATCCATTGATTCTGCAGGCTGGATGCACACCGGCGACCTGGCCACGATGGATGAAAACGGTTACGTCACTGTCGTGGGTCGTTCCAAAGATATGCTGATTCGTGGCGGAGAAAATATTTACCCGAAAGAAATTGAGGATTTCTTATACCAACATGAAAAAATTGAAGACGCGCAAGTGATTGGCGTTCCCGATGAAAAAATGGGTGAAGAAATTTGTGCTTGGGTGAAATTAAAAGCCAATGAGCAATTAACGGAAGATGAACTAAAAGCACACTGTAAAGAGCACATTTCTCATTACAAAGTACCACGCTATATCAAATTTGTTGATGAATACCCGATGACAGTAACAGGCAAAATTCAAAAATTTGCGATGCGCGAAGCAATGAAAAAAGAATTAGATATATAAAAATAACTTTAAAAAGAGGGGGTAACAAAATGAATTATAAAGATTTTCAGCATTTATTATTTGATCGTAAAGATAACGGTGTTCTGCTAATGACCATTAACAGACCCGATGTGATGAATGCAACTAACGCACGCTTACACTGGGAGTTAACGAAAATTTGGGCTGTTATCCAAGAGGATGAGACGGTTAAAAATGTTGTTGTAACAGGCGCTGGTGACCGTGCCTTTTCAGCGGGTGGTGATCTTGATTGGGTGAGCGGCATGGTGGGTAACCCGAAAGCGATTGAAGGGGTGCGTCAAGAAGCGGCGGATCTTGTTTACAATATTTTAAGTTTTGAAAAACCAATTATTTCAGCTATTAACGGTGTTGCTGTTGGCGCAGGGTTGGTAGTGGCTATGCTGGCAGATATCAGCATTATTTCAAAAGAAAAAGGGAAATTCACCGATGGACACGTTAAGTTAGGCGTCGCTGCTGGTGATCATGCGGCTATTATTTGGCCACTCTTATGTGGCATGGCAAAAGCCAAGTACTATCTGATGACTGCTGAATTTATCAATGGTGAACAAGCAGAGCAAATGGGCATGGTCAGCTTGTGTGTCCCTCATAATGCGTTGATGGACGAAGCCTTTAAAGTGGCGAATCAATTAGCGAAAGGGAGTCAATCTGCGATTAATGGTACCAAGAACACATTGAATGGCTGGATGAAAATGGCTTCTCCGATTTTTGAAGCCTCACTGCGCGAGGAAATGCTTAATTTCTTGAGTGATGATGCAAAGGAAGGTGTTGCTTCTGTACGCGAGAAAAGAGCGCCGAATTTTCCATCGGCACAATAAATAACAATTTGTTTTTTTTAAACACTCAAAAAAAGGGGCTCAACTGAGCTCCTTTTTTGTGAGAGGGTAAGATTGAATGGTAGAATCTATTCAAATTCAAACCGAGGTGGATAAATGAAAATTGACCCGAAAACACACGACAGGTTTTTTAATATTCTTAAAGCAGTTGTTGTTCCAAGACCGATTGCTTTTATCTCGTCTCAATCGAAATCAGGTGTTTTGAATTTAGCGCCTTTTTCATTTTTTAATGGTGTTTGTTATGTGCCGCCGACTATTAGCGTGTCTATTGCCCGATTTGCAGGGCCTAAGGAAAAAGATAGCTTGGTTAATATTGAAGAAACAGGCGAATTTGTTGTTAATTTAGTCAACCGTGATATCGCAGAAGCAATGAATAAAACGGCTGCTGAATACCCGACTGAAGTAAATGAGTTTGACGTGGCAGGTTTAACAACGTCACCCTCTGAAATAATTACCCCACCTTGTGTTGCCGAGTCGCCAGTCAGCCTTGAATGTCGTTTGATTCAAGTAGTCCCTGTCAATGAAGGTACTCGACGAGAGTGTGGTTTGGTGATTGCTGAGGTTGTTTATTGTCATATTGATGACGAGCTTTACGATGGGCGTTATGTCGATATGGCGGGTTTAGATGTGATAGGGCGGTTAGGTGGTCACAGTTATTGTCACGTGGATAACTTGTTTGATATGAAGTTACCGGTTTACAAAGCGGATGAGTAAATCGCTTTATTAAAGTGCTGATGCTCCTCCGTCTACGGAGTAGACGCCACCGGTACAATATGAGGCTTCATCGCTACACAAAAAAGCCATTAATGAGGCCACTTCCTCGGGTTCCCCATAGCGCCCCATGGGCATCATTTTATTCAGTTGTTCTTTAGCGGCAGCTTCCGCACCAGGTGCAAACCCTGTTTCTAGTGAACGCATCATTCTTGTTTCAATCGGCGCAGGGTTAACAGTGTTTATACGAATGCCTTGAGCCGCGTATTCTTGTGAAACGCTGCGCATCATGCCAACAACAGCGTGTTTACTGGTGACATACGGAGAAATGTTTGCGGTGCCTTTTATACCCGCTAAAGAAGAGGTCATTACGATGCGACCACCTCCGTTTTTCAACATGTTAGGAATGACGTACTTTAAACCCAACCAAACGCCTCTGACATTGACTGCGATCACCTGGTCAAAATGTTCGGTAGGGGAGTCAATAATCGGGGCAACAACACCTTCAATCCCCGCATTGTTGATAAAGCAATCGATCGAACCATAGCGCTCAATTGCAACATTGACATAGTTATTGACTTGATCTTCCTGAGTCACATCAGCAACGTAATATGAGACTTTTTCAGCATCATTGATTTTTTCAGCGGCTGTTACCAGTTCCTTTTCGTTTAAATCGACGAGTAGAACATGCGCACCCTGTTTGGCGAATAATCTGCCGGCAGCTAGGCCAATGCCACCGGCCCCACCGGTAATGATTACGGTTTTATTTTCAAATTTTTTCAAAGTTCTCTCCCAAATTTTTATTATTTTTTGACCAGATTGTGCGTAGATGAGGGCTACTGTGGCACCAAGACAGGTTTACGTAATAAAGATTGTATTGCAGATTCCAAGCCTTCTAATGTTAATGAATACATACGATTCCCCATGAGTTCACGAGTGATTTTATTTGATGGTCGTCTATCCCAATTGTGTTCCGGGTCTGGGTTTAGCCAAACAGCACTGGGAAAAGCCGTTAGCAATCGTGTCATCCACACAGCGCCTGTTTCTTCATTCCAATGTTCCACACTGCCACCGGGGTAGGTGATTTCATAGGGACTCATACTGGCGTCACCGACAAAAATTATTTTATAGTCGCTGGGATAACGGTTGATGATCTCCATTGTTGGCGTTGCCTCATCAAAACGTCGTTTATTGTCTTTCCAAAGGTATTCGTAAGTAAAATTGTGGAAATAGTAATGCTCCAAATGTTTAAACTCGGTTTTGGAAGCCGAGAAGAGTTCTTCACAAATTCGAATATGATCATCCATCGAGCCACCAATATCTAAAAGCAGTAAGACTTTGATGGCATTATGACGTTCTGGCACCATTTTTAAGTCTAAGTATCCGGCATTGGAAGCAGTTGATCGAATGGTATCGTCTAAATCTAATTCTTCCTCAGACCCTTGTCGGGCAAATTTTCGTAATTTACGTAAAGCGACTTTTATATTGCGTGTATTCAGTTCAACGCTATCATCTAGGTTTCTAAACTCTCGTTTATCCCATACTTTTATAGCGCGTCTGTGGCGAGACTCGTGTTGACCGATGCGAACGCCTTCAGGGTTGTAACCATATGCACCAAAGGGTGAAGTACCCCCAGTGCCTATCCACTTGTTGCCGCCATGGTGTTCTTCTTTTTGTTCTTCTAACCGTTTTTTAAGCGTTTCCATTAATTTTTCCCAGCCACCCAATGATTGGATTTTTTGCTTTTCTTCTTCGCTTAACAGTTTTTCAGCCTGCTTGCGCAACCACTCTTCAGGAATCTGGCTGAATATTTCTTCCAGTGAATGGTCGGACTCCAGTCCATTGAATGTTTCAGAAAATACCTGATCAAAACGATCGTAGTACCGTTCATCTTTAACCAATGCAGTCCGTGATAAATAATAGAAGGCCTGAATGTCAAAGCTGGATAGCCTTTTTTCAAGCGCTCTTAGCAGAGAAAGCAATTCGGTAATGCTGACCGGTAAACCGGCTTTTCGTAAATCTAAAAAGAACGCGATGAACATAGTGGGCGATTACTGGCCTTGTTTACGCCTATTGATAAAGGCAAGACGTTCAAACAGGTGTACATCCTGCTCGTTTTTTAATAAGGCGCCGTGCAGTTTAGGCAAAATATTATTGCTGTCTTCTTCACGCAGGGTACTGGCATCTAATTCTTCGGATAAGAGCAATTTAATCCAATCGAGTAATTCTGATGTTGATGGTTTCTTTTTAAGCCCAGAAATTTCACGAACTTCAAAAAATATTCCAAGTGCTTCTGATAACAGGTCTTGTTTTAGCGACGGAAAATGGACGTTGACAATCTGCTGCATGGTTTCAAGTTCTGGAAAACGAATGTAGTGGAAGAAACACCGCCTTAAAAAGGCATCGGGCAGCTCTTTTTCGTTATTACTGGTGATAATAACCAACGGCCTGTTTTTAGCCTTAACCAGTTCTTTGGTCTCATACACAAAAAACTCCATGCGATCTAATTCTTGTAACAAGTCATTGGGAAATTCAATGTCGGCTTTATCAATTTCATCAATCAATAAAACAGCGCGATTGTCCGCTGCGAAAGCCTCCCATACTTTACCTTTAACAATGTAATTGGCAATGTCATGCACGCGGTCATCGCCTAATTGTGAATCGCGCAAGCGTGATACAGCATCATATTCGTACAGCCCTTGGTGAGCTTTTGTTGTGGACTTGATGTGCCATTCAATTAAGGGCGCACCTAAAGATTTAGCAACCTCAAGTGCCAGTTGTGTTTTTCCAGTCCCAGGTTCGCCTTTTATTAATAAAGGGCGTTCTAAGGTAATAGCCGCGTTGACCGCCATGCTGAGTTCTTCGGTGGCAACGTAGTTATTGGTGCTTTTGAAATGCTGATTGTCCATAAGTCATGTGTGTCTTCAAAAAAATTTTATTGTAAAGGTTTGTTGGCTAATTTAAAGCGGGTTCTGTTCGATGAGTTGTTTCGCAATAATGATGCGCTGAAGTTCATTCGTACCTTCACCTATGGCCAGTAAGGGCGCATCTCGGTAATAACGTTCAACATTAAACTCAGTTGAATAACCATAAGCACCGTGAATACGGAGCGCTTCAGCTGAGTTTTCCATAGCCGCTTCAGTCGCAAATAATTTTGCCATACCCGCCTCCATATCGCACCGTTCACCGCGGTCAAATGCTTTAGCAGCGGATTGAACCAGTAAACGCGCTGCTTCAACACGTGTGGCCATATCAGCCAAATAAATTTGTATCGATTGATGTTGGCAAATAGGCTTACCAAAAGTTTTTCGTTGTTGTGAATACTCAATGGAATCTTGTAATGCAGCAGAGGCTACGCCAATACCACGTGAAGCGACGTTGATTCTACCCAGCGCTAAGGCACCGAGGGCATGCTGCAGCCCATGGCCTTCCTCAAGGCCAATTAAATGATCGGCAGGAAGTCGATAATCGTCTAAAAAGAATTCAGCGGTATCGACTCCTTTATAGCCCAGTTTTTTATGTTTACTACCCATCACAAAACCTTCACCTTTAGGGGCAATAAAAAGACTCATGCCTTTGTGGGATGGCTGGGCCGTAGGGTCAGTTTTTACCAGCATAGCAAAACAGCTTCCATGAAGACTATTGGTAATCCATGCTTTAGAGCCGTTAATGACATAATCATCACCATCACGTTTTGCGACGGTTTTAATGGCTTGTAAATCCGTGCCGCAATTAGGCTCAGTCAGTGCCAATGCTCCGCGCATTTCGCCGGATGCAAATAAAGGCAGCCATGTCTTTTTTTGTTCTGTTGTGCCAAAGCGTTGAACGGACATGGCCATAATTAAATGGGAATTAAACACACCGGTTAACGACATCCAGACGCAGGCAACGCGTTCCACAATTTTTGCGTAAGTAGAAACGGGCAACCCAAGACCACCATATTCAGGGTCAATGACGGCACCAAATAAGCCCATTGCCTTCATTTCTTCGACGATGTCTTTAGGGTATTCATCATCTGCTTCAAGCTGGCGTACAGAGGGTTTTATTTTGATTAAAAATTTATCAACAGCCTCTAATATTAATTGTTCGTTTTCATCACGCATCTAAACTCCTATAATCTACCAAACACTTGTTATATTATGATCTTAATCAGCTGGCAAAGCGAGTTGTTGAGGTTTAAAAAAGGATAAAAATGATCAAAGATGCAGCCGCCTTAATATTGTTACGCGATTCAGATAATGGCATGGAAGTGTGTATGCTGCGTCGTGTTGAAACATCGGGTTTTGCAGCAGGTGCTTATGTTTTTCCAGGCGGAGCAGTGGATGAACACGATAAGCAACTAGGCGAAACGGAGTTTTGCCTTACCAAAGAAGAGATCGATTCTTTGCTACAAGCAAATAAAGTGGCGGCCGTTCGAGAAACCTTGGAAGAAGCAGGGATTCTAGCCTCGGCAAATCAAAATGGACTTCAAATAGATGACCTGTTGCGCCATAAACTTCACGAAGGCGAGATCAGTTTTGAGGATGTGTTAAGAGAGCATCGAGTATCCATCAATTTAGATGAAGTGGTGTTTTATGACCACTGGCTAACGCCGGCAGGTGCACCAAAACGATTTAATACGCGCTTTTTTCTTGCAGCGGCTTCAGCGGATCAGATCATTATGCACGACAATAAAGAAACCGACTCATCATGTTGGGCCTTACCCAAAGAGATTTTATCTCTGTATGAACAAGGTGAGGTGAAACTAATGCCAGTGACCCATGTTCAACTGAAACGATTATCAGCCTTTGATTGTGTGGCCGATATTTTAGCCGTTGCAAAAAAACAGACTACTATTTCTGTTACCGAACCGGTGATGAATTATGGAAGTGGAGGTCAACCAGTCTCCGTTACGATTAACTTATCAGAGGGCGTGGTTGAGTACCCTGTTTTCAAAAAAAGAACTTAAGGTTTTACATTGGATAAAAGAGTAACCAGATCGGGAATTTCTTCAAAAACCAGCATGCCTTTTTTGGCGATATCAGCCAATAAGGCCGCTTGACCACCCATCCAAATAACTAAAACAGGGCAGGCGGGGTTGTTTTTAAGCTTAAGCAACCCATTGGTGAGTTGTTGAGCGACACTGTCCATCAAACCCATAAAAATAACCACCACATTAAATTCGTTAGAGTCGACGAGTTGACGGGTCGTATCACGCAGCATGTTGGGCTGTGCTACCAGTGCTGTGGTTAAATCAACTGGATTTTGTACCGTACTAAAGTCCGATAATAAGGGCTTTATCTTGTCATGAAGTGGGTGGCTAAAAGGCTCAATGGTTAAGCCATGCTCTTCCAGTTGATCGCATAACATAACGCCCGCTCCACCCGAAATCGAAATAATGCCCACCTTATTTCCAAGCAGTTTATGGCCACCTAAAAAGAATTGGCTGCAATGAATCATCTCACTTAATGAATGTACTTCTATGACGCCGGTACGTTTGAAAATCGCTTGATAATCAACGCCCTTGAGTGGGTACGATGCGGTATGAGCGGCCGTTGCGCGCGCTCCTGCTGCTGTTTTCCCGCCTTTTAAGGCAATCACGGGTTTGTTATTTTTTCTGGCCAGTTTGAGTGCTTTTTCAAATTTTTCAGGATGACGAATTTCTTCAATATACAATGAAATGACGGTTGTTTGAGAATCTGTGGCCAAGTAAGCGACAATCTCATCTAAGGAGAGGTTCGCTTCGTTACCACTGGAAACCCATTTGCTCACCCCAATATCAGCACGGATGGTTTTATCAAGCCAGTAAGCACCCAACGCGCCACTATGGCCAGCAAAGCTTAAACCACCTACCTTCAACGGGTGTTGTTCCATGGCCGTAGTAAAGGAGGCGACGAGTTGAGTTTCTGTATTGATAAACCCTAAACAGTTGGGCCCCAATAAACGGGCATCTGTCCCATCAAACAGGGCCTTTAATTTGGCTTGTTTATCGATGCCTTGTTGATTAATTTCAGCATAACCTGAGGCAAAAACAACAAAGTTCTTAATACCCAGCTGAAGCCCTTCTTGAATCACCTTTTCTACAAAAGCATCAGGAACGGCCACGACGGCGAGATCTACGGGAGCGTCCAGCTCCAATAAAGACCGTTTAGCCGGCAAACCCTGAATAGTGTCGTTTTTAGGGTTGATCGGTATTAATTGTCCCTTGTATTTCAGGCGTTTCATATAAGCAATGGGGCGGCCACCAATTTTGTGTGGGTCGTCAGAAGCCCCAACAATAGCGACTGAAGTGGCTTCAAAAAGAGATTTGAGTGCGGGCATTGTTGTTAAAACCCCATTGAACGGGCAATAATATTGCGTTGAATTTCACTGGTGCCTTCCCCAATGATATAGAGGAGGGTGTCTCGATGTATACGGCCGACTGGGTAGTCTCGCATAATACCGGCGCCGCCTAAAATTCGGATGGCATCCTCACTAACGCTAACGGCCATTTCGCTGGCCGTTAGTTTAATTTTAGCCGCCATTGCGTTATCTAAAGAATCGTTATCAGTTAACCAGGCACCATAGTAGATCATCCATTTAGCGGCTTCTATTTCAGCTGACATGTTTGCTAATTTGTGGCCAATGGATTGAAATTTCCCGATGGGTTGATTAGAAATGATGCGTTCATGCGCATAACGTTCTGCTTCTTCAAAAGCCGCCCTTGCCATGCCTAAGCAATTTGCTGAAACACCGACACGATTTTCCGTCAGTGACTCAAGAATGATCGGGTAAGTGCCTTCTTGTCCGCCTAATAAGGCCTCGTCAGGTACAAATAAATTGTCGATAAATATTAAACCGGTTTCAGAAGCACGAATACTTTCTTTAGCGAGTTTTTGTATTTCAATATTATTTGATGGCAAGTCAACAATAAATAAACTGATGCTGTTAGCGCTGAGCTCCTCTGCGGTACGAGCAGCCAGTAACATAAAATCGGCCATCGGTGCATTGGTGATATAGAGCTTACTGCCATTAATAAGGTAGCCGCCGTCTACTTTTTTAGCCGAGGTTTTTAATGCACGAATATTGGAACCGCCGTCGGGCTCACTCAGTCCAAAACAGGAAACTTTTTGACCGGCTAAAGCCGGTTTAAAGTACTGTTCTTTTTGAGCTTCGGTGCCAATGCGCCAGATAGGCCAAATACCCAAATGACTATGTGCCGATAAAGAGGAGGCAAAGGCCTGACAAACTCGGCTGGTTTCTTCACGAATAATGCAATCGGCCACTTTATTAAAACCACCACCGCCATCAGCTTCCGGATAGCGTGCTGCGATTAACCCCATGTCTCCCCATTTTGGAAACAATTCTTTTGGGAAGGTCTCATTGTCGTCAGCTTCTCTTACCAACGGGGCTAATTCATTTTCAGAAAACCGCCGAACGGTTTGTCTTAATAACTGCTGTTCTTCTGAAAAACTAAAATCCATGGTGTTTCCTTAAATAGTAGGGGTTAAGAATCAGGTCTTATAACCTAACTAATGTTAGAAATTATTTCAAGGACGATCACTCTTAAACGCTAATCATTCAATTAATGAGCTGTTAAACAGCAAGCATGAAAACTGCGGAATGCTCTAAATAGAAATAAACCCCGTTATCGATGGGGTTAGTTCATAAAAATAAGCTGTGAATTTAATGATTTATTCAGTTTGTCATTAAAATGCAATCTAGCTGTCACTTTTTATGATTATTGTTTGTCACATTATTTTTTGATGTGATGCGGTATGGATGAATTGATCTTTTTTTGGCTGCCTGGGTTAGTTGTCTTTCTTTTTATTGCCCACAAAGTAAAAAGGCGATTAGAACTTTCAAGAGCTAAACATCCTTCTTTAAGGGGGCATTCAAAATGGTCTCGACGTATTGCGCGCTTAATTCCTCAATTTGATTACGACTCACAACGTTTTTTTAATAGCGATGGGGCCAGTGATGAGCTGATTAAAAAACGTCAAGCAGGTTTTGAGCAACTCGTTACGCTACTGAATGAAAAATCCCCGAAAACGATAGCTTTCTATAATAAGTTGGAAAACAGCATTTCAGATGTTGCTTTTACCAACGCATACAGAGTGCCTTTTCCGTACCGAAAATATTTAAAAGAACACCTTAAAGTTGGGGCCATGGTTGAAGCTTCAAAAGGTGTTCAGGTTCAGGATATGGATGGTAATTGGAGTATTGATCTGACGGGATCGTACGGGGTTAATGTATTCGGTTATGACTTTTACAAAGAGTGCATGCAACGCGGTTATGAAAAAGTAAAAAATTTAGGCCCAGTTTTGGGCCCTTATCACCCCTTAATTAAAGATAACGTTGAACAATTAAAGAAGATATCGGGTTTGAACGAAGTGTCTTTTCATATGTCAGGCACCGAGGCTGTCATGCAAGCAGTACGCCTGGCTCGTTATCATACAGGCAAAAGTCATTTGGTGCGTTTATGTGGGGCCTATCATGGTTGGTGGGATGGTGTGCAACCCGGTATTGGTAACCAACGAAAAACAAACGATGTCTATACCTTAAGCGACATGAGTGAAAGAACCTTACACGTCTTAAATACGCGTCATGATATTGCTTGTGTATTGATTAATCCCTTACAAGCCCTGCACCCAAATGCAGATGCAGCGGGCGATGCCGCGCTGTTGGCGAGCGATCGCTCTGCACATTTTGATAAAACAGCCTATACGGTGTGGCTTAAAAAAGTACGAGAAGTCTGTAGCAGGCGCTCTATTGTGTTGATATTTGATGAGGTGTTTACAGGTTTCAGACTGGCGTATGGAGGGGCCCAGGAATATTTTGATGTCCAAGCCGATTTAGTCACCTACGGAAAAACGCTGGGTGGTGGATTTCCGGTTGGCGTCGTGTGTGGCACGCATGCTTTGATGAAACGATTTAAAAATGACTCGCCTGCGAACGTGTCTTTTGCTCGTGGAACATTTAACTCACACCCTTATGTTCTCGCCAGCATGAATGTTTTTTTGAATGAAATACAAAAAGAGAGCTACCAACAGCAATATCAGCAATTAGATGAGTGCTGGGATTCACGAGTGAGCGAATTAAATAAACGTTTTAAACAGGCTGATGTTCCCGTCGAAATAGCTCATTTATCCTCTATTTGGACTGTCCTTTATACACAGCCAAGTCGATATAACTGGATGTATCAATACTATCTTAAAGCAGAAGGTATATCGTTAAGTTGGGTCGGTAGTGGCCGAATGATCATGAGTTTTAATTTTACGGATGATGATTTTGAACAGGTCATGAATTGTTTAATAGAAGCCGCTAAAAAAATGCAGCGAGATGGCTGGTGGTATCAACAAACGTTGTTAACTAATAAAGCCATTAAGCAAGAAATACTTAAAGAGATGTTAACAACCAAATGCCCAAAGCTCAGTGCATTGGTAAACCGTAAAAGAACTCCACTAACGGAAGATAATTATGATTGATTTCTTATCAGAGAATAATATCTCAGGCTTTAGAAAAGAATTAAGAGACGAGTTTAAACGTTATCAAGATCAGCAAGCGGCATTAGTTGATAGAGCTAATTGCCTTAAAGTTGATTTGCATTGTCACGACCATAACAGTGATGTGCCGGATGAATTATGGGGGCGTTTACTGCGGTTGCCTGAAACGTGGTTGAAAACAAAAAACCTCGTTAAATGTTTAAAAAAGAATGATTGCGATGTGGTGACGATAACAAACCACAATAATGCGCGCTCATGCTGGGATTTGAAGGCTGCTGGAGAAGACGTATTAGTGGCTTCGGAGTTTACCTGTTATTTCCCAGAATACAGTATTTTTGTTCATGTATTAGCCTATGGGTTTAATCAAGAGCAAGAGGAGCATTTCAATGCAATTAGGAACGATATTTATCAATTCCTACGTTACGCTACTGAGCAAAATATTCCGGTGATACTGCCCCATCCTTTATATTTGTATACGCGTAAGGATGAGATCACACTGGAATTATTCGAAAAGTTGGCCGTTCTGTTTCAAAGATTTGAAGTGCTCAACGGGCAAAGAGATCAATGGCAAAGTGTTTTAACATTAAAGTGGCTTCGAGGTTTAACGGCTGAAAAAGTGATGGCCTACGCAAAAAAACATAACTTGAACCCGCAAGATTTTGGCGTTGACCCCTATCAGGAAAAAGTATTAACAGGTGGCTCAGACGATCATATGGGTATTTTTGCTGGCGAAAGCGGTTCATACCTTCATGTGCCTGATTTAGCAACAAAGTTAAAAGATAAAAAAGCATCAGAATTAGCATTAGACGCCCTCAGGGAAGGGCGTGTTATACCTTACGGGCAAGTGACAGAAAACCAAAAGTTAAATATCGCACTTTTAGATTATTTTTCACAGGTTGCGACAAAAATTGAGGACCCTGGGTTGTTGCGTTTGTTTTTTCACCGAGGTGAAGTGTCTGATAAATTAGCCTGTTTAGCGATTAGTAATTTCTTATTAGAAATAAAAAAACACAAATACACACAAACTTTTTTTAATTACACACACGATGCCTTACTAGGGAAAAAAACGTCAAAACTGCTCAAGTGGAAAGTAAAGAAAGACTATAAGTTTTGCATAGAGCATCTTGAAAGAATAGCTCAAAGTAAAGGGCAGTCACCCGAAGAATATGTTCATGTTGTTAATGAGTCCGTCAGTGAGCTTTTTAATGAATTAAACAAACTAATTGTTAAACGAATTAAGAAGAAAAAATTAATTACAGCTGATAATAGATTGGAAGGTTTCTCAACAGCGGAAATAGCCAGTAAGTTTGAAGTCCCCTTACAATTAACGCGACTGTTTAGTCATAAGAAAGGCAAAAAAAATCAAAATGAAATCAACATAGCCGGGCTGATGGATCAGTTGTCGTTTCCGGTTTTAGTCAGCGTTATTTTGCTGGGTACTATGGTGGCGAGTACTCGACTCTTGTATCAAAATCGTCGTTTCTTAAATCAATTCTCTACATACATTGGTGCGCATCCCCATCCAAAGCGTGCTTTATATTTAACAGATACTTTGAGAGATAAAAACGGCGTATCAAATTCTCTCTCAGGTAAATTAAAAGAAATCCAACGCCTGGATCTACCGGTTGATTATTTAATTTGTCATGCTGATGCGGAACCAGAGTCGCACTTACATGTTGTTAGACCACTGACCACGATCAGTGTCGGGCAGTTTGGTGATCAGTTGCTACGCGTGCCTGATGTATTAGAAATAGCGAAAATTTTTTATGAGGGTGGCTATGATCGAATCGTGTGCTCTACAGAAGGCCCAATGGCACTGGTGGCCTTGCTAATAAAGCATATGTTCAATGTACCCAGCTACTTTTTTATGCACACCGACTGGATAGAATTTATAGAAGAAACAACCGATTTAAATCATCACGAAGTGGATCGGGTAAGGCGCTTTTTGAGGTTCTTCTACAAACAGTTTGAAGGTGTTTTTGTGCTCAATAGCGAACACAGAGATTGGCTGACAGGTCATCATATGCAACTAGAGGCGGATCGGGTACATATGACAGCGCATCATATCAATGAGCCCGACCCAACCATCCCTAAAATAGAAAAAAGCAGCTTGTTTCCGGATGCAAACGATGACACACCCGTTTTACTGTTTTCTGGGCGCCTAAGTAAGGAAAAAGGAATTTTTGATTTACCGGATATTTTTAAAACCGTTCAGCAAAAAATTCCAACTATTAAGCTGGTTATTGCCGGGTCTGGTCCGGCAAAAGAAGAACTGGAAGCCTGTTTGCCTGACGCGTTATTCGTAGGCTGGGTTGATAAAAAAAGGCTATCAGCACTGTACAAAGGGTTGGATTTAAAAGTATTTCCGTCACGGTTTGATACCTTTGGTAATGTTGTTCTCGAAGCGTTCTCACATCAAATGCCGGTGGTCGCATACGACTGTAAAGGGCCTAAAGATATTATCGAACATAATCTGAACGGTTTTCTTGTTGACGATAAGCAGCAGATGAGTGAAGCGATTATTTCTTATTTCTCTCCCGGCTTTAATCGGGCGTCCTTTTGTTTGAATGCAAAAAAACGCAGTAACGTTTACCAAGCCGAGCCCATCATGATGCGTTTTATGGAGAACCTGGGTTTGCAAGAAAAAAAGGTCGATGAATTAAAATCCATTGTTTAACCTTTTTTAGTCGTTGTCTGGTGTTGAATCGAGATGTCAAAACTTATTCAGTCTTTTACACAGTCAGAAAAATTGAACTTTCTGTTAACGAATCGCATTCCAAGGCGATTTTTAACAACGTTGATGGGGAAGTACAGCGCAATAGAAAACCGGTACTTAACACGGCTTTCTATTAAAATCTGGAAACTATTTGCTGATGATTTAGATCTATCAGAGGCGAAAGAACCGTCATTTAAAAGTCTTCAAGCCTGTTTTATTCGCGAGTTAAAAGACGGCCTAAGACCAATTGAAAAAGACTCTTCAGTCGTCACAAGCCCTTGTGATGCGATCATCGGTGCGTTTGGAACCATTAATCAAGGCCGGGTGTTTCAAGCGAAGGGGTTTCCATATAGTTTGCAAGAACTGGTGCACGATCATGAGTTGGTCAAGCCTTTAGAAGGCGGCTGTTATGTTACGTTAAGACTCAAATCAAGTATGTACCATCGATTTCATGCCCCCATTGATTGTGATGTTAATGAAGTCAATTACATTTCCGGGGATACCTGGAATGTGAACCCAATTGCTATAAAACGAATTGAAAAACTGTACTGCAAGAACGAGCGGGCTGTTGTTCAACTTAAAACAAAAAAAACAGATCAAGGTTTGGTGATTGTACCGGTTGCTGCCATTCTCGTGGCCAGCATGAAATTTCACTGTTTAGATGAAACCCTTGATTTGCAATACAAAGGCGCTAATAAATTGGCGTGTTCGGCCTCTTACCAAAAAGGTGACCAAATGGGGTATTTTCAACACGGTTCTACTATTATTTTGCTGGCGCCATCATCGTATCAGGTGTGCGAAACGATAAAATCGGGCGAGCGTATTGCAATGGGGCAAGCATTGTTACGGTTAGTTGAATAATGGATGTCTTTTATTTTGCATTAAAAATAAGATTCGAAGAAAAATTGATGAAAAAAAGCGCATTGCGTTAAAAATGTCATTGGAATGAAACATGATTGAAACAATGCAGTTGCATACTATTAACACCATAATTTTAAAGGGCTAATGAACACAATGACATTTATTCAAGAATTACGCCAACAACGTTGGGATGATCACCGTTTTTATCACCATAACAGAGTCAATCAATTTCTACATTTATTGAGCGCGGTTTGCTTTTTAACCAGCTATGGCATGCTTTTTATTAATCCGGTTATTAGCGTTATGGTGGGGTGGTTATTGGCCATGGGGTTGCGTCAGACAGGTCATTTCTTTTTTGAACCAAAAACTTATGATGAAGTGAATAGAGCCACCCATGAATACAAAGAAAGTGTAAAAGTAGGTTACAACCTGCATAGAAAAATTATTTTATTGGCTGTTTGGATTCTGTCGCCCGCTATTTTGTTAATCAATGCCAGCATGTTTGGTTTTTTTGAGATGCCTTTAAATGCGAAAGGGTACTTAACGAACATGGCCTACATTTGGTTGCTGGTGGGTATTGGAGCGATTATTTTTAGAACAACCCACCTGTTTTTCCTTATGGGTGTGCAATCTGGTTTAGTGTGGGCGTTTAAAATTTTAACGGACCCGATACACGATGTTTATATCTACTATAAATCGCCTTATTACCTGCTAAAAGGGGATATGTATGACGAAATGGATGAATGGTATGAACCTGAAAAGGTGGTGGAAAAATCCATATAAGCCCCGTAAGGCAATCAATTATGCAAATCACAGTCGTTGGTGCAGGGTACGTTGGTCTTTCCATGGCGATGTTGCTATCGCAGAAAAATCCAGTCACTCTTTTGGATATTTCAGTCGATAAAATTCAGGCCTTACAAAAGAAGAAATCACCTATTGAGGATGAAGAGATTGAAAAATTTTTAGCCGATGACAAGCTCACGTTTGAGGCTAAATTAAATTCCGAAGATGATTATCGGCAGGCTGATTTTGTTGTGATAGCAACGCCCACCGACTACTGTGCCGACACCAACGCCTTTGATACGCACTCTGTTGAAATGGTGGCCGACAATGTCATCAGCAACAACCCCAAGGCCATCATTATTATAAAGTCGACCGTGCCGGTGGGTTTTACGGAAAAACTCTCCAAGCGGTTAAAAAGTAACAACATCATTTTCTCCCCGGAATTCTTAAGAGAAGGGAGCGCCTTACACGATTGTCTATACCCCTCCAGAATTATTATGGGCGAACAATCGGAAAGAGCAGAGTGTTTTGCTAACCTACTGGTTGAGGGGGCAAGAAAACCAACGCATGAGATTCCCGTTTTATATACCAATTCAACCGAAGCAGAAGCCGTTAAGTTATTTTCAAACACCTACTTAGCCATGCGAGTTGCTTACTTTAACGAACTAGACAGTTATTGCGAAATACATGAACTACAAACAAGCCAAGTTATCAAAGGGGTGGGGTTAGACCCGCGTATTGGATCGCATTACAATAACCCGTCGTTTGGTTACGGTGGCTATTGCTTACCAAAAGATACGCAACAATTACTTGCCAATTATAACGCCGTGCCGAACAACCTTATTAAAGCCATTGTCGATGCCAATACCACTCGGAAGGACTTTATAGCAGCGCAGATATTAAAACGTCAGCCAAAAGTCGTGGGTATTTATCGATTGGTGATGAAAGAAGGCTCAGACAACTTTCGCACATCCGCCATTCAAGGTGTTATGAAACGCATAAAAGCAAAAGGTGTGGAAGTGGTTATTTACGAGCCCGTTCACAATGAGCCTACATTTTTCAACTCTAACGTCATGAAAAATCTAAGTCAGTTCAAACAAATAGCCGAGGTTATTGTTGCGAATAGACTGAATGAAGAACTTTCTGATGTGTCAGATAAAATCTATAGCCGTGATCTGTTTGGCAGTGATCTATAAAGCCGACAACGCCACCATCATTGATTTAAGAAACAACCTGTCTTACAACGCAGAAAGACGGCCATTGTTAGCTTGAAAGCAAAGCCTCTATATCGGTGGCGATTGTTTCTGGTTTACTGATAGAAGGATAACGTTTAACGACGTCCCCTTGCCGGTTCACTAAAAACTTAGTGAAATTCCATTTAATGGCTTGACTGCCCAATGCACCCGGTGCAGCCTTTTTTAAGTAACGGTATAAAGGCGTTGTGTCAGCTCCATTAACAGCCACTTTACTGAATAATGGAAAGCTAACCGCATATTCCGTGCTGCAAAATGATTTTATCTCAGCCTCATTGCCAGGCTCTTGATGTAAAAACTGATCACAGGGAAAGCCAAGAATTTCCAAGCCTTGAGACTTGTATTGTTTATAAAGCGTTTCCAGTCCTTCATATTGCGGCGTAAAACCACATTTACTGGCAGTATTGACAATCAGTAACACCTTTCCTTTAAGTGCTTCAAAGGAAAAATCATTATTGTCGATATCACTCAAGGTGAAATTGTATATATCGGCTTCCATACTAATCCCCATGCATTGCTAACAGCGTATTTTAAGAGCCCCAATCAGGCCAATAGAATCTTCGTTTGAATATAACACTTCTTTAAACATACTTACATATAGTGGTCTAAATCAAACTGATAGCCTAACAGAAAGAAAGTATACGAAGAAAATAAAGCTCGACCCATGCATTTAGTTAAAACGATTGATTAGAAGAAGAACGTAAAAATGTGGTGTATAGGCTTATAGTTAAACAAGATACAAAAACAAGCTGGCTGAACCCTTGATTTATACTTGTCGTTATTAAACTATTGAGCAAAGCGCACGCTATTCTTCCCTTTGCCTTTTACTTTGTACATTGCTTCATCAGCTTTTTTTACTAACCCTTCAACATTAAGAGCGTGAGTTGGATATAGCGCAACACCAATGCTGACACCAACTTGACAGCTATAATTATTTATTTCAATAATTTCAGATACTGAGCGGATAATTTCTTTTGCAACATGAATAACGTCATCACTCTTTTTTACATCTTCCAATAAGACTAAAAACTCATCACCACCGACACGTGAAACGTTGTCAGACTCTCTTAAACAGGCTTTCAGTTTAGTTGCTGTTGTAATAAGTACCTCATCACCAATATCATGCCCAAAGTTATCATTAACAGATTTAAAGCCATCTAAATCAATAAATAGGATTGCTAGTGATTGTTTGTAACGCTTTGCTTTTTGAAGCGCATGTTCTGCCATTTCGTAAAATAACACCCGATTAGGCAGCTGCGTTAATGAGTCTTTATGTGCTAATTCCATCAGTGCGTTTTCTGTCGCTTTTCGTTCAGATATATCTCTAATATCAGCACTAATCTCCCTACTCTTACCGTCTTCACTGGTGGCTACTTGCATAATAATATCAGCAGTTAAAATGCTTCCATCGCTCTTCCGTAGTTGCACCTCACACCGCTCAGCACTAAGCCGACCTGTTTTATCAACTGTTTCTAAAATTTCTGAAAAAACAGCTTTTGATTCATTTGCAAATAATAGGCTAACAGGCTTTTTTATATAGTGTTGCTCTCCATAGCCAAGCATTTCAAAAACTGAAGCACTAACAAAAGTTGTCAGTGCCGTTTCTACATCAACCCCAATAATAAGGTCCGCTGTCTTTTCCATTAATCGATTGTAATAATTTTCTCGACGATACAACCGTAAGGTTGCAAAAATAAAGGAGAAAAAAATCATCACGACAACAAACGTTTGCAGCCCTTGCAGGATATGGGTTCTACTCTTTGCTTTATTCTCTAAGTGATTTGTTAGTTCATTCATCAGCCCAAGTAATTTTACATTTTCTTTTACCAGTGCTTCCAAAAGCAAACTTGTCTCTTGCTCTGAACGATTTTCAATAAAATCATTTAATTGATCATGTAGAGGCTGCCATATTAATTTTGCTTTAAATAATATGTCGGCGGCACCTTCATCGCTTAACTTGCGAATGTGTAATTTCTTACCAGACGCGCTGGTGACAATGCCTCCATAACTAAACGCTGATAATGTTTCGTCAAACAAGCCCACGGCATGGCGTAATTCATCGATACCGTCACCAATATTCGCATCGCGATGTCGATAGAAACGAAGAATAAAAGTGGACTTTGCTATTTTCTGAGATAGCATGCGCTGTCGGCCAGCAATATTAATGTTATTGGCGTACTTTTGAAGCTGAATGCTAATATAGTAATTGATGCCTAGAGGGGTCAGCCAGCTTGATTTCTAAAACGTTCTATTACATTGTACTTAATGCTAAAAACTATGACATTAGCTTTTAATTGATTGTCTATCGTCTTTTTATACAAAACCAGTAGGGCAAGCCAAGTATACGAAGAAAATAAAGCTCGACCAATACATTTAGCTAAAACGATTGATTAGAGGAAGAACGTATTGATTTCGGAAAGATCTTTCCTTGTTGGCCCTTTGCTTGGCCTTGTTAGACGCGTACAACTTTACGTCTATAACTAACCATGACAAGCAAAAATAAACAGGCACTGCTAACCGATAATGGGAATAAAGTGGTTGCCACCGAATAGTGCTCTAAGGCCAGTAAAGCAAAAGCGTTTCTTGCCATGAACAATAAGAAAAATGGTATGTTTTCATCATATGGAAAATCGTAGGCTTTACGGATAGTTGGGCCAAACCCTAGTAGATCTACTACCGTCAATACAATAACAGCCCAAACAGGATCAGAGGTAAAATACCAAAACGGTATTGAAGCGAGTGCTGATGAAAAAAACAACCAGTCAGCCCGTGTTATTGAAATGTCAGAGCGCTTTAGAAAAGCCAGAACCGCTATAAATATGGTGATGGCACCAGAAACGCCAATTGGCCAAGCACCAATACCACCTTTTGCATCAAGTTGAGCAAAGAAAACTATGATGGTGGTTGTACCCCAAATAACCCATGAAAACACATGCGGCCTTGTAACACCGGTAAGTATAGAACGGATATAAGGTACAAAAGCGACAAACGTAAGAATTATTGCCACCCCGCTAAAAAATAGCTTCAAACTCGAATCCATGATTAGTTCCTAACGCCAAGTTCAGCGGGGAGCGAAACGAATCCGCTGCAACTGATTGTTAGGTCATTTTTGAGGCAATTCATGAATTCAATAACCTTTATATGGAGGGCCTTCCAGATATTGAGGGAGGTCATCGGCGATTTCCAGCCAAGGCTGTTTAGACGATACCCAAAAATGCATATCTGGATTAAAAAGTGATGGCTCATCAAGACTGCCAACCGTTAACCCGATGACTCCAGCGGAAGAGCGTCGAGAAAAAATACTTGAACCACATTGCGAGCAAGAGCCTCGTTCAAGGGTTTCTGATGAGTAAAACGTGCTAATTGGCCCTGTGACAGAAACATCTTCAATACGCATTAATACACGAGCATTAAAAGCAGCCCCAATAGCTTTTTGACATTCCATACAATGGCAAACTCTCTGATTCAATGGATCAGCCGTCGTCTCGTAACGAACGGCTTTGCATAGGCATCCGCCTATAAATCTGATCATTTTGTGAGCTCCTTCGATAGTGGTCTAACAGTTAGCCACATGATTTCCTACAAAAATTATTGATGCTGGCTTTCCTGTTATAGGATTAGCCGGTTCAATTATCTTCGGCATTTCGAATCCTGAATCGGTGAATAATTTAATCCAGCTCTCCAAAGGTCGATAGTACCAAGGTGCCGGGTCACAGAACTCCCTACTAAAACCCGACCATGAACCTTCGACCCAACCCTCAGATGCACTCACTTCTCCTTGGTGGTTATCTGGGTGAAGTGTTTGAATAACGAGCACTCCATTTGGATTTAATACTTCAGCTGTTGAATGAAAGACACTTTCAACGGATTTAGATCCGAACAATGAGAAATTGCAGACTATCATATCAAATCGTTCACCTAATGTTTGATAAGATAATTCATCGTAATTTAGCACACGATAACGGCCACTATTTTCTTTTTTTGCAGATTCTACGAACTCCCGAATTACATCAATGCCCAGTGTATTGACTCCTCTTCCGACTAACTCCCTTACCAGCCATCCTTCACCACACCCAATATCGATCACACTTTTTGGTGATAGATAAAGAATAGCATCAACAATCGCCTTATTGGTTACGAGCTGTCTAGTTTCAATTTCATGGTCACGTACAGCACGAATCCATGGATCTACATTTTTCTTCCAAGAATTAATAATTTTCGACTCAGGATCATAGCTCATCGAAGTACCTTTTATGCAGCTAACGCCTCAAACACCGGCGCAGTTTACTGCGTCCGAGTGCTTTGACTTGTTAAATTTTTGACTAAACTTAACTGCCATATTTTCTCTGCCTTACTTCCTAAATACCAAAAACTTAAAGCTAAAAGAGCAAAGAATATTGCTTTATGTGTACCTTCCCAGAAGTATTCAAAAAATCTCGTGTAGAGGTTTATGAAGATAAATGTAAGACCAAAACCTCTTGTCATTCCATCGTCGTATTTCACGCCATGATATATAGCTCCAACTGACGCCGCACCGAAAAGTATTGACCAATGGAATAGCTCAATTTGTTTCGCTCTTTCCCAAATTTCGGGATCTCCATAATTTCCAAAAATAGACATAATCCAAAGAGCAATGAACAAATAGAGTAGCCCAATAGCTCTTGTTGGCCTTAAAAACTCACTTCTACTTTGCCATTGATTGAATGCGTATGAGCCACAAAAAATCAAGGCCAAACCAAATAGTACAAATCGTAAGGGGTAGTTCATACCAAGATAATAGGCTCCCCAGCCAGATGCATAACTAGTTTCAGCACCAAACCAACTACCCAATGATAATAACGAAAATAGCCATACTAGCTTTGATGGAAACCATAGCCCTAATAGGCCATAAATAAATGCAGCAAGTAGTAATAAAATAGAAAAATGTCCTGATCCTGTATCCATTGCCTTACCCAGAAATGCAATAGAAACTGCTGTGGTAGCTATACCTAGAAAGAATATTGCTTCATTACTATAAACTTTGTCAGGGTATTGATTTTTTCTTCTAATACCCAAGAAATATAGTACTCCTGAAAATACAGCGAAGCTCATACATTTTATTGAATCTGGAGCTTTAAACAGATTTTTAAATATCTCAATGAGCCATTTGTCAGCTATAGCAGATGATATGGAAATAACGATACAAGAAATTGCTAGCCAAAATGAGTATTTTGCTACTCGCTTCCAGTCAAACGAAGTTACTTCATAGGAGCGCTTAAGCTTCTGGCTTTCCGGTTCAGAAATAACATTGGATTCAACCCAGTTATTAATAGCACGATCAAGGACTCGGCCTTCTTTTTTTGATACCTGCATAAAAATTGATCCCTTGTGAATTTAACGTTTTAAATAAGGGGCGCGGGGCTTTTTCCGCGACCCAGCCAGCGTATTTTTGCTGGCGAACTTGATTTTTTTGTTAGCTGTGCCACTCTGAACGTAATTTAGAATATACATGCATATCGTGATGCTTCCCTTTTGAGAAGGCAGCCTGCCTACTAATACCCTCGTGTAGAAAACCATTTTTTTGAGCAACTTTCTCCGAAGCAGTGTTACCCACGGCAATACGTATTTCTATACGGTTTAATTGTTTTGACTCAAATAAGTAATTTACTAAAGCGTTAACAGCTTCCGTTGCATATCCTTTATTTCTACTGCTTTTATCAAAAACATGGTATCCGATTTCTACAGCATCAAAGTACGGTACTGACGTAAACACCCATGTCAATCCGATAACTTCTTCATCTTTTGATACGAGAACATATCTCGATGCTTTTTCAGTTATAAAACCATTGGTTTCATACTCGTTTCTAAAATTCACTTCGGATTGAATTTCAATGGGCAAAAACTGCCCTTTACTCTCAAAGTCACTTAGAAATGAAAAGACTATATCAAGGTCTTTTTCTTTTATTGCTCTTATCTTTAAATTATTGCTGATAATCATATTTATTTTCTACAGCTAACGTTTGAGTTAACCGGCCGTTTTATACAGAGTGTAGCGAAGCGAAACGGCGTATAAAACGGTCGGGTTGGACGATTTGTTATGTGTTTTCATTAGGAGGTTTTCTTGTTACCCAAAGAGCGTATACCACTGCCGGTAAAAACGGTAGAAATATTAGTAGTCCTGCATTATCTATCCATTTAATATGCTTCCAATCCACTAACACGCCAACAATAAAAGAAAGTAAACCAAGTATTGTAAGTATAAATGTCATTTTCTCATGGCGTGTTAACTTGGTTAGCATGTAAACAAAACGAATGATAAGAAAAAACAGAACAATGCTTAAAATTGGCAAACTTTTAGGCAGTACGTATAGATCGGTAACATAAGTATTTAATAGTAATGCCGGTATTAATACAGCAAGTGCAACTAATGCACTAATAATGCTTTTTATTTTGGATGATTTAGATAATTCTTCCATATTTACAACACATAACGCTTTGCTAAGGGGCCGCGTTGGGTTGGTTGCTTTTGTGTTACACAAACACAAAACAAGCGACGCAATAGCGGTCCCGCGGAGCCAGCTCTGCTGGCGGAGTAACTTTGAGCAACTTGTTATATGCCAACTACAAACTTGTATAACCAATAATCTTTGTAACTAGAATACTATTGCCCACGCTCTCTACAACCGCTTCCTCTCTTGAGGTCCCAGAAATTACCCGACCTTGAATAGTCATACTTTCAATTACATTAGTTGTTACAAAGGCTTTATTATTTGATATCGAAATATTTATGCCAGATCGACTGTAGCTATAATCTGTACCCATCGTCCAGCCCTGCTTAAGCATTGCCAAATACTCTTGCTTTGAAGGTCGCAACACTTGCTTTTGGCCTTGAACATCGATATTCATCGTAATCTTTACGTTGTCGCTCAAAACAGCACCAACCCCATCCACGTCTAGTTTGTTCACTGCGATATCGACTTTATGCATAAGCTCCTCGACGCCGGCTTCAGTGACCTCTGCGGAGTATGCATTAGACAAAAGCAAAAAACAGATTATAAATACTAAGTTGTTTTTTAAGCTGAACATAAATTTTCCTTTTTTGGTTTATGATTCTGATTTAGCTTGAGGCATATAACGTTTTACATAAGGGGCGCGCAGCTCTTTGCGCGTCCCAGCCAGCATTTGTTTGCAGGCGAACTTGATGTTTTTGTTAGGGTGTTGCTCATAATAGTTAATCGCAATGAAGTGTACACCAATGTTCAAATATTGAATAAAGAGAAAAGAAAATAGCAAATAAAATGATTGTTGCGATTAGTGGAAAATAAATAGGGTAGCCTCGTTGTTCCCTTGCTATCCACTTGTTTGAGCACATATCACACCTCATTAAGTGTTGTGTGTGATGAAGTGGCAAATGAAGTGTTATAGCTAATACAAGTGCAACTTTTCGACGCCAGTTAATATGGCTAATACTTAATGAATTACATTTTGGGCACCGTGTAGAAGGTGACCACGTAGTGTTGTCGGGGGTTAATTCATAAACTCCCAAATTAATATTCTGAATAACAGTTTGCGCTTGCTGATAAAAGTTGGGTGGCACTTGGACTCTGACACCTCCTATTGCATTTGAAATCCACCATTCTGCCCAAATATGGTGTTGAAAGATTACGAAAGCAGGGATGCCTTCCGCTTTCAAGCGCCCACATATTATATGAGCCTCAATAGGGTTTGTACTTGTTGAAACTGTAATGTTCATCCGTGAGTGTTTTACCCCTAACGTTTTAAATAAGGGGCGCGCGTTTCTTTGCGCGTCCCAGCCAGCGTGTTTTTGCTGGCGAACTTGATTTTTTTGTTATACGTTGACTTTGTATTTAAGGTCATTGGCTTCGTCACCCGTAATACCTCTAAACCCCCATTGGTGTGGAGCTTGTTCTTTAATAACTATTTCGATATCTATAGGAGCAATTGAAAGCTGGATTTCTATTTCTTGAAAAATAGTTTTAATCAGTTGTTTTTGCGTTTCCACCTGACGCCCAGCCATCATATTTATTTCTATAACAGTATAGGCATCACTTCGACCACCAGGGTAATAAAAATCTTCTTTATCCATTGGTATAAATCGATGTGCACGTTTATCCTCTGGCATACCTAAGACTGATTTCATGCAACCATGAATAACATCAGAGAGCTGTGCCTTTATTGGATTAAGTTTTTCTTTAATTCCAAATATTACGATCATACTGATTCCTTGCTGACGTATAACGCCGCAATATGGGGCGTATTAAGCTTGGCTAAAATTAGCGAAGAATGAGCGTCAGCCAAGCTTTAGACGTCCCATCCATAATTGCCTTGTTATGCGCTTTCTGATTGATTATTTTTAGATTTTTGACCAAAAAGAAAAGATACAACTATTAAAATCAAATTCTGTAATGCATCCGGAACAGTCTTTTCCTGTAGCCACAAAAAACATGCCGAACCAACAAGAATAATAGCGATAATACCTGCGTAATTTTCAGAAATAGCTTTAAAAAACAATGAAAAAGGATTAGTTTCTGGATTTCTCATTTATACTCTCAAACAATAAATTTAAACTGGGGCTATAAGCAAGCCAGTGATATATACAGTCAAACATATATAGTGAAGAAAATATTAAAAGTAGCAGCCCAATTCTAGGAAGTTCAGGTACATTAAAATAATAAAGGTATACTGTGCCAAGCAGTAATAAATTGGTAAAAAATGTCAGTGGTGTCATTAAACCATCGCATGATTTTCCAGTAATGATCACCCAAAAATTGTTAACTACTCCCATATAGTTATATTTTTTCCCAACACTACTTTTCATAAACTCAATGGTTTTTGATTGTTGTTCTCTATCTATTTCTAGGCGTAATATGGCAAGTTCAACATCATTATTAGACAACCAATCGCTAAAGTTTGATTCAATTACACCAGCAGGTACAGCTTCAACTATAACTCCATTACCTAAATACATTGCAGTATGTTCCCAGTAACATCTAGTGAATAAACGTATGATTTTGCCAATAATTGAACGCATATTATGGTAAAGAATTAAATCACCAACTCTTAAAGAATCAAAAGATTCATCAAATTCTAATTTATCTATTTTCAGCCAATCATATCGATAATAACTAAAATTATGAATTGTACGAGCTATACAATGGACAAATGGAAAATCTTTTAAGCTAGCGAAAACGACTCTAGCACTTGTATCAACTGTTTTAATTTCTTCCGGGATATACGATGGATACAACGATATCACACTAATTGGGTCGTTTTTTTTGTTAATATTGTTACTAGAAATAACTGTAACAAGCTTATTTAAATCATCTTTAATAAGAAGCTTAAGCCTGGTATGAAAGTAAAAAGCGAAAAACACGAGAAGTAAATGTATCGTGGTCCAAACAAAAACCACGTAACTCATTAAATGGGCTTCAACAAAACTTGTTAAAACAAACATAAGTATAGCTAAGATTAAAAAGCACTTTACATATAACCTAATTACTTTGTTAAATAACCAGTCAACTAAATCCATCTAAGTTCTATACTCCATAGCGCCTAACGCTGGGCACAGCCACCGCGTACACTGTCGGCTCTGCTGCCCTTTGTTATATTCATTTTGGCTTGTTTCTGCTCAACCAATCTTTAAGTTCTGGCCACCAGTATTCCTCAATATCTGGGTCCCATTCGTGTTCATCGGTAGTGACTGTAAAATTCCTATCTGAGGGGAGCTTGTCTGCAACACCCCAGTAGGATCTTGGGTTCGTGCCCTTAGGCACATGGGGATTTTCGATCATGGAATCAGCATTTACGTCTATTACTTCTCCCTGCACAACGACCCAACTATGCTCCCACTCAAAACCACTGCTGTACGTTGCTATACCAATCACTGCCTTAGCTTCGTAGCCTAAGGATATAAGTGACCGCTCCAGCAGTACAGCGCATTGCTTGCACATCTCATGGCGCCCGAAGAGGCGCTCGTCAATCAAAGCGCAAACCTTATCAATAAGCTTCCTGCGATATTCCGGCGTTGTTATTTTAGATTCATCAATAAGGTTGGAAGATGGTTTGGGACGAGCACCTTTCCTTTTTTGTTTACGAATTTTCCTTAAAAAAGCCGCGAGATCAGGTGGCAGAGTTTTTACAAGCTGCTTTACGGTGATGCCTACAGCTGGAGATATCTCACGATACTTCACTTTTTTCACAAATATAACCTCTTACATCGAGCGCCTGTTTGAATATAACGGCAATCGCGGATAAGCGGTAGGTTCTTGAAGGAATGACTGTAGCAGGGCTAGGATGTTCCTTCAAGGTTCTTCCGCTTCATGCGCCTTGTTAGGTTGCGCGGTAGCGCAGCTTAACTAGGCGGATGTTAATAAGCGGAAGCCATTGTCCACGTATTAATTGTATATACCCAAAGGGCATAAGTCTCACACAAATGATAAACAATTTGGTTCGGCTTTATAGGCGGATACTACTTCCATGTATTATGATATTAACACAGCAAACAGGGGTAATATTACTTTATGCGCTTTAATAAAAAATGCCTTCTAGGGTTCTGTATTTAGCCTCAATTTAAGAAATTGTTAGATCAAATCGTTAAGGTGATGCGCTAGAATCAACGGGCAACCAGCATGATTTATCTAAAACCGGGTAGCTATTGACTGAGGATATTGAGTTGCACGCAGAAACCTGATGCCAACGTACCAGTATGTACCAGCGCTAGTTAATGCGTACCGTTGGCGAAGTAAGCCCTCTGATGAGTATCTAATAACGTTGAAAGCCAGAGTTCTCTGACGGCTTGATTTGGTTGTTAAACAGATATTTCGGGTACTTGGCCATTCTGAGGCAGGATGAGTTGGCCTGCCGTTTTTTGTTGAATTTCTTCAACGCTCACGCCCGGAGCACGTTCAAGCAGGTGAAAGGCGCCTTCTTTAATGTCCAAGACCGCTAAATCGGTAACAATACGTTTAACGCAGTTGACCCCGGTTAAGGGGAGGTTGCAATGGTTGAGTAGTTTGGAGTTTCCATGTTTATCAGCATGGGTCATGGTGACGATAATGTTTTCTGCACCTGCGACTAAATCCATGGCACCGCCCATCCCTTTGACGAGTTTCCCTGGGATCATGTAAGAGGCGATATTGCCATTTTGATCCACTTCAAATGCGCCGAGTACGGTTAAGTCAACATGCCCACCACGAATCATGGCAAAGCTTTCTGCCGATGAAAATATGGAGGCACCTACAGCAGCAGTGACGGTTTCTTTGCCAGCGTTAATCATATCGGCATCCACTTGATCTTCGGTTGGGTAGGGGCCAATGCCGAGCAAGCCATTTTCTGATTGCAGCATCACGTCAATATCGTTAGGTACATAGTTGGCCACTAAGGTTGGAATACCAATACCTAGGTTAACGTAATAACCGTCTTGTAGTTCTTGAGCCACTCGCATGGCTATTTGGTCACGATTTAATGACATGAGGGGCTCCTTAATTTTTGGCGAGGGTGATTTTTTCGATACGCTTTTCGAAAGACCCTTGGATAATGCGGTTAACATAAATACCGGGTGTGTGAATATGGTTTGGGTCAAGCTCGCCAACCTCAACAATTTCTTCAACCTCGGCGACCGTTACTTTACCTGCCGTGGCAGCCATTGGATTGAAGTTCATCGCGGTATCGCGGTAGATGAGGTTACCAATTTTGTCGGCTTTCCATGCTTTGACAATAGCAAAATCGCCGGTGACACTTTCTTCTAAAATATAGTCGCGGCCATTAAATTGTTTAACTTCTTTACCTTCGGCAACGGGCGTACCAACACCGGTGGCGGTATAAAAAGCGGGGATACCGGCGCCTCCTGCACGCATTTTTTCAGCCAATGTGCCTTGTGGTGTCAGTTCTACCTCAAGTTCACCAGATAAGTATTGGCGTTCAAATTCGGCATTTTCACCAACATAAGACGACACCATTTTTTTGATTTGTTTATCCTTCAAAAGGATGCCTAAGCCAAAATTATCAATGCCACAGTTATTAGAGACGACGGTAAGTCCCTTGGCGCCAATGTTTTCAATTTCTTTAATCAGCCCTTCTGGAATACCACACAGGCCAAAGCCACCGGCAATAATGGTCATGTTGTCTGAAAGCCCAGCCATGGCTTCTTGATAGCTGGAGACAACTTTATTGAAACCCCTCATGTTTTCCTCCTCTTAATTTTTATAAACGGCGCCAATTTTACTGTTATTTTGGCCGCCAATTTGTGCGGTGATGTAGTGCCCCGCGGCAACAAGCTTTTCTAGATCGATACCGGTTTCAATGCCCATGCCATGTAACATATAGACAACGTCTTCGGTTGAAACGTTGCCAGATGCCCCTGCTGCATAGGGGCAACCACCCAGTCCAGCAACTGAAGAATCGATGTTAGGTACGCCATATTCAAGGCACGCAAAGATATTGGCTAAGGCTTGCCCACGGGTATCATGAAAATGGAGCGATAACTTCTCTGCTGGCACTTCATGAACAACAGCCGATATCATGTCGCGTGCTTTAGTCGGGGTTCCTATGCCGATGGTGTCACCTAAGGAAACTTCGTAACAGCCCATATCTATTAGTGCTTTGCTGACGCGGACGACTTCGGAAACATCAATATCACCTTCGTAAGGGCAACCTAAGACACAGGATGTATAACCGCGTACGGGAATGTTTAACTCAGCAGCTTTGAGCAGGATGGGTTCAAAGCGCTGCAGTGATTCAGTAATACTGCAATTGGTGTTTTTTTGGCTGAATGTTTCTGACGCAGCGGCAAAAATGGCAACTTCCTTGGCACCACTTTCAATGGCGCGGTCAAACCCGCGGAGGTTCGGTGTTAGCACGATATAGGATGTCCCGTCACGAGAGGGTAGCTGATTGAGAACATCTGCTGCGTCTGCCATTTGAGGCACCCATTTGGGGCTGACAAAACTGGTGACTTCAATATCGTTGATGCCGGCATCACAAAGTTTATTTATTAAGGCAACTTTAACGTCTGTGGACACGTTTTGTTTGATATTTTGCAAACCATCACGTGGAGAAACCTCGACAATTCTGACCTGCTTTGGATAAGAATGAGACATATTAATTTTTATCCTTAAAGGTAATTAAGGTCGCATCAGCTTCGACAAAGTCTTCTTCTGAATAAAAGACTTGGTCTACCTCGCCATCAAATGGGGCGCTTAGCGTGTGTTCCATTTTCATGGCTTCAATAATGGCAAGGGTTTGTCCTTCGGTGACGGCATCATCGTTTGATACGAGGACTTTCAAGAGCTTTCCGGGCATCGGAGCAATGATGTTTGCAGCGCCGCCAATGGATGATAAATCGGGCTCGAATGGATTGACTTCAGTTAAAGCATACCAGCGATTTTTCCAAGAAATGAGAACTAGATCTTCATGCCTTAGGGTAATGAAACGTTCCCAACTGCCATTAATTTGCAAACGAATAACCTGATCACTCTCAGATTCTGCAATGACATCAAGGTCATTATCCAGATGAAAGATGAAATGATTGGCATTTTCAGTGACTTGGATTTCAACGTCATCAGCGTCTTTATAATTAAAAAATAAGCTTCGTTGACTTTGCCCATTAGGGCGCCAGCCGGTGGTATCAAACCACGGGGAATTGCCATCCGCGGATATGGCCGCCATATCATCAACGGTTTGTTTGCCGTCAAGCAAGGTTTTTACCGCTGCGGCCAGTAAGACTTTTTCGGGGAGTTCAACCTCGCTATCGGACAGAAGCGTGTCGAGTTTTTTGTCAATATACTGAGTATCAATTTGATTGCCGATAAAATCGGGGTGTGTTGCTAGGGTCTCTAAGAAAGCAATATTGTTTTCTACCCCAATAATGCCACTGTCGCCTAAAGCGTTTAACAAACGCTCACGTGCTACTTCACGGTCTTCACCCCAAACGACTAATTTAGCGATCATGGGATCATAAAACACACTGATGGTATCGCCTTGTTCTACACCGGTTTCAATGCGCAGATGTTGACTGCTTTTAGGAAAACGTAGATGGTGTAATTGACCCGTTGATGGCAAAAATAAGTTATTTGGGTTTTCGGCATAGACACGTGCTTCAAACGAATGGCCACTACTGGTGATTTGTTCTTGTTTTAAGGGCAATGCTTGACCTGCGGCAACGCGCACTTGCCACTCGACCAAATCTTGCCCGGTGACCATTTCAGTGACGGGGTGTTCTACTTGCAGGCGTGTGTTCATTTCCATAAAGTAGAAAGAACGATCTTCACCGACGATAAATTCGATAGTCCCCGCACCTAAATAATTAATAGCACGTGCTGCGTTAACGGCGGCTACGCCCATTGCTTGACGTGTTTGTTCGTTTAAGAACGGGGAGGGTGTTTCCTCAATAATCTTTTGATGACGGCGTTGTAATGAACATTCACGTTCGTGTAAATGGACATAATTTTCATGTGAATCACCAAACACTTGAAATTCAATATGACGGGGTTTACTGATGTAACGTTCTAATAAAACACGATCATCTGCAAATGCGTTGAGTGCTTCGCGTTTAACAGAGTCGAGTGATTCGGCAAATTCATTAGCGGAATTAACAACCCGCATCCCTTTGCCACCGCCACCAGAAACGGCTTTAATTAACAATGGAAAACCAACCTTCTCGGCTTGCGTTTGGAGGTAATCAGGTTCTTGATTTTCGCCATGATAACCTGGCACAACAGGCACATTAGCGTTTTCCATTAGGGCCTTTGCGGCATCTTTGGCTCCCATTTTTTCTATCGACTCTGCTGACGGGCCAATAAAAGTGATACCTGCTTCAGGGCAAGCGCGAGCAAACGCGCTGTTTTCGGATAAAAAACCGTAAGCAGGGTGTATGGCATCAACACCTACTTTCTTAGCTAAGGCGAGTAAATGATCGGCTTTAAGGTATGATTCATCCGGGCGTGAACCACCAATATGGTATGCCTCATCGGCTAATTTAACGTGACGAGCATGACGGTCTGCATCCGAATAAACAGCGACGCTGGTTATGCCCATTTTTTTTAATGTGGAAATCACTCGACAAGCAATTTCACCACGGTTTGCAATCAGTACTTTTTTAAACATGTTGTCTGCCCTCAATTACATTCTGAAGACGCCAAATTTGGCATCTTCCGTTGGGGTTTTTGCTGCAACAGCGAGCGATAAACCAAGAATACGTCGGGTGTCTCTTGGGTCGATGAGGCCATCGTCCCAAAGACGAGCAGTTGCAAAGTAGGGGTTACCTTGCTCTTCGTATTGCGCAAGAATAGGTTCTCTAAAAGCCGCTTCTTCTTCGGCAGACCAAGTGTTCCCAGCAGCTTCAATGGCATCACGTTTAACGGTCGCAAGCACGGAGGCAGCCTGTTCGCCACCCATCGTTGAAATGCGTGAATTTGGCCAGCTCCATAGCATGCGAGCGCCAAAGGCTCGGCCACACATGCCGTAGTTACCCGCGCCATACGAGCCACCAATCAGTACCGTAAATTTAGGCACGCTTGAGCACGATACGGCCGTCACCATTTTTGCGCCGTTTTTCGCAATGCCTTCTTCTTCGTATTTTTTACCGACCATAAACCCGGTAATATTTTGCAAGAAGAGCAGTGGAATGCCGCGCTGATTGCATAATTCTATGAAGTGAGTACCTTTTAGGGCAGAGGGAGAAAATAAAATGCCGTTATTGGCAATAATGCCCACAGGGTAGCCATGAATATGAGCAAATCCACAGATCAAGGTGGGCCCATACAAGGGTTTAAACTCCTGAAATTCAGAGGCATCAACCAAGCGAGCAATGATTTCACGCACATCGTAAGGTTGTTTGGCATCTTTTGGAATAATGCCTAGAATATCGTCAGTCGGGTACAGCGGTTCACGTGATTCACGGACCTTCACATGAACTTCCTTAGTGTCATTCAGGTGCTCGATAAGGTCTCGTGCAATAGACAATGCGTGCGAATCATCTTCTGCTATATGATCTGTTACGCCAGATTGTTTACAGTGTAGTTCTGCGCCTCCTAAGTCTTCTGATGAAACTTCTTCGCCAGTAGCGGCCTTCACCAAAGGGGGGCCGCCCAAGAAAATCGTTCCTTGTTCTCTAACAATAATAGACTCATCACATAATGAAGGAATATAGGCACCACCGGCAGTACAAGAACCCATTACCACAGCAATTTGTGGGATGCCGGCCGCTGACATGCGTGTCTGGTTGTAAAAGAACCGACCAAAATGTTCTTTGCCAGGAAAAACTTCGTGTTGAAGCGGCAAAAAAGCACCGCCTGAGTCGACTAAATAAACACAGGGGAGGCGGTTTTCAGCTGCAATTTCTTGCGCTCTCAGGTGTTTTGTGACGGTCAGTGGGTAATAGGTTCCGCCTTTAACGGTTGCATCATTGGCAATGACCATGACTTCGCCGCCATGGACACGCCCAATACCGGTGATAATGCCAGCAGCCGGTGCAACATCGTCATAAATGCCGTAAGCCGCCAGCTGAGACAGTTCTAGAAAGGCACTGCCGGGGTCGAGTAGGGCTTTAATACGGTCCCTTGGCAACATTTTATCGCGATCTAAGTGTTTCTTTCGAGCTCGTTCTCCACCCCCTTGAGCAGCAGTATTAATCCGTTCGTTTAGCTCCTCAACGAGTGATTCCATATGAGCTTTATTTTCGTTGAAATCTGCTGAGGCAGTTTCAATTTTTGACTTAATAACGGGCATATTTTTTACCTTCTTATTGTTAAGACCAAGTGTTTAAATAATTTCGATAGCCATTGCAGTGGCTTCGCCACCACCAATGCAAAGCGACGCGACACCTTTTGAAAGTTGGCGGGCTTTTAGTGCGTGAATTAAAGTGACTAAAACACGGGCACCCGAAGCACCAATTGGGTGACCTAAGGCACAAGCGCCCCCATTGACATTAACCTTGGCAGGGTCAAGATGAAGGTCTTTCGTAGCGGCCATGGTGACCACAGCAAAGGCTTCATTTATTTCGAATAAATCAACGTCATCGACAGCCCATTCGCATTTTTTTAAAACTTTTTGAATGGCAAAAATTGGGGCGGTGCTAAACCAGTCGGGGTCTTGAGCGTGTACAGCTTGAGCTGTAATTTTAGCCAGCGGTTGAAAGCCTTTTTTCTCAGCTTCACTTGAATCCATCAATACTAAAGCGGCGGCACCGTCGGAGATGGATGATGCGTTTGCTGCGGTCACCGTGCCATCTTTTTTAAAAGCGGGGCGCAGTTTTCTTATTTTATCAACGGCTGCTTTAGCGGGTTGCTCATCGTCGGTATAAGTCGTTTCTCCTTTGCGGCTTTTAACAACAACGGGTGTTATTTCAGCCTCGAAAGCGCCCGAGCTAATGGCGCTGTTAGCACGCTCGAGTGAGCTAATAGCAAAGTCATCTTGTTGTTCGCGGCTAAAGTTATATTTTTCGGCACACATTTCAGCAAATGCACCCATCAACTGTCCATGTTTAACATCTTGTAAACCGTCATGGAACATGTGGTCGATCATGTCACCGTGGCCCATTTTAAGGCCAGCGCGATATTTGCTGGAAAGGTAAGGGGCATTTGTCATGGATTCCATACCGCCGGCAATAACACAGCTGGCATCTCCCGCAAGAATTTGTTGGTACCCGTATATCACCGCTTGCATGCCAGAGCCACACATTTTATTGACCGTATTACAGGGTGAAGATAATGGAACGCCTGCTTTTAAAGCGGCTTGTCGAGCAGGGGCCTGACCTTGCCCAGCCGGTAGAACGCATCCAAAATGAACGGTTTCAATCTGCTCAGGTTTTACTTGGCCATCTTCTATTGCGGCTTTAATGGCAGCACTGCCTAGATCAGATGCTGTTAAAGATGAAAATTGACCCTGAAAACCACCTAAAGGTGTTCTTTTGGCGGCGACGATGACAACGTTTCGATTCGCCATGGTTATTTCGTGTCGTCAAATAATTCACGGCCGATCAGCATTCGGCGAATTTCATTCGTGCCGGCACCAATGTCATAGAGTTTGGCATCACGCAGCAAACGACCCGTTGCAAATTCATTGATATAGCCATTCCCCCCTAAGGTTTGAATACCTTCAAGTGCAACCTTAACGGCGTTTTCTGAAGCAAACAGCAACAGGCCAGCCGCATCTTTACGCGAATCATTGCCTTTGTCGTATTGTTCTGCAACACGGTAAGCAAAAGCACGCGTGGATTGCAAAGCAACATACATGTCGGCCATTTTTCCTTGCATGAGTTCGAAAACACCAATGGGTTTGCCAAATTGCTTCCGTTCGTGCACGTAAGGTAAGCAAATATCCATGGTGGCTTGCATAATCCCAATGGGACCGCCTGATAAAACCATTCGCTCGGTGTTCAAGCCGCTCATTAAGACTTTTACACCTTCGTTGACATCACCGAGAACATTTTCTTCAGGAATTTCGCAATTTTCAAAGACCAATTCGCAGGTGTTGGAACCGCGCATACCGAGTTTGTCCAGTTTTTGCGCCGTTGAAAAACCAGGCATGGTTTTTTCAATAATAAAGGCCGTCATGCCGCGTGAGCCCGCCTCTGGCCCAGCGGTGCGCATGTAAACAATCAAGACATCGGCATCGGGGCCATTGGTAATCCACATTTTATTACCGTTGGCGATCCATTTATCCCCTTTTTTTTCGGCTTTGCAGCTCATCGAGCCCACGACATCTGAGCCTGCACCGGGTTCGGACATAGCCAGTGCGCCTATGTATTCGCCGCGGCATAGTTTTGGTAAATATTTATGGCGCTGCTCTTCGGTACCGTTTAAATATAAATTATTTAAACAAAGGTTGGAGTTAGCGCCGTAAGACAGGCCAATAGAAGCAGAAGCTCTTGATAATTCTTCCATGACCACAAGGTGAGATAAATAATTAAGCCCTGTGCCGCCGTATTCTTCGGGTATGGTCATGCCTAGCAGGCCCATTTCTCCGAAGACGGGCCACAATTCATTTGGGAATTCATTTTTTTGATCGACGGATTCAGCCAGCGGCGCAATTTCTCCGTCTGCAAACTTACGAACGGCGTCCCTAAGTTCATCAACTTCATCATTAATGCGTGTATTAAAAGGCATTTATTTTCCTCTGTGTTTTTTAGTTATTCTCGAGTTGCTTTAAATTGATCATAACACTATACTCAATCTAACATCAATTAGAATCTAAACAAGATTAGATTTTTTACAGGGCAGCAATGACACTCATTCAGGCAACAAAAAAAAGCGCAGTCACTCGGCAACTTATACTAGATGCGGCCGCTAAAATGTTAAGCAGGCATGGGTATCACGGTACGTATTTGAAGGATATTGCTGCCTCCATCAATATGCAGGCGGGTAGTTTGTATTACCACTTCAATTCAAAAGAAGCGCTGATGCAAGAAGTGCTGAATAAAAGTATTCAGTTGATTCGCGATATTGTTGAAGAGGAAGTGGATAAATTGGGCCATAAACCGGATTTTGTTAGCTTATTAAAAGCCGCGATTCGTGGCCACCTTATTGCTATTTTACGTCATGCAGATTACACCCTGGCGAGCATCCGGAATTATGGGCAAATACCCAAAAGTGTTCATGATTTTGCTCAAGCTGATCGAGATGCTTATGAAAATTTTTGGCGAGAATTATTTGAACAGGCTGAGAAAGAGGGCGTTATTCGTTCTGGTGTTAATACGCACCTTTTAAGACTCGCCTTATTTGGCAGTATGAACTGGGCAACTATTTGGTATGCCGATAGCGGTACCAGCGTAGAAGAAATTGCAGAATCACAGGCCGATCTGTTTTTACATGGCTGTTATAAGGAGGAGAGAGATTAAGTGAATTATAAAAATAACCTATTAAATATTGATGAGAGAGGGGTCGCATTCGTAACACTCAATCGCCCCCATGTTCACAATGCGATGAGTGCAGAATTGATTCAGGAAATGCAGCATATTTGTGCAACGATTGAGTCGGACAATCGTGTTCGTGTGGTTGTGTTAAGCGGCGCAGGCGAAACTTTTTGTGCCGGTGGCGATTTAAAATGGATGGAAAGTAATATCACCAAAACGAGAGCACAACGTGTTAAAGAAACCGGTGAGCTGGCCAATATGCTGGCGGCTTTAAATGGCCTCAGTAAGCCTTTAATTGGCCGTATTCAAGGGCCAGCCTATGGTGGTGGCGTTGGAATGATCTCGGTTTGTGATATCAGCATTGGTGTTGACACAGCAGCCTTTGGTTTAACAGAAGTGAAATTAGGGTTAACACCGGCGACGATTTCGCCTTATGTTGTTAAACGAATAGGCGCAACGCATGCGCGTAGAAACTTTTTTAATTCCAGAATCTTTAAGGCGGATGAAGCAAAAAACATAAATTTGTTAACCGACGTTGTGAGTGCCAATGAATTAGACAAGGCGATAGAAAAAGAAGTCAACATGATTCTAAAGTGCGCGCCAGGTGCTATTGCCTCCACCAAAAAATTGATTGATTACGTGGACACACACACAGCGGCTGACAATCGTATTTACACGGCGGCAAATTTGGCTGATGCCTGGGAAACAGAAGAAGGCAAAGAAGGCATTGATGCGTTCTTAAATAAACGTAAAGCCAGTTGGACTGAATCTTAATTTTTTGGGGGAGATCAAATGAATTCAATTTATTTTAATGAAGAACACACCATGTTACGCGACCAAATTCGGCGTTTTGTCGAACAAAAGGTCATGCCGGTTGCGGAAGACTGGGAAGAAACAGGCAAAATTCCGCGTGAAATTTTACAAGAAATGGGGGAGTTGGGTTTTCTGGGTATTCGGTATTCCAGTGAATATGGCGGCAGTGAAATGGACACGTTGGGATCGGTTATTTTGGCTGAAGAGCTTGGGCGATCAACCTTTGGTGGTTTTGCTGTTACGGTGTTGGTGCATACCGATATGGCATCCCCGCATTTAGATAATTTTGGTAATCAAGAACAGCTGGCCCAATACATGCCGGATATTATTTCGGGCAAAAAAATTGTGGGTGTGGCTGTGACAGAACCTGACGTTGGCTCAGACGTTGCGGGAATAAAAACACGTGCAGTTAAAGACGGTGATGACTACCTGTTAAATGGCTCAAAAATGTTTATCACCAATGGGGTTCATGGTGATTTGTTTTTTGTTGCGGCAAAAACCGATAGCGAAGCCAAACCATCACGCGGTATTACAATTTTTGCGGTTGAAAAAGGAACACCGGGCTTTACAGTGGGTAAAAGCCTAAAAAAAATGGGCTGGTTATCTTCTGATACAGCGGAACTGGTTTTTGATAATTGCCGTGTGCCCGCAAAGAACATACTTGGTGAAGTCAACAAGGGTTTTTATTCAATCATGCGAAATTTTCAAAACGAACGCTTGGTTTTGGGCGCGCAATCCATGGGTGAAGCCTCTAAAGCACTTGAATTGACGATGGACTATGTCACCACACGAAAAGCGTTTGGTGGCGTGCTGTTTGATAAACAAGCGATACGCCAGCGTTTAGCGGCCTTGGCGTCAAAAGTTGAAGCAGGGAAACAACTCGTCTACCATGCTGCTTGGCTTGATGCGCAAGGCTTAGATTGCATTAAAGAGGTTTCCATGGTTAAAGCGTATTGTGGCGAGCTTGTTAATGAAGTGATGTATGATTGCTTGCAATTTCACGGCGGCTTTGGCTATATTCGTGAAAGTGCGATTGAGCGGATGTATCGTGATGCACGAATTCAAGCCATCGGTGGCGGTGCGACCGAAGTGATGCTGGAAGAAGTTTCAAAAAGAATGATTGATTAATCTTAAGTATAGAGGGAAATTATGTCTGAAGGGTTTAGTGTGGAAGAGATGAAAGTGGGCCAATCGGCTTCCATGAGTAAAACAGTGACAGAAGCGGATATTATTTTATTTGCCGGTATTACGGGTGATTTTAATCCTGCACATATCGATGAGGAATATGCAAAAAACAGTCTGTTTAAAGGTCGAATTGCTCATGGCATGTTATCGGCGGGTTTTATTAGTGCCACGTTAGCGATGAAACTGCCTGGACCTGGAACAATTTATTTAGGCCAAAGCATGAAGTTTAAAGCGCCCGTAAAAATAGGTGATACCGTTAAAACCACCGTCACCATAACCAGCATTAATGTCGAAAAGAAAATCATTAATCTGGACACCGTGTGTTTTGTCGGGGAAACAAAAGTAGTGATCGGTGAATGCACAATGATGAAGCCATAGGGCTTGATCGCAAAACGTCCGCTAAAAATATAAAAAACGTGGGTGAGGGTTGTTCAATAAGGATTGAGGAGAAAGATGCCAGTACAAAAATTGCTTAAAGAAAAAACAAGGAGTGTGTCAGAAGCCGTAGCGTTAGTAAAATCGGGCGACACCGTTGATTACGGTTTTGGTTTAACGCAATCAACGATTTTTGACACGGAATTGGCTTCGCAAAAAGACCGCTTGAGGGATGTGATTGTTCGAGGAACCTTATCAACCGCGGCTCGTCAAGTGATAGAAAAGGATCCTAACCAAGCACATTTCGAATATCAAAATTGGCATTTTTCTGGTTATGACAGAAAAAAGTCAGAGCAGGGGATGATGTCCTATATTCCTTTTAACTTTGGTGAAGGCCCGGGGATTTATAGAGAATATTTAAAAAGCGATGTGCTCGTGCTGAGAACCAGCCAAATGGATCAACACGGCTATTTTAATTTTGGCATTTCCAATACCTTTGCCAGAGCCTGTTGTGATATTGCAAAGAAAATAGTGATCGAAGTGTCAGATGCCATACCAACCTGTTATGGCAATCAAAATAGCGTACACATAACGGAAGTTGATGCGGTTTTTCAAGGTGACAATGCGCCTTTGTTCGAGTTGCCGAGCGCACCGATCAGTGATATTGACCGAAAAGTGGCTGATTTTATTGTTCCCTTGATTGAGGATAGAAGCTGTTTACAAATTGGTATTGGTGGCATGCCAAATGCTGTTTGCTCCGCGTTAGCGCATTCCGATATAAAAGACCTGGGTATTCATACAGAAATGTTTGTAGATGGCATGGTTGATTTGGTTGAAAAAGGAAAAGTCACCGGCGAGTATAAACAAACATTCAAAGGTGAAATCGTTTACACCTTCGCGCTTGGCTCAAAAAGAATGTATGACTTCATTCATAAAAATGAAATGTGCGTCAGCATTCCCGTTGATGAAACAAACTTACCAAACAAAATTGCAGCAAATGACAAGGTGGTTTCCATTAATAATTGTTTGCAGATTGATCTCAGTGGGCAGGTTGCTTCAGAAAGCAGTGCGTATAGACAAATTTCCGGAACCGGAGGGCAATTACAATTTGTTCGAGGTGCCGTTGCCTCTAAAGGAGGAAAATCATTCATGTGCCTTTCCTCAAGGTTTATAGATAAAGAGGGCCAGCCGCACTCCAGGATTGTACCGGGCCTGGAAGAAGGGACGGTCGTCACGACGCCAAGATCAGACACCATGTATGTTGTAACAGAATATGGAATTGTTAATTTAAAAGGTAAAAGTATTACTGAAAGGGCCTTGGCGCTGATCAGCATTGCTCACCCCGAAGACCGAGATGGGCTGTTGCAGCAAGCCCGAGACCTACGCATTATTTCTCGAAAGTACGATTGATTAAAGACCTTAAAGACAGATAAACACGTGACATATACAACGGTTAAATTAGAGATAGAAAACAACATTGCAACGGTCACCTTAAGTGACCCTGCTACCCGCAATGCGATTACCGACCCCGTTTTGCTAGAAGAAGTCAAAGCGGTCTTCAATGCCATTCAACAGAACACCGATGTTAACGTTTGTATTCTGACCGGTGAAGGTAAAGGCTTTTCTTCTGGCGGTAATGTCAAAGACATGCTGAACAGAGAGAAAATGTTTGCCGGGGATCATTTGCAATTACAAAATAATTACCGCAAGGGCATTCATAGCTTATCCAAACTGCTTTACTCTATAGAAATTCCCATGATAGCTGCGGTCAATGGTGCAGCGGCAGGGGCAGGGTTTGATTTAGCGCTACTGTGTGATATTAGAATCGCGTCTGAACGGGCGAGTTTTTGTTCGTCGTTTTTAAACTTAGCCGTTATTCCGGGAGACGGAGCTTGTTGGTTGTTACGTAAAACCGTTGGAGCGCAACGGGCGGCAGAATTAATCCTCACAGGCAAAACGGTTAAAGCGCAAGAGGCTTTAGAGATGGGGCTGGTTTTAAAGCTTGTGGAACATGACAAACTGTTGAGCGAAGCCAAGGAGTTGGCGGCGAGCATTGCTGAAAAATCACGTGAAACCTTGGTGGTTACTAAACGTTTATTAAGGTCAACCGATAGCTTGGGTTATGAAGACCACCTTAATCTTTGTTCAGCGAATCAAGCCATGTTTCATCATGCGCCGGAGCATCAAGAAGCACTTGAACAGTTTTTTAATAAAAAATAAGATTTGCTGGTAGGATTCTTTATAAAACACATTTGGATTCATCACTTAAAACTAACTAACAATAGATCAATGGCAAGAATTTCAATTGAATACCCCGGTAACACCCTGTTTGAACATGAATTGTCGGTCCGTGTTACCGATTTAAATTTTGCTGATCATTTGGCGCATGATAGCGTCATTTCTCTACTGCATGAGGCCAGGGCACAATTTTTCAAAGCACATAATATGTCTGAACTAGATGTTGGTGGGAAAGGGATTATCATGGCAGATATTGCAGTGAATTATCGTTCAGAGGCTTATTTTGGCGATAAGCTTAATGTTGAAATCGCCTTGGGCGATTTTTCATCCAAAGGGTGCGACTTTTTTTATAAAGTGAGCAATAAAAAGTCAGGTGCTACCGTTGCAGTGGCTAAAACAGGCATTGTGTTTATGGATTATACAACCCGAAAACTGGCGCCTGTACCCGATGAATTTTTGAACGTAGCCCGAGCATAGTTTTATTTTCTAAGCTCGGTTATTCACTAAGGGCGATAAAAAGTAATGAGGGGAGAGGGCATTAACACACTCGTAGAACCGGATAAGATCCAACATTGGATTCCTGGCAAGATTACTTTTGACAGTTGCCGACAGGCATGGGATGGCATGTCGCTGCGTGGTTATCAGTATGATGATCTGGATGTTGTGATTCCGGCGATGCGAGATTATATGTTTGTTGTTTACAGGGGGAAACGATCCAAGATGAGCCGTCGGCGTGATGGGCCATGGGAGAATCATCAGGTTGAACCCGGTGTGGTTTCAATTCTAACGCGGGCTCAACAATCGCAATGGAAATGGGACAGCCCAATAGACGTATCACATCTTTACCTGTCTCAAGACACCCTTGCTTCGGTAGCCACTGAGGTGTTTGATCGGGATATTGCGACTATTGAATTAACGGATTGTGTCAGGGCTGAAGACCCAGTCCTTCCGGCTTTGGTGACCCAGATGGAACGTGAATTAATAACGGGAGGGATAGGGGCTTCGTTATATATTGATGCACTAAAAAATCAAGCTTGTGTTCATATTTTACGCCGGTATTCAAACATTGTTTTTAATGATGCTTCATCCGGAGGGTTTTCAATACATCAACGACATTTGATTAAAGATTTTATTGAAACGCATCTGGAAACCAAAATCACCATAGCCGAACTGGCTGAGTTGGTGCATATCAGTTCATTTCACTTCAGTCGTAAATTCAGTCATGATTTTGGTTGTCCGCCACATGCCTATGTGATGAAAAAAAGAGTGGAGCGTGCTTTAAAGTTATTATCAAAAACAACGTTGCCAATTAAACAAATTTCATGTCAATGTGGCTTTTCAGATCAAAGCCATTTGACACGCGTGATGCGTCGAGTAACTGGCAAAACTCCAGCGACGTTTCGTCGCCCAAAACATTGAAAGAGGTTATATATTAAGACAGCAAGAATGTTCTAAATTAAGCTGGAATGGTTCTATAAAATCGATTTTTTATATTTCTATAATGAGGCAGTCTTACTGAAAAAATCAGTCATCTAAAGACAATAAAAAATCAATAGATTAGATGGCTTAATTCGAGTGATAGCG
>MDSW01171338.1_pt1 | contig 88224 bp, 59 predicted proteins | sample 811171 | NCBI WGS metagenome assembly MDSW01 (sample SAMN05326641, study PRJNA326480) | marine metagenome | isolation source: seawater | place: Atlantic Ocean: North West | collected 2012
GCCGCCGCCCCCCCCCCCGCCGCTTCTCGTCCCGCCGCCCGCGCCCTTGCTCACCATGGCCGCGAGCATGTGACACTCCTCCTCCTTGATCGCAATCTCGGACGTTAACCTCGCGCGGTCCTCCTGAAGCTCCTCGATGACCGCGTCGCGCTCCTTGTCCTCCACCCTCGTGCCTCGCTCCAAGTGTGCGTTACGCTTCCGCAGCATGCGACACCGTTCCTCGAGCTTCACGTTTTCCTCCTCGAGCTTCGCGCGGCCGCTCATCTCGTCGTCCCTCTGCTTCGTCACCTCCCTCAGTTTCTTCGCGAGCGACTCGATCCTGTGGTCGCGCTTCAGGTTCCTCTGAAGCAGCTCCGCTTTCGTGTGCTTCAGACGCGTCACCTCGTCCGCGTGCGACGACACCTTCTCCTTGAACGCGGCCACCTCCTCGATGGCTTTCGTTTGCTCGCGCAGTTTCTTCTCGAGGCTCTCGCGGCGTCTGAGTTCGTCGTTTAACAGCTCCTCCGCGGCGGCGTAGTTCTTCCCGAGCTCGTCCATCGCCTCTCTCGTCGCTTGGAGCTCGTGCTTCGCGAACAGCGCGCCCGTTTTCGCGCTCTCCGCGCGCTCGTTCGCTCGCTCGAGCTCGTACTCCACGCGTTTGTAATGCTTCAGGATGATCCCCAGCCGTTTGTCTCCCTTTCGAACTTCCGACTCCCACTGATGCCATCGCGACGTGAGCGACAGCAACCCCCCGGTGATGCAAGCGCTCGACTTCTTCTTCTCGACGCACTCCGCAGCCTCCACCGCGGCGACGGCGGCGCCGTTCATCACGCTCAGCGCGCTCCGTTCCCGCGCCAACGCCGCGAGCTTGATCTTCAGCTCCGCGTTTTCCGTCTCAAACTTCGCGAGCGCGTTCACGCGCTTCGTGAGGTCGCCCACCTCGCGGTCTCGCTTCTGAAGCGCCACCTCGAATCGCGCGGCGCGGTCCTTCGCGCTCTCGGTCTCTTTCATCAGGAGCCGTTCCCTCCTCCGCGGCGTCATCGCGTTCGGATCGAATTCTTTGTTCGCCGCCGGTCCTCGCGGCCCGAAGACGCCGAAGCGTCCGCCGCCGACGTTCCCGATGCTCAGCGGGTCCCTCCTCGCCTCCTCCGCGCGTCGCTGCCTCCGCGCGAGCTTCACCGCGGAGTCGACCCTGACGGCTTCCGCGGTCTCCAACACTTTCCTCGCGCGCCGCTCCGCGTCGTCTGTCGCGTCGTCTGGCGCGTCCATGAACGCGCCGAGGCTGTCGTCGTACTGCCGCAGCAGCGACAGCGCGTCCGGGGTGCGGTCGTCGCGTCTCTTCCCGGACGCGCTCCAGGACACCCTAGTCGTGCTTCGCGGCGTCTTGGAGCTCGAGCCCGGGTTCGATCGACGCGCGGATCCCGGCGTCCGTCCCCGTCCCGACGACGATCCTCCCCCGCGGGATCCGGACGACGCGAGAGGGACGTCCCCGAGCCTCGCGAGGACGCGCGACACCGCGTCGTGGTCCGCGCCCGCGGGGAGGTCGTACTTCGCCATCAACGCTTCCGCGGAGAGCGCGGCGTCCGTCCGACCGGACGGCGTCGACGGCGTCGACGACATCCTGAGCCGGGCGCCGGGGATTATGAATGAGTCGATGTATCCCCCAATTCTCGACGGCGACGACGTGACACTATTATTGATGAGGGTTGACCCTGGCATTTTTCTCGTCGACGGTCAAGACCGTCTTTGAATTCGCCTTCATCGGATTTTCGCTTTCAAGCTGAAACCAGGATGCCACATGGCGGGAATCCACCCACTTCAAAAAACGAACCCGACAGGTCGAGATCGCGTCAGTGTCGGGCCGCGGGGCGTCGACGGCGACGCGGACGCGAGCCGGGGGAGAGACGCGCGCTCCGAGCGATTCCTCACGATGGACGCAGACGACGCCTCCCTCGCGGAGCTCGGGGGCATGTCCTCGCCGTCGCCGTTCGCGCGCGGGACGGACGCGCGCTGCGAGAGAACGAATGGCGACGGTGCCAACAACGACGCGGCGGGCGGTCGCCGCGACGACGCGCGCGCGTTCGAGGACGAGACTTTCGCGAGCGATCGCAGATACTTCAACGCGTGCGATGGCGGCGTGTTCGACGCGACGTCCACGGCGACGCCGCACGACCACGCGGCGTCGCTCGCGGGGGCGCGGTACCCGGCGCATCGTCGAGACTCGATTCGTCATTTCCTACGCGCGCGCGAGACGACGCGTTTCCGCGCGTCCACGTCGCTCCGTCCGGGCGTCCGCGACTTCGTGTCCGACGGCAGGAACGGCAACACGAGGTGCGGGATCGTGCGAATCGTCCCCCCGCACGTGGGCGACGGCTCGCCGCCGTTCGTGGTCAAATTTTGCGACGACGCGCGTCGGCGCGGGGATCGACTCCTCGCCGTCGCGGACGAGGAAGGCATCGTGACGATCGTGGACGCGTCGAAACCCTTGCCCGGGATGGAAATCGAGCCGGGGTACCGCCCGGCGGAGCAATGGTTCGCGCACGATAACGCGATATTCGACGTCGCGTGGTGTCATCGCGACGACCGGCTCCTGACCGCGTCTGGGGACCAAAGCGTGAAGCTTTGGGACGTCGAGACGAACGTGTGCCATCGGACGTTTAAGCGACACAACGGGAGCGTGAAAGCGGTGAGCGTGCGCCCGGACGGCGGGTGCGGCGACGTGTTCGCGTCCTGCGGAAGGGACGGCACGATCGCGCTGTGGGACGCGAGGGAGAGCCGGCGACGCGGTCGACGCGGCGTCGGGACCGGGGCGGCGTCTGACCCGTACGCGCGCGAGACGCCGACGGCGGTGATCGCGCGAGCGCACGAGCCCCCCGCGGCGATGGGCGGCGGGACCGCGCGGGGGTTCAGGACGGACCGCCGCGCGACGCGGTCGGCGACGAGGGCGGCCGCGGCCGCGGCGAGGGGCGGCGGCGGCGGCGCGACGGCGGCGGCGGCGGCGGCGGCGGCGGCGGAGGACCGCGGGGGCTTCGTGTCTCCTCCGCGTCGATCGCGTCACCTCCGCGTCGAACGCAACGCCAGCGTCCCGGGCGCGACCGGGCGCGCGTCGTCTCGCCCGCGCGGGGACGCGCAGCACGGCGTCACGTCCGTCGTCTTTTCGCACGACGGGCAAGTCCTCGTCAGCGCCGGCGCCGCGGATGGGAAAATCAAACTCTGGGACGTTCGACGCCTCTCCGGCGGCGTCCCCGTGGACACGATCGTCGACGCGGACCCGCCGTTCATCGCGGGCGGACGCGGCGACCGCGACCGCGGGTGGTTCGACGACGCGCGGTCTCCCGACGACGTCGACGCGCGACGGGCGAGGGCGAGACGACGCGGCCGAGGCGTCACCGCGCTCGCGTTGGCGCCGGAGGGGTCTTCGCGCGTCGCCGCCGCGTACTCGGACTCGCACCTCGCGGTGTTCGACCTCCACAACCCGTCCTCCGGGGCGATCTGTCACCTGAGGGGGCACCGCGCGCCGAGTTTTTACGTCAAAGCGACGTGGAGCCCGTGCGGGACGCACGTCGCGTCTGGGTCGTGCGACCAGCGCGTGTACGTGTGGAGGGTGGACACCCCGAGGGCGCCGCCGACGGCGTTGAAAGGGCACGACGGCGAAGTCACCGCGGTGGACTGGTGCCCGGGCGACTTCACGTGCCTCGCGTCGTGTGCGGACGACTACACCGCGAGGGTGTGGACGATCGACCGCCAGGCCGCGGAGGAGGCGAGGGAGAGGGCGGGCGAGACGACGACGACGACGACGACCTGGAGCGGAAACGGAAACGGAAACAGAAACGGCGCCGCGGACGACGCGTTCGAGTTCAACGCCCGCGACGGGATGTTCCGCACCCCCGCGGCGACGACCGAACGCGCGCTGACCGCGCCGTCGACGCGGAAGACCGCGTCCGCGCTGACCGGCGGCGAGTGGATCGCGCGCGCGATCGAGGAAGGGAGGAAGCTTCAGTTTGAAGACGCGACGCGGCGCGACGGCGACGGCGACGGCTGCGGCGGCGCGGAGGCGACGTTCGAGGAGAACGACAAGGAGAACGCGGACGCGAACGTGCCCGGGGTTGCCGCCATCTCGGAGACGACGAGGGGTTTCGCGATGGCCACCCCCGCGAGTCCGGCGCTGCTCACGCCCGGTCAGGCCTCGGTCAGGACGCGTCGGGTCGGCGCGCGGCGACGCGAGCCGCGCGCGCAGCAGCAGAGCAACTCCATCCTGACGTACTTCACCCCGCGGCGAGGCGAGGACGGCGGCGACGATGGGGTGGCGGCCGCCATGGAGGAGTGATACGTGAGGTGAGCGCGTGAGGTCCTCGAAAGAATAATAACTTACGACCGCGTGAACGCGAGTTCCGCGTTCACGCGCGTCATTTCCCTCCTCCCGCCCGTCTCAACGCCGCGGCTTCGTCGACGATCTCCTGCGCGAGCGTGGACACCGCCATCGCGTACTGCGTCGAAGGGTTGTACCGCATGATCGCCTTGAAGTTCCTCGTCGCGAGGAACGCGGTCGGACCGTCGTCCCCGTCCGGCATCAGCAGATGCGTCTCCTGACCGAGCGGCAGCCGCGTCTCTCGGTGCGTCGGTTTCACGCCGTTCCAGAGGTAGTACCTCCCCGGCCGCGCCTCCTTGCGCTCGCCCCAGTACCCGCCGATCACGTCCGCGGGTAACTCCCCGACCGCGGGCACGGTGACCTTGTACCCCGCGGCGCGCACTTTCGAGTCCCAGTCGCAGTACGAGGATATGAAATTCCCCATGGACGCGAACACGTCCGGCAGGGAGTTCCAAATGTCCGCGACGCCGTCGCCGTCCTTGTCCACGGCGTAGACGTGGAAGTTCGACGGCATGAACTGGCACTGCCCGAGCCCGCCGTCCCACGACCCCACGAGCCCGCCGTGTTTCGCGTGCCCTTTGTCGATGATGCGCACGGCCTCGATGAACTCGTTCCGGAAGTAGTCGTCCTTCGCTCGCGTCTCCCAACCGAGCGTCGCGAGCGCGCGTATCGCGTCCGTGTTCCCCATGAACCCGCCGAAGGACGACTCTATGCCCCATATCGCGACGATGATCTCCGCGGGTACGCCGTACTCGCGCTCCACCTCCCCGAGAAGCGCGCGGTGCGCGTTGAGCATCTCCGCGCCGCGCTCGACGCGTTCTCGGCACACGATTTTTTTCAAGTACGCGTCCACCTTGTCCACGCGCGGCGGCGGGCCCGTCGGCGCTGCTGGCGGGGCCTCGCCCTCGGGCCTCCGCGGCGGCGGCGGCGGCGGCGGCGGCGGCGGCGGCGGGAACGGCTCTAAGCCGTCGAACACGACGTCCACGGTCTGTTTCGATATCCCTCGTCTCAGACACTCCTTCTTCGCGTCCTCCGCCCATCGCAGAAAGCTCATCAGCCGAGGCGTGAGCTCGCGCATCGTGACGCGCGGGTGGTTCCCCGGCGTCGGCGACGGCAGCGGGTCCTCCACGTGCACCGGCGCCGTCGCGGTCGCGGCCGCGGCCGAGGGAGCGTCCGCCGCGCGCGCGGAGACCGGGACCGCGGCGTACGCCGCGGCGAGAGACGCGAGCGTCAGGCGTCCGATCGTTCGCGGCAGCGATCGCGGGGGGCCCCGCGCGGTCGGGTCGGACGACGATGATGTCCACCTCGTCTCCTCGGCGCGCTGACTCCCGCCTCGCGTCGACGTGCTCGCGCGCGATGACGAGCTCCGTCGCGCGACGACCTCGCGACGCTCGAGGACGCGACGCGGCGCGACGCGCGCGCGCGTCGGCGCCGCGCCCGACGACGCCATCGCGCCGCGAGGCTGTGCGGGACCAACGTTCCCTCGCCGGACGGTGAAGGCGAAAGGACGTCAGGACTGAGGAACGCGATCGACGATTCCTACGTGTGAGCAAACAGTCTAAACATTTTGCAGCCCCGGTCAAGGTGAACGGTTTCGCCGATCGGTTCTCCCGCGCGTTTCCCGTCAAACACACAGCAGCGGACTTTTTCCGCGTCGACGCGCGCGCGTAAAACGCCGTCCGCGCGCCGCCGCGACGCACAGCAGAGGTCGCAGAGCGCGTCTCTCCTTGGAAAAGCACGCGGAGTTCGTTCGCGTGATTTTGAAGACCCCTCACGGAGGTCGGCGCCGCGCGCGAGCGAGCACACGGGGCGCGCGTCCAAGAGCATCGTCGACGCGAGCACGCGATGGACGGCGACGGACTCGGCGTGGTGCCCGCGCACACGTACGCGCGGCTTCGCTTCGACGACGCCGCGGAGCAGGCGGTGACGCACCTCTCGAACGTGCTTCAATGGCATCAAGGGAGCCCTTACGCGGGGCAGTTCGTGTCCCAGGCCGAGCCTAGGGCGGGTGCGTGTCGTTTTCCGGGTTCTCGTCCGCGCGGGATCGCGCGCGATCGCGTGGCGCGGAATAATCGGGGATCAATTCCGCGCCCCGCGCGCGACGCGGACGCGCGCGGACGATCGCGTCGTCGTTCGTCTCGCGCGAGACCGCCTTGAACGCGCTCTTCGGGGCCGCATTCGACGAATCGCGTCTTCGCGCGTTCGATTTCATCCCGCGCGGGCGCCGATCTGCGTCCGAATCCCTCGCGCGACCCCCGATCGATCGGTCGATCGACGCCAAAAGAAAAAGCACTGACGCGATCGCGTTTTTTTCACCCTTCGCTTCCGCAGGGATGGGCTGCTCGCCGCCGCACATCGCGCTGTTATCCGGGCTTCAAGGGACGGGCATGACCGCGCGGCAGGTCACGGACGTGCTTCATCGCCTCGCGATGCAGTTCGGCCCGGTGAAAGGGCGGCTTCTGCCGCGGTGCAAGTGCGTTGACTCCCCGATTTCTTCGTCGATCGATCGATCTAGCGGGTCGCGCGATCTCGAATCCGACCTCGGATCCCTAGATCGCTCCCCGATCTCGCGCGCGCGCCGCCCCAAATCTCCCCCGCGCGTCCCGCTGACCGCTCTGTCGCCGTCCGTCCGTCGACCGTCTTCCCTCCTTTACCTCCGCAGGGTGACGCAGAACGGCTGCGTGTTGCTCGGCGTGGACTGCCCCGAGTCGCTTCGAATGGCGCAGGCGCTCGCGAACATGCTCCCGGGCGCGGACACGTACTACGCGCAACAACGACCGGAGCAGCAGCACTTGACGTTGGGAAGGTTCGGCGGGAGCGACTCCGCGGGGTTCGCGGCGTGGCTGTCGGAGTCCCTCGCCGGGCAGATCTCGATGCTGCCGCAGTTCACCGGCATGCAGGTGCAGCTCAGCGACGAGGCGAGGCCGTTTCCGAACCTCCCCGTCGCGCTGACGGGGACGGGCGGCGGCGGCCTCGGCAACGGTCTGGGCTCCGGCGGGCTGAGCCTCGGGAACGGATCCGGGTTGGGCGGCGGGTTCGGCTCCGTCGGCGGCGGGTTCGACGCCCCGATCGGTGCGCCGAGCCGGTCGGGGCCGATCGGCGGCGGGGTGGCGCCCATCGGCGGGTCCCTCGCGCCCATCGGCGCGGGGCCCATCTCTTCCGCGCCGATCGGCGCCCCGATCGGGTCGTCGCTCGTGTCCACGCCGGTCCCGGTGCCGGCTCCCGCGGTGTCCGTCGCGAAGGAGACGCCGGTCGCGGTGAACAGCGCGCCGAGCAACCCGCCGACGTACGCGAGCGCCATGGCGAGCGGGTTGGCGGCGGCGAAGGCGGCGGGGTCGTACGCCGCCGCGGGCGCGGCGGCGGCGAAGCCGTCCGCGCCCTCCCCGGCTGCCGCGGCGGCAAGCGCGTCCCCGGAGGCGCTTCTGTCGATGCTGCAGTCCTCCACCGCGGGCGCGGAGGGCGTCGGCGTGCTCGGGACGTCCACGTCAGCGAGCACCGGGTACGTGCTGCGGCCGCAAGAGTCCGCCGCGTGGTCGTCGAGGTTGGCGCCGCTGGTGACGAACCTCAGCGGGGTTCTCGCGACCGTGGGGCCGACCAAGTTCGCGCAGATGATCGACGGCGTCGCGAACCCTAACGACTGGTCGCTCGCGTCCATCGTCGCCCCCGACGTCGCGAGAGGCGCGCGGTTCGAGGTTGTGCAAGACGTCGAAATCGCCGCCGCCATCGAGGCGAGCGCGATCGCGACGAACAACACCGGCGCGCAAGTGCGTCTGACCGCGGCCGCGGTGGACCAGAACGTCGTCGGCGCCCCCGGGCACAACAACACCGGGTCGCCCTTCATGGTGTGCCGCGCGGAGAGGAGCGTGGACGCGGGCACCGGGATGACGCGCGTCGCCGCGTTCGCGTTGCACCTCGAGGGCGTGTCTCAGCTCGCGCCGGCGGAGAAGCCGTACCTCTCGCTCGTGTTCGCGTGGCTCGGCGTGAGAGCGCCCGCGGCGTCCACGACGTCCGCGGTCGGCTCGGCCGGTGACGCGCCCGCGGTGGGGTCGACCTCGAGCGCGCCGCCGCCGCCCGCGCCGGTGAGCGGCGGCGGCGGCGGCGTGCGCCGGCCCGGGGACTGGACGTGCCCCGGGTGCCACGCGCACAATTTCGCGTCGAGGAGCGTGTGTTTCAAGTGCAAGAACGCGAAAGCTGGCGGGTCCGGGGGTGGGGGCGGGAGCGTGCACGGCGCCGACTCGTTCGGCGGCGGCAAGGCGCCCGAGCCCGCGGGAGGCCCGAGCGCGGGAAACTTCCGCCCCGGGGATTGGATCTGCACCGGGTGCCGCGCGCACAACTTCGCCTCGAGGAGCGCGTGTTTCAAGTGCAAGCAACGCAAAGCCGGCGGCGCGGCGGAGGCGGCGGGAGGCGGCGGCGGTTCGGGCGGCTCAGGCGGCGCCGCGCCGGAGAACTTTCGGTCGGGCGACTGGATGTGCAACAACTGCCGCGCGCACAACTTCGCGTCTCGCGCCGCGTGCTTCAAGTGCAGCTCGAAGCCGTCTTAAACCCCGACCCGCCGCGAAGGTTTCCGCGGAGCCGAGCGCGAACGCCGTCTCGCGAAGGGACGTCGATCGCGACGAGAAACGACTATGAAAATACATAAACAGTGAGAGAAGTGGGTGGGAAGAGAAGAGGGTGGTGGGTGTGGAGGGTGATGAATGCGAAGAACAGAGGGGTCTTCGCTACATGCAGTGGGGGTGAGGGTTGGGCGGGAACGAACCAAACAAGGCGTTTAATGCAAACGAGCGTCTGTTCATCGCGTCTCGCCGTCGTTCGTTCGTTTCGTTCGTTCGTTTCGTTCGTACGCGAGTGTTGTTTTACACGATGAATTCCTACTACTGTATGATTGCTACTGTCCAGAGCGCTCCCATCACCCGTCGCTCTCACTTGTAAAACTCGAAGTCGTCCCCAGGCTTCCTCACGGAACTCTTGTACCCCTTCTCGAAATCCTTCGGCATGACGACGTACCGGTTCTTACGCACGGCTTGCAGACCGGCTTCTTGGCAGATGCTTCGAATGTCCGCCGCGGAGATCTTGTCCGGCCTCGAGACGTAATCCTCCAGGTCGACCTCGTCGGAGAGGTTCATCTTCGCGGTGCACACCTGAAACACCAAGCGCTTCTGCCGTCGGTCCGGAGCCGGGCACTCGATCTTACGATCGAGACGACCCGGTCGAAGCAACGCCGGGTCGAGCGTGTCGTGCCTGTTCGTCGCCATGATCACCTTGACGTTCACCGTCTGATCGAACCCGTCCATCTGATTCAGAAGCTCCATGAGAATGCGCTGCACCTCTCTGTCCGCGCCCGTGTGCGCGTCGAAACGCGCCGTGGCGATCGAGTCCACCTCGTCGATGAAGATGATCGCCGGCGCGTTTTCCTTCGCGAGCCTGAACACGTCTCTCACCATCCGCGGTCCTTCGCCGAGATACTTCTGCACAAACTCGGACCCGACGACGCGGATGAACGCCGCGGTCGTGTGGTGCGCGACCGCTTTCGCGAGCATCGTCTTCCCCGTCCCCGGAGGGCCGTACAGGAGCACCCCGCGCGGCGGGTCGATGCCGATTTGCCGGTACAAATCAAAGTGCGTCAACGGCAGCTCCACAGCCTCGCGAATCTCCTGCTTTTGGACGTCCATCCCACCCACGTCGCTGTACTTTACGTCCGGCCGCTCCGCGTCCGTGAGCAGCGAGATGCTGCTGTCCGCCTCCGGGGGGAGGATGTCGACGAGCGCGTTCGAGTGCCTGTGCAACGCGACGGAGGACGACGGCTTCAGGAGCTCCCGATTCAGAGTGCTCAAGATCCGGACGTAGTAGTTGCTGCCCGTCGTCGAGGACACGATCCCGGAGCTCTCGTCCACCATCTCGAGGAACTGCCCGATAACGAGCGGCACGGCTTGGATCCTCTTCACTTCTTCTTGCGCGCGCAAGAGTTCGATCTTGAGGTTTTTCTGCTCATCCTTGACGTACTCCTCTTGGATCTCCACGAACTCGAGCTCTCTCTGGAGCTCTTTCAGCCTCGTGTACAGGTCCTCCTCGGCGACGGCGTCGTTCGAGGAGACGGACGGCTTCTCGTCCGTCACCATCGCGTCGACGCTCTGTCGAGTTCACGCGCGGGGGGTGGCGCGGGACGTCAGATCGCGGCGAGAGGAGAGAGAAGAGGAGAGGTCGCGCGCGGAGAGAGAAACCAACGGCACGGCACGCGCGACGCGCGCGCGAACGCGACGACGCGTCTCCCACGCGCGCGATGGCGCGTTCGGGGATCCGTATCGGTCGACGCGCGATCGCGACGCGCGGACGCGGGGGGAAGATCGCCCGACGCGCGCTCCGGACCGCCCCGCGGACGAGATCTGGGCGCCGCTCGGTACAGACCCCCTTCGACGACTTTTAGGGTAAGGAGTGGCGAAAGGGCGCGCGCACCAACTCCTGAGGCTTGACCTCCGCCGTCGCGTTCGCGCTGGATCTTCGCGTCGCGACCATGATGCGCTCAAAGAACGATCGATCGTCGTCCCTGCGCGCGCCCTGCGTGCCCGGCGCGTACGATCTGACCAGCGCCAGCGAGCACGTCGTGGGCCTTTTCGAACATCTTGCTCGGCCTCGTCGATACCAGCAGACCTATGAACGTGCAGTGCTGTGATGTGCACTGTCTGACACGTCAGGAATTGTCGCGTATCCATCGGATACCGACGCGGAAGCGGCCATAAAACGCAACCACCGCACGCACATACCTTTATCAACGCGCCAACCCCTCAAATAATCATGGATCTTTCCGCGCAGACCGTCCTCAAGATCGCCGCCGTGTCCTCGGTACGCGCGGCACGTCGATCGACTCCCCCGTGTTGTTACCTTTCTCGGAAAAAAAATATCTTTGATTGATGATAAACCTACTTCGTCCGCCTCTTCAACTCCGCAGACCGGGTACAGCGCGCAGATGCTCGCCGCCCCCGACTGGGCGAACAGCTACTACTACAAGGCCGGCCACCCGAAGAACGAGAACTGGCAGCGCTGGTGCGTCTAGCGTTCCCGAGAGCGAGAACGAGCGCGCGAAAACGTGTTCTGATCGATCGCATTCCCCTATCTATCCCCTATCTGACCTCCTTATTAATTCCCCTATCTATCCTCGGCGTCTCCGCGCCGTCCGTCCACCTTCTCACCGACGCCATCCATCCCCGCCTCCTCTTCTCCCCAGGTTCGGCCACGGCCTCGCGGGCATGGCTCTCGCGCAAGGCCTCGCCTCCGGCGAATCCACCGCGAACAAGGCGGTCCTCCTCGCGTCTGGCGCGCAGTACGTCACCGCGCCGCTCATGATGCTGACGCAGAAGGACGACTTCAAGCCCGCGCAGATCGCGCTCAACTCCGCGATCTGCCTCGGCATCGGCGGTCTCTGCCTCAAGGCCGGGCTCAAGAAGTGATGCGCGCGCGTTCGATGACGACGGGGTCGCGCGCGGCCGCGGCGGCGAGAGCGTCCGACGTTGAAATGTGATAAAACTAACATCAAAAATGCGTTCGTGTCCGTCTCCTCCTTTCTGTGTTGACAGTGAAGTAAATCTCGTCAGAGACGTCGCGTCGACCGCACACCTTCTCCGCGCGTCGGCGCCTCGAATCGAGCGTATCCGCGCGCCATGAACGCCCCGGACGAGCCCAAGCCTCTGAGGCGAACGATGAGCCTCGTCACGGAAACCCTCGCGAGAGCGGCGATGACGGGCACCGCGTTCCCTCCGAGCGCCAAATGCCCGGATTTCCCCCTCGCGAACTTCTTCTTCGTGGAGAAGGCCCCGTCGGACGCGGACTTGCGAGCGACGATGAAGAAGATCGTCGCGTTCGACCGCCTGCGATCGAAAGTCGTGCAGACGAAGAAGGGCGGGAAGTACGCGTGGTCCGAGGTCGCGGACGTGGAGGATCACCTCATGAAGCACGTGACGAGAGAGGAAGTCGACGGCGAGGGCGAGCTTCGGAAACTGATGGACGCCCTCCTCGTGAAGCCGCTCGACACGGACCGGCCGCTGTGGGACGTGACCGTGATCACGCTCAAGCCCGGGGCGAAGTGGGCCCCTGGCCCGGGGTCGCCGTCGCGCGCGCCGCCCGTGGTGTGCGTCCGCGTCAGCCACGCCGTGGGGGACGGATTAGCCCTCGTGAACGTCCTGGAAAACATCTGCACGGGCGCGGACGGCGGCGGCGTCAAGACGCTGGACTTTAAGCGCCGAAAGAGAGTCAGCGCCGGGAAGAAGTCGTCCATGTTGAACCCGATCACGTGCATCTCCGCGTTCTTCGCGATGATGCTGTACATCTGCCAGTGCGTCTGGGCGGTGTTAGTCTCGTTCGGGACGCCGTTCGGACCGCACGACTCGCGAACCGCGTTTTGCGCGCGGCCGACGAAGGTCAAGTACAGCGGTCGGCGGTCTCTGATCGTGTGCCCGTCGTTCGGTTTAGACGAGATCAAGCAGGTGAAGACCACGATGGGATGCACGGTGAACGACGTCGTGTGCGCGTGCCTCGCGGGCGCGATCACGCTGTACAACCATCACCGAAGGAACGACGTCAAGGAGAAGCGCGAGCCGCTCATCCGAGCCGCGGTGCCGTACTCGTTCCCGGACCGACCGAAGGGCGTCCTCACGAACGCGTGGACGTTCGTGTCTCTGAAGTTCACGACCGGAAGGATGGAGATCGTGAAACGGCTGAAGAAGACGCAGCACACGTGCGATTTGATGAAGAAAACGCCCGGGGCGTGGGCGACGAAATCGCTGAACATCATAAGCGCGAAGCTCCTCGGCGCGAAGTTTCAGTCGAACACGATTTACGATTTCATGTCGCGTCACTCGATGGTGTTCACGAACGTCCCGGGGCCGATCGCGCCCGTTCGGATCTTCGGATCGGAGATGAAAGAGCTCGTGTTCGGCGTGGGGAACCTCGTGAACCAAGTCAGCGTCGTGTCCTACGCCGGGTCCGTCGGTCTGTCCTTGGTCGTGGACGAGGAGGAGGTGAAGGAGGCGCACCTCATCGGCGATTTTTTCCAGCTCGAGTTGAACAACCTGAAAGACGCGGCGGCGGAGATCGAGGCGAAGGCTGCGGAGGAGAAGGCGAAGGCCGCGGAGGAGAGGGCGAAGGAGGCGAAGACCGCCGCGAACAAATCGTGAACTAATACGCGATAAGTAACAACACGTAGAACTACGTTGTAGTCGGTCGCTCGAAGAGGCGAGCGCGCCGTGAACACTCAGACAACGTGAAACTCAGACAACCCCGCGAGCGCGCGCACGTGCGCGACGACGCACGCGGCGAGCCCTTCCCTGATCAGTCCCTCCGCCCCACCCTCGGACCCGGAGAGGTACCCGTACCCACCCTCCAGCACGGAGACGATCCGCGCGCCGGAGGACGCGGCCACGCCGCACAGACGAGCGGTCATCTCCTCGTAGTCGTCCGGGGTCAAATTGATCCCCGCGGCGCGCGTCCCTCTGCGGTCGACGCCGACGTTCCCGACGTCGTGGTTCGCGGCGTCGAACCCGGCGGAGATGATCAACAGATCCGGTTTAAACGCGCGCAACGGCGGAAGGATGCGGTCTTTCAGGCGTCTCATCCACTCGTGCCGCCCACCCTGCGGCGCGGCGGCGGCGACCGCGGCTTCCGCCGCCGCCTTCGCCGCCGCCAACGCCGCGCCGCCGCCGTCGAGATCGTCGTCCCGGTTCCTCTTCACGCTCACCCTCGCGCGCGTGCCGACCGGTGACTGCTTCGCTCTTCCGCTTCCCGCGTTTCCGCTCCACATCGGCGGCACGCACACGTTAACGACGTTATCGTGCAGCCCGTCCGCGACGCCGGTGCCGGGGTAAAACTCGATGCCGCTCCCGGCGCCGTCGTCCGCGAGATGAATCGACGCGAACAAAAGGTCCGCGTCGTTCGAAGACGTCGACGCCGCGCGCGCTCGTTTCCGTCGCTTCGCCGCGTGCCACGCGCGCGCGATCTCTTCCGTTCCGTTGCCGTGGTGGACGTCGAAGTCGACGACGGCGACGCGTTTCGCGAGTCGGCCGTCGTTGCCTTCGAGCGCGTGAAGCGCGCCTGTTGAGACGAGAGAAACGAAACGAAACGAAACGAAACGCGCGGTTCGAGTCAGACGTCGACCGACCGTTCGAGGGGAAGGATACTGTACCGTGCGATCGAACGCGCGTTGGGATGTGCGGCTCGTATCTGTCCGAGGGCGACGTGATCTCCGCGCCTCCAGTCATCAGAAACCGACGTACATTTCGGGGGTCGGAACGTCCCTCGAGGGGACGTTCGCGTCGTCGCCGAGGCGCCGGCGACGAAATTTCGCACGGCGACTCGAGGACATCCCCCGCGCGGCGCGGAACGAACGAAGACGAGAGAAGCGCGGGACGCGTGACGAAACGAAGAGAAAAACCGCGACCGACGCGACGCACCTATCATCGCGTTGTTGAGGATCGAGAACCCCGCGCTCGGCGCCGCCGCGGTCGCGCCGTTCACGCCCGCGTGATGCCCTGGCGGCCGCACGCACACGAACGCGGTTCGTCGTTCGCCCCTCAACACCTTCTCGACCGCGTGCACGACCCCGCCCGCGGCTCTCAGCGCCGCGGTCATCGTCCCGGGGGAGAAGAACGTGTCGCTGAACTCCGGCTTCTTCTGCTTCGCCTGCGGCATCCCCTTAAACTCCTGGTGGTACGGCGTGAACGCGACAGGGGTGTTCGCGACGCGCTCCGCGAGGTCGGTGATCATCCCGATGTACTCCTCGCCGTGCGCCCGCGCCAAGTGCGTCGCCGTCGCGGGTTCGAACTCGCTCGAGACGCTGACCTCGTCCTCCGCGAGTGCCCCAGACGCGGCGCCCTTCGCGAGCGACGCTAAGACGGCCGCGATCCGCTCCGGGGACTCCTGATGCGGTTTAAACGAGACGTGCTTCCCGCAGTCCTCGTGATGCAGAAGGAGCACCTTCAATTTGGGAGCGGCGGCGAGCAACGCCGACCTCGTCGCCGCGCGCACCTTGGACCGCACGCCCTTGGACACCTTCGTCGCGACGTGCGACAACACCCCGGCGCCGTCGACGTCCAGCGCGAGCGCGTCCGCGCCCGCGCGAATCAGCGCCTCGACGCACGCGCCCCTACCCGCCGACGCCGCCGTCGTCAGAGGCGTCCTGCCAAACGCCTCGCACCGCGCGTCCACCGCTCGTCCGCCCTCCCACGCCGCCATCGCCTCTAACGACTCCACGTTTCCCTCCTGCGCGGCCCAGTGCAGCGGCGTCCACCCGGACGACAGCACGAGCGGCGACGCGCCGTGCGTCAGCAACAACCTCGTCAGCGTCGCCGAGACGGCCGCGTCCGACAGCGCCGCGGCGACGGCGAGCGCGGCGTTCCCGTGCTCGTTCCTCGCGTCCACGGGGCCGCCGCCGCGCGCCCCCAGGTCGCCGCCGCTGGACCGGTCGCTGTCTCGCACGCGGACGCTCGCACGCGGCGCGCGCCTCCCCGGGATGCCTCGAACGACCGGACGCGCGGGGAGCTTCCCGTCGCTCGACTCCGGCGGCTCCCTCGAGACGCTCTCGGGGCCGAGGATATCGCGGACCGGCCGCGGCGGCCACTCCGGCGTGGACGCGACGACGTCGTCGTTTCCGTTTCCGTTTCGATCGCTCTCTCCGACGCCGTCGTCCACGTCGCGGGAGTCCACCGGCGCGTGCTCCTCCAGCCACAGTCGCACGTCCTCGACGCGTCCCGCGGCGACGGCGGCGTGCAGCGGCACAGCCGTGAACGCCGTCGCGGGCGTCACCGGCGGGACGCGTTCGGACGCCGCCGCGTCCGCGTCCGCGTCCGCCGCGTCGGCGTTCGTGTCCTCGGACGCGCCGCTGCCGACGCTCGCGCGCGGGATGTTGATGTGCAGGTTCTTAGGGAGGCTCCCGTGGCGGACGATCCCCGGAGGCGCCGCGCCGCCCGCGGGGGAGACGAGCGTCGAGACGTCCGAGCTGCCCCCGGACGCGCGATGCAACGACGGCTGATGCGGTTTGTCGTCGGTGTCCACGTCGCGTATCGGCGCCCCCGCGGGCGCGGCGGACGCCGGGTACCGCACCGGGGTCTCGTACGTGCTCGCCGCCGCCGCCGCGGAGGACTCCCGCGGCGCGTGCGGCGCGTCGAGGACATCGTCCAGGCCGCAGAGCTCGGACAGCTGCGAGGTCGTCCGCATCTTTTGTTTTTTGGCCGCGCGAGGCGACGGGACGTCCGCGGTCGCGACGTCGTCCGCGACCGGAGTCATGCTCCGCGCGACGCGCGACGCGACGGCGAATGGTCCGAACGACGACTCCTGCCGCGTCGAGCGGCGGTTCCTCCGCGCGCGTGGCGACGCGCGACCGATCAGTGGTGCCGGAAATGGAACGCCGATTGAACAGAAGTATTTCTGTTTCTCGAGTCTGACGCCGAGAGATTCGTCACTGTTGATCGCGTCGGCGCCGGGGCGTTGACGGCGGCGGCGAAGGCGGCGGCGGCCGCGCATCACGCGCGCGTCCGTCGGACGCGCACATCGTTCACTTTCATCGCCGAAGGACCACGCGGTGAGCGATGGACGCGTTCGCGCGGAGGAAAGCGGACACGCTCGCGGAGCTCGCGATCGACGGAGGCGACTTCTCCCGAGCCGGTCACGTCGACGAGCGCGCGCGCCCAGTCGTCGCGCTCGTGAACCGTCACCCCGACTTCTTCACGACGTCCTCGTGCGCGGGCCGCGTCAGCGTGTTCGCGGACCCGACGACGGCGACGCGCGCGGCCGGGATGAAAGGCGGCGAGTGGGTGTACGTCAACCACGACCCCGCGGACGCCGCCGACGTCCTCGCCGCGGTGCGATCGAAGCTCGGGGCGAGCGACGCCGCCGGCGCGTCCGCGCCGGACCCGGAGTGCACGCTCGTCCTGCGGTTCGAGCCGTTCATCCTGTCCGTGGAAGCGAAGACGACGCGCGCCGGCGCCGCGCTCGTCGCGGCCGCGAGAGACGCGGGGTACCGCGAGAGCGGCGTCACCGCGTGCGACAGGCGAACGATCATCGCGGTGCGTTGCTCGATACGCATGGAGGTCCCGATCGTGTCGCGCGGCGTCAGGCTCGTCTCCGAGGACGCGCTCGTCAGGCTCGTGGAGATCGCGAACGAGAAGCACGCGCTCAACGCCGCGCGCATGGAGCGGTTCGTCGTGACGTTCGCGAAGGCGTTCGGCGCGGACCTCGTGCGCGCGGCGAGCGCGGGGGGCGGGGACGCGGGCGCGACCGCGGGCGCGAGCGAGGGGGAAGACGCGGGGGGGGACGCGACCTCGGGGGCGGCGTGGGTATATACGGTAGATAAGAACGTCGCGAAGCGATGCAAGGACGCGCTCAAGGCGAACGCGTGGCTGGATAAGACGCGGAAAGCGGGCGGCGGCGGCGGCGGCGGCGGCGGCGGCGGTGGCGCGCGCGTCGCCCTCCCCGTGACCGCAGCCGGCGCTGTCGCTCTGCTGAAACTCGTCGCGGAGGACGCGTGCGACGAGAACCCCGCGGCGGCGGCCGTGCGAGACGGCCACGCCGCGGTGCTGCGTTCGAACGACGGCGCGGGCGACGTCCCGTCGCTGCGGCGGAAGACTCGGCAGGTCACCCCCGCGGCGGCGATCAAATCCGCGGCGACGTCGCTCCTGTCCGCGCGCGACGCCGCGTCTGCGTCGGTGACGAGTCAGATCCCGACGCGATGGGAGAAGCTCGGCGATCTCGCGCTGCTGCCGTCGAGCTCGTTCTCGGACGAGACGGTGTGGACGAGCGACGTGCGAACGGAGCTCTGGCCGCTTGTCGCCGCCGCGCTCGGCGTGGGTCGACTCGCGAAACAGGCCGAGGTGTCGCGAGGACCGAAACGCGAATCCCGGGCGGTCATGGTGTACGACCCTAAAAATATCGGCGGGTGGGTGGAACTGAAAGAAAACGGCGTGATCTACACCCTGGACGTCACGAAGGTGATGTTCAGCAGCGGGAACGGCACGGAGAAGCATCGGATGTCGACGCAACCTGCGGCGGGGGAGACCGTCGTCGATTTATACGCGGGCATCGGGTACTACACCTTGCAGTTATTAAAACACGCGGGCGTCTCGAAAGTGTACGCGTGCGAGTGGAACCCCAACAGCGTCGCGGCGTTGAAGAAGAACCTCGTCGCGAACGAGATCGACGAGAGACGGTGCGAGGTGCTGGAAGGCGACAACAACAGAACCGCGCCTCGCGGCGTCGCGGATCGCGTCCTTCTCGGTTTATTACCGGACAGCGAGCGCGCGTGGCCGACCGCGGTCGCGGCGCTTCGGCCCGAGACCGGGGGCGTGATGCACGTCCACGGGAACGTCGCGAGCGGGGAAGAAGACGCGTGGGCGCGGAGACTCGAGAGAGAAGTCGCGGAGATGGCCGCGACCGCCGGGATGGACTGGGCCGTGCGCGTGGAACACGTGGAGAAGGTCAAGTGGTACGCGCCGCGAGTGCGCCACGTCGTCGCGGACGTGAGGTGCGCGCCGAGGCGGCTCGCGACCGCGTGGGCGGTGGGCGTGAACGCCGCGACGTCGCCGCGGTCGTCCTTGACCATCGCGGGCGAGGGGAAGATGCGAGCGAGGAGAAATCCGGAGGGGGCGGCGGTCGCCGTCGCCGCCGCTCACTCGTGTCGCGCGCCTCCTCTTTCTGACGGCACCGTGCGTCGCATGCACCGACCCACGGAGAGGACGTTTCGAGGCGAGGGCGGGCCGGTGCGAACGCGCGTGCCGTGCGTGTTGACCGGGTTAGACCTCGGACCGGCGCCGTGGCTGTGGTCGCCGGCGCACCTCGCGGCGAAGCCGTCCGTCGCGGCCGCGGACGTCAGCGTGCACGTGTGCGACAGCCCGCACCTCGATTTCGTGAGAAAAAACTTCAAGTACGAAGTCATGAAGTTCGGCGACCTCCTCGAGTCGCTCTCGAAAGAGACGACGACGACGGGTGAAGACGCGAAGAAGACGTGGTTGTACCTGCGGAGCATAGGAAAGAACCCGCGTAAGGAAGCCGCGCACGCGTTGGAGCAGTTCCCTGACTTGAAGGCCGAGCTCAAGCTCCCGAGCGACTTGCTCTGGGGCGCCCACGACGACGACGCGTACTTCAGCACCGTGATGCGTTGCTCCAGCGGCGGAACGCGCCTGTGGACGCACTACGACGCGATGGACAACGCGCTCGTGCAGCTCCATGGCGAGAAGCGGGTTTTGCTGTTTCCCCCGTCCGCCGCCGCGGGGTTGTACCTCAGCGGGAGCTCATCTCCGGTCGTCGGGCCGTTCGTGGACGGCGACGGCGGCGTCTGGCCGACGGAACAGTACCCCGCGTACGAACGCGCGAGGAGGCGCGCCGTGGAGGTGATTCTCCAACCCGGGGACGTCCTCTTCATCCCGGCGTTGTGGTCGCACCACGTCGAGTCTTTGCACGGTCCGTCCGTCGCGATGAACGTTTTCTTCAGAGAGCTCCCGAGGGCGGCGTACCCGAGCAAGGATTTATACGGCAACGCGGACCCGATAGCCGCGGGAAAAGCGCTCGAGATGTGCGAGAGCGCGGCGAAGGAGCTGGCGTCGTTGCCGCGCGATCACAAGGTGTTTTACGGCGGCGTCGCCGCCGCGAAGTTACTCAGGGACTTGCGCGTGGAAACCGACGTTATGGGGGTGACGCCGGGCGGGAGTGGCCACCGGACGAGACCGGAGCTGCTTCCGGGGAAGTGGGCGGACGCCGCGAAGGGCGCGGCGCTCGCGGTCGCCATCGTCGGCGCGGTCTCGGTCGCGACTGCGGGGTGGAAACGGGCTTCGTGATTTTTTTTGAGCGGCGTCGCGAATCAATCAATAGGTATAAGATAACTAACTAAGGCAGTAGAACCAACTCGTCAACACGTGCGCGCGTCACTTGGACGCCTTGACGATCCCGATGATCTTCGTCAGGAGCACGGGCATCGTCTCCGGGATCCCCGATACGATTTGGAACTCCGCGAGCTTCCCTTCCTTTTCGTAAAAATCCTCCACCGGCTTCGCGTTGTCTTTGTACACCTTCAACCGCGCTTTCACTACCTCCTCGGTGTCGTCCTTCCTCTGTTCCATCTTGTGCTCGCACCCTTTCGGCGGATTCAGAGGCGGCATCACGATCGGCGGGTCCCCGGGGTAGTTTATGTCCGCGATGTTGAAGTTCTTCCCGCACTCTTTGCACAGCCGTCGCGCGCAGCACTTCTCGACGAGGATGTCCTCTCGCAGACCGAGGTTCAGCACCTGCTGCACCTCCGCGAACTCCTTCAGCGCCGCGGCCTGAGCCGCGGTGCGAGGGAATCCGTCCAACAGAAAACCCCGCTCGCCGTTCTCGATCCCTCGCTGGACGCGGTCCTTCAAGATGTCCAAGATGACCGAGTCCGGAAGGAGCTGCCCCGTGCTCGTGATCGCTTCCATCTCCGCGCCTCTCGCGGTCCCGCGCTTGATCTCGTCCCGCACGAGATCTCCCGCGCTGATGTGCGGGATCTTCATGAGCTTAGAGATCCGCGTCGCGTACGTCCCTTTCCCGACCCCGGGGGCGCCGAGGAAGATCCAGTTGATCCGCTTCCCGGCGGCGAGGAGGTCGTCGCACGCTTTCACCAAGTCATCCGCGAGCGCCTCCGTGCTCTTCCCGCGGCGGTGGTTCAGCAGCGTCGAGGCCGCGGGGGGGAAGAACGCGACAGGGGCGGGAGCGCCGGCGCCCCCGCGCGCGAAAGATCGCGCGCCGTGCGTCGCGAGCGAGCGGCGAAGGGACTGCATCGTGATGTGTCGGAGGATCGCAGGCGGCGGCTCCTCGACTTTCGCTGCTCAGGGCCTGCGCGGTCGGTTTTTCCATCGCGCCCGCGGCGAGAGTCCCTCAACGCGCTCCTCTATCGTGTACAATCTCTGTCTACGTGATAAATAATAGCACACACTCCCTCCAACACGCTCGGGATCAGTCCCCCTTGACGCGGGCGCGCGTCGTCGTCGTCGTCGTCGTCTCCGCGTCCTCGAGCGACGGGTGCGCGACGTTGCTCCGTTGGTTTTGGTAACTCAGATACGAGTTCCACGCCAGCCCCGCGACGTTCAAGTACACGAGCCGATACTGCGGCTTGACGTACTTGAAGTTCACCATGTTCGCCACGGGCCAGAACGAGGACCCGACGACGAACACCTCCCACCACGTGTCTTTGAACTTCACCCACCCGCCCTCCACGCCCTTCCCTTCCAACGCGGACATGTACAAGTAAAACCCGCACGTGTACGTGGGAAAGAGGAACGCGTGCCCGAGCGCCACCTTCTTCGCGGCGGCTCTGAGGCACGTCGCGGGGCCGACGACGCGCTCGAGCGCGGCGAATCCACTGCGGACGAGAGAAGGGACGGGACGGAACGGACGAGGTGAGCGTCGGCGTTCGCGGGTCGGGACGGGAGAAGAACATAATCAAGATGAGGCGCGACCGGCGAGGCGCGCGGGTCCGCGGAGACCGGGAGGAGGGCGCGCGGAGGCGGACGGGACGCACTTGACGAAGAACGGCCCGTGGAACGTCATGCCCACGGCGAAGAACCTCGCGGTGCGCGCGAGATCGTACGCCGGCATCACCCCGAGCTGCTCCTGCACCGCCGCGGGCGCGCCGAGTCGACCGGACGTCGAGGCCGCCGCATCCGATAAGACGTCCCCGCCGTCCCCACCGCCGGACGACGCCGCGCGACGCCTCTCCCAGGTCTGGCACAGCAAGTCCCCGCTCGCCATGATCGTCCCAGACGTCAGCCCGGCGCGGAGGTACTTCTTCGCCATGCATCGGAACGACGACATCGCGGCCGCGGCCGGGCGAGGCTCGCGCCCCCGCCTTTGGCGAAAGGACGCCGATGCTCGCCGACTTTGAACGCGTTTGGCCGGTCGGTCGATCTCGGTCGGTCGCAGGGTCGCGCATTTTTTCATCGGCAAGTGACGTGTCGCGCGTCAGTGCGCAATAGGATACTAGATCCGCGCGCTCTGGCACGCCGCCGCACGCGTCGTCCGAGATGTCCGCTCTTCACCTCCACGCCTCCGCGAGCCTTCGCGGCGCGCCCGTGATCGCTCCCCGCGCCGCGCGTCGCGCGAACGGTGCGCCGCCCGCCCGCCGCGGCTCCCCCATCGCGCGCGTCGCTCGTTCCACCTCTGCTCGCGACCACGTCGAAACGTCGTCCGTCGTCGCTCATCATCTCGTCGCCCCGTTCTCCTATTCACACTGGTTCCCATACGACCGCGTCGGCGTGGTGAACGCCGATCCTTAAGGACTTTTGCTATCGACCCTCCCCGTCTGTCCCATCAGTCGCCGCTCGCGGGCCGATGCCGATCGTCCGCGCGAACGCGGACATCATGTCCGAGGTCGGCACCGCGGTCCTGACCGAAGGCCAGCTCAAGGCGGAGCGGTACGTCGCGTCGAACCGTTTCAAGCTTCAGGGCGGCAAAGGACCGACGTTCGAGAAGCGTTGGGCCGAGCGCAAGAGCCGGCTCGCGAACCTGGACGGGTTCCGTTTCTTCACGCTCATGCGTCGCGTCGAGGGCATGGGCGGCCCGCCGTCTTCGACGGACGACGAGTACGACTACGTCTCGCTGACGATATGGGAGGACAAGACTGGGTTCGACGCGTGGAGAACCGGCGAGGCGTTCAAAGAGGCGCACGGCGGCGGCACCCTGTTCGGGTTCGTGGAGATGCTCGTCTCGAGCATGATGGTCCTGAAAGGCAACCCGAAGCCGGCGTTTTACGACGGTCTCCTCCCGGTCGTGAAGCCCCCGCCCGAGGACGTGAAGTGGAAGTCCGTCGGCGGGTGGCGCGACGTCCCCGCGGACGGCGTGAACCCTCTCGAGCCGGACGTCTTCGTCGCGATGAACCGCTTCAAGGTCTTACCCGGGAAGGAAGAGGCGTTCGAGAAGCGATGGGCGGCCAGAGAGAGCTCACTCGAGGACATGGACGGGTTCCTCACGTTCGTGATGCTCCGCAGGGACGCGCTGAACGCGGAGGACGGGTACAACTATTCCACGCTCACTGTGTGGCGCGACCGCGCGGCGTTCGACGCGTGGCGAGCCTCGAGCGCGAACTCGAAGGCGCACGCGAGCGCGGGCGAGGAGAAGGAGACGCTCTGGGCGGGACCACCGTCTCCGGTGATGTACGAGGGTGTCTTAGCGCTTCTTTCCGAGAAGGGCGCGTGAGCGTGCGCGCGGTCGACGCCACGCCGCCTCCTCTGTTGAGAGTAGTAAAAAAAAAGCACGCGAATCCACGAGTGCTCGCTGCGCCACTGCCTCGGATCTTCCCGTTCTGCTTCAAGACGAAAACCCTGCCTCGATCGTGGAGGAAGGACGCGGTCTCCGCGCGCCGTCGCCACTCCCACGCGCGCGCGGACACCCGCGGCGCTCGCTAATTGTAACCAGCCCGCGCGGCGTAGAGTTGCGGTGCGTCCCCGGCCGTCCGATCGTCCGCGCCCTCGCGCGTCGACCGCGGATCGCCGTACCTAAAAAATATCGAACCGCGCGAGGGGTCGCGAGGGCGAGAATGGGCGCCTCGGGCGCTCGTCTCGCCCCTCGCGCGCGCGCGCGCTCGCGCCGCGGGTTCGGGGGACGTCACACTCTCCCGAAGCCGCGCTCGCGCGTCGATGTCGTCTCTCCCGCCGCGCGTCCGTCGCGCTCGCGCGCGGATCTCGCGCCCCCGCGCGCGTCTTTTCTTGGCGTCCGTCCCCCCTCGCGCGCCCGCCTCTCTCTGACGATCGTCGCCCCGCCCGCGCTTCAAACGCAGAGAGGCTGCGAGTCGCGATGAGCAAGGCGCTCAAGAAGATGTTCGAGCCCGCGATCGCCGCCTTCGCGAAACGCTACCAGGGTTGGGTCGGCGCGGAGCTCTCCAAGTACGGCCTGCGGTACGACGATCTCCTGTGCGACTACGACCTGGACGTCGCGGAGGCGCTGAAGCGCCTGCCGCAGGAGGAGCGAGACTTGCGGATGCAACGCCTGAAGCGCGCGATGGACCTCAGCATGAAGCACATCAACCTGAGCAAGGAGGAACAGGCGAAGCAAACGCCGTTCCTCTGGTACGTCACGCCCGTGCTGCGCGAGGTGGAGGCGGAGCGCGACGAGCGCGCGGCGCTCGGCACGGGGCAACCGTACAACAGGCAAATTCCGTGAGCGAGACGAGACGCGCGGTCAGACGCGCCCGGCGCGATGGATGGCTCCGCGCGTCGGTCGCGTTGTAGCTCTGTAACAGATGATATGATTTTTACACTCTATCCATCGCGTCGCGCGTGATAAATACGCTACGCCCCCCCGCTCGCCGTCGACCGTTCGAGACTCACTCCTCCGTCGCGCTCTCGATCTCCCCCGCGTTTTTCAACTCGTAATACTTCGCCTCGGACGCGCCTTTGCGTTTGTTCCTCTCCTCGAACGCGGCCCTATTCTCGACGATCCTAGAGACGATCTCCTTCGTGGTGATGTCCGCCCCCGGCCCGTCCCCGCGCTTGATCTCGCGGAAGATCCCGAGCGCCCTCGGCACCGCGTTCGGGTCCGCGGGCGGCGCGGGCGCGGGCGCCTTTGACTTGGTCGGCGACCGCGGCGGCGACTTGGTCCCCGCGCCGCTCGCGGACCCGTCACCCACGTTAGGACTCCTCGCGGCGCTGTCCTCCGCGACGACGAACGCGACGTTGAACGTCGCGAGCAAATCCCTCGTCACGACCTCCGGCGCGCCGATGATCACCTCGTCCGCGTGTCTGCACGCCATCACCCCTAACGACCGCTCGTTCACGTTTAAAATCGGGTAGTGCGCGCCCGCGTACGAACTCACCGCCGCGTCGTCGTGGACGCCGACGATGACGAAAGTCCCGAGCGCGCGCGCGGACTTTAGCAAGTCCACGTGTCCCGCGTGGAACGTGTCGAACGCGCCGTGGACGTACACGACGACGTCTTCGTCGCTCGGTTTCTTCCCGCCGTCGCTAAACTGCAGCACGCGTCTGGACGTCGTGCAAAAGTGTTCCTTCTTCGCCGGCTCCGCGACGTCCTCGACGACGGCGGATTTCTTGCTCTTCTTGAACGGAGACTTGCTCCCCGGGGTCTTCGCGAGGTCGTTCTCCGCGGCTTTCGACGCGCTGAGCATCCTGCCCACGATGTCCGTCGTGGAGACCCCCTCGGTTCTTTTGATCGTCTTGAACCTGCCCTCTCGCTTCGGCGCCGCGTACGCGTCTGAGCCGTCCGGGAGCAGACACGGGTCGTCGCCGTGTACGATGTAGTCGATCTTGTGCTTGTGCCACAGCTCGTTCATGAACTGCTCGTTGATGTCGTAGGGCACGTCTAAGATCATCTCGTCCACCCACTTGCACGACTCCACGACGGCGAGGCGCTCGGCGTCGTTCAGGACGGGCGGGCCTTTGCATCGTCGAATCTCCGCGTCCGGGACGAGCCCGACGACGAGGACGTCCCCGCACGCTTTCGCCTGCCTCAGCGCGTTCGCGTGACCGAAGTGCGTGAGGTCGAAGCAGCCGTCCATGTACACGCGGATGGGCTTTCTCGCGCGTCGTCGCGCGGCGTGCCGCTGCAGCATCCCCGCGATTCCCATGCTGAACGATCCGCGACGAATTCCCAAGAACGTCTCGGGGTACAAGTACACGCTCGCGCCGACGAGGGTGGTGACCCCGGCGACCGCGGCCGCGATCGCGGTCGAGGGCGGGATGTCCTTCTCCTTCAGGAAAGTGTTGATGATCTTGACCGCGTCATCGAGGCGCTGTCTTGGCGTCGTCATCGCGCGCGACGATTTGAACGAAACTTATCGTCGGACGAGCAGAGATTTGCGATTCCGTTTTGGACTCACATCATCTTCTGGACCACGAGCGGCACTCCCGAGCGCGCGCGAGGATGGGGCGGTCGGCGGCCGTCGCGACGTCGCCGCCCGCGTCGGAACATCCCCACGCGTCTTCGCAAGGCGCCTCGCCGACGGAGGCGTACGGATTCGTCGGGTTCATCTTGAGCGGTGCGGAGAACCCCCGCGCGCCTCTCACTAGATTAGATCGACTCTTCCCGCCGACGCGGCGCCGTCTTCCGTCCCCGCGCGTCCATCCATCGGTCCGTCCGTCCACCCCTCGGTCCACGTCCGCGCGCCGACGCGCCCGCGCGCTCACCCTCCCTCTCGAACCTCCGCAGGCGTCGCGTTCGCGCTCTACCTCCTCTGGGCGTACGTCCCCGACGACGCCCTGCGCGCGCTGGGCGTCGCGTGCTCCCCCGACAAGTACTGGGCCGTCGCGCTCCCGACGTGGGCGGGCGTCGCGCTCGTCTACGCCGCCGTCGCGTACGAGAGTCTCTGCATGCTCGACGTGAAGCGCCCGGAGGACGTGGACGGGATGGAGGAGTTGAGCGACGCGGGGGCGATACCGCGGAGATCGCGCGGGGACGACCCGGAGGTGCGCGCGCGTCGCGGCGCGTCGCGCGCTCGCGTGGGCACCCCTCCGTACCGCTTCTCGTCTCGTCTCGTCTCGCGGCGTCCGCGCGTCGTCGCCTCTTCTCACCGCGACATCTCACCGCGTCCGCGTCTCGATTCCTCCCTCGCGCCTCCAGGGAGCCGTGCCCGCGATCAGGGACCTGCCTCTGTCCGAGGTGTGCCGGGTGTTATATCGCGCGCGAGGGGGGCGGCGGCGCGTGCGGCGGCGTCTGGCGGCGGAACGTCGGTGACCGCCTCTTCCCAGTCGCGTTCGGCGCTCGGCTGGGCGGCGGGGCGGGGACGACGACGACGACGCGCGTCGCGTCCATCGCGCGCGCGCGCGTCCGCGTTAGATAGCGTAGTCTTAGTTCGTGTAGTTCGCGCGATGTAGGTGCCGACCTTGGGTTAGTATCGCGCGTAGACGTTCGTCCGAACGCGCGCGTCGGCGGCCGCAACCGGAACTCTCGAGATTCTCCAGATTCTGTCTGGCGCGTTTAACGTTTGAAACGTCGCGTGCGCGTCGTCTCGTCCCAGTGGTCCTCTGGTGGGGCGTGCCAAAGACGAGATGCGCGGGGTCCTCTGCGCGGGAGCGCCGGTCTCTCGCGCGAGGGCGGCGTCGTGCTCGGGGCGAGGAAGCGCGCGCGTCGTCGTGGCGACGCGCGGCGCGCGGACGAGATCTGCCGCGAGCGCGTCTTCGTCGTCCTCGTTCGGGCGAACGCCGAGGCGAGACGTGAAAGGGCGCGCGACGAACACGGGAGGCAAGGCGACGCCGCGACGATCGCCGCCGCCGCCGCCGCCCGTCGTCGTATCGCCTCCCTCTCCCCCTGCGGAAGCGATGTCGATGAAAGGGACGTACCGCGGCGAGGACGACGGCGTCGCGTCCGGGGCGGATTGCATGCGCGCGCTTCGAACGATGCCGCCGACGACGTTTAGCAACGCGGACGCGTACTTCACCGAGAAGCTCGGCGCGGAGTTCGTGTTCGGTCAGCGACCGGACGCGGACTTGGACGAGCTCAACGCGCTCTTCGCGACCGTGGGCTTCCCGCAGAGGGACCCCGTGCGATTGAAGCGCGCGCTCGTGAACTCGCATCTCATCGTGTGGGTCGTCGCGACGGATAAGAACAAATCGCGCGCGACGCACGTCGGGCAAGTCATCGGGTTCGCGCGCGTGACCTCGGATAAGGTCTTCAACGGGACGATATGGGACGTCGTCGTCTCCCCGGAGTGGCAGGGCGCGGGCATAGGACGCGGGATGGTGGAGCGGCTCGTGGACAAGATGTTAGAGGAAGGGATAAACAACGTGTCGTTGTACGCGGAACCCGCCGTCGTGAAGTTGTACAACGACTGCGGGTTCGAGATCGATCCGGGGGGGACGACCGGGATGGCGTTCCGGGTGAAATCTCGACGGAGGAAGTGAGACGAAGACGCGGGAGCGGGGGGCAGGTGGGGGGGTCACGCGACGCGCGAGAACGCACGCACGATAGTCACGATAGGAGCGAGCGTCGTTCGTTTGTTGTTGTACAAGTACGTCAGTCCATCGGTTCTGTTCGCGTTTCGCGTTCTCTACTAGTCTAGCTCGTCTCACAGTCCGGATCCGGCACGACGAACCACACCTCGTTGTGCCTCCCCGCGATCGTGAACGGGGAGTCGTACCCCGCGTAAAAGAAGTGATCCTTCCCCGCGTTCGCCGCGTCCACCTCCCCGTCCGCCCTCAGCGCGTCGCTCAGATCGGTCGCGGCGGCGAGGATGGACGTCTCTCGCGCCCACCCGCCGAACGTCTTGACGCGCGCGGTGAACGCGCACGCGTCGACCTCGTTCTTCACCCTCTCGTCGACCGGTTTCGGGGGGTCGATCTGCGTCGCGCGGCCGCCGTCCGGCGCGAACGGCACGAAGAACGACACCGTGAAGTTGCTCTCGCAGAACGGGCCTTCGCCGGGGACGACGCGAACTCGGACGGGCGCGGTCATCTCGATCTTCTCTCTCTTCGCGTTCGCGCCGGATATGTACCCGAACAAGCGCTCGAACCCGGCGCTGACCGCGGCGTCGTACGTCAGCCCGGTCACGGTCGTGGTCGTCCACTTCAACTCGCCCGGGTACTTCCTCACCTCGTACGCGTCCGTCGTCTTCACGACGTCGAAGGCTGGGCAATCGATGCCGTGGCAAAAAGCCGGCGCGTCGGACGCCTCGACGGAGGCGACGTCCGAGGTCTCCGCCGCGTTCAAGACGCGCGCGGAGGAGGAGGGGCGCGCGCACGCGAGCGCGAGTAACGCGAGAAGGACGACTGCTGCGCGAGCCATGTCGCCCGTCGCCGTGCGTCGAGGAGTGGCCGGGGACGCGCGCGCCCACCCCCTCTCTCTCTCGTCACTTCCGAGCAGTGTCGTGGCCAGTGCTCGCAGCGCGTGATCCATTTTTTGGATTTGAGTTCGATTGCGGCGCGGCGGGCTCGGGCACTCCACCCGCGCGTCCACGCCGGTTTCGTCGCGGGTTTCGGCATGTCTGCCATCATCTCGCCGCGCGTGCACGCGGCGGCGCGCGCGCGCGCCCACCCGCGCGCCCGCGCGTCCCGCCGCGGCGTCCGTTCCCACGTCGTCGAGAGAGCCCGCCGGTTCGAAGAGACCGAGATTTCGCTCGCGCTCGCGTTCGCGTCCGTCTCGAGGAGGTCCTCCGTGACGACGCGCGCGGCGTCGGACGACGCGGACGCGGACGAGGAGCGCGCGAAGGAGGTGGCGAAGAATCTCGAGGACCTCCTCCCCGGGGACGAGCGCGTCCGGGACGAGATAACGTCGCAGCTCAAGTACCAGACGAAGTTGTTCAAAGCGCAGCAGTTCTTAGACGAGAAGAAAGAGGAGATCCAGGAGAGAGGCGACGCGGGGAAGGAAGCGCTCGAGGCGGAGGCGAAGATCGCGCGCGACCGAGCGGGGCTAGAGATTGGTCTGAGAGCGAGCGAGATCGACGACAAGCTCGCGGAGATGCTCGACGAGACCGCGGCGGCGAGGGCGAGGAACGAGAAAGTCCAAGCCGAGCTCGCGGAGCTCGAGGAGCAGCTCACGGGGAAGAGCAGCGGGCGGTTTCGCAAGGCGCCGAATGCGCCGAAGACGGTCTCCGCGATGAAGCAGGCGGCGATCGACAAGGAGGCGGAGGACGTGGACGCGCGGATGCGGAGCACGCTGGAGGAGACGCAACGGAAGTCGGCGTTCACGCTGATTCTGTTGCTGCTGTTGGTCACGGACATCTCCATGGCCGCGGAGGGGAAGTGGGACGCGTTCTTCGCGATCACGACGTGCGTCGCGTTGGTGGGGTACCAGGCGAAGAACGAGAACACGAACGCGGAGAACCGGTAGCAGACGTGTTCGTGTAACGCGCATCGTTTATACTACATCCCATCGGCGGGTTCTTTCCTTTTCGTCCTGCTCGCGTTCGCGTTCACATGCGCTTCATCACCCCCTTGACGTCCGCCTCCGTGATCTCGTACGCCCAGTGCAGCATCGTCTGCCTCACGACCGGGGACACGGACGGGTCGTCGTACCGCTTGTTCGCGTACACGCACTTCTTACACAGGTTTGTCTTCCACCGCCCTTTGCCCCCCGCGACGCCGACCCAACGCGATATCTGTCGAGCGTCGTCCGCCGTGCGCCTCCCCTCGTAAAAGCGGCAGTACCACTGGAACCACCCTCTCGGGTCTTGGGGGATGATCCACCCTTTCTCTTCCCAGTACGCCTGGTCCTGACCCGCGTTCACGCCGTATTTGTTCTTCGTTTTGTCGTACCGCCGGTTTCTGTATTGCTCCGGTTTCAGCCCCGCGAACCACGCTTTCGGGAACTCCTCGTGCGTGATCTTCACGCCCTCTTTCGGGTTTTTCACCCCGGCCTTGCCGCCTCTGGGGTGGAAGTAGCACCCGCCCCAGGTCCCGGCCTGGATCACCTGCCTCGGGGTCAAGTTCGGCGTGAACTCTGGGTGGTCTTTGAACACCAAGTGACCCGTCTTCTTATCGCGAACGCCTTCGCTCAGGTCCAACGCGGGTTTCACCGACGCGCCCGGAGGCTTCGGGTCGTATCCGGACTTGCTCTCCTTCGCGAAGAAGTCCTTCGCCGCGTCTCTCTCGCGCTCGGACGACCCCAGCGCCGCGACCGCTTGTTCGAACTCCGCCATGCTCGGCTCCTTGTAGCTGACCTCTTTCCTCGCCCGCGAGCTCTTCCGCGAGGGCGTCGCCGGCTCGGTCGGTTTTCGTTTCGTCGCCGTCTTCGTCGGTTTTTTCGGCGCCACCTTCGCGGCGACGGCGGCGACGCCGAGCTCCTTCATCCTCGCCGCGTTCTTCTCGACTCTGTCCGCGCGTTCCTTCTCGTACGGCGTCAGCGTCGTCGACTTCGCGGCCGTTTTCTGTCGTGACGGTGGGGAACGCGCGGGGTACCGCGTCAGTCTCGAGATGACGTCATCACGATTGCAGTGCCGACCCGCGAGCGAGGGCGAGGGCGACGGGCGCGGGGGTCGCGGCGACGCGTGGACGTCCGCGTGGGAACGGGTTGAGTTGTACTGACCTTGGCAGGCATTTCGACGGTTCACTCGCGGCGGGCTTTTCCTCGAGCGCGCCTTGGGGAGTGCGGGAGGATAGCGTGATGCGCGGCTTTCGTGGCTTTCTTCGCGCCAAACTGAACTCGAAACAGAATGTATTTGTGGCTCTAAACGCTCTAGTACGCCTTCCGCTTCCTCCGCTTCCCTAACACTACACACAGCGGCCAACTCCGCGTGATCCTATCGACATTCACCCACGCGCCTTTCCTCGCCGTCGCGCGCCGTAAATCCCCCCGCGCCCGCCCGCCCACGGCGTGCCTCCACGCCACGACGTAATACGCGGCGAGGACGACGCAAAACACGACGACGAAGACGAACGCGCCGCGGCGTCCTTCCCGGTTCAGATGATGCCCGTCCATGATCTGGAACATCCCCGCGACCGCATCGCACGTGAGCTGATCGCAGTGGTGCCTGGTGAAGTACGCGCGCAGTCTCCCCGCGGCGCCGTGCCCGCGCGCCCCTCCCCCGCGGTCGCCGTCGCTCTCCGCGTCGTCGTCCGAAGGGAAGCACGCGTGCATCAGCGTCTCGCAAAAGTGCCGCGCGCCCGCGAGCTTGCTCTCGTCGCACCGCTCGCGACGCGCTCGTCTCGCGCCCGCGCCGCCGCCGCCGCCGCCTTTGCTCCGACTCGGGGCCCCGCGCGAACCCGAACGCGACGGATCGTCCGGGTTGCGATGCGCGTGGTGCTCGTCGCATCGAAGCACGGCGCAGTAGTCCGCGAGGCACACGTCCGCGCCCGGCGGGATCTTGTCCGCGTGCCGGTTGTCCATGTGCTTGTCCACGTGCCACTCCGTTCGGAACACCTTCTCGCTGTAGAGGCTCTTCCACTGCGTGCGTCGGACGCGCTCTTTGTGCTTCTCTTGCTCCAAGTACATGTCCTTCGATCGCTGGAACGGGCACGCGGGCGGGACCTCGAACGATCCCGCGTGCCGATCGACGACGGGGTAAAAGTAGTCGTCCAGCACCGCGCGCGCGCGCCTCGAGCGCTCGCGCGAGCACGCGGGCGCGGACGCGTGCGAATCCCCGACGACGCCGGCGATGCACGATGCGAACGCCGCGAGCGCGATGACGCACATCGCGGCGACGCGCGTCATCGCGCGTGACGGCGAGGCTCGCGCGCCTCGCAGTGATCTTGGGACGACTGGGCACTCCAAAAACGAAACGTCGGTTTGAACGATCGGTCTCGGCAGTCACCGACGCGCGGGCACGATGTCCGAGATCAAGGAGTCGGAGCCGGAGCAATCGGAGAAGGAGATCCTCGAAGTCTTCCAGGCGCTTCGCCAGGAAGTCACGCAGATCTTCACGAAGATCAACGAGCTCGAGAACGAGAAGGCGGAGCACACGCTGGTCATCGGTGCGTCCCGCTTCGATCGCGCCCGCTTTTGTTTTTGACTTTCGCGCCGCGGATGGTGTATCGAACGATCGCTGACCCGCCCCACCCCCCGCATCCACAGACGCGATCAAGGACCTCGACCCTAAGCGCAAGTGCTTCAGGCTCATCGGCGGGGTGTTAGTAGAGCGGACGGTAGAGGAGGTCCTCCCCGCGGTGGAGAAGAACAGGGAAGGACTGACACAGATCATCGCGAAGATGACGGAGCAGCGAGACGCGAAGATCGACAAGGTCGAGGCGATGCAGAAGAAGTACAAGATCCGCGTGAAGGGCGAGCCGGATCCGGAGGAAGACGAGAACGTCGGGAAGGGGACGGGCAATCAGGGCATCCTCGCGTGATTCTGGGTCGCTACGATAGTGGGTTGTGATGCACGCGACCGGCGCCGTCGGCGCTCACGAAACCGACATCCTTCCTCGGTCCTCTCTCGCGACGGAGGATCGCGACTGCGACGTCCCTCTCTTCGGCGGCGACGTGAACGTCTCCGGCGTCTCCCTGAGCTCGTGCACGCGCAACTTCCCGTGCACCATGCACGTCTCGAAGTCCGCCCATCGAGCCGGGCGGTTCATGCGTTCCTTGCGCTCTTTCAAATACGTCGCCGCCGCGAGCGCGGGGGGCGAAACTCCCGGAGCCTCCGCGTCTTTTTTGGCGCAACGCGCTGGGGCGACGACGTCGCTCTTACTCCTCAGCAGCGCCTTCAGCATCTCCGCGTGCTTCGCTTTCTTCGACGCCGCCGCGCCCGGGCCGGAGTCCGCCATCTCGTCCAAGCGCCACGGCCGTCCGCTCGTGTCCCCTCCCCCGACTCGGCGCTTGTGCGCGACGCTCTTCCACGTTGTCCTCGTCACGCTCGTCGCCCGCCACGGCGTCGCTTGACCGAAAACCCCGATCTGCGCGCCCTCCAGCGTCCACAGCGTGCACTCCGCGTCCACGCTCGACAGCACGAGCAAATCACGAGCGGGCATGTACTCCACGGACGCGATCGCTCGCTTGTGCGGCCGCCACGCGCCGAGCTCGACGAACGCCGCGCCGACGTCCTCGACGTTTCCGTCTCGTAACACGTTCTCGATGTCGAACACGCGGACGTGACCGGCGCTGTCGCCGACGAAGAGTTTCGTGTCCGTCGGATCCGTCTTCATCGCCGCGACGGCCTCGCCGGACGCGGCGGCGTTGACGATCGCGATCGGTCGTTGCCCCCGGCGTCCTTTCCGCATCGCGAGCCACGCTCTCACGTTCCCGTCCGCGCCGCCGCTGATGAGCACCGGGCCTTCTTTCACGTCCCGTCGCGTCTGAAGAAACAAGAGCTTCTCGCACGGCGCGTCGTGGTCGTCCTCGCACTCGATCGTCCACGTCGCCAGGCGCGCGCCGCTGTACAGGTTCCACAGCATGATCTTCCCGCCGTAGTCCCCGGTGGCGACCCAGACGGTGTTCGCGCAGTACGCCGCGCACAGGATGTCCTCCTCGTGCCCGCGCATGACCCAGTACTCCCTCAGCTCGCTGTCCTCGGTGTCGTTCCACGCGATCACGAGGTGGTTCCACCCGGCGGCGAGGATGATCTTCGCGTCGCGTATCTCATCCTGCGCGTGAAGCACCGCGGTGACTTCGCCCTTGCCTTCGTCGTGGAACATCTCCTTCAGGAGTTGGCCGTTGTCGTGGTTGTGCATGCGCACGCCGCCGTCGTTCGCGCCCGTGAGCAGCCTTCGTTCCTGGGTGTCGAACGTCATCGCGGTGATCCGAGCCCCCGGCGCGTGCGCGTTGTTAAACTTCCCATCCCTCGCGCCGGTGCTCACGTTCCAGACGCAAATCTCCCCGCTCTCGTCCGCGCTCACGGCGACGTCGAAAGCGTCGTTGTACAAACAACCGACGACCGCGTGGTTGTGTCCTTGGTCTTCGCGCGTGCGCATCGTTTGACACCACCCGCGCAGGCGCGTCGTGCCGGTGATGAGACGTCGGTGCCTCGGGTCGTGCGTCACGACCGCGATCCTGTCCTCCGGGCGGTATGTTTTTTTACACGCGTCCTCCATCGTCTGCACGCATCGGTTGTTCCTCAGGTCCCAGACTTTGATCGTCTTGTCCGCGGAGACGGACACGACCTGCTGCAGGTTGACGTCCACGCACACCTTACACACCGTGGACACGTGTCCTTTCAAGATCCCGAGCCGGTTCCCGGTGCTGCCGTGCCATAACATCACGTCCCGCCCGATCCCGCACGACGCGAACACGTTGTGCGCGGGGCAATAATCGAAATCCAACACCCCTTTCGGGTGCGCCTCCAGCGTCATCTTCACCCGGAACGAGTTGAGCCTCACGGTGCTGACGTCCACGACGACGATCGTCCCGTCGTTCGACGCGCTCACGACGCACTCCAGCTCCGGGACGTGCATCAGCTTCACGCACGCGTCCGTGTGTTTCTCGTGCACGACCATCCAGTCCGTCTTGGCCACCGAGCGCGTGTGCCCGTACGTCCCATCCCTCTCGTGTTTCACGACGTAGTCGCACATCAGCGCGCGCACGGTGCCCCCGCTGTCGCCCCACATGAACCGGTGCGGGCCGTGCGGGTGGGTGGTCGATGTAACCGACGCGGCGGAAGCGTTACCCGCGCCGAGATCCGCGGACGCGCCCGGCGTCGCGGCGGCGTCGGGCGTCGCGAGCGGCACCGCCGTCGCGCACGTCGGCGCGCCCATCGACGCGTCGTTCAATGCGTACCGTCCCGCGAGCGTGAGCTTGTTCTGCAGGAGAACCGCGTAGAAGGACACGGTGCGATCGCTCGCGGCGACCGCGATGAACGTCCGCTTCTCGCTCGGGACGACGCTAACGTCCGTGACCCAGGCGTTCGTCTCGCCGGAGACGCGAAACGTCCCGGCGTGTTGAAAATCCGACGCGTGAAAGAGACGAAACGTCCCGTCGCGCGAGCCGGTGACGTACCGGTCGATGACGCCGACGTACGCGATGGCGACGATGACGTCCTTGTGGTTCGCGTGCGGCTCCCCCGCGTTCACGTCCGCGGCTTCGCGCTCGCCGTACGTCCATATCGCCGGCCCGTCGTCCCCCGCCGTCGTCTGACGCTTCAGGAACATGAAATTCGTGAACTCGTCCCAGTCCACGCTGCCGTTGCTGTCCGCGTCGATCTTCATGAACAGCTGCTTGAGTTGGAGGTCCGAGAGCGACTTGCCGACGATGTCCCCGAAGTGCTCGATGAACTCGTCCATCTCGATCCCGTCGCTGCCGTCCTCGTCCGCGGCGTCGAACTTGAGCTTCATCTGGTGCAGCTCCGCGAGGTTGATCTGGTCCTCCATGTCGTTTTCCCTCGCGTCGCGCGCGTGTTTTTCCTTCTCGGACGACGCGCGACGAGATCAGATGATGCGTCGAAGGATCGAGCGACGGCGGGCGCGGAACGCTCGCGCGCGCGACGTTCTCCGGGTTCGCGCTCGTATCGGGGGTTTTAACGCCGAGGGGACGCGCGGCCGTGTCCGCGGCGACTTCAGACGCGTCGTCGACGCGCGTGTCGCGCGCGGGCGTGTGCGCGAGAACGTCCCGAAAGGGGGACGCGAACGCGAACCGTCGCGTCTGGTCAGGTCTGATCGCGCTCGCGTTCAGTTTTTGAGGGTGGCGGTGGACTGGATGAGAGACGAGGCGAGGGTTCGGCACCCCGCTCGCACGACACCTTCGCCGCGCGAGGAACCTCGATGAGCGCGCAGGGTTTCCTAGCGACACGAGCCGTCTGCTCGCGCATATACCCCCGCCGCGCGCACGCATCGCACGCGAGACGCGTCGTCGCCATGGCCGCGACGACGGAGCCGCGGACGTCCATCGCGGAGCTCCTCTCGAGCTGCGTCGACGCCGCGAGAAAAGGATGCGACGAGATCCGCGCGGTGCAAGAGCGCCGAGCCGCGAGCGGCGCGCTCGCGTCCACGCGCAAGGACGCGGACGACCCGCGAAGCGCGCTCACGGAGGCGGACACGAACGCGCAGCGCGCGATAGTGAACGCGCTGAAGGCGACGTGGCCGACGCTGAACATCGTCGGCGAAGAAGAGGACGAGCCTCTCGATCCTTCGCTCGCGCGTCAACTGAAGAAGGACGTCTGCGACGTCTCTTCGTCGCCTCCCATCGCGTCGTGGACCGAGCCCACGAGTTCGCTCACCGTGTTCGTGGACCCCGTGGACGGCACGAGGGAGTTCGTGGAAGGGCGGCTGGAGGCGGTGCAGTGCCTCATCGGCGTCGCGTTTCGCGGCAGAGCCGTCGGTGGCGTCGTCGGTCTGCCGTTCCCGGAAAACGCGGAGGAACCGATCATCGTGTGGGGCGTCGCGCAGCCCGGGGCGACGTCCGGGGTATCGGGCGCGATCGGCGGCGGCGCGACCGACGTCCCGCAGCGCGCGCGGCTTTCGGACGCGAACGATGGTTTGATTTGCGTCACCGGCGACTCGAAGAACGAGAGCCTCGCGGCGGCGAGGGAATCCGTGCGCGCGGCGGCCGACGTCGTGATCGGCGGCGCGGGGAACAAGATCCTCGCGCTCGCGGACGGACGCGCGGACGTCGCGCTGATGCACTTCGGGACGAGTCTGTGGGACACGTGCGCGCCGGAGGCGGTGCTGCGCGCGCGGGGAGGCAAGATCACGGACCTTCTCGGCGCGCCTCTCGTGCACGACCCGTCGCGACCGGGGGGGTTGATCAACGACCTCGGCGTGCTCGCGACGTCCGCGAACGCGTCGAAAATCGACCCGGACGGGCGGGACCACGCCGCGCTCGCGGCGACGATGCGCGCGGACCCGCGACTGCGGACGTTGTTGAAGCGATACGTCGGCGAGGTCGACTCGGGGGGGAGCGAAGGCGCCGGCGCGCGGGCGAGCGACATCGCGCGGTGTCTTCGAGGCGCCCCCGTCGCCGCGTCTTGGGTCGGCGAGAGGATCGTGTCCACGCTGTGCGGCGAGACCGCAGACGGCGAGGACGCGCCCTTCACGCTCGCTGGGTACGTCGCCCCGGAAGAGGGCGCGTTCAGAGGGTTGATGTCCGACGCGTGCCGCTTAGAGCTTCACTGGGAAGGCGGCGACGCCGCGTCGGGGGGGATGCCGGCGACGGCGTTTTATAAGAAGGTCGTCCTCGGCGACCTCGATCACGCGCGCACGAAAGCGAAGACCGCGCCTCTGAAGCTCTCGAGGGACGTCGGGTCCGCCGCGGTCGAGGCCGGGTTCCTCGCGTGTCCGTCCGTCCTCGCGGCGTTGAACGACGCGGGCGTGCGCGTGCCGCGATGCTTCGACGCGGATTTGCGCCCGTGCGACGACGACCTGATCGAATCGAAATTCGCGCTCCTTCTCGAGGACTTCGCCCCGGCGCAAGGGTGGAAGCAAGAGCGGCTTCTGACGCCGTCGCAGGCGAGGGCGTCGCTCACCGCGCTCGCGAAGATGCACGCGACGTTCATGCCCGCGGCCGCCGCCGCTCGCGTCGGCGTCGACGGCGACGTCGGCGAGGACGAACTCCTGAGCGCGGTGACGGGCGCGGTGTGGCCGTCGGGGGCGTACTGGCAACCGGACATGCAACCCGCGGAGCAGATGACGACGCTGAAGTCGATATGGAACGACACGCACTTGCCCGCGTTTAAAGACGCGTTTAAGGAGAGGCTCCCGGAGCTCGGCGCGGACGTCGACACGATCGGCGAGCGGTTACAAGACGTCGCGGTCGACGTCGGGGCGGCGTCGCACCCGTTCGGTCCCGGACAGGCCGTCCCGGAGTGGGCGCAGAAGTGGAAAACCTTGATCCACGGCGACGCGAAGTCCGCGAACATCTTCCTGCGCGAAGACGCGAGCGCGCCGGAAGGGTGGGAGGTCGGGTTGATCGATTTTCAGTGGATGGGGTTCGGTCTCGGCGCCGTCGACGCCGCGCACGTGCTCCTCGCGTCCGTGGACCCGCAGACGTTGGGATACGCCGCCGATGACATCGCCCACACGGACCCGGACGCTCCCGTGAAGTTGATGGATCACTACCACGTGCAGCTGTGCGAGGCGCTCGCTGCGAACGGCGCGGCGGCGTCTGCGGAGAAGGCTGCAAACATTTGGACGCGCGAGGAGACGCAGCGGCAATACGAAGCCGCCGTGCTTGACTTTTGCCGGGTCATATTCGCGTATCAATGGGTTCGTGTGAAAGCATCACCGCAGTCGTTGAAAGAGAACGAGAGCTCGATGAACAAGAACTCGTACAACAAGTCGATCGCGAACGCGATGTGGGTCGTGAAGGAGTGCGATGCAGTGTTAAAGAAGAGAGCAGCGGCGTAAAAGGCTTTCGAGCGCCCCCCCCTAAAATACTATTTCAACTAATATACTACAGACTCGAGTCACTTCGCGGCGGTTCTGTTCTTCTCCTTGCTGAGGAAGTCCGAGAACGCCAGACGTTTACCCCCGATTCTGGCCGCATTCGGCCTCGCCGCTGCGGCTTTCTTCGCTTCCTCGACAGCTTTCGCCCGCCCTCCGTCCCCCGCAAGCTTCACGACCGCGGTGATAACGCTCCCTTCCTCTTTCATCGCCGCGAGAAGCAGCGGATCGTTGACGTCAGCGCGACCGTCCTCCCACCCCGCGGCGTCTAACGTCGCAGGGCGCGACGCGTCCGAGAACGCGATGAGGCCGCGGAGCTCGTCTCGCGTGAATTTCCCTCCACTCGAGTTACCAGCGCCAGCGCCGATGCCCTCGCCGCCGACACCCGCGACCGTAGCCTCCTTGTGCTTCATCAGCTGCCTTTGGAACACCTTCTCCTCGACCGTCCCCGCGGCGAGCAAGCGGTAGATCGTCACCGGCCTCGTCTGTCCGTCTCTCCACACGCGCGCCATCGCTTGGCGGTCGTGCGCCGGGTTCCAGCTCGTGTCGAACAGGATGAGCCGACTCGCGCCTACTAAGTTCAATCCCGCGCCACCGGCGACGCAGGAGAGGAGCATCACCCGTCCGCCACTGCCCCTGTTGAAGTCGCGGACGAGCCCCGACCTCGCGTTCGGGGGCACGCGCCCGTCGAGCCGGTCCGCTGGCAGACCGAGATCGCGACACACGACAGCCGCAGCGTCGAGCGCGGCGGAAAACCCGGAGACGACGACGACGCGTTCGCCCCCGTCTCTCGAACCGTCCATCTTCGTGAGTTCTCTGAGCAGCGCGCGCAACGTCGCGAGCTTTCCAGAACCATCGATGCCGCCCTCGTATTCGGGAGGTACGTTCTTCTGTAGGCGCGCGCGAAGGTCCGTCTCTGCGGCGGCGTCCGCGGCGTCCTTCCTCGGTTCGTCCCTGCCGTCCTCGCCGTCGCCGTCGCTGAGACCGTCTTCGTCCGCGTCGTTCTCGGCGTCTTCTTCCTCCTTAGCGCGCTCGGCGTCCTTCGCCTTCCCGTAGGTGGACACGAGCGCCTGGTCGACCGAGTTCGCGAGCTGCCTCAACAACCCGATCGCGCACAACGCGGACGCGGTGCCTTCGCCGCCTACCCACTCGCCGACGACTTTCGCGCCTTCCTCGTACAATCCCCGCTGCGTGGGCGTCAACGAACAGAACACGATCATCTCCGTCTTCGCGGGCAAGTGAGCGGCGTTCACGGACGCCTCGCGTCGTAAAACGCGCTTCGACGTGAGCGCGTTGAGTTCCTTCGCCGCGACTTTCGCGCGCTCGATTTCACTCGCGGACGCGTCCGGTTCCCCGCCTCGTCTCACGACCGCGGTGAACTTCCTGTGGAAGTCGCTCATGTGCCCCAGCAGACCGGGACACGCGAAGTCCATCACCGCGGCGTATTCGTCGAGGTCGTTCTGCACGGGCGTGCCGGTGAGCAAGACCCTTCGCGGAGCGTCCACCGTTCTCAACGCCGCGAGCGTCTGGCTCCCTTGTTGCGCGTTTCGTAAACGATGCGCTTCGTCGCAAATCATGAGATCCGGCTTCGCCGCCGCCGCGACGGGCGCGAACCTCCTCAGCGTCTCGTACGACGTCACCAGTATCGGCCATCTATCGAACGCGCTCTTCCCCCCGGGCGGCGGTCCTCTCGCCCATTTCTCGTACGCGTCCGCTGCGTCAGTTCCGCCGCCCTCCGCGAGTGCGGTTTGCGCTCTCACGCCGCCGAGCCACTTCGCGCACTCCGCGCCCCACGCGCCGACGAGCGATGCGGGGCAGACGAGCAGCGCGCGTTTCGCCGTCGGCGTCCCGCGCGGACCTTGATGCAGCATCGTGTAAATCAGCGCGAGCGACTGCAACGACTTCCCCAAACCCATGTCGTCCGCGAGGAGGCACCCCAAGTGCGGATCGGCGTCTCGTCTCCGCCCATCCCCGACGGGCTCGAACCCGTGCACGACCCTCCACATCCATCGCACGCCCTCGCGCTGGTGCGGCCGAAGCTTCTTCGCGACGAACGGGTCCACGACGACCGCGATCCCGGGACCGGCGTTCATCGCGGTCGCTTCCTCGGTCGTGCACATCACGAGCGCGCCGGGGGCGTTCGGGTCGTGCAGCGGTTTGAGCGGCGCCACTCGCGCGCGCTTCGGCGGCGGCGCGGGGTGATTCGGCGGCGGCGTCGGCGCGATGCCGTCCTCGGGCGTCGCGGGGATGATCTCCGCGGCGCCGCCTGTCACCGAGGGCGTCGCGATCGGCGTGGACATCGGCAGCGGGCTCGCCATCGCCGCGCGCGCGTCGTCGTCGTCGTCGTCGGACGGTTCGAAGAAGTAGTCGTCGGGCGCGGGGGACGCCATGAGCGACGGCGACGCCAACGAAGGGACCGCGGACGCCCTCCGCGCGCGAGGCGGCGTCATCATCTCCGCCGCCGCGTCGCCGTCCATCGCGCTCGAGCGCCGCGTGCGCTTCGTCGACTGCGCGGGGGACTCGCTCTCGTCTGTCGCTTGGAACTTGAATAAATTTTGGCCCGGTGCGGGTGCCAGAATAATGTGATGAACCAGCTGCTACTCTAACCACTGCACCTCTTCAGTGACCGTCGGCCTCGTGAGCTCCTCCACGCTCTGAACTAACCGCAACTCGCGGCATCCTATCCCCGTCTTCCCCGCCGCCTCCGCCTCCGCCTGCGCCTGCGCGGTCTTCCTCAGCACGCCTTGCAAACTCGCCACCGCGCGTTCCGCCGCGCGTCCCAACTGCCCCGGGAGCTTGTCGCTCCACGCTAACAACAACGCCGCGCACAGATCCCCGGTCCCGGTGAAGTAGCTCGGTATCCGCGGGACGGTGATCTTAAACCTCTGCTCGCACCGCTTCTCCTGCGGCGTGATCGTGCTCCCTAGCAGCGTGATCACGGACGCGTGCGCGTGCGCGGACGCGGACGCGGCGTCGCCGCCGTCGCCGCCGCGCGCGACGTCGAGGTCCACGGACGTCAAGACCACGTTCGGCGGTCCCATCGCGTGCAGCGCCGCGCACGCGGCGATCGCGTCGTCCTCGCTCGCGATCGGTGAACCCGTGAGGAGCTCCGCCTCGAACTGGTTCGGGACGACTAACGTCGCGAGGGGCACGATCTCGTCGCGGTAGATGCCGACCAGCGGCGCGGGGACGTACATCTTCCCGTTATCCCCGAGCACGGGGTCGCACACGTACACGAGGTCGGGGTTGTGTTGTCTCAGCTTTCGAACGAGCCGCACGACGGTTCGCAGCATCGACGCGGAGCCGATGTATCCGGTGAGCAAGTGCGTGTACCCTTTCAGCAGCCCGTTCGTCTCCAGACCTTCGACCAAGCTCCAGAGCTGATCCCCCGTCATGACCTCGCCCTTCCACGACCCGTACCCGGTGTGGTTGCTGAACTGCACGGACAGGATCGGGTCGACGTCGAAGCCGTGGAGCTGGAGCGGGAACACCGCGCACTTGTTCCCGACGTATCCGGACACGACGTGCGACTGGATCGTCAGCGCGCGGCCGGTGGAGGACGTCGCGTTCATCGCGAGCGCGTCGCGATTCGACGCGTCTGACGATTCGGCGGATTCCGAGACGACCGCGCGTCCACGACGCGCGGCGCGGGGATTCGAGCGCGAGAGCGACGACGCGGCGGCGCGTGCGTGCGTGAGCGAGGGCGTGAGCGCGGATACGCTCGCGGGCATCAACCGGCGGTCGCTCGCGCGTCGCGCCGCGCCTCGCGGTGTGAAGACGGCACAAGCAGCTGACGGTGAAAGTTCTGTTCGTCTCGGAGTTTCTGTTAGGGTAAATCCGGAAGGAAGCCTCCGCGCGGCGGCACTGGCACTGGCACCGCGCGCGGGAGGAGCGGGTCGCGATGCTCGCCGCGCTGCCGAGGGCGCCCTCGCGCCTCCTCGGCGCGTCGCGCGCGTCGTGTCGCGATGGTCGCCGGGTTAAGCGCGCGCACGCGACGTCGAGACGAGACGAGACGACAGCGACGTCGGATGGCGAAAATCGGAGGATCTCCCCGCGGCCGTCGCTCGCGGCGATCCCCGCCGCGATGTTCGCCTCCGCCGCGCGCGCGATGGACGAGTTCGTCGTGACCCCGGCGCCGCCCGGGTACGTCCCGTCACCCCTAGACGACGGCGACGGCACCGCGCAGTTCGTCGTCTTCCTCGTCTGCGGCGTGTGCGCGCTCGTCGGGATGAAGGTCTCCTTCGACGGCGAAGCCGCGGCGTCGGAGGAGGCGCTGGACGAGAAAGTCGCCGCTCAGGTCGCCGCGATGAGCGCCGCGGAGACGTTGGAGTTGGCGGGGACGTCCGCGTCCGAGATCGCGGCGGACCCCGCGAAAGCGGCCGAGGCGTTCGACGCGGCCGGGCTCGCGCGCGTGGACGCGGCGATATCCGAAACCGCCGCTGCGGAGCTCTTAGCGGAAGTGAACGCGACGCTGGACGAGGAGCTCGCGCGCGCGGGCGACCGCGGCCTGCCGTCGGACGCGTTCGGGAACGTGTACTGCAAAGGAAACAGATACGATCTGAAGCTGAAGATGTCCGGCGCCGCGGAGCGGGCGCTGAGGGAGGCGGTGGGAAACGCGCGAGCGTTTCTCGCCGCCACCGCTGGGGGCGAAAACGCGAGACTGTGCGAGTTCGCCGCGCTCGTGTCCGACCCCGGATCGAAGCGTCAGCCGGTGCACCCGGACACGAACTACCGCAGGGACCGGTGCGTCGTGACATCGTTCGTCGCGCTGCAGGACGTGGAGGCGGACATGGGACCGACGGTGTTCATCCCGGGGAGTCACGTCGCGGCCGCGCACTTGGCGTTTCGCGACGCGGGGGAGAGGGGCGGGCCCGCGCTCGCGGCCCCGAATAGGGTCGCGACGTTGCGCACCGGGGACGCGTCGATGTTCGACTCGAGACTGCTGCACTGCGGGGGAGGGAACGCGTCGAGCAAGCGAAGGGTGTTGTTTTACTTCTCCTTCGAAGTCGACGGCTCGGAGAATCCGAACTCGGGGGTTTCTTCGATTCGCGACGAGCTCCGGGGGAAGTACACCCTCGCGGATTTGTGATGATAGCGCGGTAGTCTACTCGCTGTTTAACACTACGTTATGCGATGCGCGTTCGTTTCACCTAAAAGTTAGACCACCCGCCGTCGCCGCTGGCGGCCGGTTGCTGCTGCTGCGGCGTCGCGGCGTTGAAGTCGCCGCCGAAACCCTGAGGCGGGGACTGCCCAAAGTCGCCAAAGCCACCTCCCGTCTGCGGCGCCGGCGCCGGCGCCGGCGCGGGCGTCGCCACGGCGAAGTCGCTCGCCAGCGCGGGGGGCTTCGCCGCCGGCGGCGGCACCGGCTTCGCCTGGTGCTCGCGAGCCCAAGAGCCCCACGCGAGTTGCACCGTCTCGAAACCCTCGTCCTCGAGATCCGCCCACTCGCCCCACGTCGGCAAGTCCGCGGGGAGCCCCCCACCCCCCGCGCCCAGCGCGGCCGCGAGCGACGGCGGCGGCGACGGCGGTTTCACCCCGAGATCTTGCGCTCTGCGAAGCACGCCGTCGTGCGCCTCCGCGACGCGTCGTAAAATCTCCGGCAGCGCGGCGTGATCCACGCGGTGCGGCTGCAGCGCCGCCTCCGCTTCGGACACGCGCGCGCGCATCGTCTGCAGCTCCGCCTGCAGCGCCGCTTGAGACGTGCTTCCGTCGCCGCTCGCGATCGACGCCTGCTCCGCTCGGAGTTCGTCCATGCGTCGCGTGAGCTGCTGCATCTCCGCCTCCGCCGAGCCCGCGCGCGCGTTCCCGGAGTCGACGCCCCGCGACGCCTGCTCGACCGCCGCGGCCATCTGATCCACGCGCGCGCGCAGCGCCGCGACCTCGCGTTCGGCCGCCTCCGCTCTGTCGGTCACGTCCGGTAGGTTCGCCTCGCACCGGCGCTGGAACAGGACGAGGTCTTGGAGCTTCTGCGTCAGTTGCGCGGAGTCGACTTTCGCCTTCTCCGCCGCGCGTTCCTTCTCCCACAGCGCCTTGTCCTTCGCCTCGGCTTCCTCGCGCGCGGCTTTCACGCGGTCCACCTCAGGACCGGGCGCACCGGTGAGGTCCAGCTCCCCCGGGCCGCGGAAGGCGTACTCGCCGCCGCTCGGCGCCGCGGTCGTGGACTGCGGCCCGGGACCGGGACCGGGGCCGCCGCTCGTCAGTCCGAACCCGCCGAACGCGTCCCCGCTGGGCATCCTGTTGTGGCCCGGAGCTTGCTGTCGCTGCTGCGGCTCGTATTGCTGCTGCTGCGACTGATATTGCTGCTGCGACTGATATTGCTGCTGCGGTTGGTACTGCTGCTGCTGTTGCTGCGGCTGCATCGGAGGAAAAGGCCCGGGGGGTAAGCTTGAAGGCGGCTTCCTTCCTTCCCTCGCGCGTTCCGTGAGATACATCCCGACGACAAACTCCTGCCACGTCAGCGACCCGTCCTTGTCCGCGTCAGCGAGCGCCCATATGTCCTTCAGCGACTCCTTCGGGGCGTCTAAGGATATCAATATAGGCACGGTCTCGCCTCCGGAGAGCTTCCCGTCGCCGTCGGTGTCCGCTTGCGCGAACCGAGCGCGGTACCTCTCCTGGTCCGCTGCGGACATAGGCGGCCACGGCGCGTCGTTCGCCGCCGCGGCCGACATCATGCCCGGAGCGAGGTCGTAGCTGCTCTTCAACGAGCCCCCCGCGTTCCCGCCGCCGCCGAAACCTCCCCCCATCATCTGCGGCGGTTGCTGCTGTTGTTGATACGACGGCGGACCTCCCGAGGCGGCTCCACCCAGCGTCATCGTTCCGCCCCCGACGTTCGCCGAGGGAGGGGGCTGACCCTCGGATAAACCCTGAATTCGCGGCGGAGGGAGGCTCATGAACCCCCCGGCGATTCTGTTGTACGCCTGCGCGTTCAGCTCGCCGCCGCCCTGCGACGTTCGGAAGGGTGCGGGAGGACGTCAGAAACGGCTCGTGTCGGTTGAAAAGTGCACGGACGAATCCGCGCGGGCGGACGAGTCGAGGCCGGGCGGTTCGGACGCGCGCGCGCGGGAAGAAGCCACGAGCGAGACACGATAGCGAGACGCACGCGCACCTGCGCGACGGTGATGAGCTGCATCGCGATATCGAACTGCTTGCGCTCGAGGAACCCGCGCGCCGGGTTATCGCTCAGTTGCCAGAGCTGCGCGAGCGATTGTTGCGTCAAGCCAGCGCGCGTGAAGAACGCGACCGCCTCCGCGCCGGAGACTTTCCCGTCTCGGTCGACGTCGGCGATGGCGAACCATTGCCCGTAGTCCGCCATGATGACGAAACCTCACGGGACGGGGATGCGGCGCCCGCCGAGCCGCGCCAGATCCGCGTGTTGTTGTGAGCGACGAACCCCGACGCTTCGTGTTTTTGAAACAGTGGAAGTCACTCGCTGCCGCCTGGCTGAAGTGAGTCTTTCTCTGGTTGAAGTGGGTAGGGTTGCCGCGGGGGGCGCGCTAGATCTGACGCCGCCGACGCACGCCATGAGCAACCTGACGCTCCCGCCGGTCCCGCCGCCGCCTTCCCCCCCGCCGCCGCCGAACCCCCCGCCTGCACCTCCCCCGCCGACGCTCACGGGTGCGACGCCCGCGCTCGTCGGTTCTTGGAGAAAAGAACAGGAAAAGAAAACTCACTCGCCGTCTCTCTCTCTTCCCCGCCCCCGCCCGCAGTGTGCGACGAGTGGTACTGCGTCAACACGTCCAGATCATGGGTGGACATATGGAACGGCGCGATCATGAGCGCCGTCGTCGGGCTCGTGTGCATGTTCGTCTTCGCCCTCGTGCGCGAGAGACACAAGGCGTACCGAACGCGCGTGTTTCACCCGCGCGTGACTCGGAACCCGCCTCCGCTTCCGCCCGCGGACTGGACGTTCCTGTGGGGCTGGATCGTCCACGTCGTTCGCGTCAAGGAACAAGCGCTGTACGACACCGCCGGCCTCGACGTCCTGTACTTCGATCGATCGAACCGCCTGTGCTTCCTGATAAGCCTCTTCGTCGCGGTCGTGAACCTCTGCGTCGTGCTGCCAGTGAACTATAAACTCGGGACCGTGATAACCCCCGAGGCGACCTCTACGGGCGGGATGATGACGATCGACAAGATCTCGATGACGAACATCCCCGTGGGCTCGCCGCTGCTGTGGGTGCATACCTTAGTCGTCGTGGTCACCGTGTACTTCGTGTCGTTCCTTCTGTACTTGAACTTCGTGGACTACCGCGCAGACCGACAAGCGTGGCTCGGGCACTCGATCGAAACAGACGTCGACGAGGACGACGAGCCTTCGCCGGTGCCGACGCCGATTCACTCCGGTTCGAGCCCTGGCAGCGGTCCGTCGTCCGTTCGCTCGCGCGGTTCGGGGTCTACGCGGATAACCTCGCTCCTGCACCGCCAGTTGTCGAGGCACGTGCACGACGACGAACGCGCGTTGTTCGAGCCAGAGGAGCCCGGGCTCGTCTCGGAGACAGATCACGAACGCAGTCGAAGCGTGGACTCGTGCTTGAGCAAAGAGAGCGACGTCGAGATCTCGGAAGTGCACTCCCCCGTGCCCATCGACGCGCGGCAGCACGTGTACGTCAAGTCCGAGGGCAGCACTGACGCGGACGGGGGCACGTTCGCGGTGAAAGCGCAACAGTACGCGGTCCTCGTCACGAACGTGGATCCTTCATCGAGAGCGATTCGGAATCCGGGGAACCGCTTCACGGCGACGCAAGCGGCGGAGATGCAAGTATCGCGGACGTTCGCCCGCTTGTTCGACGATTTCGTCGCGACCGTCCCCGTGCGGTACCACGCGAAAATTGACGTGCTCTTGACCATGCTCGACCAAACGCAACTCTCGATGCTGCGCCTGGACGAGCGCCTCCGGTGCACGCGTCCGACGTCGAAGCTCGCCGCGAAGCTCGCGTCGAGGCGAGAGAAGATCTCGACGCAGGTCGAGGAGATCTTCGCGCACATCCAGCTCGAGCAGAAAGCGATGCTAAACAACCCGCGCTCGGCGTTGTCGCACATCGTGATATTCAAATCGCAAGTGTCCGCCGCGGTCGCGGCGCAGACGCTCTTGCAAGAGCCGGGCGGGGATCTCCCGTGGAATGTGAGCTCCGCCCCCGCGCCCGACGACGTCAATTCGAACACGCTGTGGCTCTACCCCGGTCAGAAGTGGTTCCGCTCGACCGTCGCCGCGATTTTGATCGCCGGTCTCGTCGTGTTTCCCATCGGCATCTTCACGAGCAGCATGGTCTCGCTCTCGCAGTCGCTCTGCGCGAAAGGCTCGTCGTGGCACTGGGACTGGTACTGCAAGGACGTACCCGGGGAAGGGCAAGCTTTCTTCGTTCGACTCCTCACCGCGTGGGTGCCGAGCCTTTTGTTAGCGCTTTGGAACGCGGTCGTGATTCCGTACGGGTTCGCGTTCATCGCGCTCTTCCAAGGCGCCGAGGTCTCGCTGAGCGGCATCGATCGCAAGGTGTTCACGTGGTTTTACCTGTACAACGCGTTGAACGTGTTAGCCGGCGGCATGTTGGCAGGGACGCTGTTCTCGCAGCTCGAGAACATCATCAAGACGCCGGGGAGCTTTTTCAACCTCATCGGACACGCGCTGCCGCAATCTGCCGGGTTCTTCATCTCCTACGTGTCGACGTACGCGTTCATGCTCGAGCCGCTTCGACTCCTTTTACCCCACCTCGGGGTGCTGACGTCGCTGTTCACGTCGCGGCGCGCGAAAATCGAACGCGATATTGACGCAGCGTTCGAGCCGAAGACGTTGCGCCTGGGCGCGCAGTACGGGGGACAGCAGCTCATTTTGCTGCTGTGCCTCGTGTTCTCTACCGCGTCGCCTCTGATAACCGCGGCCGCGCTCGTGTATTTCACCCTCTCTTTACTCGTGAAGCGTTACCACATCATGTACATATTCGTGAGAAGTTACGAGAGCGGCGCAACGCTGTTTCCTTCGCTGTTCAGTCGGATCCTCGTCTCGTTGCTGCTCTATCAGATCTTCATGAGCGCGTATTTGTTGATTAAGGAGGCGTACACGCAGGCGTTCGTGCTGTGGCTCCTGATCCCGCCGTTCTTGTGGCAATTTCACTCGTACTGCCTCACCCGTTTCATCACGAAGAGCACATACTTGCCGCTCGTGATCGCGGACAAGATGCCGGTCGCGTCTATCCCGCTCGACACGTACGACGCGCCTCAGGTGCATCCGCGGTTCAAAGCGTGGTCGTCGGACGTCGGGAAGGTGTGGCAAGGATACGGCGGGATGGTGAAGAAGTTCGCGTGATTTCGTAGTATGATGCAACGCCGTTCGCGTGTGTTTAGCGTTTAGCGCGCGGGGAGGTGGCGACTCAGCGCGTTCCCCGCGACGAATGCACGACGTCAATTTTCTACGTTTACAAACGACGTCTACCTCATCCCAACCACCACCACAACACGAGCAAAGTCACGCACGTGACTAACATCCCGCCGTACACGAGCATCGCGTCTTGCCTTTGCCTCCTGTCCGCCACTCTAAGCAGCGACGCGGAGACGCCTATCGTGTTCAAAAGGTCCAGCATCTTGTGCTGCGCGCCTTTTAAGCGTTCTTTTTGGTCCCCGATCGCGCCCAGCACGCTCGAGCCGTGCGCTAACAGTTCGTCGATCATGCCGCCGCTCCGTTGCAAGGACATCCTCGCCCCCGCCTCGGCGTCGTACTGGTTCACCAGGAGCCGGAATTCGTCGTCCGATGTGACCCTCTGCATGAGCTCCTCCCGTTGTTGCTCCTCCGCGTTTCTCCGACTCTCTCGCGACTTGAAGCGCTCTAACGATATCCTGAACTGGTCGCAATCTTCCACGACTTGCTCGACCTTGCGCTTCCAGATGTCCCTCTTCGCGCCGTTCTCTTGGACGACTAATATTCTCCACCCGCTCTCTATCTGCTGCGTGACTTTTTGCAAATCACGGAGCTTGTTGTGCATGTCGCGCGACAGGCTCGTCGACGACTGTATGACCCCTCTCGCTTCGGCACCCTCGAGTTGTTCCTGTTGGTGACATCGAACGTCGTTTAGTCGGCCTATCGCTCGCTCGCGGTGATTCGTTCGGCGGCGGGGGAGATATCGTGCGATGAGGGGTCAGAGGCGGACGCGTGACTCGCGGTTGTCACGCACCAGACCGCCTCGCATCTCCATGGTCAGCTTCCGCGCGACGGTGTACAGGTCCTGTAAGCTCGCCATCTTCCGTGGAGATTTTGGTTTTCAGGGACGGAGCCGCGGGCGCTCGCGTACCTGGCCGACGACGCGAGCGCGCTCCCCCGCGTTTGAAAGCGGCGCGGAGGGTGCCGTGCGAGAGCGCGGTGTCGCCTCACACCCGGTGGGCGTCGGGCGCCGCGGGGAATGAAGAACTCCGAGGTCGCTGAGTCACGCCAGACGCAACGGCTTCCTGCAGCGCCCTTCCTCGGAAAAACGAAACTTGTGACACATAAACGCGTTCGACCCTCTGCCCGTCCGCCGCTATTATCGTCGGCGCGCGCACCCGCCCGGCGAGCGCTCGACGCCGGCGTTCCCACGGGTCTACTCGAGAGCGCGACCGCGACTCGATGGACGGGCGCATCGAGAGCGTCGGGCGTGCTCGGCGGCGAACGATGTCGAGGCGCCGCGTCTAGGGAAAATCGAGAGATCGTTTCGCCCGAGAACGAGAAGGATGAGCCGGACGTGGAGCGAGACGTTATCGCGCCGGGGAAAGGGCGACGACACCTCGCACGAGCGCGTGCGGCTCGTAGAACACGAGGCGGTTGGGTCGTCCGCGATGGCGTCGTCGTCCGCCGCGACCGAGCGCGTCCTTCACCTCGCGAGCGAAGGCGCGGACGCGATCGAAGGCGCGGACGCGAAGGAGGCGACCTCGAACGTGACGAAGTTACTCGTCGAAGGCATGACGTGTTCCGCGTGCACAGGCGCGGTCGACGGCGTGTTGAGCAACATCGACGGCGTCGAGAGCGTCTCCGTCGCGCTGCTCCCGGAAGGCTCCGCGGAGGTGCGGTTCGACCCGAACAAAACCGGTCCGAGGGCGTTCGTGAACGCCGTGGAAGACGCCGGGTTCGACGCGAAGATCGCATCGGGGGACGAGGCGAGGTCGTCCAAGAGCGCGTCCGCGGTCGAGGCGGAGGCGTACAGGTCTCTGTGCTCCGCGAGCCTCGTGTTTACGATCCCGGTGTTCTTGCTGAACATGGTTCTTCCCCGGGTGGAGATGTTCGCGTGGCTGTACGCCGGATTCGTGCGAGAGGTGTCATTGGCGACGTTCGTGAAGTGGGCGCTCGCGACGCCGGTGCAGTTCCACGTCGCGAATAGGTTTCACCGCGGCGCGTACAAGTCGCTGAAGAACGGTGCGGCGAACATGGACGTCCTCGTGTCCCTCGCGACGAACGTCGCGTACTTCGCGAGCGTGTACGTCATATTTCACTGCGTCAGCACCGGGCACGTCTTCGGGAGGGATTTCTTCGACACGAGCACGATGCTGGTAACATTCATCCTCCTCGGGAAGTATTTGGAGTCCTCCGCGAAAGGAAAGACGTCCGAGGCGATATCGAAGCTGTGCAATCTGACGCCGAACACCGCGGTATTGCTGAAGGAAGTCCCAGGGAGCGACCCGACGCGCAAAGAATACGAAGAGACGACGATCTCATCCTCGCTGATTCATCGAGGCGATCTTTTGAAGGCGTTACCAGGGTCGAGAATCGCCGCGGATGGCGTACTCGTGGACGGAAAAAACGTCCACGTCGACGAGAGCATGATCACGGGCGAATCGTTGCCGATACGCAAAAACGTGAACGACGAGGTGCTGGGAGGGACACTCAACACAGGGAGCGCGTTTATCATGCGCGCCGTTCGCGTCGGCGCGGACGCGTCGCTGTCGCAAATCGTCAAGCTTGTGGAGAACGCGCAGGTGAAGAAAGCGCCGATCCAAGCGTTCGCGGACAAAGTCTCGAACGTGTTCGTCCCGGTCGTCGTCTTCCTCGCGTTCATCACCTGGATCGCGTGGTACACGTTCTGTCCCGAGCAATGGATCCCGGAGGATGAGACGAGGACGCTGTTCACGATGATGTTCGGCATCGCGGTTCTCGTCACCGCGTGTCCGTGCGCGCTCGGTTTAGCGACGCCGACCGCGGTGATGGTCGGCACGGGCGTGGGGGCGACGAACGGGATCCTCATGAAAGGCGCGGACGGTTTAGAGCGCGCGGGGCAAGTCACAATCTTAGTGTTCGACAAGACTGGAACGTTGACTGTCGGGAACCCGTCCGTCGTCGGGGTTAGGATTTTCGGGAACATAGGCGACGAGGAATACCTCAAAATCGTCGCCGCGGCGGAGTCACAGAGCGAGCACCCTATTGCGAAGGCGGTTTTGAAATTCGCGAAGCACAAGCTAGGCTTCGAAGGCTATGAAGAGGGCGCGCAAAACGGAAACGGGATGAATTTGCCGGCTGCTGAAGAAGTAGAGATCGTACCTGGCGAGGGCTTGCGGTGCCGGTTCAACGGCGCAGAAGTGCTCATCGGGAGCAAGAAGCTCCTCGAGTCCGCGGGGGTCGCCATCGTGAGCGACGTCGCCGCGTACGTCGGCCAAGTTCAAAGAGACGCGTGCACGTGCGTCCTCGTCGCGATGAAAGGAGAGGTCATGGGGTCGTTCGCGATCACGGATCCGATTCGCCCTGAAGCCGCCGGGGTAGTCGCCGCGCTGTCGCGCATGGGCGTGCAGTCTCATCTCGTGACCGGGGATAACTGGCAGACCGCGAGAGCGATCGCCGCGGAGTGCGGAATCGTCTCCGTGCATGCGGAGGTTTCCCCCGCGGGGAAGGCGGGGAAGATCGAGGAGCTGAAGGCGCCGCCGATGAGGAAGACATTGAAAGGGACGGTCGAGGTCGCGCGTCGCGCAGCCCCCGTCGTCGCGATGGTGGGCGATGGGATCAACGACGCACCCGCGTTGGCGGCTGCGGACGTCGGGATCGCGATCGGCGCGGGAACGGACATCGCTATCGAGGCTGCGGATTTCGTCCTCATGCGAAGTGACCTCGAGGACGTCGTCACCGCCGTGGACCTGTCGAGGAAGACGTTTCGCCAAATTCGGCTTAATTACGTCTGGGCGTGCGTCTACAACTTCCTCGCTATCCCTCTCGCCGCGGGACTGTTGTACCCTAAAACGCGGATGCAGGCTCCGCCCTGGGTCGCGGGAGCGGCGATGGCGTTCAGTTCGGTGTCCGTCGTCCTCTCGTCGCTGTCGTTGCGGTACTACGAGAGACCTATGCGCGTGCTGCGTGAGATCGGCATCGCGAACGAAACGGAGATGTTGTTTCGTCGGTGGTGAACCTGAGACGCGTGTCGAATAGACTTCATAGACGTGTTGAATAGATGACAGGACTAAGTCCAGACTAAGTTGACTTCTTCTTCGGCGGCGGCGCGACGACTCGCTGCTTCTTCGGCTTACTCGCGCGCTGCCTCAGGTCTAACAACCCCGGCGGCGGCGTGATCTCTAAGAACCCGTTCGGCACGTCCACCGTCGGGACGATGTCCTTCACGAACGGCACGTAGACAAACTCTCCGGGAGGTTTGGTCTTCCTCTTCTCCCCATCCCCGGCCGCGTTTTCGTCGTCCGCGTCCGACCCCGGCAGTGGCGGGACCTCAACCTTCAGAAGGTCGTGCGTCCCCGCGCCTCTGAAGACGTCGATGACTTTCCCGACCTCGTCGCCGCCTTCTTTCAGGACGACCCTCAGCCCTTGGAGCTCTTGCGCGTAAAAGTCGTCGTCGCCGTCGCCGACGTCCGCCTCTCTCAAGCTCGGTCTCTCGGACGCGAGGACGTACATCCGCCTTCCCAGGAGCGCCTCCGCGGCGTTTCGGTCGTTCACGCCTCTAATTTTCACGATGCACTCGTTCCGACCTTTCGTCGTGACCTCTCTGCCGCCGGAGATGTTAATCTTCGACAGCGTCCCCGCTGGTTTGTTGTATTCCCCCGACGCGCTTCTTCCTTGCGCTTCGTCCTCGAGCCACTGTGTGCACGGGGAGAAGAACCGCTCCTCTACGAAATCCGTGAACGGCATCACGCGAACCTCCCCGCGAAGCCCGTGCGCGCTGACGATAGCCCCGGACTGCGCGAGCTCGGCTTCGTCGAAGACTTGCCTCTCGGTCGACGATTCCCCGGCGGCGCGCGTCGCGACGCGACGGCACGGAGCAGCCCTGACGCGCCCGGACGTCCCAGTAGCCGTCACCGCGCGGCGATTGGAGCTCGATACGCACGCGCCCGTGGGCGCGTGCCAGCGAAGTGCCGCTCTTGCGTGCATGACGCGGCAGCGGGGTGCGGCGACGTTGTGAGCGGCGAAGACGCACTTTTCCGTGGACGTCAACTCGCGAAACTTTGTCGAGCCGAACGTCACTGCTATGAGCGCCTCCTTCGTCGTGCTCGGTTGCCGCGCTCACGCGCACCCGGTTTGTCTCGCCATGCCCGCCCGGGCGAGCGCGAAGGCGCCCAAGGTTGTCGTCATCGGCGGGCAGTTCGCGGGAAGGAAAGCCGCGCGTCTGCTTCAGCGCGACTTCGACGTCACGCTCGTGGACGCGAAAGGGGTGTGGGAGTACACCCCCGGGATCCTTCGTTGCCTCGTCGAGCCGGGGACGTCTAGACACATGGTCCTCGCGCAGTCGCCGGGGACGCTGACCGCGTGCGCGACCGGGTTCGAGATCGAGGAGGTGGACGACGGCGGCGAAGTCACCGGCGTGGAGCTGAGCGACGGATCGAAGTTGCCCGCGGACTTCGTGATCTTAGCCACGGGCTCGTCCTACGCGTCTCCCGTGAAAACGTCGCAACTCGAAGCGTCCAGCGTGGAGAAGAGGCGCGAGGAGCTCGCGCGCGGGAATGCAACCCTCGAGGCCGCTTCTAGCGTCCTCGTCGTCGGCGGCGGCACCGTCGGCGTCGAGCTCGCGGCGGAGATCGTGGGGAAGTACCGCGCCGCGAAAAAAGTCACGCTCGTGACGCCCGCGGACCGCCTGCTCGAGCGCATGCCGGAGCAGGCTGGGAAGCTCGCGCTGAAGTGGCTGAAATCTAACGGCGTGCGCGTCATCCTGAAGGACCGAGTCAGCGACTGGGGCGGCGCGCCCGTCGACGACTCCGTCCTCGCCCCCGGCGGCGGCGCGTACGTCGTGAAAACCGCCGGCGGGAAGACGATCGAAGCGGACGTCGTGTACCCGTGCGTCGGCGGCGCCCCCGCGGCGGCGCCGGCGAAGAAATCCATCGGGTCTGCGATGGGGATCAAGGGGGACGTGCACGTGGACTCGGCGATGCGCATAACCGGGATGACGAACGTCTTCGCCGCGGGTGACTGCGCGGACACGCACGTAGGGGAGGAGCGAACCGCGTTCACCGCCGATCTCAACGCGATCGCCGCGGCGGCGAACGTGAAGAACCTTCGGCGGGGGAGGAGCCTCCAGGCGTACCCGAACGTCGTGACCGGGTGGTCTCGAGTGCCCGTGATCGCGGTCGTGAGCTTGTACAAGTGGTACGCCGTGATGCAGTTCAACCGCGTCGTCATCGGAGGGAAGTTCCCCGCCGTCGTGAAGTGGTTCTTGGAGACGATGCAAATCGCCGTCGCGCGAGGGACTTGGGGCGCGGCGTTCGTTTGGGACGCGATAGAGAAGGTGACCGTCGCGCTTGGAAGGTTCTTGTTCACGAAAGAGGACGAATCGGGGAGTGTTCCGGGGTTGGAGTTGATGAAGAGCATTAGTAAGAATCCGCCGGTAGCTCCGGCGTAGCTTGTATCTCAGCGGCTTGCCCGCGGCTGGTTTTGCGTGTCTGCTTGCACAGTGTTTTCCCGCTACCCGCACATCCAAAAACTTTTTTCGATCGCGTTTTGCGGCGGCCCCGAGCGTCCCCCTGATCTCATTCCCCGGAGCACGCAAACGTCCGCGATGGTGTTTAACATCCCGCAGGATACGAGGGACGATCTCGTCGGCCGCATGGCCGACCACCTCGCCGCCATCGGGTTCCACAACTACGGCACAACGTTCACGAACACGAAGCAAAAGGCGGAGGAGATCGAAGCGAGGGCTTTCGGCGTCGCTGAAGTCGCGAGCAGCACGACGAAGGAGTCGTGGTCCGCGGGCACCGGCGGCGAGCGCCCGGTGATCGAGCTCATCCGACTGTACGTCAAGAAGGCGGCGGAGCTCTTGAAAGCGGAGGTCATCCGATGCGGCGAGGAGTCCACTTCGATGGACACCGCCGGCCCGTCCGACGCCGTGGGCGCGGATACGGATTGCTTCGATCTGTCCAGCAAGGACCGCGAGTTCTACACGCAACAACGCGCGGAGCAAGTGCTCGCGCCTCTCCTCGCGAAGGGCGCGAAGTTCACGAAGGTGAAGCTGAGCACGAAGAGCTTCGGGATCGACGCCGCGAAGGTCGTCACGAGGGCTTTCGCGAACATCGCAGCCACGCTGAAAGAGGTTGATTTGAGCGACATCATCGCCGGCCGCCCCGAAGACGAAGCGTTGAAAGCGATGCAGATCATCACGGAAGCGACGCTGGGAGCGAAAATCACGTCCGTGGACGTCAGCGACAACGCGTTCGGCGAGAAGGGCGTCCGCGCGTGCTCCGCGATGTTGCAGCAGCAGACGGGGATAGAGAGCATATCGTTCATGAACAACGGTATTTCCGAGCAAGCCGCGGCCGCGATCTTGGAACTCTTGGCGTCGCCGCAGTCGCTCAAGAAGTTCCACCTCCACAAGAACATGACCGGCGATGAAGGAACTGTGCACATCGGGAAGCTCTTAGAGAAAGCGCCGCACATGGAGGACTTCAAGATGGCGGGGTCGAGGTTCACGAGCGATGGCGCGGTGACGCTCGCGAAAGGCCTCGCATCCGGGACGTCCTTGACGAAGCTCGACCTGACGGATAACAACGTGAACGAGGAGGGTGGGATCGCGCTCGCGACGATGTTGTTCAAGCAGCCGAAGATGAAGCACCTCAACTTTGAGATGACCTCCCTCGGCCCGGACGCGTCCGCCGCGGTGGCGTCCGCGTTAGCCGCGGGGTGCCCGGAGCTCGAGTACCTGAACCTGTCGTCGTGCGACATCACCCCGGAGGGTGTTCCATCGGTCGCGAAGGCGATCTCGGCGATGAAGAACCTCAAGGTTCTGAAGATCGCGGAGAACGAGCTCGGGGACTTCGGCGTCACGCAGATCTGCGTTGCGCTGAAGATGTCCGGCGCCCCCATCGTCGAGCTGGACGTGAGCACGAACGAACTCGTGCACGCGGGTGCAGTTGCCGCCGCTCGGCTGGCCGCTGCGAAGGTTGGGTTCACGGCGCTGAACTTGGACGCGAACTACATCTCGGACGAGGGCGTCGAGGAGGTGAAGTCCGTCTTAGAGGGCGCGGGCATCTCCGCGGCGTTGATGTCGATGGAGGAGAACGACGCGGACATGGCGGACGAAGTCGACGACGACCAGGCGGCCTCCCTGAACGCGATGCTCGACCACTTGAAGATTTAAAACGAATGCGGAGCGTAAACGTACTCTATGAACGTACTAACTAGCTATGAACGATTGTGAACACGATAACGTCAGCGTCAACACTCGTGTCCTTTCCCTCCACCGAGGGGGACGCCGAGGTACTCTAAGTGGTCCTCGATGCTCGTGCACGCCCCAACGTACCGGCAAAGACTATCCTGACAACGTCTGTCCTCCCCGGAGCCGTCGCACGTGATCTCCATCGTGAAGTTCAATCGCGGCGGGTGCTTCTTCGACCCGGTCGTGATCGTCCGCTGCCACACCTCGCGCGCGAGGTGGTGAAACCCAAAGTGTGTGAACGGCACCGTCGGCACGATGTCTCGGTCGTGCGTCACTCGCGTGTTGTCGAGCGTCGTGTTCCTCATCGCGGACGCAAACGCGTAGTTCCCCACGCGCGGACACCCGAAAGTGTATAGCCTCACGGCGGTGAGGTTGCGCTCGGTGAGCAGATCCGCGGCACACAAGGTCGCGAGCGCGCCGCCGAGGCTGTGCCCGACGACGACCACGGGAAGAACGCCTCTCTCCTCGAACAACGCGTCGAGCGCTACGCTCGTCCTGTTTTGAAGATTCGAACGCGTCCACGACCTCCAGAACCCGTCGTGCACGGTCGCGTCTTTCGGCATTCCAGGGTGCCTCACCTGCGACTTCGTCGTCATGAGGTTGTGTATCCAGTTCTCCCACGAGCTCCCTTTCGTGCCTCTGAATATCACGAGCGCGGAGGACAGCTGCGGCGAGTATCCGACGACGGCTTGAAGATCCCAGTCTTCGTCGGTCACGACCGTCTTCGGGACGAACCCCGCGACGCTGTCGGAGCACCGCTCGCACGTCCAGTTTCGCAAGACGTCGGGGGAGCAATACGATGCCGCGGCGTACGTCACCATCATTCGTCCCTCTTCGAGGCTGAAGGACGAGTCTTGTCCCCGCGCCGGCGTCGAAAAAAAGTTTCGCGCCGAAGTCCCCACCAACGTCGTGACGAACAGCGCGAGTGTCCCGAGATTCAGCGTGAAAACCATCGTCTTTCGATCACTCACTTACCCCGCCCCGCCATCTGCGCCTCGTAACTCTTCTCGAACCGCTTGAACCGTTCCTCTTTGTAGTGCAGCTCGAACCTATCCTGCGCGTAAAACCCGAGCGCCCCGCCCGCAAAAGTCAAAGCAATGAGAATAAACTGCTTTTTCGCGCTCGTCATTCGCCCGAGGGCGCCGTCGTCGTGTCGTCGGTGCTCGTCCCTGAGCGCCGGTGGAGGCGTGTCCGGGTACCGTAAGCTCGTTGGAACGACGACGTGTGGGGAAACGGCGCTCTGAGGACACACGCGGGCGCGCGCCGACCTCTTGGCCCAAGCGACGAGCCGAGTCAGCCCTCGAGATCCTTCGGCTCGAAACTCGCTTCGGCGCGTTCGAGGGCTCGAACAAAAAAGCGCAAAAAAAGACTGAAAAAATCAAACGAGCACTGCTCGCCACGCCACGTTCGTCGCCACTAATAAGCGTCCGCGCGAGCGGGCGATACCGAGCAGGTTTACACGCAGACCGACGGGGCCGACGAGACGAGTGCGGTCGATGGCGACGCCGATCGGTAGCTGTGATTGACCCGCTGCGTCAGGCCTTCCGAGGAGAGCGCCCCGCGAGATTTCTCCATTTTCATTTCTCTCTTGGAAAAAGCGCCGATTCCGATGAGCGGCAGTTGCACGCGCCTGCGGGGCTTGAGAGCGCTCATCAGCTCGTGCGGGAACTGGCGCGCTTCGTGTCACGCCACAGGATCAACGTCCACGCGCACGCGTTGTCTCGCCTCTTCATCCGGTGCCGGTGAACGTGAAGAAGGGACGACGGTGGGCGAGAAGGTGGAAGCGCTCATCCGCCGCGTCGACGAACGATGGCGCTTCGTCGAGGACCCTGAGGACATGCGAGGGGTGATGCAGGCGCTGCGTCACTGTCACGTCATGCAAAGGGTCGGGCCTAAAAATCTCATGCTACGATTCGTCCTCGCGGAGGACGATGTGGGCGAGTCTTGGGTGGTTCCAGACGCGAGCACGGCGTATCCGGTGCGCGAAAGAATGGCGTCGTCCCGCGCGCGTTTCTCGTCCTCCGAACCCGCGCGTCCTTCTCGAACCAGTCCAGCCAGCGTCCATCGCTCGTCTGTCTAAATGGCGTGCCTTGTGCTGACTCGCGCCATCATTGCCGCGAACGCAGGGTCGAGGAACGTATGTCTTGCCCGATCAGCGGACGCTCTTCCAGGCGGCGAAACAAGGTGAGAGAGCAGACAGGTTTTTGTGCCGACTTTCTCTATTTTTCCTGATACCTGACGCGCGTCGCGTTTTTTTAATGAATTTTAACGCGGTTTTGACCCCGTCTGCGTTGCTTCATTGCAGGTGCCTTTCAATTTGGTTTCAAGCAAGGATCCATGCGATTACCGTTTGGGTTTGAAGGTAAATTATTGACTGGGAATCCCGCGATTCGCGTCAATCCCGACTGTTCTCAGATCTACGCTCACCTTTGATTTATTTTCGCAGGAATCATCGAAAAGGAGCTGACACGCGACGCGCAGAAATTATTTTACAAAGCTTGTCTGAGCGCAACTTCCGCAAAAACGATAGATATCCCCGCGACGAATGATGATATCGACGCGACGTTCGCAGAACAAGATTTCACATCGATGCTGGACGCCGCGGTTGAAGCGTCTTTGGAAAAACACACGAAGCGCGTGCGTGAGATCGATACGAACGACAACAGCACGACCTCGTGGATTTTAAAGCCGCGAGACGCAGATCGTGCGCGAGAGCACGATGATTTAAATGACACCCGCGACATATGGTGCGGCACATCAAGCGACATCGAACCGTATGCTCGAATTCTCCATATATTGAGCGACGGTGAAATCCTCGCCGCTTTACGGAAAAACGAAGGAAACGATAACATAACATCTGAAAACTACGAAAACGTCAAAAACACGTTACTTAGAGACATTGGGCACGCGAACGTCGACGGAAACTCGCAGAGGAACGCTTGCGTCGTGCTTCAAAACGTTAGCAACAAAGTTTCGTATCGATTGCATCACGCTCAGCTCCGTCTTCATCTTTTCAGACAATCGATCCTCGAAGGTGGACCCCTTATCGACTTTAAATTGAAGAAGAAGAAGAAAAGAAGCGATTAGATCAGTTATTACAAGAGAACATAGTTTCTAGCCATTTAGATATATCTTCTGATATATCTTCTGACACGTGCTCCCCGTTGACCCAGAAACACTCACATGCCCTTTTCTCTTCAGCGCTTTGTCTCGCTGCCTTTTCACCTTTTATTTTCTCGCCTTAAGCCAGAACTTCTGAGTACAGTATGAAAATTGTGGCTTACTTATGGAACCTGCTGCGGACGTTCGTACCTTTGTGTTCCCGAGACTAATGAGGCACCTTTCGCAATAAAGATGACCGCACGCGACAAGAACATGCGTGATTTCGTTGTTACAGCACACCTAAATCAAACAAATAATACAGCATAAAATATTGAATTTACCACTGTGAAAACGCGTATTCATACCTGGCACTGCAATTGTTCCAGTACTTCTTCTTCTTGCTTTAATGCATCGCCGGCTTGTTTCGCTATCAAACTATTGTAGGAGTCCACATTCGACAGGGTTGAAGAATCCACGACTTCTCCTGCCTTTCTTACACTTTGTTTGAGCGCCTCGTTTTCTTTCGCGAGACGTTCGTTATCATTCTTTAACTATTTGATGTATGTCGTTTTTTGGGCTTCCTGCATTTATGAAAAAAGAACAATTGAGTCACCCGCGCTGACAAAGTGAATGAACGCGCCTGAAACCTACCCTTTCAGTCATTTCGTTTACGGCTTTTTCTGCGTCGTTCTCTCGCTGTTTGATTTCTTCTTCTCTTTCTTCCTCTAGCGCCGCTATTTTTTTCTCGTGCCCTCGAAGCATTTCTTGAAGCTTCAGCTTCGCATTTTCAAGTTCCTTGTTCTTCGCCGCGAGGTTCTGCTCTTCCTTTCTCGATTTTCGCAGCTTTATTCGTATTTTTCTTCGTTCTGCCGAAGCTCTCCCGTGAGCTCACGCACTTGCTTTCACGTTTCATTTTCCGCTGATTTATTAGACGCTTTCTAAACTCGTCGTGCCGTCTCGATAATTTTTCCATAGTTTCTCGTTCTCAAAGCGAGCTCGTTTTCCAACACCTCCGCGTTTTCTCTCGACGAGTTCAAAGCGAGCTCGTTTTTCAACACCTCAGCTTCCGCGCTTTCGACGATGTTTTCAAGCCTCTCGGTTTCAATTTTCATCTCTTTCCGCTCGCGCTCGAGCGCTGAAACCGCGTCAGACTTGACTTGTTTCGCTTTCAAAGTCTCGATCAGAAGCTCGTTCAGCTGCATTTCTACAACGTTGTATCTTCCATGAAGTTTTCTGATTATTGTACAACTACTCGTAAGATATTTCCGCCTTTTCCTGAAACCCTCCAACGAACCGAGAAAACGAGCAGAACAAAAAATAGTTTTTTTTTTCAACCAGACGGCTGTTCTCTCTCACGCCGAAGCCGCCGAAGCTAGATTTTGTGCTATGTTTAGGTGCTTCAGCGCCGTCTGGCGATTCTTGTAGTTGAGAAATTCCGTTCTCGGCACCTCCGACATGATTTCGCGAATGACCCCGATTCCTTTTGTTCGACCTTCGCGGAAGATTATTCGCGCCCCGCATTCAAGAAATTCCGGTCGGTGGCACCACTCGAACGTGACCAACGCGCGGTCGCCCGTACGGAGAACCTCCTTATCCCCACCCGCGATTTCACATATGCTCGCCGCCTGTCGCACCGTGACGCAGTGAAGCACGGGCGAGTACCCGACCTTCAACGTCGTCGGGTGGACCAATATCAAAACCTCCGCGGTGAAACGCCACGTCGCTCGCGGATTCCGATTCGGATCCACGAGCACCATACCTTTCCTGATGTCCTGCTTTGTGACGTGACCCTTCTTCTCCTTGATCGCGAACGACGCGGTCTGACCTCCATGGACGTTATCGACGGGCACGCGCTTGTTCTGAATGCCCTTCACCGTGACCGACACGAACGCGCCGTTGCCGTCGGGACCGAGCAACATCTGCTGTTGGTTCGCGATGCGACCGCTCAAGACGACGCCGCTGACGACAGTGCCGATGCCTTGCACCGTGAACGAATCGTCCAGGTGCACCATCCCGTGACTTTCCTCGCTGACGTCGAAGACGCGTCGTGTCGGGACGTGGTTCAAGAACAACCTGATGAGGTCCATGCCCTCGCCAGTGACGCACGACGTGTGGAACACCGGCGTGATCGTTCCCTCCGCGATCGTCTTGCAGCAGCTCAGGACGTCTTGCTCGTTCTTAATCACGATCGGCATCTTGTGCACCCCCGGGCGCTTCAGCATTTGCATCACCGCTTCGAACGTCGCGTCGCGGTTCTCCTTGGACGCGAAGTCGACCTTCGTGAGGACGACGAAGAACGGGACTTTCAATCCGAGCATGATGGAGAGGTGTTCCTTTGTCATCCCGACGACGCCACCGCGGTTGCTGTCGACGACGAGCATCGCAAAGTCGGGAAGCGACGCGGTCATCCCGTGCATCGTCGTCTTCAAATATTTCTCGTGCCCGCACAGGTCGCTGAAGTGAATCACCTTGCTCGACTTCGTCACGATCTCCGACCATCGAAGGCTGTGCGTCTCTCGCACGTCCGCGGACGCGTAATTCGTTATCGAACCGTCCGTTGCGAACCCGAGGACTTGTTGGCTCACCGCGGAGGACCTCCCGCTCTCGACCTCGTGCTTGAACTTGAACACGGAGCTTCGCGCGAGGCCGCGGCCGTTGTCCAGTCCTCCTTTGGTCAGGACGCCTAATATCGTCGACTTCCCGCTATCCACGTTCCCGACGGTCGTTATGCGAACCTCTTTGTGCGAGGTGTTGTCCAACCTCTTCCTGCACAGCATCGTCCGCGCTCGTTTCCCGTCCTTCACGAGCCGTTCCGCGACGAGCGTCGTGTCCGCGTCGAGCGCGTCTGCCATTCGCGCGAGCGTCTTGCACGACTCCTCGAGATCGTCTTCGTCTAGTCCTACTATTTCCCCGTCGTCTTCGACCCCGAGCTCGTAGAGCGCCTCGTTCGCGCCCTCGTGCAGGCGATATTGCAGCTGGGTGACGAGCTCTTGGAAACGCGCGGCGCTGGGGGAGACGAGGTGCCGCTTGTACTCGTGGTTGCCTTCCTCGACTTCCGGTTCCAGCGCCTCGCAGAGGTCGCTCGTGTGGAAAACGTCACCCATCGCGAGACGACGACGCGTCCGTCGCGACGGCGCGCTCGATGAGATGGCGTGACGTGGACACGAGTCTTTGTGCGAAAACCTGACTGGATGGATATCCGATTGTGAAAATGTTAGTTAACAAAGCAACCGGGGAGGCGGGTTCGTTTTCGTGAAAAAAATCATTCTTACAATCAAAACGTGTGTGAACGGTTCAACGCTAAATACTCCTTCGTATGCTAGTGGCGCGCGCTCTCGAATCCTCCTCGCCCCGCGACGCCTCGCTCGCGCGCGCTCCGCCGTCAGTCTCAAAACAAAAACGCGGACGCGGCGAAGATGCCGACCAACCCGAACTCGCTCACGACCGCGGACGGCGACGACAGCGCGCCGAGGGGAACGAGGTCGACCCTGAGCCACCCCTCCACGACACCCCCGACCGCGGACCCGGCGGCGAGGCCGAGCACGGACAGCGCGATCGCGCGCGTCAGCGTGAGATTCTTCTTCCGAAGCAACCAGACGGAGCCGATCATGGCGAGCGAGAGCTGCACCCCGGGCGCGTCGTCCACCCCGGGCGGCTGCGAGCAACCCTGCGCGAGGACGAGCGCGGCGAGCACGCCCAGCGCGATGCCGCTCTGGGTCAACGTCTCCGGGTCCGGCGCCTCGACCGCGGGGCGGGGAGGGAGCTTGTTCATCATGTCCCTCAACCCCGGGGGGAGCTTCTGTTTCACCGCCGCCCCCGGGCTGAGCACGTCCGCGTACTTCACGGTCTTGTCCGAGACCTCACCCTGCGAGCGCTTCATGAGGCTCCTCATGAGGACGACGTCGTACGCGGCCTCGACCTGTGGGGATGGAAGGGATCGAACTCGTCAGCGTCAGCGCCGCTCAGGGATCGGAGCGAGAAAAAACCCTGCAGCCGGCGCGCGGGCGCGAGGGGTGACGCACCATTTTCAACTTCTCGTCCTGGTCCCCGTACCGAGTCGTCATCTGGTTCTTCGCCTTGACCATGTCCTCGGACGACGCGTTCTCGCTCAGGCCTAGGAACTTGAGCGCGCCCTGGTAGTCCATCGTCGTGCTCTCCGGGCTGCCCCCGTCCGACGCCCTCGTGACGCACCCCAACCCGCGGTCGAGGCTCTTCTTTTTCAACTTCGTCGAGAGCTTCGCGAACGCCCGACGAGATCCCACCCGAGCGGGCGGGTTCGATCCGGACTGGACGCTCCAGCTCACGGTCGCGCACGCCGCGCGCGCGCAGATGGTGTTCATCGTCGCCGCGTGCGTTTTTGTCGCTCGCCGCGCCGAAGATAAGTGAGGAACCCCGCGCAAGCTACACGTGATAAAAATATCTCCTGGATTTGATCTCTCGGTGCGGTGCGGGCGACCGAGGACGTCAGAAACGAGATCGACGATTTCTACTCGTATGAGCAAACAGTCTAAAAATGAATCGCCATGACTGGCGACCCGAGCTCGGTCGGCCCTGAGAAACGACGTCGACCATTAGGTTTGCGCGCGGTCGTCTACACGCAGGGTCACACGAGCGCGGGGTGGGTGCGCTCGCGAGTAGATTCCACCGACCGCGGCGCCGACGCGATACGCGAGACGTCGATCGCGATGTCGAACATCCAGCGGCAGAAGTACTCGATCAGCGCGCAGCAGCAGGATGACTGGTGCATCTTTTGCAAATGCTTCGTGCAGAAAAACGCGACCGCGAAGCGGAACCACGAGAACAGCGAGAAGCACAAGAAGAACGTGGAGATCAAGATGCGACAGATCAAGAAAGACGCGCAGAGGCAGCAGCGAGACGAGGAGAACACGAAGAACGCGCTGTTGAGCATCGAAGCGAAAGCGGCGGCTGCATACCAAGCCGATCTCGCAGCGGGCCCGCGCCCAGAGGACACGCACGGGCCCGCGCCGCTGAGCTCGGAAGCGCGAGCGCGATTGCAAGAAGAGCACGCGAAGAAAGAGCTCGAGAGCGCGCTCGAGACGGAGCTGAAAGCGCGAGCGGAGGCGGAGTACCGGTCGCAACAAGAGCGCGGCGTCTGGAAGTTCGACGACCGGTCGTCGTATTACTGGCACGCGAAGTCGTCGCACTACTTCGACCCGAAGAGCGGGATGTACTTCAACACGAAGACGAACGCGTGGCTGAAGACCCCACCGCCGGAGGTTCCACCGCCTCCGAACCCGGCCGCGGCAGCGGTCCCGGAAGCTCCCGCGGTGGACCCGGACAAAGAGGAGTTCCCGCTCGGGCCGTTTTCGAGCTCGAACGCGAAGGCGACGGCGGCGTTGGTCGTGCCCGCGCCGAAGAGCGCGAAGACGGACAAAGAGATCGCCGCCGCGGCCGCGGCCGCGAGCAAGATCGCTGGGTGGTCGCACGCCCCCGCGGCGGCGGCGGCGACGCAGCCTTCCCTCTCCTCCGCGGCGGCGGCGGCGGCGAAGAACCCGCGGTTGAAGGGCACGACGTCGTTGTTCAACCTCGGATACGGCACGAACCATCCGAAGTTCGAGGCCGCGCGCGCGAAGACGCAGGGGGCGGCGCAGCGGGCGTTGGAGGGCGCGGGCGGGCGCCAATTCGTCGCGCAGGACGCGAAGAAACTGGGGATGGTGACGAAGGAAGAAAAGAAGAGGAAGAAGGGCGACGCCGACGCCGCCGGGGGTAAGAAACCGAAAGTGTCCAAGGAAGAGGCGGAGGCTCTGGCGAAGCGAGCCGCGGCGAGGGCTCGCGTCGAGGCGAGGACGATGAGCGCCTTTGGGTTGCAGTGAGTTCCATCGAATCGCTGTTATTAGATTTAGACTAGACTAACGTAGAGTTTCACGGGAACAGAGCGTTCGCCGCCTGACGCAGAGTTTCACGGGAACAAAGCTTTCACCGCTGTTCGCACTTTCTTGACGCTCCCCGCGTTGACTAACATGCACAGCCGCATCGGCGTGAGATAATCGACCGCGTCTTGATCTGCGAATGATAGTTGGACGACGAATGTGATCGTCAGATTATGAAACACGCAAACACGCACGTGCGCGTTCGAACACGAGCGAGCGACAGATACAACTGACGGAGACGGGCGGTTCCATCAGACAAATGCCTCGTTTGTCAATCCTGTGCGACGAATCGCCCTCCGCGTCGTAAAAACTACGAGTGCAGAGGATCAGATTCGTCATCTAATAGTTTTCGTCATCACTTGGAACCGTCCCGCGACCGCGATCTCGAACGAGCGTGAAATGAAACTCGGGTGGTAAGGAAATCAACTGCTCAAGGAAGTCACAGAGCTCCAGCTGCCCTAGCGTGGTTGCTCTGCCTACGATCACTACAAGGTGAAGTGACACTGAGGATCACGACACTCTGACACAAGTGAGAGGCTGCGGACAGACAGAACGCGAAAGACACGACGGAACGGTGAAGTCGAGATCGAGCGCCACTTACCCTCCGCGGTCCGCGATTTCCACTGGAACGACCACTCGCTCTCGGCGTGGAAAAACTCATCCTCCGGGCGCGGGTACACGAGCGCGACTTCCCCCGCGCGTTTGCGCTTCTTCCCCCCCTCGTCCTCGGCCTCGTCGTCCATGTACACGCGCGAGAACACGATGTATTTCTTGAACTTAAACGACGCCCTCAGCTCCTCCGTGGGCTCGTCCTCTTGCGCCCACTCGATCTCGTCGAAGAGCCCCTCCACCAGCGGCGACGCCGTCTCCTGCGGGACGTTGATGACGCGCTCGTTGATGATCAGCCCGACGCCGTTTTCGCTCAGCGCGCTCGCGAGTTTGTCCTGCAGATCTTTCGGGCACTTGTTCTTCAAGTGCGCGCATATCTCCTTGATCGGCGCCGCGTCTTTCCTCGTCTGGAGGTTCATGACGCTCATCACCGCGACGGGGTCGCTCTCGTCCCCCGCGCCTTGGGTTTTCAGGCAAGTCCCGACCGTGCTCTGCTTGATGATCGCGTCGCACAGCTCGGAGCTGCTGAAGAGTTCGCCGTCTAAATAGTTCCCGAGCAGCGCCTTGAGCCCGAGGAAGTCGCTCTCTTTCGGGTCTTGGAACTCGAAATCGACCTGGAAGGGGGAGGGGATGGTGAGCGATCGCGCTGGCGGCGGCGCGTCGTAGGTTATTCGCGCGCGACGTCGTGCGGACGTGGACGGAGGCGAACCGAACTCTCGCGCGAGTACGATCGTGGACCTAGCTAGAGCACACCATGATTTCCTCTTCATCTCCGTCCGAGCCGTCGAGGTCCTCCTCGTCCTCCTCGTCGCTCCAGCCCGCGTCGCTGTCGTCGCTCTCGCTTTCCTCCGATTCTTCCGCCGTCGCTTCGACCTTCTTCTTCGCCGGCGCCGCCTTTTGCTTCTTCGCTTGCTTCTTCTTAGGAGGCATGTTCTACGCTAAGAAAAAAACAAGAGGACCGCCGCCGACGCTCGGCGCTGTCTGCTGCGACCGTGCCGTCGACACTGAGACGTGCGGGCGAGGTAATGGCGGCGTGAGTGAAATTGCTTTCCACGTCTGGTGTGGTCGGTTTTTCATCAGGTCGAGTTTCAGCCACAGGGTGGCGTTCTATGTGCTACGTCTTCGCGCGTCGTTCTACTGCTCGTCGTCTTCGTTGTCCGCGTCTTTAACTTTCTCCGGAGGCGCGACGTTCGCGGCCTCGTCCAGCTCGAAGTTCTTCCTCGCCTCCTTGATCTCCTCGTTGATCCTCAGGAGCTCGTTCACGCGCGCCGTTTTCTTTTCGTCGTGGCGAATGATGTACAACAGATCCTCCGTCTTGAGGCTCCCGCGTCGCTCCGCGCACTCCATCGCCCTATTCGCGAAGTTCTCGAGGTACTCGAGGAGCATGTCCTCCACGAGGTCCACGGATTCGTCCAGCGGTTCCTCCACGTCCCCGAACCCGTACATCATGTATTTGATGTCCTTTATCAACAATCCTTTCTTGCTCTTCTTGAGGTCGATCTCCACGTCGTCGTTCGCTCGCGTCTCGGCATCGATGATCTCACCGACCGGGTCTCTGTTCGTCGGCGCCTCCTGTGAATAATGCAAGAAAGAAGAACGCGCGAGTCAGCGCGTGGACGCGAGTTCGAGGGAGCGGCGGCCTGCGACGACGACGACGACGACGTCGCGAATCTCACCTTCTCCGCGCCCGCTCTGCCCCTGCCTCGGCCACGGCCACGGCCGCGACCGCGACCGCGGCCGCCGGTCGCCCCCGGGTCTCCCGAGACCCTGGGTTTCTTCACCTTGGGTTCCTTAGACTTCTCCTTCGTCACGATCGCGGCCATCCCGGTGACGGGCACGCCTGGCGGTCCCTCCATCGCGCCCGTCGTTGTGGTCGAGACGTAGACGGCGTACCTGCACTATGGACAAACGAAAACGACGACGAACGACGCAGGCCGCGTCGGGTCGTCCCCACAACCGGACGCGCCGACGTCACCTCGTCTTCGCCGCTCCAGCGATGGTGACCCAGGCGTATTTGACGTTATACAACGTCGCCCAGGTGCGCGTCGTTCCGGTCCGCGCGCCTCGCCTCGGCGCCGCGCGTTCGCTCTCTAACAATCACATCCAACCTTCTCCTCCCCGTCGCAGACGATAGGGTGGGCGGCCGCGTTAGCGTTCACGTTGCGCTCGATTCTGACGCACGACGGCAGCCTCGCTTCGGTGTACGCGGACGCGGGCGAGTACGTCCGAACGTTCCAAGTCCTGTCCGTCATGGAGGTGTTTCACGCGCTGTTCCGCCTCACGCGGTCGCCGATGTCCGCGGCGTTGATGCAGTGGGCGGGACGGACGCACGTGTTGATCGCGGTGACGCACGCGACGCCGGCGTTGCAGTCGACGCCCGCAGCGGGGGTTCTCATCCTCGCGTGGGCGATCACGGAGGTGATCAGGTACCCGTCCTACGCCATGGGCGCGAGATGTCCGCCGTGGTTGAACTACTTGCGGTACACCGTGTTCATTCCGTTGTATCCGCTCGGCGCGGGAGCGGAGATGAAACTGATGTACGACTCCCTGCCGTCGTTCGCGAAGAGCGAGGCGTACAGCGTCGCGATGCCGAACAGGTGGAACTTCGGGTTCGATTACCCGACGTTCCTGAAGGTGTTGCTTTGCGTGTACCCGCTGCTGTTCTATCAGCTCTACGCGTACATGTTCGTGCAGCGGAAGAAGAAACTCGCCGGAGAAAAGGCGAAGAGCGCGTGAAGACGAACACACGTACGGAAGTAGTTGTACCTAATACTCGTGTATCATACGATAATATCCCTAAAGAACACTCTAGTCGGCGAGTGCGCAGCCTTCAACACGAACGACTTCCCCGCCTCCACGCTCGCGGGCGTCAAAAACTGCAGCGCCTCGTTCCAGCACCGACTGCTCTCCACGGCGCCGCACGTCGCCGTCATCGCCGGGTACGTGCACAGGTCCGCAGGCGCGTCCTCCTCCGTCGGTCGGTTCAGCGTCAGCGTGAACCAGAACACGACCGCGTTCGCGGTCCCGCTCGAGGTCGCGTCGACGACGACGTCGCTCTCGCGTGAGTAGTCCGCCATCGACGCCGGGTCGTCGAGAGGCGCGTCGAAGTCGAAACCGAACACCTCGAACGGCGCCGACAACGGCGTAAACTTCACCCGGTCCGCCCTCACGGACGTGTACTTCTTCACTTCCGGCGGTCGCAGGGTGTCGTACGCGGACCACCGAGACGCGCCGCCGCCGACCGGCGTCGAGCTCGCGGGCATGACGATCGGCTCCGGCTGCGGCGGCATGGACACGACCATCGCGTACACTTTCGCGGCGGCGGGGACGACCAACGCGCCCGGCGCCGCGAGCTCCCTTCGCGCGTGCGCTACCGTGGGTATCACGCCCTCGCCCAAGAGACCGTCGTCTAACACCTCGGACAACACCACCGTGGGCCTCGCGCCGTCCGCGAACCCGAGCGTCTCCGGGGTCAGGTCTAACGACGACCCGTGCACGACGCGAATCTTCTCCGCGAAGCCGTTCGACGCGAGCACCGCGCGCGCGCACTCGGCCATGTCCCCGACGCGTTCGACGGTGATCACCTCCTCCGCGCCCGCTCGCGCGGCCATCATCGCGAGGAGACCAGACCCGCCGCCGATGTCCACGACCTTGTGCGATCCAGATGCCATGCACTTTTGAATCGCGGCGTCGTACGCGCGGTTCCTTCGCTCGTCGTTGATCATCGGGAAGTGCCACCGCTCGACGGACGCGCTGACGCCTTTCGCGAGGGGGCTCTCGCCCGCGGGCGTCGTCGTCGTCGTCGGTTTCGGCGGCGGCGGGGGCGCGTCCGCTTCCGCGTTCACGAACGTGAAGTGGCCCGTGGACGGATCGTACTTCCCCCGAAGACGCACGGTCGACCCTCGCGTCACGCGCGCCGGCGTCGCGAGGAAGCTCACCATCTGGCGCCGCGATCTCCGCCCTTCGCCGCCGCTGAGGACGCCGCCGACCATCTGACAGTCCGTCCACAGCGCGACCGCGGTGAGCTCGCCGTCCTCGATCGCTTCGAGATCCAGCGCGATGCACTCCAGGTTCATCCCGTCGAGGCGCGCCTCGCCGTCCTCGCCCATCACGAGCGGAGCTTGCAAGGACACGCGCGCGAGCTCCGCCTCGCGCGTCACCGTGGCGTGTTTGACGTCGCTCAGGCGCACCAAGTCCACCGGGGCTTCGCCTCGAAAGACGTTGAACTCGCTCAGGTCGAACCCGGAGACCGTCCCCAGCGGCGCGCGAACTAAGTCCGTCTGCGCCGGGATGGTCACCCCCAGCGCTCGGACGCTCACGGCGGACGGCAGCACCGTCGCGTCGGGCGCGATCACGTTTTCCCTCGCCTCGATCGCGTCCTCGAACGCCTTGCCGACGCTCGCGATGTCCTCGACGCCGGGGACGAGGAGCACGCGCGCGAACCCCCCGGGCGCTTCTGGGCGCGCTTTCGGGTTCGGACGGTACACCCCCGCGCTCGCTTGGAGGACTCGCGTCACGCCGTCGAGCGCGCACTCCTTCACGCACGCGCGCAGCGCGGATGCGATCGGTCGCCGCGGCTCGAGCACGTGCACGAACCGCGGCTTGGACGGCATCGCGTCGCGCACGATCGCGGACGCGAATATCGGCACGCTCGGGAGCTCGCTCGGGTTGCTTATCACGTACACCGCGCCCTCCGTGGACGCGCACGCGGACGCGATGGAGTCGGACCACGCGCGCTCGCGCTCGTCGTCGTGCAGAGTCGCGAAGTGCCAACTCGTCGGTCGAATGAGGACGTCGTAGAGCATGTACTGCAGGAGCATCCCTCGAAGCCCGCGCTTGGGTTTTGGCTTGACGATCTCGTCATCGGACGAGTCGTCGCCCGGCGCGTCGGCGGCGGTCATCTAGGGCGCGCGGGGGATGACGCGCGCGGGGAAGTGTGCCAACCCGACCAAAAAGCAATCAGATCTAAAAGCGCGAAACGCGCGCCCAGGAAATCGCGTTCGTTCGTTCGTTCGCTGTGGCGGATTTTGAAGCCGCGGCCTCTCTCGCGGCCGTCCACTTGACGGAGCGCCAAGGAGGGTTTGGGCTCTGGAGGCGAAAACATACTCCACGCCGCTTATCATGACGGCGCACCGCGCGAACGCGGTCTAGGAGCGCGAGCAAGCATGAACGATTCGAGCTAAAGCGGCGGGGCCGCGTGCGGCGTGAAGAACAAATCGACGATGCTGAGGCTTCCCACGTCCGCGAGGAGGTTGGCCCTCGCGGTCGTCCTGTTCTTGTCGACGATGGTTCAGCCGGTGGAGCCGGCTACTCGCGGTCACGCGCATGGTGCGGCGAACGCGCGTATCCCTCCAGCGTCCACCGTCCCCGGTCCCCAACCCCCCCCGCGTTCGCTCGCCCGTTCGACGTCGCTCGACTCGACCCCCAAGTTAACGGCGTCATTCCAACCCGTCCAACCTTGCAGGCGCGGTCCTCGAGAGCGTCACACCAGACGTCGGCACCGCGTACGCGTTCACGGACGTCGAGCTGTACGGCACCGGTTTCAGTCGGCACTTGCCCACGCTCGGGTGCAGGTTCGGGGAGAACGTCAAGAAGAAGCTCGCCGTCTCGTCGCGGGCGGATGCCGTCGAGTGCGTCGCCCCCGCGTTGCGGCCCGGGTTCGTCGTCGTCGGCCTCGCGCACGTCACGGGGAAGTCGTACAACCCAGGCCGAGATGACATATCGCGCGAGGCGGGACACAACGTCTTCGAGTACGTCACGCCGTGGCGGATATCGAACGTGAACCCGGAAGAGTTCCCCGACGTCGGCGGCGTCGCGTTATTCGCCACGGGCGCGCACTTCCGACCGGATTTGCTGTGTAACTTCCGCGGCGGGAACTCGTCGGGCGTGTCCACGACGTTCGTGTCGTCCGCGCTCGTGATATGCGAAGCCCAGAGTTCCTCGAGCGCCGGTAAGAGCGCGGCGTTCATGCTGCAGCACGACTCGCATCCGACGCCGGACGGGCAGCAGGCGATGCTCCGCCGCCGCGGCGTCCCGACGGTGTCCCGCGACGGCCCTCGCGTCGTCGCGATCGGCGGGTCCGTGGCGATATCGTCGTCCGCCGTGGACGAGACGACGCCCGCGATGTTATCGTGGCAGTCGCGGGTAGGGTGCTCGTTCGGGGGCGTCTGGGTCGCTGCCACCGCGGGGGCGACCGCGTTGGACGTGAAGTGCGTCGTCCCAGCGACGAACGTCGGGGAGTTGTTCGTCACGACGAGCGACCTGAACTCGCGCACGCCGCTGCCGTTCTTCGACGACGGCGTGAAACACGCGGGCGAGCCGAAGCACTTGGGAAGGCGCGCGGTGACGGTCACGGAATCACCGGTCGTGAGCGAGTTTGTTCCGTCCGCGGGGACGCCGATCATCCGCGGGACGTCGATGAACGTGGACGTGTACGGCGATCACTTGCACGTCGACACGACGTCCGCGCCGTTGTTGCATCTGTGTCTGACGCTGTCGAGAACGCTGGACGACGTGCGATTGAACTGCGTCGTCGCGATTAACGCGGGAACGAGCGCTCTCGAGGCCGCGAACGCGTTTAGCGTCGGGTTCAACGCGGTCAACGTGAGAGGCGGCGCGAGCGATCGCGCGAACGTCGAGGTTCAGTATATGCTTCAGAGCCCGCCGCAGATCGTGACGGCGACGACGACAGCGGCGAGCGCGGGCGACGTCATCACCGCGATAGGAGAGCACTTCGTGGACGCGATCACGCCGCTGTGGTGCTTCGCCGGGAACTCCATGCGCGCAGCGGACGTCGTGTCCTCCGCGCTCGCGCGTTGCGTCGTGCCGTGGGGGCATCACATGCCGGAGAGCACGCTGCATCGCGCCGGCGCGTCGAGCGCGTTGAAATTCGGCGTCATATCGAGCGAGAACTTGCAGAGCACGTCCAACCTCGTGTCGATCACGTGGTCACCGCGGCCGATGCACGCCACGGGCGTGGTCCCGAACGTCGGGTTCTCGCACGGCGGCGCGCCGGTGTCCGTGGTGTTGGAGAAAGGCGGCGCGAACGCGGCGCGGCAACGCGCGTCGGTATCGTGCCGATTCGGTACGATACATCCGGTGTCCGCGTCCGTCGCGAACGCGGAAGCGATCTCCTGTCTGAGCCCAGCGCTCGCGCCCGGGTCCGTGTCTGTCGGCGCGCCGGTGCCTTCGCTGGAGTACGTCGTCCTCGACGGCGCGGCGACGTTGACGACGGGTTCGATTTCGACCGCGCCGTCCGACGCCGCGGTCGCGGAGTTTTTCTTGTTCAGCTCGGGAATAGATTCTAGAATGGCGATTGGGTGCGCGATGCCGTCGTTGCAAGACGCGCTCGTGCCTGCGCGTCTGAGCGCGGACGGGCGGACGACGTGTCAGTTACCGGCGATGATGAAGCCCGGGTTTAAGACGCTGGACGTCGCCGTCGCGTATTTCGGGTCGCCGAAAAGTTTCGACGGTTTAGTGGAGTTCAATCCACCGTTAGACGTGTGGTCTTCCGTGCCCGCGCCAAACCTGGACACGCACGCGGCAACGCCGTCCAGGGGCGCGGCGAGGTTACACGACGGCATGGAGCTGTCGATAACGCACCCGCCGCCGACGGTGGTCGTGCAGCGGCCGATGACCGGAGGCGAGACGCGACCGGGTGATCTCGTATTCATCGCCGCCCCGGCGGGCGGGTTAGACGCGCGCGCGTGGTGCGTCCTGAGCGTCGGGACCGACGAATACAAGGTCGCAGCGACGTTCATATCGTCCGCGATCGCGGTGTGCGAGACGCCGACGATGGGACACCACGGCGTTCCTTCGTTCGACGCGGTCGTCTCCGTGTGCGCGTCGCACTCGCGGTGCGCGTCTGGAACGAACGCGTCGAGCGTCGTCGTGCTCGGGACTGAGAAGACGGTCACGGAGGTGTCCCCGCGCGAGGGGGGCACGGGCGGGGGGGTGAAGGTGCGGCTGCATCACCGAGGGTTCTCGAATCATCGGGCGTCGTGTAAGATCGGGTCGATCGGGCCGATCGCCGCGGCGAGCGCGTCGAAGGGGGATACCACGGCTGAGCTGGAGTGCGCGACGCCCGCGCGCGCGCCGGGGGTCGTCGCCGTCGCCGTCGGAATGGGCGCGGGATGGGCGGGTGAATCCGCGTTCACGTTCACGTTCGTCGACGACGGCGTCGAAGAGACGACGACGGCGGCGCCGGCGTTGGTTTCTCGCGCCGCGGCGAACGAAGCGAACGCGTTGTCCAGCGTGTTCGATTGCCCCGACGTCGCCGTCGGGGAGATCGCGACCGTGTCGCCGTCCTCGGGCGCTTCCGAGGGCGGCACGGAGACGATCGTCACCGCGGACGTGTCCCCGTCTCGGCAAGGGAGCGAGTGCGGGCTTCTGTTCGCCGCGTGCAGAGTCGGCACGATATGGCCGGTGCTCGGGTACGCGACGCCGCGCGGGGTCGTGTGCGTCGCCCCCGCTCGCGCGCCGGGCTCGGTCGTCGACGTCTCCGCGCCCAAGATGGTGACCGGCGCCGGGCGTCCGTTCGCGTTCGTCGACGCGCTCGCGAAGAACGACACCGAGCCGGCGCTGAACTTCTCTATGTCTGCCACGGAGGTGGCGAAGGCGTCGTCGAGCGCGTTCGATTGCGTCGACGTTGCGGAGGGTGAAGTCGTCGCCGTGTCGCCGTCGTCGAGCGCGAGCTCGGGCGGGACGGAGATCACGCTGACCGCGAGCGTCGCGGCGTCGCGACCGAGCGGGAGCTGCGGCATCCTCTTCGCCGCGTGCCGATTCGGAACGACGTGGCCGGTGCTGGGGTATCAGTCTTCTCTAGGCGTCGTGTGCGCGTCTCCCGCGCGCGCGCCGGGTTCCGTGGACGTCTCCGCTCCGAAGTTGGTGACGGGCGGCGGGCGGCCGTTGCTGTACCGCGGCGTCGACGCGACGACGGACGAGAAGACGCTCGCGCCGAAGGCTGACGAGCTCGTGGACGTGCACGTCAAGATCACGCCGAAGAACTCGGACTCGGGGGCGTTGGTAGACGCGACCGCGGCGACGGCGATGTCGCGGCTCGTCTCGTGCGTGTTCGAATCGCCGGTTCGATCCGCGGCGCCGTGGCTCGTGGCCGCGACCGCGCACGTCATCTCGAGCGTCGTGACCAGGTGCGAGATACCGACGACGATGCCCGTGACCGGGGTCACCGTCGTGGAGAAGTCGTCCTTGCGCGCCGTGGACGCGACGGCGAAGCACTTCAGCGCGTACCGCGAATCTCCCTCGTGCGAAATCTCCAGGCTGTCCACGACGTTCGGTTCCACGACGGGCGGCTCGGTCACGCGAGTGGACGCGCGCTGTCTCGCGGGCGCGACGCTGACGAGCATCGACGCGAGAGTGGGATGCCGTTACGGCACGATCGGGCCGATCACCGCGTCCATGAGCGACGGCGACGACGGGAAGATTCAGTGCGTCTCCCCGGGTAAAGTCGCGGGCGTCGTCGCGTTCGCGCTGACGACGAACTGGCGCGACGCCTCTTTCGAGCCGGCGAGCGGCGTCCCCGCCGCGACGTTCGCGTACCTCAACGACGAGACGCGGACGTCGGACGCGGAGGACGAGACGCTCGCGCTGCGGCAGTCCCAGTCCCAGAACGCCCTGCCGCTCATGTCCAACGTCGTGCCGTGGCTCGTGTGGGGCGGGAACCAGCTCGTGCACGTCACCGGAAGAGACATGCCCGTGGGGTTCGACGCGGTGTGCCTCGTGGGGTCGTCGCTCGTCGCCGCGGTGCCGATTTCCTCCGCGCTGACGCTGTGCGATCCGTTTCCGATGTCGACCCTCGATCGCGTCTCGAACGCGCACGTCGCGGGGAGCATGCGAGAGGTCCAGCTCGCGGTGACGTCGCGCGACGCGCATTCCATCGCGCGCGCGCAGAACGTGTCGCAGATGAAACTCCCGCTCATGATCATCTCCGCCGCGGACGTCGTCGGCATCGACGTGTTCAACGGCTGGGAGCACGGCGGGAGCCACGTGAACGTCGAGCTCGGGGGCTGGGCGCCGACGGGGCTGATCGACTGCCACTTCGGCACGGTCGCGGTGCACGGTCGAGAGGGCGGCGGCGCGGGATGGCAATCGCGCGCCGCGATGGGGAGAACCGGGGAGTGGTGGTCCGAAGCCACGGTCGCGACGGACGTCGAGTGCGTCACGCCCGCGCACTCCTCGGGGCGCGTGCCGATCGGAGTTTCGCTCGCGCACTCGACGTCGCCGACGTACGGGAAAGTCGAGTATCTCTATCTGTGATTCGAATGGTTTCGTGTTACACGTATGCGCAAGGGACTACGGCGTCTCTATCTGTGATTCGAATGGTTTCGTGTTACACGTATGCGCAAGGGACTACGGCGTCTTTCGCCTTCCCTCGCGTAGTAGTCTAGGAGTAGTTTGTTAAGGGGTCATCAAATGCCGTAGTAGTCGTCGTCCGATTCGTCGTCGGCGTAGAATTCGGAAGCCCAGTGGGAGGATTGCCTCCCCGTCGAGCTCGTGCGCTGTTGAAAGTCGTAGTGCGAGTACGCGCCGCTGTCGAACGGATCCGAGTACGTCGACCGCGACGACGCGTACGCGTCTTGCCTGTCCGCCCTCGCCTTCGCGGTCGCCCACTTCGCCTTCTCCGTGGGGTTCGTGAGGATCCGCTGCGCCTCGCCGACGAGCTTGAAGAGCTTGCTCGACATCTCCGCGCGCGCGGCGGCGACGCGCGCGCTGACGCCGCCTCTCCCAGCCTTGTCCGGGTGATGCGTCAGCGCGAGCTGCCGGTACGCTTTCTTGATGCTCGGATCCGCCGCCGTCGCGGCCGCGTCCACGCCGAGGAGCTTGCACCAGTTCACCGGGCGGCTGTTCTTCGCCCTCGCGCTGACGGCTTTTAAATTCGTCCGCGCCTGCGCCTCCTCGCTCCCTTCCAGCGGCAGCTTCATCATCGTCTTGTACGCCGCCTCCGCGTCAGAGAGCATGTCGAGCTCGGTGTACAACGTCGCGAGGCGGCTGTGCGCTTTCACGAACGTCGGCGCGATGCTCACCGCGGTCCCCGCGGACGACAGCGCGTCCGCGAACCTCCCTAGCGCTTGCTCGCATGCGCAAATGTTCGAAAGGAAGAGGCCTTCGAGCATCGGCGCGCCTTTCGCCATCAAAAGCGACTCTTGGTACATCGCCAGCGCGTGCTGGTGGTTCCCTTGGAAGAACGCGTCCCTGCCTTCGTCTTTAAACTCCGAGACCTTGTTCGCGCGGTCGAGGAGCTGCGACAGACCTTCGGGGTCGGGGATGGACGCAAGCTCCGCGAGCGCGGCTTCGTCCTCGTTTTCGTCTTCGTCGTCGTTTTCGTTTTCGTTCGCGTCGCCGCCCGCTTCTTCGCGTTTCTTGTTCTTCTCTTCCGCCGCTCTCAGCGCGGGTAGCATCTGCAAAAGGTCGACCACGTGCTCGCCCGCTTCGACGCACGACGTGACGTTCCCGAGATCGAACTGCAGGCGCACCTCCAGGGCTTTCCTCCGCGCGTTGACGCTCTTCTTCCCGTTCACGATGGCCTGCGCTTCCTCGATCTTCCCGACGAGCCTCAACGCCTCCGCGCGCAGGGTGATAAAGTCCGGCACCGCGGGCGCGATCACCATCGCGACGTCGAGGTCGTCCAGCGCCTTCGTCGCGGCGGCGTGCACGTCGAACGCGGGGTCGGCGTCGGCGCCGCAGCGCGTCGTGATCTCCGCGCGTTTCAACGCCTCCCCGACGTCCGTCATCGCGCCCTCCGCGATTTCCACGTCCCGCAGCACGTTCTTCGCCTCCGCTTTGCTCTGCAGCTCCGCGTTCGCGCGCGCGATGACGTCGTTCGCTTCTTGCCTCGCTTCCACGAAGTCGCCGAGCTGGAGCAAACACCGCGCCAGGCGCACCTGCGCTTTCGTGTGCGTCCCGTCCAGGCGAAGCGCGGCGCAGCAATCCTCCGCCGCCGGGAGCGGCTTCCCGATCATCAAGTTCGCCGCCGCGCGGTTCGTGTGCAGCCCCACCTTGATCGTCTTCACGCTCTCCGTCTCTTTCGCCTCCTTGCCCGCGTCGATCGCGGCGTCGTACCACCGCAGCGCTTCGAGGTAGTCCCCGTTCCGGTACGCGTCGTTCCCGACGAGCCGGTCGCGTTCGACGGACGCCGTGATTATCTTTTGGTGCTGCTCCAACGCGGCGTTCAAGTCCTCGTCCGTCGCGTCGGGGGACAGAGATATCCCGTCCACGTGCTTCCTCGCCGCCGCGAGATCCCCGAGCTTCACGCAGCAGTTCCCCGCGCGGGACAGCGCGCGGACGTTGCACGGGTTAATCTCGAGCACGAGTTCGCACTCCGTGAGCGCGTCGCGCATCCGTCCGAGCGCCATGAGCGCCGCCGCTCGGTTCGTCCGCAGCGTGAGATGCGACGGCTCCTCTAACGTGATGCCGCACGACTCCAACGTGTCGATCGCGTCCTTGTAGTGCCTCTCCGCGTCCAAGCTGTTCCCGAGTCTGTACGCCTCGTTCCCTTTCTGCCGCCACTCGTCCGCGCGTAGGATGGCCTTCGCCTGTCTCTCCGCGAGGCCGCGCGCGGCGTCCTCCTCCTCCCGTCGCGCGCGCTCGTCCTCGATGAGCTTCTCCGCGACGCCGACGTCCTCCCACGCCTGATGCGCGCGTCGTTGGAACGCCTCTCTCTCCGCCTCCGCTTTCTGCAGCGCCTCTTTCGCGTTCCGGACCTCCTCCTCGGACTGCACGAGCTTCAGCTCGAGCTCGACGTGATGCAGCTCCGCGCGGCGCAGGTTCATCTCGAGCTCCGCGTCGACTTGCCTCCTCGCCTCCGCTTCCTCGTCGTCGCCCGCGTTCTCGCGCTCGAGATTCGCGGCGTCGGCGTCGTCGCGGAACGAGCGATCCGCGTCCTCTCCGTCGAACTCGCCGTCGAGGTCGTACTCGTCGTTCCAATCGTCGTCCTCGAGGTCGGCGCCGTCGTCCAGGCCGAGCCTCGTCATCGTCGCCGCGAGCTCGTCGCGCGCGGACGCGGTCGCCTTGGCCGCGTCGTCCGCGGCGACGTTCGCTTTCAGCGCGTCGTTTTCGTTCTCGCCGTCGTCGGAGACGTCCGGCGTGTGCGGCGCGATGTCCGCCGCCTTCGACGTCGCGTCTGGCGCGTTCGCGTTCAAATCCTTCGACGCGACCCGCGGCTCGAGGAGAACCTTCTTCGCGTTGACGACCGGCGCGGCCCCTGACGCGGTCGTCGCCGCCGGCTTCACCGGGTCGTCCATCATCGCCCCGACACCGCCCGCGCGCGCCTTCGCCGCCTTCGGTTTCGCCATCGCGTGCGTCGCGCCGTGTCGCCGTGCCCCGCGCCCCGCGTTGTGCTCTGTTGACCGCCGCTTCCATCGGATCCAACGAACACCGCGGCTGGATCGATGTTTGAAAACGCGAACAGAAACAGACGACGAAATCTCGGGTCGGCACTTTCGACGCGCGGAGAGGACGAGCGCGGCGGCGACGCGGGGATGGCCGAGGCGTAGACGCGCGAAGAGCACGGGAGAGACGTTCGATTAGATAAGAAACCTCTCGGACGTCATGCCGCGGGAAATCATCACCGTGCAGGTCGGGCAGTGCGGGAACCAGATCGGCTGTCGCTTCTGGGAGATGGCGCTGAACGAGCACGCGGCGTACAACGCCAAGGCGCGGTACGACGAAGCCCTGAGCAGCTTCTTTCAGAACGTGGACGCGCGTCGCGACCCGCCCGTGAACGTCCCCGTGGGAGACCCGATACGCGCGCTGAAAGCGCGCGCGGTCGTCGTGGACATGGAAGAGGGCGTCACGAACGAGCTCCTGACCGGGCCGATGCGAGACGTGTTCGATTCGAAGCAGTTCATCACCGGCCAGAGCGGCTCCGGGAACAACTGGGCGTGCGGGTCGCACCACTACGGCCCGATGTACCGCGAGAGTCTCTTAGAGCAAGTCCGTCGGCCGGTCGAAGAGGCGGACTCGCTGCAGAGCTTCATGTTGCTTCACTCCCTCGGCGGCGGCACCGGGAGCGGGCTCGGGTCGTACCTCCTCGCCGCGCTCGCGGACGAGTACCCGGACGTGTACCGGTTCAGCGTGTCCGTGTTTCCCTCGGACGACGACGACGTCGTGACGTCGCCGTATAACGCGATGCTATCGTGCGCCGCGCTCGCGGAGCACGCGGACTGCGTCTTACCCGTGGAGAACCAGGCGTTGATGGACATCGTGCAGTCGATCGAGGCCAAGTCGAAAAACGCGTCCCCGTTCGGCGGACGGAGCGGCGGCGTCCTCTCCGGGTCGTCCCTCAGCGGCGTGGACGGCGGCGACGTCGCCGGCAGAGCAGGGCACGGGGGGAAGCCGTGGGACGGGATGAACGGCATCGCGGCGAATTTACTTCTGAACCTCACCGCGGGGATGCGGTTCGACGGCGCGTTGAACGTGGACATCAACGAGATCACGATGAACTTGGTGCCGTTCCCGCGGTTGCACTTTCTGCTGTCGTCGATGTCTCCGGTCGTGACGCCCGCGGACAGAGGGATGACCGTCCCCGCGCCGAGAACTTTGGATCAGATATTCTCGGAGGTGTTCTCCACGGACCGACAGCTCGCGAGCGTGGACCCGAGACGGAACACGTACATGGCGTGCGCGTTGCTCATGCGCGGCGCGGTGAACATCTCCGATGCGAATCGAAACGTGGAACGGTTGAAGAGGGGGTTGAAGATGGCGCACTGGGTCAGCGACGGGTTCAAGGTTGGGCTGTGCGACCGCGCGCCGGTGAACTCGCTGTACAGCGCGACGTGTTTGGCGAACAACTGCGCGATGCAGAAGCCGCTGAGCGCGATCTGCGAGCGGTTCCACAAGCTGCGGAGGAAAAAAGTGTTTTTGCATCACTACACCGAATACATGGACGTAGAGGACATCGACGGCGCGGCGGCGAGCATCGGGAGCTTAGCGGAGGAGTACGCGCGCGTGGACGCGAGTCGCGCACCGGACGCGGTGCCCTCCATCGCGCCGCTGGGGTTTCGGTGACGGGGGGCGGCGCGCTGTTACGTTGTGTCACCGCATCTTATTCAAAACACCGCTCGCAGTCTTCGACAAGACTTCAAGATGCCCTCTCTAACCGAGCCCAACGTCGTGCTCGCGTGATGCGCGACCGACTCGACACGTTCTCGCGACTCTCCGCCAACGTCCGTCGTTGGTCGCGCGCTGTGACGCCGCGCCCCGGGCGCGTTCTTCCGTCGTCGTCCGCCAATCTGGTCGAACTCTTCTCCGCCTCCTCCACAATCTTCTAAGTTTAAACCCCCACCAATCCAGGCACCCCCAGCCGAGCCTACCCTTGCGCGTACCTGCGCGTCCACTCCGTCGCCGTCTTGTCGTGCGCGGCCTTATCGTTCAGGAGCTGCTGCGCGATCGTCCCCACGAGCGGATCGTGCGGGTTCGCGTCCGTGAGCAGCGAGCAGATGGACAGCAGCACCTTCGAGATGGTGAGCGCGGGGCTCCACTGATCTTTAAGAATGTCGAGGCAGATCTGGCCGCTGCTGTTCACGTTGCAGTGGTAGATGCGCGTCCTGAACGTCACCTTCGGGGGCTTGAACGGGTAGTCCGTGGGGAAGTGAATGTCCAGGAAGAAGACGCCGCCCGCGTACGGGGACCCGCCCGGGCCCATGATGGAGGAGACCCACTCGTACAGGTTGTCGCCTTTCGGCCCCGCGCTGCAGTTCGTCGGGGGCTCGAGCGAGATCTCCGCGAGCTCCTTCTGGATGCGCTTCGCCGAAGAGCTCATCGAACCTTTCGACATCGTGACGTGTGAGAACGCGCGCGCTCTTCAAACGGGGATGACGTGCGCCCGCGAGTGGTGCGCGCTCGAATGTGACGTCGCGTCGCGTCGCGCGTGGGGAAGTTTGAAAAGTTTTTTGCCGCGGTCCAGTCGCGGTCACTGACAGGCAGACAAGACAGGCTGACAGGCGGCAGGCAGGCTGGTGTTCATCACATCTCGCTACAAATCCATTCGTTTTCTCTCGCACGTCAGACCGCGACGCCCGCCTCCCTCCCCTTGCGCACGAAACTCCCGGTCAACTGCCCGCACGCGGCGTCCGCCTCGAGCCCGCGCGTTCTTCGAACCGTGAACGTCACCCCCCGCTCCTTCGCGAGCGCGTCCGCGAACCGCTTCACCGCGGTCTTCGACGGCCGCGCGTGCGCGTCCTCCGCGCCCGTCACCGGGTTCCACGGGAGCAGGTTCACGTGCGACCCTCTCCCGACGCGCGTCCGCAGGAGCCGCCCCAGCGCCCTCGCGTGCTCGGGGGAGTCGTTCTCGCCCGCGAGCAACGTGTACTCGAACGTCAGACGTTTCCCGGTCGACTTTTTGTACAGACGGCAGTCCTCGAGTAAGTCGTCGACGTGGTACGCCTTCGCGCTCGGTATGAGCTTCTCCCTGAGCTCCTGCGTCGGCGCGTGTAGCGACACCGCGAGCGTGGCCTGGAGCTTGTGCGCCGCGAGCTTCGAGAGCTGGTTCGGGACGCCCACGGTGGATATAGTGAAGTATCTGCCTCCGATGCCGACGTCCCTGTTCAAGCACCGGTGCGCGCGTAAAACCTCTTTCAAGTTCATGAGCGGCTCGCCCATGCCCATCATCACGACGTTCGTCGCGCGGCGGCCGAAGACGTCCTCGAGCGCGAGCACTTGGTTCACGATCTCGTCGGAGGTCAGATTACGCTTGAAACCCTGCCTTCCGGTCGCGCAGAACGAGCAGCGCATCGCGCACCCGACCTGAGAGGACACGCACACGGTGAATCGCCTCCGTCTCGTCTCTCCGACCTTTTCCCCTCCGCCGTCGCCGCCGCCGCTCGCGGCTTTGGCTTTCGCCGCCGCCTCGAGCTCTTCGCGCCTCTCCTTCTTCTTCAATCGCGCGGCCGCTTTCATCCTCTCGTCTCGCTGCACTTTCAACCGACCGAGACGCACCCACCCGTCTTCGTCCGCGGCGTCGTCCAGGTCCACCGCGTCTTCGCCGTCGTCTTCGTCTTCGTCTTCGCCGTCGTCGTCGTCGTCGTCGTCGTCGTGCTCGTCGCCGTCCTCGTACAGGGCGTAGCCTTCATCCGCGTCCCTCAGCGTCTTCGCGTCGTTCATCTCCTCCGGGATCCCGACGGCTTCGATGACGCTGCCGCATCGTAACTTCAGGAGCACTTTTTTGGTGCCGTCCGGGGCGGCGACGACGTCGATCGGACGCACTCGTCCGACGTGGACACCGGACGCGCGAAGGGATGAACGAAACGCTTCCGGGATCTGCGTTATCGCCTCGATGGCCTCCTTACGATGCGAATACACCGCGTCGTGCAGCTGCTTGCCTCGGTACCCGGGCTGCCCGTGCTCTTTCGCGAGCTTCGTCAGGGCGTCCACGCCCAGCCCGAGCAACGGCGTGCGATGCGCGTCGCCGTCGTCGTCGTCCGCGACGCGCGAGGACGTCGACGCCGGCCGGCTCCTCGCGATGGATTCGAGCAGCGCGGTCGACACGACGCGCGCGCATCCCTCGACGCCGCCTCGCCGTAGCAGCGACCCGGCCACCGCGAGCGCTCGCATCGAACAATGGCGAGACGCGTCGAGCGCGGGCGAAGAACTACAACCTAACTAGTCTACGGGCGGAGAGTTTTCGATCGGCGCGGCAGGCAGACGACGACGCGAACGATATGATATGTTGTATACATCGACAACGCAGAGATTACGCTATCATACAGTGATGTGTTGTCGTTCGCTTCTGCGATCGCGCGCGCGAGCTCAGTTCTTCAACTCGAGCTCCGATATCGAGTTCACGGCGTCGAGGCGCTTCTTCTCCGGCGCCTGTTTCGCCTTCGCGGCTTTCGACTCTCGATTCGACTTGCTCTTCTCGAGCTGTTGCGTGCGCTCGTTGATGATCGCCCCCATCTCGCCGTGCACGCCGTAATCGTGCTCTAACACCCACTGCATCTGATTCGAAGAGAGCACGAGCACCTTCATGTGCGTCACCGCGCGCACGTCCGCGCCGCGTCTCCCGCCCAGCCACTTGTTCTTCACGCGCAAGAGCGTCGCGACGTTGAGCACGCCTCTCGTGGTGCTGCTCAGCTCTCGCTTTTTGTTCTTCTCCCCCTTCTTCTTGCCGCCGTCCTCGATTTTCGCGTCGGACACGGTGTCGATGTCCGCCACGCCGGCGCCCTGCTGCGTCTTCACGCCCATCTCGCCGACGAATTCGCCCGCCGTGCGCTCCGCGACTTTTTCCTCTTCTCCGTCCTCGGTCCTGACGACGACCTCGCACGTCCCCTCTTTGATCAAGAACACCTCCTTCGCGCGCTCGCCTTGGCGGATGAGCAAGTCCCCGGGATCGTACTCCCTCGTCTCGAGATCCGAACCCATCTTCGTCTCCGCGAACCGCTGCATCCGCGAGCGGTTGATGGTCTTGTCCATCCCTAAATTTTTCGACGACAGCGCGCCGGAGATCCACTTGTGCTCGAGCGCCTCCACGGCGGTGAGCCGGCTCACCGCGTCGTGATCGAGCAAGCCCTTGATGAGGTCCATCCCGGCCGCGGAGATGTCCTCCGAGGGCTCGTGCATCTTCCCGCGCGTGATGCGCTTGTACATCGCCTGCTCGTCCTCTTCGTAAAACGGCAGTTCGCCGCACAGGAGCGCGTACATGATGCATCCCGCCGCCCACATGTCCACCGCGGGGGTGTACTGCTGCCCGGCGATGACCTCGGGGGCGACGTACGCGGGGGAGCCGCACTGCGCGCTGAGCTTCCCTCTGGCGTTCCTCATCTTCTTCGCGAGGCCAAAGTCCGCGATGCGCACGGAGTTCAGGTCGTTCGGGCGCGCGAGGATCAAGTTCTCGAGCTTCAAGTCTCTGTGCGCCATCGACTTCTCGTGTATGCTCTCGAGGCCGATGAAGAGCTGCTTCATTATGCACGCGGCGTCGCGCTCTTGATAGCTCCCGAGATCCATGACGGCTTCGAGTAACTCGCCGCCTTCGAGGAGTTCCATGATGACGTACACGATCCTCTTCGTCTGGTAAAAGTCGTACACCTTCACGATGTTCTCGTGCTGGATCGACATCGTGAGTCGAATCTCCTCCGCGATCTCGTCCATCGTCATCCCTTCGTCCGCGTCCCCGTCCTTCGCGACGTTCATGATCTTCACCGCGTACCGCTTCTTCGTCCTGACGTGCGTCGCTTCCTTCACGACGGCGACCCCGCCGGTGCCGAGGACGTTCCCGAACGAAAAGTCCGCGAGTATCGCCGTCGTGATCCCGCCCGTCGTCTGGTGCCGTCGCGGCGGGTTCGGGTACGTGAACGTGTGATCCGGGAGATCGGCGACCTCGACGTAGGCGCCGCCTCCGCGCGACGACGCGCCGCGGGAGCTGGCGTCGTTCGCGCCGTCCGCGGGCTCGATCGCGTCCTTGACGACCCGCGTCGCGTGCTTGCTCGCGGTGCACCCCATGACGTCGCCGCCGTCGCCTCGCCACTACTGTGGTCTACGCACGTGTCCGCAGAAAAAATAACAAATCGGGTTTTCGACCGCGGACTCGACGGGGGGACCGCTCGCACGCCGCGAGTGGCGTGGATCGCGCGCCGCGGACGCGCGCGGAACGAACGGTGATGCTCGGCGCCCCCGGCGAATATCGGTCCAGACCCGCGCCCTCGCGGCCGTGAGAGTGCCGCCTCGCGGGCGGAGGACAAGTTTTTGGTGTTTTTGGTGTTTTTGGTCCCTGCGCAGAGCCGCGCAGGGACCGGGGGGATTGAAAAAAGAAAAAAAAAGGAAATTTAATCAAAGAAGCTGACAAGCGCTGCGCGCTTGCGAAACGGCGGCGTCTCGGTGCCGAAGAGAAGCTCGACATCACATCCACCAGCGCGTCGTCGGTCGCGACGGTCGTCGCGCGCGATGCCGCGAACACGAGGAGGCGCGGACACGACGCCGACGAAGGATCCTCCCGCGGCGAAGAAGACGCCCAACACGGCGAAGAAGACGCCCGCGGCGACGGCGAAGAAGGCGGACGCGAAAGTCGACGATGTCGCCGAAGCGAAAGCGCCGCCGACGACGGAATCCGCCTCGAAGCCGCCGAAAGCCGAGGGGAAGCGCAAGCCGAGGACGCCGAAAGGAAATCGACCGGTGACCGCGAAAGCGCCCGCGGAGAAGGCGACAGAGCTCGCGACGCCCGGGGTGACGAAGAAGAAGAAGAAGAAGGTGAGGAAGCCGAAGACGCCGACGAGCGGCGGCGGTTCGATGGCGCCGAAATCCAGCGCGGGCGGGGACGGGAAGTGGAAGCCCGGAGACTGGGCGTGCGCGAAGTGCGGGATGCACAACTTCCGCGGGAAAGACGCGTGCTTCCGCTGCAAGTACGCGCGCGCGAACTCGTTGAAAGCCGCGAGCGCGGAGAGCGCGATGGCGTACCTCAAGAAGCGAGAGGAGGACGGCAGCGGCGCCGTCGGCGCCGCCGTCGACGCGGTGCAGCACCAGTGGCTGATGAAACATCACGGGATGAACCTCGTGAACGACGCGTGTTTCGACGTGTACGTCCCGTACGTGAAGCAGCTGGACGACGCGCACAAGTGGCAGATCCTTAAGGCGGCGCGGTTAGCGGTGACGAGGGCGCAGAGGTTGGTGGACGCGTTGGCCGACACGCCCGAGACGGCGGCGCCGACGAAGAAAAAAGAGCCCCCCCGCCGCGACGGCGGCGGCGGCGGGGGCGGGGGCGGGGACGGCTCGGCGAAGAAGAAGAAGAAGAAGAAGAAGAACAAGAGCGGCGGCGGCAACGGCGGCGGCGATGAGGGGAAGGCGGGCACGCCGCAGGAGAAATCGAAAAAGCGCGAAAGGGAGGAGGACGGCGGCGGGGACAAGAAGGAGCACAAGTCGAAAAAGGCGAAGAAGGCGAAGAAGGAGAAGCGCGACAAAAAGGACAAGAAGTGACGGCTATCGACGCTCGCGTTTCGTTGCATTAAAACTTCATCTTAACTCTCGTTCGTCGCGTCGCGTGCGTACCCCCCCCCCCCCCCCCTCCC
>MDSW01210420.1_pt1 | contig 88103 bp, 83 predicted proteins | sample 811171 | NCBI WGS metagenome assembly MDSW01 (sample SAMN05326641, study PRJNA326480) | marine metagenome | isolation source: seawater | place: Atlantic Ocean: North West | collected 2012
CCGCATAACGGTTGTCGGCCCAAGAAGAAACGAAGGGTGTAATCCCCTCCAATCTTTATTCAGGAGATCTACTTTGAGTCCCAAACATCTGCTAAGAGGCTTCAAAAGACCACGCCAGATCGAGTTCACCACCGATGCTGAGCAGCCAGGCTACGGCCGCTTCATTGCCGAGCCGTTCGAGCGTGGCTTTGGAACCACTATTGCCAACTCGCTACGACGTACTCTGATGTCTTCAATTGAAGGCACTGCGATTACTGCTGTACGTATCGAAGGCGTTCCCCATGAGTTTTCTACCATTGAAGGTGTGGTAGAAGATGTTACCCGTATTATTCTGAACCTCAAGCAAGTTCGAGCTACCTATGAAGCAGAGAACCGGGATGAGCCCCGGGTAATCCATATTGAGAAGAGAGGAGCAGGCGTTCTGCGTGCTTCCGATCTGGCTGTGGATTCGTCCATTCAGATCCTCAATCCGGATCTGCATATTGCTACACTGAACGAAGATGCGAATCTTGTGATGGATCTTCAGTTTGAACGAGGAAGAGGATATCTGCCCTCAGAAATTCTGAAGAAGAACATCGATGAGATCGGTACTATTCCTGTAGATGCATTGTTCTCTCCAGTAAAAAGAGTAAACTTTCAGATCACCGAAACTCGTGTAGGCCAGCGAACTGACTATGAGAAGATGATTCTCGAGGTCTGGACCGACGGATCCATCGCCCCCGAGGATGCTGTGGCTCAAGCGGCCAAGATCCTGAAGGAGCATCTTACGGTATTTATCAATTTCGATGAGGAACCGGAAGAAGAAGACGACGAACCGGATGAATTGGAAGAAACGCTTCGCCAGAACCTGGAGAAGCATATCGAGGAACTGGAAGTATCGGTTCGTACGCTGAGCATGCTGAAGAGCCTGGAAATCGAGTATGTGGCGGATGTAGTTCGCCGCACCGAGGAAGAGTTCCAGAAGTCCAGACATTTCTCCACTCAATGTGTTGAGGAAGTGCGCCAGAAACTGGCTGAGATGAATCTGGAATTTGGAATGCGGGATTTCTTCGCAACCAGGGATTAATTTTGGCCGCCCAGCGGGCGGCAATCGATAGAGAAGCGACATTATGAGAAAGAGAAATAGCGTAAAACAGCTGAACAGAGTAACCTCGCATCGTCATGCAATGATGCGTAATATGGTAACCAGTTTGTTCGACCATGAGCGTATCATCACTACTCGAGCTCGTGCGAAGGCTTTGCGTCCTTACACAGAGAAACTGATTACGCGTGCCCGCAAGAATCTTGATCCAGCAACTACGGACCATGCAAAGTTGCATAATAAGCGCGAAATCATGAAAATCGTGCGAGATCGCGATATAGTGAAGAAGTTGTTTGAGGATATTGCCGAGCGATTCAAAGAGCGACCCGGTGGATACACGCGAATTATCCATCTTCCTGAAAGAGCTTCAGACAGCGCCCAAATGAGTATTATTGAACTTGTGGAGCGCAAAGATCGACCTCGCCGCGAGCGTCGCGCCAAGACCGCTGCCGTGGCAGGAGATGCCACTACAACCACTCGCGAATCTTCTACCAAGAAGTCCGGTGTGCCACAGAGAGAGAAAAAGTGGTTCAGCCGATTTCGAAAGGATAAAGAAGAGGGCGGAGAGGAAGAAAGCTCCGAGAGCTAAACTTCCAGAAGCTAGTCTTAGAGCGATAGGTCAGGTCCGCTTGTCGGATCTGACTGAAAAGCTGGCCGTTTGGTCGGCTTTTTTCGTTTTGGAGGATCGCTATAGTGCCAGAGGGCGACTATTCAAGGGCCGGGCAGGTTTCGATCATATAGGCTACGATGTTTCCCATTTCATCTTCTGTGTAGTAAGGCTCACGATCGCGGTCGCCGCGAAAGAAGGGACTGGTATCCTGCATCCAGGGAACGAAAAGATACCAGAGCGAGAAACTATAGTAGGATTCAATGCCCAGGTTTCTTTGACAGATGGTTGCGCCATTTGAGTTGCGAAGACGTACCTGGATATTCATGCGATCTTTTTCGGTGAATCCGGGAACAAGGGTGAGTGTCACCAAAGAAAGAGTGTTAATTAGAACGAGCTTATTATGAACTCCGGGCGCAGACATTCTAACATTGCTGATATCCACTTCCAGTCGATAGTCCGGCTTTTCTTTGTGCGAGACTCGTGGGCCAAAGACTTTTTTCAGACTCCCTTCAAGAGGTTGATCTAATTTCAAAGTTTTCTTCCGATAGGTTACTGAATAATAATTCCCACCGCTGTATCTGCTGGTGATTTCTCCAAGCTGCCAGAGGTGTAAATTGGATCGAACCCATACTGTGCTATTTGCATATTTACCCTCGGAATCGTAATTCGCTAGCTTTTCGACTTCCACAGATTGTAAGTCAGTATCTGAATCCTTCCATCCGGGCGCAGTGTCTGGATGATCTGCAGGTGCCCGGGCATTTTTCACCTCCATTGTGCCATGGTAAGGCTCAGTTACATGGGCGGCGGAGGTTATGCATCCTGCAGCCCCCTGCAGCAGGAGGACAGGAAATATTATTGCGGGCAGGAGCGAGCGGAGGGTGGTTTCAAGGGTCTCTTTCATTAGCGAGGAATATAAAACCTCAACCCCCTAGAGAATGGAAGCTAAAAAAACCTAAATATAATACATCAATCCTTCTTCTGCTTCCTGATTCTTTCTTACGAATTCTGTCAGAGGAATTTCCAGGATATGGCGAATCTTACTATCCAGTTCATTCCAGAATACACCCTGCCGACCCTCTCGCAAATCCGCATCTTTTTCCAGCACGGATAGATCCCCTTCCAGCGCATTCAGAATCTCAAAAACCGTGATGGTTTCCGGCTCTCGGGCCAGGCGGTAGCCGCCTTCGGAGCCACGCACACTGTCCACCAGGCGTCGCTTTTTCAGGGTATTGATTATTTGTTCCAGGTATTTTACCGGGATGCTTTGTTTCTCGGCTATTTCGCGGGTCTTTAGCAGTCGGGCTCTTGCCTCTGGCTCACAGAGGCTCATCATGGCCTTCAGTCCGTATCTACCTTTGCTCGTGATCTTCACTTCGATGGCTCGTTCCGTTTGGTGTTTACATTTTTTTTGCTGTCCCTCTTGCTTTCCAATGTATTTTCGTTAAATTCTGGCGGAAACTCCTGTGAACCATGAATTTGAAATCCATGCCCCGAGAATCTCGGAGGAGGAGCTGGAAGCCATCATTCGGCGCCGCCTGGCCAGTCGAAATCTGGATCCGGCTGAAATCGAGCGTGTAGAGAGCCTGAGTTTTTCCCCCCTTTCTGGCACGGGGATGAAGGGTTTTGACCCCGCGGAAACGGCTGATCTTTTTGAACGCTCTGCTACAGTCCCCAACTTTAGATCCGGAAAATTTAGATGGCTGAAAGGTCCGCTGGCTGGCCTGGCTCGCTGGATCTATCGAATGTCTTCAGCCTTGATGGACAAGCTTTCCGAGCATAAAATCGAGGCGTTTTACAACGTCATCGGGGAATTGATTTTCTTGAGGAGGCAGGTAAGCGATCTACAGGCTCGCCTGGGAAGCGAGGCGGGTGCCTATCAAAGATCAGGGGACATGTATTCCGTGCCCCCAATGCATCAGGGACTGGATCTGGAAAAGGATCCATTGTACCGGGAATGCCGCTCACTGCTTCAGCTACTGGCTCGAAATCAAATCCAGGCTCCCATTTCCATCGTGGATGATGCCGGAGGCTACATGCAGATGGCTGCATCCGGAGTGGGGCTGGAAAATGATTCCATTGCTTCCATGGATCTGATCTTCCAGGATTCCTTTTATCTGCGTCCCGGTAGCGTCGTAGCCATACCTTCTTTCCAGAACCTAAGATGCAGTCCGGCTTATCTGATTTCGGCCCTTCGAAGATTTGCAGGACAAAACTCCTATCTGTTGATCGGGACAGACCTGGCCACGGAAGAATACTCAGAATCCCTGCAATCTATCTGTCTGGGGCGGGGCTATGAGCTGCTGGACCGTAGCCAGGACCCCGAAAGACAGGGATATCTTTTCATTTTGAGATAATGGCACGTTTGCTGCAACTCAGTCCGGGAGTGGCTCCGTTCGACGCCACCCTTTCATTGATGCTTGGAATCGTTCGAATCTTCAGACGCCAGGGACTGTACAGGAATTACGACATAGCAGCCAGACACGTGCCAGCGGGGTTTCGCATAAAGGGCCAGGGGATATCCGGAAACCGAGTCCATCCACTGGAGGACCTGGACCCCAGAAGATATTCGGCTGAAGATCTATTAATCTATCATCATGGCATCGCCTGCGATGCAGAAGGCTTCATACGTCAGTTTCCCGGCAGTAGATTCATTGTGTATCATGGTCTTACCCCGGCCCGTTTTTACCTGCCGTATAATCTCACTGTAGCGGGTCGCCTGGAGCGCGGCCGAAGAGAATTACAGAGGCTGGCTTCTGCTTTTGAACGGGCTTATTGTTTTTCTCGAGTAACCGAGGCCGATTTGAGGGAATCGGGCTATTTGAACATTCGCAAAGTGGATCCTCCTTTGCAGGATGTATGGACCATCCCCGGGCCAGGCCCGAGCTCTCCTGAAGGCTTGCCCCCTCTATATGATCAAAAATTTGATCGAACGATGCAGGTCAGGACCGGGAAAACCATTCCTTCCGAAGAGCAGGCAGAGGAGGCTAGCTCCACAGCCACATCTACAGATACAGCCAGAGATACAGAAACAGTTACAGATACAGCTACCAGCTGCACCGGCTCAAAGAAGGGTCCGATGTTACTTTCAGTGGGACGAATCGTTCCAAATAAAAATCATGAACCTCTGATTCGCATGATGTCCTATTTGATGAGCATCCATCCAGAAGCTCGTCTGGTATTCGCTGGCGAGCTTCGTCCTGGTCTGGATTATTATCACAGGCATTTGAAAGATCTGGTGCGAACCCTGGGTCTCCAGGATAATGTGGAGTTTACGGGACTCATCGACACTCCTGAACTCCAGCGGCTCTGGAATGAAAGCGACATCTATATCTGCAGTTCACTTCATGAAGGCTACTGTCTGCCTCTTGTAGAAGCAATGGTTAGAAACCGGCCGGTGGTTTACTTGAGATATCCCGGGAGTGCAGCTGCCGAAACCATGGACGGAGCCGGTCTTGGTTTCAGTCCCATGAATCCACTCATTCTTTCTGAAATGATTTCAGAATTGCACACCAACGACACATTGTATCAAAATATAGTCCGTACTCAGCAGCAAAGGTTGCAACAGCTGCAGCCGGAAGAGCTGGCGCAGGATATAGTGAATCAATTGGCGCTGGTGGGAGGAGTGGATGATTGAGCAGCAGGTAGAGGAAATGATCGCATATGTGCTCACGCTACCCACCGTGGGCATGTACTGGTTCCTGTTCGTAAGCACCATCATCGAGAACCTTTTTCCTCCCTGGCCAGGGGATACAATGATTGTTCTGGCTGGATTTCTCATGGCTCATGATGCTGTGGATCCTCTGGAGTTATCTCTGGTAACACTTGCAGGAAACATGGTAGGAGCCTACATCATGTATTTTGCTGGAGAAGGACTTCTGGCTCTGGCTCGAAAGTATCATGCGCGAATCAAGTGGGCATGGGCCCGAAATCAGGTGGAAGAGCTGATTTCCGAAGAGTCCATGCAGCGGACGGCGCACTGGTTTCGCAAATGGGGGCTCTGGTTCGTTCTTCTGTCCCGTTTCTCTGCAGGCATTCGATTCTTTGTCAGCATTGTTGCTGGTATTTCGCGTACAAACTTTCTTCTTTTCTCTGTGGCCTTTGCGGTGGGAGTACTGATCTGGAATTCACTCCTGATCTACGGAGGATATGCTCTGGGCGAAAACTGGCGTCAGATTCTGGACTGGCTCAGGGTTTACAATATTGTCGTGATTTCGCTGGTTGTTCTGGCTACTCTGGGCTATCTTTACTATCGTTTCAAAAAGAGTCAGTCTGCAACGCCGGAGCCCTGAAATCGAGCATGAAAGGCAATTAGACCTTCACCGGTCTGCCCCGGCGAAATGCCGGGACTCGGAAAGAAACTTGAATCCTCTGCCCCGAGGCCGATTAAGAAATAAATGAATTCGCAGATAAGCAAACTGGTGGAAGCAGCGCAAAAGGCCAGGAACGTTGCGGTGATTACAGGCGCTGGAATGTCCCGGGAGAGTGGCATCCCAACATTTCGCGGGCCGGATGGACTATGGAAGAACTTTCGACCGGAAGAGCTGGCAACACCTGAAGCGTTTCAGAAGGATCCTGCATTGGTCTGGGAATGGTATGAATGGAGAAGACAGATTGTCCTGAAGGCCGAGCCCCATGAAGGACATCGAGTCATCGCTGCTATGGAGAAATTCTTTCCTGAGTTTCTTCTCATTACGCAAAATGTCGATGGATTGCATCCTCGCGCCGGTAACCGAAAGCTCATCGAGATTCATGGATCCATAAACAGGGCCCGCTGCACAAAATGTGCTACCAGGTTCGAGCTGGGTTCCAGGGTTCTGTCCGAGCTTCCGCTGCGTTGTGACTGTGGTGCTCTGGCTCGACCGGACGTAGTGTGGTTTGGCGAATCCTATGATTCGAACCTACTTTCTGCCAGTCTGGATTTTTTGGGGTCTGCAGATCTGGTATGGGTTGTTGGTAGTTCGGGGATGGTCTCTGTTCCGGTGTACCTGGCCGCCCAGGCCCGTGAAAACGGCGCTTTGCTTGTGGATTTGAATCCGGAAGAAGCGGAATTCTCCAGATACTGTGACATAAAGATCCGCGGCACCGCAGGACAGGTGCTTTCCGAGTTCTGGAAAGCTCTGCAGTAGTTATCCTCCGATTGAGATTGACAGTGAAGGCTCCTGCCGGCCTTTTGCGAAGCACAGAGGGGGGCTTAGCTCAGTTGGTTAGAGCGCTTGCTTGACATGCAAGAGGTCACTGGTTCAACTCCAGTAGCTCCCACATCTCCATGACAGCTTTCTTATGGGTGGCGTGGGACCTATCCTCGCCCAATGCGCGAACTGTCCTTGGTTCGAGCGTTGGGACCGGGACTTCCTGACCCGTTCTCGGACAGGTCCCACGCCACTTCAAGTAAGGCCACGTTCGATGTTGTGAGGTTGCTGAGGGCCGCTGGCTTTTTTCGGTCGGCAAGCAGGGAGCGGGAATCTGGTAGCGGCTGCTCAGGCTCAGAAATTCTAATTTACCTTCCTCTGCACCCCGGGATCATAGGCTCATGACCCAGCGCAGCAAAATCCTTGCTTACTCCGGAGCACTATTCGCTCTGATCGGAGCCATCATTAGCGCCATTCTTGTGGCCAAACATTCCTTTCCGGATCTGATTCAGTCCTCGGTTGGTTGCGAAATCGACGGTACGGACGGCTGCAAGGCTCTGGGCCAGACCGAGTACTCTCATCTATTTGGAATCCCGATCGCAGCGTTCGGATTCTTCTTCTACGCGCTGGTCTTAATCAGTTTTATCCGAATTACATTCATGCATCATCCGGGAAAACTGCTGGGTCTGATTGTATTTCTGGGCGCAGTAGGGATCTTCGTGGATATTGTACTTGGAGTCATCAATCTAGGAATCCTGGAAACTCCCTGTATTCTGTGTATCTATACCTATTTAACCACCGCTGGAGTAATGATTATGGCAGCCATGCTATTTCGAAGCGAAGCTAAGAGTAAAAAAGTGAAACCCAGCGCAGCTATTGACTGGCAAGCCCTTACCATTCATTCCATCATTGCTCTTGCACTTTCGCTGGGTCTTTACGGATGCTACTCTCTTATTTCTCCCACGGGAGGTACCCCAGCCGGTGGCCTTCCTCTGATACCCACTGAACAGGTGGATCAAATCGTTTCTGACTTTGAAACACTGCCGGAAGCGAAGTTACCTACCGAGGCACTTCAAACTGTGGGTGGAGCAGAAAACGGCTACATTGTGATCCAGGAGTTCGCAGACTTTCTCTGTCCGCATTGTCGTCATACTACTGAGATGGTTACCAGGCTTCAGGAAAGATGGCCGGGCCGAATTAAAGTATACTATCGTCAGTTCCCACTGGATGGTACCTGTAATCCCATGATTCAGGGTGTGCGAAAGCCTATTGGAGACTGGCGTTGTAATGCTGCCCAGGCGGCCGTATGTGCCGGTGGTCAGGATAACTTTGGCAAGTTCAATCACGATGTCTTCGCACTGCAGGACAACAATCCGCCGGCCATGACTCCGGAGACAATTCGTCCAATTGCAGAGAAATACGGCATGGACTGGGAGAAGATCTATCAATGTATGGGATCAGCCAGAAGCCAGCAATTGATCAATGCGGATGTTCAGGCCGGTAAATCCATCGAGATCAATTCAACGCCGCTGGTCATCGTAAACGATCGCATACTGAGCCGTGGCTCTCCTCATGAGCAGTTCCTGTTTCATCTGGTGGATGCCCTTGTTTACAAAAAAGAGGGCAAGGCTGCATTTGAAGAGCTGAAACAAAGGTCCCGGAATTAATGGAACTTCTGGAAGGCAAATTGAACGGTGCGGGACAGAGACATGCAATTGTCGTTTCCCGCTGGAATGAGTTCATTACAGATAGACTGAAGGATGGTGCTGTAGCGGCCCTCAGAAAGCATGATGTGGCGGAAGGATCGGTAACTGTTGTTGCTGTTCCCGGTGCCTATGAACTGGGATCCGTGGCCAAAAGGCTGGCTCAGACCGGAAAGTACGATGCGATCACGTGTCTGGGAGCGGTGATTCGCGGGGCCACAGACCATTACGACTATGTCTGTGGCCAGGCAGCCAGGCTGATTGCCCAGGTTTATTACGATACCGGGATTCCCACGGTCTTCGGGGTCATTACCACCGATACCATTGAGCAGGCAATCGAGCGGGCCGGTACTAAAGCGGGAAATAAAGGCTATGAATCTGCGGTGGCTGCTGTAGAGCTGGCCTCCCTGACCAGGCAAATCCAATAATGCAAACAGCAACACCCAGGAGAATGAAACGCAGCTTTCGCCATAAGAATTCCCACGGCCGGGAAGTGGCTCTTCAGGGCCTCTATCAATCCGAAATCGGAGGGCATTCTATATCCCAGATTCTCCGCTTTACCTGGCTCAATGAGCCCCTGGAGGCGGATGTTGCCGAACTTACCGAGCAGTTGATTCAGGGGGTTCTGGAGCATACGGACCGTATTGACCAGGTCATCGATGCTCTGTCCGAAAAGGATGCTACACAGATTTCTACAGTTGTCCGATGTATACTACGTATGGGCATCTATGAGATGCTTCTGGGATCCAATGCGCCCAGAATCATCATCGATGATTTGTGTGAGCTAACACGTCGCTATGATGTAGAAGAATCCGTAGCCTTTGTGAACGGTATTCTCGATGCCTATCGAAAGAGAAGAGAAAGCAGGACGGGCAGCGAGGATAAAGGTGGCCAGGAATCGATTAACGTTTGACGATAGCGCTCCAGAAAACGGCGCCGAAGATTATTCCCGGGAAGGGGAGCCGGTTACTGTTTATCTGGATGAAACCTCCCCCGAAAGAAAGAAGAAGCGTCTGGCCCTGTTTGGCGGAATCGGTCTTCTATTGATAGCCCTGCTGGTAGGCGGATTTGCACTCTATCATTATTACTTCCGTGGCGGAGCAGAATCCGGCACCGAAGAGCTCACCGATTCCATGGATCTGGACTCCGTGCGAGACCGATTCTATCTTCCCACAAGCCCCGATGATCCAGAACTAAAAAAAGCCATTGATCGATACCGCGAAGGCTTCCGGGATGAGGCTCGCCGGGCCTTCGAAGAATATCTTCAGACCGATGCCGAGGACAATGGAAAGGCAATTGCTCTCACATATCTCGGGGTTATGGCCCTGGAATCGGATCAGCTGGGTCTGGCCCGGCATCATCTGCTTCGCGCACTAAAGTACGATCAGAAGTTTGTTCCAGCACTGGTTAACCTGGCGATTGCGGAACGAATGATGGGAAACCTGGAAGGGGCCCGGGAATTCGCCGAGCAGGCAAGAAAGATTGCTCCCAATGATCCAGCAGTATCCCTGTTGCTGGGTAATATTCTGATGCAGGATCAAAAGCTGGATGAAGCTTCGGAAATGTATCGAGAAGCTCTGGAAGATGCACCGGCAGATGCTTACCTGGCCTACAATCTTGGAATCTCACTTGTGCGACAGAACAAACTGGAAGAAGCGATTATGGCTTTTTCCAGGGTCATCGACAAGGAACCCAACAGTAATCTTGCAGTTCGCTCCCATGGCCATCTGGGACAGATTTATTTTTCGAAAGGAAATCTGGAGATGGCTGCGGACCATCTTCGTAAGGCTACCAGTCTGGCTCCGGCCGAGGCCAGGTATCATTACAACCTGGGAATCGTCTATCTTCGCATGAACCGGGAGAAGGAAGCGGTATCATCGTTTCAGACGGCTCTGGATGCTGGAGGCGATGATTCCAGGGTATTCCGTGGTCTTTCGCGAGCCTTTATGCGATTGAATCAACCAGGTATGGCTCGTCGGGCATTGGAAAAGGCTTTGCTTATCAATCCCCAGGATACGGAAAGTATGCTGGAGTTGGGGGATCTTCAATCATCCCAGGGCGATCTCCTATCCGCTGTAGACTCTTATCGCTCGGTGGTTCAAATGAGCCCCGGTAATGCTACCACAGCCGATGCCCTGGATCGTCTGGCCCGGGTTTACGTTAAGCTTGAGAGATATGAAGATGCAGTACAATCCTACTACCAGGCTCTGCGAATCGATCCCAATCGAAGCTCCCTTTATCTTGGTCTGGGTCATGCCCTGCAGAAAGCTGGCAAACCGGAAGAAGCAATCGATATATGGAAGAAAGCCCTGAAGCAGGGAGTGACTCTTTCAAAAGGCGAAGAAAAAGAGATTCGGTTTGCCCTGGCTCGCGTCTATGAGGACAAGGGCGCATTCGAATACGCTGTTCGAGAATACCAGACGCTGAAAGAAAGATTACAGAGACCCGGCCAATCCACGGTAGATCCCGAGGTTCATCTAAGACTGGGGCGCGTACTTTTGAAGTCCGGAAGCAATGCCGCCGCGGCGGAACTGGAAACGGCGGCCACTTCGCCCGAGGCTTCGGCAACCCTGCGAAAGGAGGCTTATCTGCTTCTGGCGAATCTATATGGAAAAAATCGAAATCCGGATTCCCTGGAGAAGGCAAGGAGGGCCATTTATCAGGCTGCGCGCCTGGATCCTCAGGATCCAACTGTAAATCTAAGTCGGGCTCGTATTCTGTTGGCTACCGACTCTCCGGTGGACCGAGAAAAGGCCATTGAGGTGCTTATGGCCCTCACAGCTTCGGATCTGGATTCCAGCACATCGGCTCAGGCCCATAATCTTCTGGGAGTGGCCTACTACAAGAATGCAGAGTATCGTCGGGCCATGAGGGCTTTCGATACAGCCATTGAACTGGACCCCGGACTGAGAGAGGCCTACGATAATCAGCGGGCAGCATCCAATGCCTATGAATCCAGCCTGCGCTAGAAAATCAGGAGTCCGGCCCGGAAGTATTCGGTTCGGCAGGACTCCATTTAGTGCGTTTCCGGTCTATGTATTGGCTTTCCATTCAAGTCCGCTCTGGCATTCTGTCCTAAATCGTTCTGTTTTTCCCCGGATCTGCGATCAGCCTCTATAGGAGGAAAAAGCAGTTCATTGCAAGCCTATGAAAGCTATCAACATCAGCTTACTTTCAATTAGTTTCCTGCTGCTATTCGTTTCTTTTAGTCGCGCAGAAGCTCAGTTCGCAATAGTAGACGGAAAAAAAGAAGTTCTGGAGAAGCTGGAGTCCGGCGGCCCAGCTCGCAGACAGGCTATCTGGTACATCTATCAGAATCGATACGATGAGCTTTTGAGACCGGCCATTCAATATCTCTTTAAGAGCGATGACTTCGAGGATCATCGCGCCATACTTCGAGTATTCGAGGCCTATGGACCTGGATTGGAGCGATATGTTCCGGACTGGTATCGTATTCTGGATCGATACATGAATCGAAATGTTCCGGAGGATTTGCTCCTGCAGTGTATTCAGCTGGCTTCTTCCTGGAAGGAGCACCGACTTATTTTTGCTCTGGGAAGAATGGCAGACCATCCAAGAATGAAGGTCCGACTGGCTGCCTATCGCGCGATGGCGCGGATGGGCAACGATAACTTGATTCCTATCTTGATTCGGCAGATGAAATCGGATCGTCCGGTTCACAAGATCTATGCATTGGAAGGAGCCCGACTCTATCAGGATGAGAGACTGGTCCCATTTATTCGTGATCTATTGAATGATTCCAGCAAAAGTGTGCGAATATTCGCGCTAAAGGCAATCGTAGAACAGAAAACAGATCAGGATGTTTCCTATCTGGTGGCACGAAAATTCAAAGATGATCCCAACGATGAAGTGCGAGCGCGAGCCATCGAAATGATTGGCAGAAGAGGGTGGGGCCGCCAAAACTATCTGGTCCACAGCGCGGTGGGCGATTCGTCGGATGTGGTCCGCTGGGCTGCCGTGCGATCGGCAGTGGCCATGAAGGATCGAGCCAGTGCGGGTCCCATCTCCAGACAGCTAAGAGTAGAAAAGGAAGATGAGCTCAAGCTGGCTATGATTGAAGCGTTATTGGACTTACGTGTGGATGATTCTGCCAACGCTCTGGCTCACCTTCTGCGATCTGACGAAAAGGAAGCCATTCGTCAGAGGGCAGCCATGGCCATTGGAAACCTGCGAATCAAGGATGGAGGATTTGCCCTCATCCAGGCTATCCGCAGCGATGAAAAACTGGAAGTCAGACTGGAGGCTGCTGCCGCTCTGGGAGAACTGGCAGATCCAGCGCTGGCAGAATCAATCATGGATCTTCTGGATAAACCCGGTGAGGATCGAAGGGTTCTTCAACTTGCAGCCATGGCCATTATTCGTTCCGGTTCAGATGAGAAAATTCGCAAACTTCAAAGAGTGGCCAGTACACTGAAAGATCGCGTTCTTGGAGAAGAGATCGAACGAATGGTGCGCAAGTATCAGGCAGATAGATAGCTATGGCTGTAGAGGAAAATGATCAACCGGAACTGGCATCTCCGGGTTCCTTTGACCTGGATGGTACCGGCGCGGAGAAGGCTTCAGAGGAATATAGCTCGGAAGCTGCGAACGTAGATGGAATTTCTGTGCCTCCATTGGATGTAAGTCCTACTGAGGGGTTGAATCAAGAAGCAGGCGAAGACATTCCGGACCAGGGAGCGGATTCACTTCTAGATGCGGATGCGAAGGATGCGCCTGATGACGATTCCGATGATTCCCATTTAAAGCGAAAACGTCGTCGCAAGCGAAAAGTCTTGCTGCCGGAAACCGGTTCCAGCGCAGAAGCAGCCATGCATCGCAAAGAACTGGCCAGTCCCGGTGAGTTAAAGCGACTGCAGCGAGCCGGTGTAAAGATGCATGGCCAGAAGGTTGTTGCAGATGATGTAAACAAGCTCAAGAGTCTCAGTGTAACTCCTCAGCTGGAAGGAGAGTTCAGCGATCATTACATTGAGCCAGTTCGTATTGAATACTATATCCCCAAAGAATCCAGATTCGTTACGGAAACAAGATATCTCTATGTTCCCTTAATTGATCCTGAACCTCGTACCGACCCTGACGATGCCGTACTGAGAGACCACATTGAAGCCGAGAAATTCGTAGACCTTTTGCAGGTGCTGGGGGACTATCCGCAGTTTACCACATTGATTCTGGATTCCTACCATGAGACTTTCCATATGTATGAAAGTCTGTCACGCACCATGAAGGATGCAAGAAGCGATCCAGAGAAATATCGCACGGCTCTTTACATGGTGGAGACTCTGGGGCAGCACGAACCCACACTGGCAGCTCTGGAAGCCCTGGGCGAGTTCCAGAGCTGGAATCTGAACTGGCTTATTCGTACAATGAATGAAAGAGGAATCGAATTTGCCTGCGCGGATTACACGATCTCCTATCTAATCAAACGTAGAAATGAATACTGGGAACAGAGCGCGATGCCTTTCGATGAACGCTTTGAGATTCTGGCCAGTTTGTTCTTTGATCAGGCCTTTCCGAATCGTGGCCTGCATATAGGCGAAGAGGACTACTTCTTCGATATCTTTGATAAAAAGAATTTCATTAGCTGATGAAGCAGCTATTCTTCGTAAAGCCCCCCATCCAGGGGACGGTGAAAACCAGGCTGGCCAGATATACAGGTCCAGCGAAGGCTACTGAAATCTACCGATCCATAATGGAATCCGTTATTGCTAGATTTTCCCCCGGTTCCTGCTGTCTCTATGTATCTGGAGAGGATAGAGAAGGTTACTTTCAGTCACGGTTTCCGGAAATTCCGCGGTTCCAGCAGTCCGGCGAAAACCTGGGCCTTCGCATGGGCCTTGCACTTCTGGAAAGTGCGAATCGCTGGCCCTCTGAAAGTCTACTTCTAACGGGAAGCGACATACCGGCATACCATCCAGATATTGCCGCATTGGCCGCCGACAAGCTGCAATACAGCGATGCAGTCCTGATTCCCTCCACCGATGGAGGCTATACAACAATTGGCATTCGCGGTGGATTGATTGATGCTTCCAGGCTGCCTGCTCAAGACGCTGCTCCGGACCAGCCTGCCATCGGCGCAAGGCCGGAACAGACCGGCGATGCCAGCGGCGCTGCGCAAACATTATCCTCCGACGAGTTCCTGGATCTTTTTCGCCAGATACCATGGTCTACATCTTCCGTACTGAAAATACAGAAACAGAAGCTTGAATTAATTGGATTATCGGTTTCTGTGATGGAGCCTCTGGAAGATCTCGACGATGCCAGGGATCTACATTCTCTGTTTCGCAAGGGGCTTCTACCAGAAAAGGCCGCGACACTGGTCCGTGAGCTTCCGCGAATCGCTCTGTTACTGCCGGTATACAATGAAGTGGAGAATCTCGATTATGTGCTTACGCCTCTTATGCAAGCAGGTTTCTTTCGCTACATAGTTTGTGCAGATAACAATAGCACGGATGGTTCTGCAGATAAAGCCCGCCAACTGGGCGCTCTGGTAAGCCATTGTTCGCGCCGGGGGTATGGATCTACCTGTCTTGCCGGGATGGAACTTCTGAATGGATACGCGGACTGGGATATTCTTCTATATATGGATGCGGATGGATCGGACGATCCGGCGGATCTGGAATCGGTTCTGGGTCCTGTGGTTTCCGGTGAGGCAGATTTCTGCATTGGAGCTCGGACTACGGGAGTATTGCTTCCTCATCAGAAGTTTGGAAACTGGCTGGCAACCTTTTTGATTCGACTGCTCTATGGATATTCCTATAGGGACCTGGGGCCATTTCGGGCTATTCGTCGCGGGCCACTGAACAAACTGAGAATGGATGATCCGGATTTTGGTTGGACTGTGCAGATGCAGATCCGGGCCCTGAAGCATCGACTGAGCATTACAGAAGTCCCGGTTATGTCCAGGAAACGATATGCAGGACGTAGCAAGGTAAGCGCAACTATTCGCGGTTCAGTGCTCGCCGGCTGGATTATTCTTCGTACAGTGTTTCGGGAATTTTTATTGAACAAAAAGGAATCCGGTGTCTAAACTGACGGTATATGGCAAAGTCAGAGAAGCCGGGCGAGTCCGGGAAGTCGGGTAAGACCGGAAAAGACCGTCGCGGGGAAGCAGATCCCAACTACGAAAAACGTAAGGCCGAGGCAGAAGCCGGAGCCATTGAAATTGATGTGCATGAAGAAAAGATTCCGGAAAAATCAGTAAAGATACGCAAGGAGGAATCTTGAGTCAGCCCGCTGAAGATCTGCGCCAGTATTATATTACCCCCACCTACCTGGAGGTGATGCGCCATCGCGCTCGAGCCTGGAGTGATGAATTCATTCAGGCCCAGCTCCAGCAGTTTCGCAATACCATACCTGATTACCCGGAAGTGCATGAGCTTCTGGAAGGCGAAATGCATCGCCGAAAATTAAACGGCCTTAAGCGCAGGATAAAGAAATCCAGAACTGCCGATCTGCAATCATTAAAGGCCACAGAGAAAGATCCGGACGTCATTGAAGTGATAGAAACCGAGCTTTTGATTCGCCAGGGAGTGAAAAGGCTTCCTGACTCAGAAGAGAACGCAAGAATTCAGTAATCCCTTTCCATGTATCAAAACAGAGCCTTTGAACTACATACACATCTCTATGGCTGCCTGCGCGAAGAAGAGCTGAAATGGCTGGCATCCCGAAAGGATCCCAGATGGCACATTTTTTCCAGCACCTATGAATCTACTTACGGACAGAAACCGGACCTGGAAGGAATCTTTCTTCCCGAACGGTCGGACGATCTTCGCAGATACTCAATCTATGAATCAGTGGGAAACTTTCCGGAGTTTCAATGTTGCTTCGACTTCGTAATCAGCGTTGCCCATGCCGATGAAGAAGAAGTGTATGAAGTGGCGCACAGACTTGCATCGCGCCAGAAGGAACCTTATGCAGAGTACCGAATGTTGTTTGGGCCGCAACTGAATCTGAACGATTATCGAAAGCGTGTTGAATCCCTGTGCGAAGGTTTTCGGGATTCCGGCCGGGAAGGATACCTGGTAATGTCTCTGTGGAGAGGCGGGGACCTGGCAGGGCAGCAGTATGAATTGCTTCGGGAGTTGATGCATGCGAATTCTGCAGTGCGGCAGCGTCTGGTAGGTATTGACTTTTGTGCCCAGGAAGAAGGCTTTCCTCCACAGAATAAAGAGGAACTGTTTCGCAAGGTGCTGCAGGACAACGAAGAACATCCAGAATCAGCCCTTTCCATTCTCTATCACGTAGGGGAGTCCTTTCAGGACAAAACCCTGGAAAGTGCGGCCCGATGGGTGTATCAATCAGCCGAGCTGGGGGCCCATCGATTGGGCCACTGTATTGCCCTGGGGCAGGAGCCGGAAGAATTCCTGAACTCTACGCGAAAGGAGCCTGTTTCAGAGCGAATCCGACAACTTCAGTTTGAAAGAGATCTGGATCTGCTGGTCTCCTACGCAAACGACTCAGATTTAAACAGGGAGGTGGAGCGATTAAAGGATTTGCAGAACCATTGGCTTGAGCAGGAAGGCCGCGATAGTTCAGGAAAGGATTCGCAGAGGTCTGAAGGTGAGCCCCTGATTGAAGTGCAGTATTCCAGAGATCATGTGGACCGATTGAGGGATTATCAAAACCAGCTAATGCGAAGACTGGCTACCAGGGCTACCGTGATCGAAGTTTGTCCTACGTCCAATCTGAGAATCGGTGCCGTAAAAAAGCATCCAGTGCATAGGTTCCTGAGCAATGACCTTTCCGTCGTTGTGGGTGCCGATGATCCCGGTATTTTTGATACAGACCTGGAACAGGAATTTCAGATATTGAAACGGGATGGTGTGAGCGAATCGGATCTTGAGAGAATGGTGGAGCTATCCAGGAAAAGCACCAGCCCGGCATTGAGCGGAAGAAGTAACTGAGATTACTCTTCTTCTCTTTCTATATACTTGCCTTTGCCCCTGGCTACGATCTTTCCAATTTCGTTTTCTATTTCAGCCCGGTTTTCAACCACACGACGGTTCTTTTTTACAAACCATCCACGCAAATAAAGGTTTTCTCCAACCCTGGCAGGTTGCAGATAGCGGATAGTCAGTTCACCGGTTACTGTATCGAAGTTCATGGCATCGTTAATACGAGCCATTGTTTCATCTAATATTACAGATAGGATTCCTGGATGCACCTGATCGGGTTCACCCACAAACTTTTCGGGACAACGGTACTCACCGTATACGGTTTTAGTATCCTCGTCGAACGTTAACTTCAGCTGCAGGCCATCAGGGTTGTCGGTTCCAGAACCAAAACTGAGGCTTCCATTTCGACCGGACATGGCACTTAATTAAGTGATACTTCCTTTTTGTCAAGCATCTTTCGTCCATGATGATTGACCGGGTAGATGCCGAAAATATAGATAACCCGAGTTCCTTCCGGATAATGGCGGGTTCCCGAATCGATCCATGAAGCCTATTTCAACTGCATTGCCCTTTGTTGCACTTCTTCTTGGTTCCTGTTATGGAGCCTGTTCATCCGGTCCCCGGTATCCAGGCATGGAGGATTCGGTTCTGGATATTCGACACAGGGATGGGGATCGCATACGGATACTTTCTATCTCAGATTCGCATGTGCCGGACGAAGAAACCGAGGCAGATCTGCTACCCATCCGTCGTCAGGGAAGAGTTCTGTCCGGTCTGGACATTATTGAAATCGATGATTTCCGAATGCTTCGGGGTAAGAGTTTCGCTCTACTTACCAACGCCACAGGTTTGAACAGAAATCTGGTGCCCGGACTTGATCTTCTGGCTCGGGCAGGAGTGAAACCTTCCCTGATTCTTGAGCCTGAACACGGACTCTACAGTCATGAAGACCAGTACCTGCCGGGGGGCTTTCGTCAGGAATCCAGGTATGGGATTCGGCTACTAAGTTTGTACTCCTCGCAAAGAAAACCCATGGATTATCAGCTTCAGGGGTTGGAGGCCATTGTAGTTGATATTCAGAATCTACCGGTGCGCTGCTATACTTATATCTCTACCCTCACTTACCTCATGGAATCGGCAGAGGATAACGGTCTGGAGCTCATTATTCTGGACCGTCCGCATCCATATGGTTTCTGGAAGGCCAGCGGACCCTATCTAAAGAGCGGATACGAGAGTTTCGTAAGTCTGGCGCCGGTGCCGTATCTCTATAGCATGACCATGGGCGAGTATGCTCTCTACATGGCTCAGTCCCGATTCAGAAACCTTAAACTTTCAATAGTAAAGGTCAAGAATTACGAAAGAAATGATTCGGAGATATCGCTGCAAAGAGCCTGGATCAATCCCTCTCCCAACATCCCTGATCTGGAAACGGCTCTGGTCTATGCCGGCGTGGTATTCTTTGAAGGCACAAACGTAAGTCTGGGGCGGGGCACCACCAGGCCGTTCGTCTATTCCGGCGCTCCATGGATGGATGCCGATGCCGTTCTGGCCGAGCTTCGCAGGCTTAAACTTCCTGGTGTTCGATTCGCTCGCACCGTGTTTACGCCCACCGCATCTCTCTACCGTGGCATTACATGCTACGGGATTCAGATCATTCCCGTTTCCTATGAATTTGACCCGATCCAGACCGGGTTCGAGTATATGAAGATCTTGAATCGATTGCATCCGGAGTTTCGGTTTCAGATTCGCGGCTCGGGTCAGTACTTTACCGACCATTTATGGGGTGACTCTACATACAGAGAGGCCGTGCTGGAAGATGCAGAATTCAAGCAATTTCGTAGGACCTACGTACAGGATGGAATTCATTTCGAGCAACTAACAGAAGACATGAGATTGTACTGACAGGCAATCGGTCCGCTCATCAGACCTGCCTGGATTACGTGTTGACCGGAATTCCGCAGTAGATCATAGTCTGATCCATAATGACTGATTCCGGAAGCGCGCGAAAGATCTTTCAAAAGGTATCTTCTTCTCCCACCCGACCCCCAGCAGAAAAGCAGGAAGCGAAATTCGATGTGGCCGATCTATACCAGGGGCCGGTGCCCACAGGCGAAGTTGCAGGCTCTTCGGCGGGACTGGATGAAAAACTGAGACAGGCCTATTTCTGGATCGTGAACCATGCCATCATTTCCCCGTTTTATGATATTGAATACAACGATGATCCTCCCACGACATTTCAGATAGGGGACCGAAAAACTACTCTAAGCCTGCCCACCGCTCAGAGTTACTCCAGCTTTGTGCTCATGCCATTGCTGAACCTTGCAGTGCGAAGAAGGTGTCTGTTTGTAGGTGGTCCAGGTCGGGGAAAAACAGCCAGCGCCATCTTGATGGGAGTGCTGGCCGGATATTCGCTTACCGAGATCCGACGAGCCATTCAACACGGACAGCCAGAAATGACCGTAACGGACCTTCTGGGAAATCCGATACCATCGGATTTGATGAACGCTTCGTCCATGGATGAAGTTCGCATTTCCTGGAGACGATGGCTGGGTATGCGAGTAAAGATAATCGATGAGTATAATCGTATTCCAACCCGAACTCAGTCTGCGTTGCTAACTGTTCTGGCAGACAACTATGCAGAAGTGCTGGACCAAATCTATGAATGTCCGGAAGCCGCGTGGTATCTTACAGCAAACGATGATGCAGGAGGAGGAACCTATCAGGTTATTGAAGCTCTGCAGGATCGCATCGACATAGTAGTACATGCCCTTCATTTTAATACTCGCTTCATCGGAGATTTACTGATGCGTATTGAAGCCGGAATTTCGCCTGAAAAGATGGTTCCGGAAAGTATCATCTTTACAGAAGCAGAGCTGGATCAGATGAATGCTGACATTCTTGCCATTCGAATATCCCCGGAGCTGATGCGAAGAGTTGAATTCTTCGCTTCGCATTTTGAGTTCTTCGAGTCTGCCGGCGAGCAACTGGAATACAAAACCAAAGACAATGTTAAACTTGCGGGGATGGAATTGTCCCAGCTGATGCTGGAAGAGACCGGACGGGATCTGGTTAAGGACCTGGGAAGTCAGACCAGAAACGGTCTATCTGTAAGGGCCATAATGACCTGTCTGGTATTTGCCAAAGCCATCGCCTACTTCAAAGGCGAACCGGAGGTCTCCTTCGAAGACTTTCGTCAGATGTTGCCCTTTGTGTTGCACGATAAGCTAGCCCAGAATGCAGAATCTCCTTTTTTCGATGGATCCAACCATAGCATATACCGAGTGGATCGCGTAGGATGGATTCGCAAACTCTTTGATCTTTCATCGGCGGAGTTCGATCGCATTGGCCTGGGGGCCGATGATCCCGTGGCCCGACTGAGAGAGCAGTTCGACGCGGGTCTGGATGGGCTGAGCGAAAAAGATACCAGGTCAAGATTATCCGAAATTGAAAAAACCATCCAGGATCTGGTAAAGTCAAGAAAGCTCTATGGTCATGTATTCGATGATCTTCTGAAATTGAAATATTTGCATCAGCGCTACACAAATTACCTAAGCTGGTTGCAATGGTCTTCGCGCAAATAATCACTCTGTTTCATGGGAAGCATCGATATGAACACGAAGGCGTTGGCTCCAGAGCTGGAAGAATTCCTGCGTTCAAACAGGGATGAATTGAACCAGCTTTACAGGCTTGAATGGCTCCAGAATCGCAACCTGGACGGTGCCGCCTTTTTGCAGTCCTTTGAATCTCTGGCCACATCCTATTTGAATGCGAACCATATGGCAGGATCTGCGGACCGAAAACCTGGATTGATGGGTCTCTATCGAATGCTACTTCTGGCTCAACCATCCAGAAGCTGGAGCTCCCGAATGGAGAAGCTACTGGAGTCAGCCTTGAAGCTTTATCCTGCTGTTGCATCGGATCAGGGGCAATTATTTCTATCCAGGATATACAATGCAGCCCACAGTTTGAGCCAGCATGGGCTGGATCCCCAGCGATGGTGGCTACTGATGAAAAAACTGGCCGAGGCAAATGTGGACTATACGGGAGAGAATTCGAATCGATTCTACAGACTGGCCGCAGCCCTTTCCTATCTCGCAGGGATGATTCATTTGCGCTCCAGCGCTCTGATTGAACTCCAGAATATGAATGAAGAAGAAGCGAAAGCGATTTTTCCGCGAGTACAGCCGACGGAACTGCGAACCTGGATTTCGCAACTGGAAAGAAATCCCTGGGCCGGGCTTTCCAGTCCCGAACCTTTTATGACCGGCGGTTACCAGGGGTTTTCCTCCTTTGATACACCGGGCGGGGGTATTTTCTTGAGGCCCCCGGAGTTTTTAAGAGTGGAAGAGGAATCCCAGGCTATCTTGCTCACAGATTCGCACAGAAATTATCTCTTATTTGCGGATCGGTTTGGTTCGCAAATCATTCCGCGACCAATTACCGACGAAGAGCAGAAGGAAAGCGAAAGACCGGCCGCTGTGCCAGAGGATCTACTCAAGGTTGCACTCAAGTCCATCAAGAAGTATGCCCTGCCAGAGCCATCTGGCATCAGTGCAATCCTCCATCGAAAGACTGTGATCTGCCTGAGCGAAGACAGCCATTTTGTCTGGGTGGTACCGGTCCATTGAGCTCCTCGGAAACCTGGTTACAGCACTGGCCCAGGGCTCTGGAACTCTGGGGACGCTACATAAAGCTTAAAGATCCCCGCCTAACCAGACAGAAGAAGATTCCAGGAAAGAATTCTGCGACCCCTCTGGCCTACATCGATCTACAGAACAAGCAGGTAGTGGTAGGCCTGGACCAGGTGGAGAAACTGGGGTTGCAGGATTTTCAGCTTGAGATCCTGGCACATGAAATCGGTCATCATGTATTCGCGCCTGGTGATCTTCTGGATGCCGGTCGCTGTATGGCTCGAATACACAGGGCGTTGCGCGAATACTCCGGCGAAAGCGGTTTGATCCTGAATCTGTATACCGACTTATTGATAAACAACAGATTGAAAAGCATGGGGCTGGCCATGGATCAGATCTATATTCAACTGAACAGGCAAACAGAGAAAATGGATCCTCTCTGGAAGCTTTATATGCGAATTTATGAATTGCTCTGGTCTCTGTCTCCAGGAACTTTATGCCCGGATCAGGATCCAGAGATGGAAGGGGATGCTACTGTAGCTGCCCAGGTAATTCGCTCATTTGCAAATGATGTGGTCCGGGGCAGCGGAATGTTTGCGGCGATCTGCTACTATTATCTAAAATCAGATGGAACTGTGGCTACAAGAAAGATTATGAAGCCTCTCCTGGATTCAGAACACATCACAGCGGAGGATTCCATTCCCGATGGTCTGGTTGAAATGCAGGAGGGCGAAGAGGACGAATGTTCCTATCCGGATTTTGACGAAAGCGGCAACTGGACCCCTCCAGGCGAAGCTAAGGGGGACGCCGATGGGACCGGAATACCTTCCGAGTCTTCCAATGAAAGCAGGTCCGGGGGCCAGAGTCGGATTCCCCTGGATTATTTCAATGTTCTCAAAGCCATGGGAGTAAAAGTTAGTGAACAGGAGGCCACGAACCGTTTTTATCGCGAGAAGGCCAGACCATATTTGATCCCTTTCCCTGTAAGCGAAAACGAGCCATCCACGGAACCGTTGCTGGAAGGCTACGAGATCTGGCACCCTGGTCAAATGATCGAGAGAATTAACTGGTTTCAGACCTTGCTACGAAGTCCTGTGGTAATTCCTGGATATACTACCGTCCAGAATCGCTACGGGAATGCGGAGGGCCAGAGCAAAGATGAATCTCCCATTGATCTGGATATCTATGTGGACTGTTCGGGTAGCATGCCCAGACCTTCCATTAGCCTGAGTTATCCTGCTCTGGCAGGAACCATCATTGCTTTATCCGCACTTCGCACCGGATCGGCTGTGCAGGCAACGTTGTGGAGCGGACCTCACCAGGTGCAAAAAACGGAAGGATTTGTTCGTGATGAAGCGCAGATACTTTCTGTGCTAACAGGCTACATTGGTGGCGGCACAGCTTTCCCGTTGCATATACTCAGAAAGACATATCTGGAGGAGCCCAGGCCTAGAAGAAAAGTGCATATTCTGGTAATTAGCGATGATGGTGTGGACACAATCCTTCAAAATGATGAGATTGGAAATGCAGGTCGGGATATTGCTCGAAGATCCCTGGATGTGGCAGGGGCAGGAGGCACTTTCGCACTTCAACTCTACGGGGGCTGGGAAAAAAATCCACGACTTGTGGAAACGAACAAGCTCGGATTCAAGATCCACCCAGTGTCCAGTGCCGTGGAGCTTACGGAATTCGCTCGCCGGTTTGTGCAAGAGAACTATAGAAATGATGGAAAAAGCAAACAGAGACGAAGAATCTGATTCAGCCATGACTGAACCATTGACTGAATCTATTACTGAATCGAACCACCGACTGCAGAGATCTTTGGACAATGAGACAACGGCGGTGATAGAGTCTGAAAAAGGTGCGTCCACTGGCCTTCCCAGAAAAGGGGTGTCCACGGCTCCAGACACGAAAGAATGGTCTACCTCTGGCCTGATCCGTTTCGCCATACTCCTCAGCGTAATTACCATCGTTTACAACGTCATCGAAGGAGTGGCGTCGATTATACTAGGAGGAAAGGATGAGACTCTGGCTCTTATGGGCTTTGGAATCGATAGCTTCGTAGAGGTGCTGTCTGCCATCGGAGTATTACATATGACTCTTCGAATGCGGGCCGATGGCCATGCCGCAGAATCCCGGCAGAGATTTGAACGAAGGGCGCTGAGAATTACTGGCATATCTTTCTATGTCCTGGTGGGAGGAATACTCGCGGCCAGTATTCTTCAGGTAGTAAGACAGATTCCGCCGGAGTCTACATTCTGGGGGATGGTAGTAACCGGAATAAGCATGCTTGGAATGGGACTTTTGATCAAGGGAAAATCGACCGTAGGTCGACGCTTGAACTCTCCAGCCATTCTGGCAGATGCGAATTGCTCAAAGAGCTGTCTTTATCTTTCTGCAGCGGTATTCGCCTCCGGACTGTTGTATGAATGGACGGGGCTTCTGTACGCGGACACACTGGGGGCGCTGGCCGTAGCCTTTTTCGCGTTAAAGGAAGGCCGGGAAGCCATGCAAAAATCCAGAAGCGATGATATATGCGGATGCCATGGCTGTCAGGCCTGAAAGGCATTATCCAGAATCATCATCATTGCAAATCCAATCATAAGTCCCGCCGTGGCCTGGTGTTCGAAACCATTCTTCTGGGTTTCTGGAATCATTTCGCTACTTATGATATAGAGCATTGCGCCGCCGGATGCCGATAAACCCCAGGGTAGCATGGCTGCACTGAACCCTACCGCAGTGGCCCCTATCAAAACACCAATGGACTCAACCAGGCCAGTAGCCAGTGTAACAAAAATCGCCGTGCGCGATGCAAATCCTTCTGCAATGAGTGCCAGGGCCACGATCATTCCTTCTGGAATATTCTGTAACCCAATGCCAGTCATTAGAGGCAGAGAAATACTTTCATCTCCGGTGCCGGTACCCACACCCAGAGCCATTCCTTCGGGCAAGTTATGAATGCCCACTGCGAATACAAATAGCCAGAGCCTGCGTATCGCCTGACTGTTGCTTCCTTCCGGACCGCGAAGAAAGTGTTCATGGGGAACGAATCGATTGGCCAGATGCAGGAAGGATCCTCCGGCCAGAAGCCCTGTTACGGCCATCCCAGCATTCGCAAGCCCAGAGCCTCCTGAAAAGCGATCCATGGCAGGTAAGATCAACGAAAAGAAGGTGGCTCCCAGCATGACTCCAGCACATACCCCTGTGGTAATATCATGCAATTTGGGGCCGAAACGCACTTTGAATAGTACCGGCAACGCCCCCAGACCCGTGGATAGAAAGGCAACAGACGCTCCGATTAAGACCTGGTAATTCCAGATATCAGTCCAGCTCACCAGAGAAAGGAAGCGAAATAGCGGCTGGCGGTCAAGGTTAATCCCGGTTAGAGATACGATTGGAATGGTTTGTACCGGGCTGCATCATACCTGGAGTGCAATCGCAATGGAAATAAAGTTGCTGGTCATTAGATGGGAATGCAAGTTAGGCTGAGTGTAGCAAGATGGCAGGCCCTGATATTGACATTCATCAACTCATGCGAAGGCTGGCTCAGTGCCCTCCGGACATCTATGATTTTTCAAGCCTGGACTCCACGGGGCCTGTGCCACTGGCTCTGGCCCAGGATGTAATCTTTCATCTGGGAGGTGGGGCTCTGGAAAAGAAAGATCGCAATCATTTGATTCAGCTGCAGACCAAACGTCCGACCGAGGCAGCCTTCCTGATGCTGGGCTGCTATGTGTTGTCTCATCCAATTTTTCTTCGAAGATCGGAATTGATTCCCGGCTGCATTTCTCTTTTTCAAACTGGTTTTTCTGAGCTGGCTGACGTTTCCCGTGCCCGAGACTTTGTTTTGAACACGGAGCGCCGTGAAGAGCTGGTCCGGCTATGTCTGAGATCCCTGGCCATTCGTCCATCAGGCGAAAGCAAGGAATCCTTTAAGAACCGCTGGGAATCCCTGGATTCGGTTCGCAGAGTTGAGCTCATGCAAAAAGCTGCTCAGTTGCGAAAAAGACAGGAGGAGCTTCGCAAAGCGATGGAAGAAAAAGCCGCCCGGGAGGCGGCATCGAAATGGTCCCGGGAGTAAGGCAGCATGGACATTCAGAGCGAAATAGTAGATAGAATACCTCGCATTCAGGAAAGGCACCTGGCGATGTATCGCAGCATTCTGGAAAGCAATCATGCCCCCCGGTGGAATGCTCAATGCGGAGATCGGCTCCTTGAGGCAGACATTCCTGTGCTCGATGGATTCTGTGAAACTCTTTCGCAGCCGCCGGGCCCAACCCATGACTGGCTGGAAAGCTATGTGCAAAGTCAGTCGCTCTATTCTCCCTACTTTCAGCGATACCAACAACGGGGCATATCCGGGATCTGGATGAGTAGAGAGGACATTCGCGACCGGTTACATGAAATCGTCCCTTTAAACGCTGATCTTGGCCGTCTGGTGCTCAATCCCACCAGCGGAACTACTGGAATGCCAGTTCAAGTGCCCAATACACCTCTGGGTGTGGGGCATTATCAGCCGTTGATTCTCGAAGCCATTCGGCGGCATGGAATCCATCTAAAACCTGGCCTGAACGATATGGCAGCGGTGCAGATCTGTTCCCAGAGCGAAACCATGACCTATGCCACTGTGCACAGCTACTATGACGGAGCGGGATTCGCCAAAATCAACATCTCCCCGGCAGGCGAAAGGAACCTGTTGAAGGAATGGAACGATTCAGATCATCCAGAAAAGTTCATCCAGGAACTTCGCCCGGCGATCCTCACCGGGGATCCTTTTGCCTTCGAAACCTACATGGATTATCAAATTGACTACAGGCCATCTGCCGTGGTGAGTACCGCTTCAAGTTTGTCGCCGGATCTCAGGTCCAGAATGGAGTCCTTTTTCAGGTGCCCAATAGTAGATTTCTATTCTAGCAACGAAACAGGACCCATTGCCTGTAGCTGCCCGGAGCATCCGGATCGATACCATCAACTGGCCCCTGACATTTTCCTGGAATTGCTTTGCGGCTCGGAAATAGTGGCCAGCGGCGAAGGACGGCTACTGGTGTCCGGAGGTCGTAATCCATTATTACCATTGCTGCGATACAATACTGGCGATTATTGCTCTATCGTTTCAGAACTCTGTAGCTGCGGACAGAAAGGCTACATTCAGGGATTGCAGGGAAGGCCATCGGTATTCTTTCACTCTCTCACTGAAAAGCGAATCAATCCACTTGATTTCGCGCGAGTGCTAAGATTCGTTCCCTCCAGAAGGCATCGCATTCAGCAGAATAAGGACCTGAGCATGGACATCTTTGTGGACCCTGGATCTTTTGCCCTGGAAACCTACGTAGAACAAATTCAAAGCAGGAGCATTGAAATTCTGGAAGGAGCTTCGGTGCGTGTCCACTCCTGGGATCCTGCTCTGGAAGATGCCTATCCATACGAGGTCCTGCGTTGATTCGAGGGCTGGTGCTGGGAAAATTTCTTCCCCCTCACAAAGGTCACCTGCATTTGATAAGCGAAGCACTGAAACAATGCGATGAGCTGACGGTGGTTGTAGGGTCCCTCCAGCGAGAGCCTATTCCTGGAGAGCTTCGCTTCCAGTGGATGAAAGAGCTCTGCAATTGTTCCGTAGTGCATCTCACGGACGAAAATCCGCAATTTCCCGAGGAGCATCCAGATTTCTGGAGGATCTGGAAAGCCAGTTTGCAGCGAGTGCATCCAGAACCCGTTGATGTATTGTTCAGTTCAGAGGACTACGGAGATCGGTTAGCCAGTGAGCTCGGTGCACGGCATATATGCGTGGACCTGGCTAGAAAGGTAGTGCCAGTGTCGGGCACCGCCATCCGAGAAAAACCACTGTCCCATTATCAATTCCTTCCTGATCCTGTGCGACCCTACTTCCACAGGAAAATAGTCATTACAGGTGCGGAATCCACCGGGAAAACCATTACAAGTCGTCATCTGGCAAATCGATTTCATACAACCTGGGCTCATGAGTATGCCCGGGAGTATCTGGATTCCATGGGTCGGTTTGTGCAGGAAGAGGATATTGAACAAATCGGAATGGGTCAAATCGCACTGGAAGACAGAGTGCGAAAGCAGGCAAACAGAGTTTTCTTCTGTGATACAGACCTGATGGCCACAGTGATCTACAGCAATCATTACTTTGGAGATTGCCCATCGTTTATTCCTGAAGCGCTTTCCACCAGGATAGGTGATTTCTATCTTTTTATGGATATCGACATTCCATGGGTGGAGGATCCACAGAGGGATGCACCGCATCTTCGCGAGGAATTTAGATCCAGGTTTCTGGGGGAGCTGGAACGAAGTGGGGCAGAGTACAGAATAATAAAAGGAAATTTCCATCAGCGGCTGGAACGAGCGGTGGATGCAGTAGATAACTATTTGAGCAACTATTGATTTGGCTTGACTTTCTTCTTTCTTCTGGTTGCTGTTAACTGCTGCTGGAGATAAGAAATGTATCGCATAAAATGTAATTCTATTGTAACAGTATTGACTTCTGCATTGCTAACGTTGTTTTTCGCAACTCAATGTACAGACAGACGAAAAGTCGTGATCACGGGTTCCAATACGATGTTGCCCATATTGAAGATCGCGGAAAAAGAGTACGAAAAAGAGAACCCGGAAATAGATCTGATAATCTCGGCCCCCGGATCGGAAGCCGGAATCGATGCGCTAACGGCCGGTGAAGTAGACATTGCTCCCACCTCCCGCGAAGTATACCCAGGGGAGATGGACAAATTAAAGGAGAAAGGCCCTGTAGAAGTGATGGAGGTGGCCTTTGACTGCCTGCTTCTTGTTGTAAATCCGGACAATGAAGTATCGTCTTTGCGTCTCAAAGAAGCGTCAGAAATATTCTCCGGTAAGATCAAAAACTGGAAGGATCTGGGTGGTCCGGATCTTCCTGTTGTGGTTATGGTGCGAGACGAGAAGTCGGGCAGCGCCGACTATTTTAAAGAACATGTATTGCGTTTACTGGATCTGGGCGAAGAGGCTTTTGAGCAATCCCGGGAATTGCAGTATTCAGAGGATGCTATTGTAGTAGAATCCAATGCAGAGATGAGTGAGAAGATCCTCAGGGAAAAAGGAGCCATCGGTTTTATGGGAATGGGTAGCGCAGAAAAGGTACATACCCGGCTGGTGAAAGCATTGAGCTATGCCCGGGTGCCATCTGAGACTCCCGTAGCGCCTACGATAGAGAATGTGTACAATCGTACCTATCGCTTATCCCGGCCACTTTATCTTGTGTTTCGCCCGGGATTGAACCCGGATGTGGATGCTTTTACGCAATGGATGATCTCTGACAAAGGTCAGAGGTTGATCAAGACAGCTGGCTATCTTCGCTACACAATGGAAGAAGTCCAGGTTGTGGAGCAGAAGGACTCAAAGAAGGATTCCGATAATTAAGAACTCCAGTTCTGGATTGCTGGTTACTTTTTCTAATTCGGTAAAGCGACGAGCCCACGTTGGTTAGCTGCCGGAACGGGTTTTTTGCTCATATCGTTTCCACAAGTCTTCCGGACAGACTTCTCCGGTGGCTGCATTCTTGAATTCAGATGCGAAGCAGCCCCGGGAGCCATTGTCCACATTCAGCTTCTCGTCTGCTGCTTCCAGATCTCTGCGTGTGCAGAACCTGAGTTCCAGACTGTAGCGATTCTGCCCGGATGTATTGGGCATGGTTCCATGTAAATGTCGGGAAGCGAAAATCAATCCTTCCCCTGGTCCAATATCCGGTATGAAACCTGAACGAGGATCGGGAGGATCCGTTGCCGAAGGGTAGGTCAGCCCGGTTCCTGAAACCTCTCCATTGGATGATTCTCGATAGGCCTGAAACCCTCCTTGCGAATTCCATTCTTGCAGATCAAATCGATGCGAATCGTTTTGCAGAGGAGTATCTAGAAGGTCGGGAAAGAAGACGATTCCATTCTTTCTATTACACTGACTCAACGGAATCCATAGATTCAACTGGCAGGCTGCATTCGCATAGTAGGTATCCCGATGCCAGCAAAGTAATGCGCGGGCCTGTGGATGATTCTGAAAGCTGGCAGGGATGCAGCGAAATCGGACCCGGTCAGTAAAAACCGAATCCAGTGGCCAGCCCAGGGTGCTCAGCGCTTCCAGTAGAGTATCGTAGATCTCATGCGATCCAGAGACCAGATGTCTCAGGGTATTAAGATGCTGGAGATAGATCTTATTGGAAGCGGAATCAAATATGTCCAGGTCCAGCGGATGTTCCGCTATCCAGGAATTACAGATGGCCGCTACCGTATGCAGGGTAGAACTTTGAAATCGATGGATTCTTCCATCATAAAGCAAAGACCGGGAAAGATCCTCGATATTCTGCTGAGCTGGCTCTCGGGTATTCATTCGCATTTCAAGTTCATCTGGATAGATCTCCGGTTATGGGTACTTTCTTGCTTTCCATTCTTGTTGAATAAGAGCGCAATAACAGATTTTTCGTTTGAAACCAGAATGTCTTTTGAGGACTGTATTCCGAGGCTTTATTTTATGCCACCGGGTATTGTTAAGACCGTCTTCTGGAACCTGGTCCTGGCCGCAGCCTATATCTTAACAGGACTATGGGGGCTGGATCTGGCAATTGTCAATTCCAATGTCACTTTGATATGGCCCCCCACCGGCTTTGCCATGGCCGGACTACTATTTCTCGGTCTAAATGCATCCCCTGGAATTCTTGTGGGAGCAATCGTTACGAATTTGCTAAATGGCGCCGATCCAGTAATTGCAACCTGCATTGGGGCCGGCAACACCGTGGGAATGGTAGTGGGCTATGGACTGGTTCGATCTGCGTACAGAGGTAAGCCCGATTTCTCCCAGGTCCGATTTACCATTTTATTCATCATGAATGCCGCTATTGCGGGCACACTGTTTACGTCGTTCTGGGGCGTTTCAACGCTCTATCTTGCAAACGTTATCAAACTCGGCCAGTATCTGGAAACCGGGCTGGTCTGGTGGATCGGAGATGCCATGGGGGTGCTTCTTATTGGTCCTGCATTGATTTCGCTTGCTACTGTGAATCGGGTCCTGCGAAACCCAGAGCAGATGCTGGAATTCGTAGTACTATTGCTGACCAGTACCGTGGTCTGTTACTGGGTTTTCTTTGCGAATCTAGGACTTGCCTCTCATTATCCATTGATCTATTTGATCTTTCCCTTTCTAGTCTGGGCAGCCATTCGATTCGGTCCTTCCGGAGGCTCATTTCTTGTCCTTCTGGTAGCGCTGTTTTCCATTACCAGTACGGCTTCCGGACTGGGACCCTTCAGTCGAGAGGATGTACATTCCAGTCTGCTATTCTTGCATACATACCTGAGTCTATTTGCCATTACCACTCTGCTTCTGGGAGCCGTCCTGGAGGAAAAAAGAATCTATCTCATGGACATTTCGGAAGCTCGCCAGAGGGCAGATGAATCGAATCGACTAAAGAGCGAATTTCTGGCCAACATGAGTCATGAGATTCGCACACCCGTTAGTGTCATATTGGGATTCCTGGATTTCTTGAAGGACCCTGATTTAAGCGAAGCTGAAAGAGAGCATCATATTGAAACGATTCGGCGAAATGGTCATCATCTACTGGCATTGATCAACGATATTCTGGATCTTTCGCGAATAGAGGCCGGAAGAATGCCTGTGGAAAAGCAACGAATCGCTCCCATGGCCTTCCTGGAAGAACTGGTGGATCCTTTTCGCATTCGGGCGAAACAGAAGGGCCTGGATTTCTCCCTTCGCAGCGAAGGTACAATTCCACGATATATCTACTGCGACCCGCTTCGTTTGAGGCAAATAATATCCAATTTACTGGGAAATGCGATCAAGTTCACAAATCATGGAACGGTGGGGCTACAGGTTACTGGCCAGGGGATTCCTTCCGGTGTGGAGCTGGAGTTTGCAGTAACCGACACCGGTCCTGGAATGGACAAAAACCAGCAGAAAGCGCTTTTTCAGCCTTTCTCCCAGGTGGACAGTTCCTCCAGGCGTCAGTTTGGAGGAGCCGGTCTGGGACTGGCAATTTCCCGAAGGCTTGCAGAGCTTATGGATGGAGAATTGTCCGTGGAATCCGAGCCCGATGCGGGTTCCCGGTTCTTATTGCGGCTTCGGCTTTCCAGGGATGAATGTCTCTGGGATCAGCCAGAGCAAGAATCGAAAGAAGATTCGGTATCGCTGCCTTCTACGCCGGGACGTATTGTCCTGGGTAGAGTACCGGAAAAGAAGCGAGAGATCCTGGTGGTGGAAGATACAGAAGACATTCAGGTTTTGCTCAAACGTCAGCTGGAAGGTATGGGAGCACAAGTCATGCAGGCCAGGAATGGAAAGGAAGCCCTGGACATGGTGGAGTCCCGAATCACCGGCGGGCGGGACGGACGATTCGACGTTGTTTTGATGGATATTCAGATGCCGGTGATGGATGGCTATGAAGCGGTGAAGCGACTGCGTGCTGCGGGGTATTCAGGACGAATTGTTGCCCTTACAGCTCATGCGATGGAAGGAGAGGAACAGAGATGTCTTGCTGCCGGAATGGATGGCTACCTTGCAAAGCCTGTGGACCGTGTCGCTCTGCGAAGCGCTATCGGTCTCTCAGGCGAAAAGAAATCATGAGAAGCGTGGAAACTGTATGGAGCTGAAAACAAAGACTAGCAGCAGTGCAGCAAGAATTTCAATCGGTCTGGATGCACTGGTCTTATTTGCCTCAATTCTGGTTACGATTCTATGGCTGGCCGGATACCCGGCACTTTACTCGGACTCTTCGCCAGTTATGTCTGCCTTTACATCTCTTTCACTGTTGTTAATGGCCGGTAGTCGCCTGGCACGAAAGCTTTTGTTTGGCTGGCCCACAGCTTTGACTCTTGCGGTCATTGGTCTGGTTATGGGCGGTAATGTCTCATCCATGTTGATTCATCTTTCCATGCCTCCGGAGCTACTGGCTTCGTTTGATATCGTACTTACTTCGGTAATGACTTCTGTAGGTTTGACACTTTTCTGTCTTTATGAGTTGCTGGTGGCTCTGCGAGAAACTCCACAAACTGGTTTTATCTTCGACGATATACTCTTGCATCTTGCGCTGGTGCCCGGTGGCCTCAGTCTTCTGGGGGTAATGCTGAACAATCCGACTTACATAAGCGAAGGTAGCGATCCCAGGGTAGGAATCTCTCTGCTGGAAATGGGCTTCATGGGTGTTTACGCAATCTCTGCGGTGCTTTCCAATCCTCATCTATTCCTCTGGCAGTTTCTGTCCGCCTCATGGTCCAATCGATGGATATTTGTGGCATTATTCGCAAATCAGTTCATTGCACCTCTGATTGTGGCCTATCTGTTTCTGGGTGTATCGGCGAATAGTACAGGTCCTGGTCTGGAGCTGTTTGTGCTTCTTGCCGGAGTCATTGCTACCGTGTCTTTTCTGACCATGCAGGCCTATCTGAAACGCCAGCCCCCTGCCGGTTAGTATGGATTCTTAGAATCTAAATCCGGGAAATAATTTCAGATTGGCAGATCTGTAACCGGGCATCCGTAACCCATCCTGGAGCCCGTATTCGGTATCCCGGGTTAATTCAAAGGATCGGCATTGACAGGATACAGGCCTGTTGTGCGATGCAGTATCCCATGTCTTCTTCGCAGGAACAGAGCCGGCCACTGCATGGCATCCTACCGGCTTTCAAGGACCAGAAGATTGAAAGAGATTTCTTGCGTGCAGATGCACGCCGAACTCGCAGATTTATTCGACTTCTTTCGCTACTGGCTCTGGTAATTACAGCTCTGACCTGGCATGGAGCTCTGGAGCCACTGGCACACAGGCCGCAGGCACTGATGGTATCCACTATCCTGAGGGCCGCATATGCATTGCTTTGCATTACTCTGTTCTGGTATAGTCAAAAGGATTCGTCCATCTTTCGAGTTTACCATTTTACCACTGCCATCTATCTGGGTTCGCTTTTAATAATCTCCATGCGGATGTCTGCCATGGAGCAATATGAATCCGGTCTATTCTGGGAAATTATCCTGGTAAGTCGGGATGGCCTGATCTCCTGGATTGTAGTCAGCGCGGCTGTTTTATTGTTTGTGCCTGGGCATTTTCTCTACAACGTAATCATTTCTTTTCTGGGTTTTATCTTTCTATACGTAATGATGCTACGGGCCGGAGCCGAGCACCCCATGCAGGCCATGTATGTTTTTGGCTCCGCTTACTTGATTACCCTGGCCATGAGCGGGCATTTTCAGCGATTACAGAGAAAGCATTTTCAGCTGGTTCTGGATCTGCAGGATGCAAATGGAAGGTTGGAGCACCTGGCCAGCACGGATGCCCTGACTGGCATTATGAATCGGCGGAGCTTCGTAGATGCCCTGGAAAGGGAATACAGACGTTGCATGCGCCATAGAGAGGATCTGGCACTGGTTTTATTCGACCTGGACTATTTCAAAGAGATCAACGATACACATGGGCATCCAGCTGGCGATGCTGTACTGCGATCCATGGCTCAGGCCGTTCTGGAGCAGATTCGAAAGGAAGACTATTTTGCCCGACTCGGCGGTGAAGAATTCGCCTTGCTCCTTCCCGAGACGGATCCTCCACATGCGAATCAATTCTCAGAGCGGATTCGTCAGACCATTGAGAACCTGCGAGTAGCATTTCAGAGTACCCAGATTAAGGTCACTGCCAGTTTTGGCGTCACATATCTCCATTCCAGAGACCAGGATGAGGATTCCATCTTCATTCGAGCCGACCGGGCGCTGTACGAAGCGAAAAAGAAAGGCAGAAACCAGGTGATGGTGGTCCAGTACGACGAAAGTAACGCTGATTAGGGTCATTTTTCTTCTCCTGGCCTGGTTTTTTTGTTGAACTCAACCGATATTATCTGTCTAAACTTGTATGGCCTTTCGCACCTACATGCAGGGCCTGCAGCGCAGCTTTTTGATCCCATTTTTTATTCTGGGTCTGATTATGTCTTCCTGCGTTGTGGATCCCTACAACCCGGCTGATCCGGGATCCGAAGCTTTCGTAGAATACAATCTGCTTCGCTGTCTGGTTTCCGACGATTGTCCGGGCTCAGGTACCGCTCCTCTGCAGATTGTGTTTCAGGAGGACTGGGAAGCGGGAATCGATGCAGGTAAGTGGAAAACGTGGGGCAGTCCTGTTCCTACTTTTGAGGCCGGCCTGGGATATGGTGGATCAGACACGGTGAATCCAAACGGGGACGCCTCTTACGAAAGCGGATTTACCAGCTATCAGAACTTTGACATCACAAAGCCCACTACTATTGAGTTTCGCGCCTTTACCTATTCGAACGCCACTGACTGGGAGACCCTCTGGGTCGGTTTCGGTCAGGATACAGCGGCGGGCTATACCGGAATAGCAGCACAACCAGCGGCCAGTCCCGCCATTCGATTATGGCCGGAAACGGTGAAGCTGGATATTCGTTTCGGCCTGGGATGGAACGGAAACATTCAGCGTCCCTGGCTGGGTGCCTATGATAATACCTGGATACATTTCAAGATGGAAATCCATGAAGATCGCACTATGAGCTTCTACCAGGATGGAGTGCTCATAGGAACTACCACTGCCACCGTGCCCGATACCTTAACCAACCAGCCAGTGAGTATTCATGGTAGGTCCTATAATAACGTGCTCTATGTAGACGATATTATTGTGAAGCAATGAGAATGAGCAATTCCGGCAACGGGAACATAACCGGCAACAGAAACCGGTTAATCCTTATCAGCGTCACAGCATTTCTTCTTTCCCTATTAGTTGCATCAAATCTAGGAGCAGACACAGTACAGCTTCGTAACGGATCTACTGTCTATGGACGTATTCTTCATCAGGATCAGTCATCGCTTAGAATACATACCGGTGACAGGATACTGAATATTTCGAAGAAGAGAATCCTTCGTGTGGAATACAATGCTCTACGGGAACCTCCGGAGAAGGAGCCAGTCGGCCGCGAAGAGGATGTCACCGGGATCAAGAACGAAGAAGAAATTCGCCGGTTGCTGAACAGGAAGAATCAAGATTCCACAGATGATTCCGCCGCAGAAGTGGAATCCGATAGCTCACAAAATCCGAACAATTCGGACAATTCGGATAAAGACCGACAAATGGAGAACTCTGAAACAAATGAAAACGCGAATAGGACAACTGAGAAAAAAGAAGAGGACGATATAGCCTCGGACCAGCATGATTCGTCACAGGAGCCAGGGCAGGAGCGGAAAGAGAAGGAGAAAGAAGACGAAGACGAAATAGAGCGAAATTCCCATATAAAGAACAGCGAAGAGGAGAATAAAGACCCCGGAAATTCGCAGCGTGTGGGAAGGATGGATATTCTATGGCGCTCCGCGCTTATACCCGGATGGGGGCAATGGTATGCCGGCGATACCTGGAAGGGAATGGGATTCACCGTTCTCTTCGCAGGTGCGGCCTACGGGGTTTATGAGACAAATCGATTGTACATTTCGCAGGCTGCAGAGCTGGAGTCCGCAGATAATCCGTTCTCTTTTCAAAATACACTACTGGCTGACCAGGGCTTTATACCCGGCTATCCCTCACTTTCGCAGCTGGCTGACCCCGCCTATTTCTATACATATGATCAGAGCTACTCCGGGCAGAGAGCTACCCTGGAGAATCGCTATGACAGCGTTCGCGCAGCAAGTGCCTTTCTGGTTCTCATCTACATCTGGAATCTGGCGGATGCCTATTTCTTTACTGAATTACCGTCCGAGCGCTCGGCAATGGCAGGAGAAACGGAAAAGGACTCGGCCTTCTTTATCTCCGCAGTAGCGCCAGGGGGCAATCCCAGTAGATATCGCTTGAGACCCAGGAAGCGCATAGCCCCTTCCGCGATGCCAACGGAATGGTCCCTGGGCTGGTCCATGAATACCAACTGGTAATGCAGGCTGCAAACGGCCCATGGAAAAAAGAAAAGGCCGCCCATTGGGCGGCCGATTCACACAGGGTATCCGAGGATCCTGTTAGAATTTGTAGGATGCGGAGATGGAGAAGTCCATACCGCGTTTGTAACTACTAAAAGGTACGTCGGAGCCAAAGAGAGCATTCTCCTGGTATTGTTCAAACGAAGGATCGAAGATATTTTTCCATGCGGCTTTCACACTGAGCTGTTCTGTGGGTTCGTAAGTGAATACGAGGTCCCAGATTCCAGTGCCGCGCTCATAGACATCTCCATTGAAGAATGCTCCAACGTAGGTCAATCGGTCTCCGTAGTAATTGTAGAAAGCTCCGGCACTTATGGTTTGCTCTGAGTCAAAGAAATACTCCAGGCCTATGTTATAGACCAGGTCAGATTGTCCCTGGAGCGGTCTTTCTATATTCGTAGGAGCAAGTGTAGCCAACCTGTCATAGATGCTCAGTTGTCCGGTGGCAATCAAAGTTCTCTGAGCGTAAGACATGACCTCTACTCTCGATTCAATCAGGTAAGCATTAGCTTTTACAAAGAGCTGTTCGATAATCGCCTTTCGTAGATCCAGTTCGATTCCCTGAATATAGGCCCGTTCGCTGTTGATATACGTATAGGTTAAACTACCGTCGCCGGAAGCGGGCTGCCCCACACGCTCTATGGGTTGGGAGATGTTCTTGTAGAAGACTCCTATTCCAGCATATTCTTCCGGGGTCATATAGTATTCCCACCGAAAATCATAATTGTGAATGTATGAACGAGTGAGCGTTGGATTTCCGCCTTCAATGTCGGCAGCAAAATACGGAGAAAAGGCAAAATCGGAAAGTTCTCTGAAATCCGGTCTGGTCAGGGTCTCTCCATAGGCAAATCGGAGGTTTTGCTTTTCTGTGAGTTCATAAACGACATTTAGTGATGGTAGAATATCATGCTTATCATCCTCACCGACCCCGTTGTTATCGGCGGGACACAGTCCGGATTCTACAATGCTTGGGTGAAAGTATTTTCCATCCTTGGGCAGGCAGCTATCGGTTAGGGCCCGGCCGCGAATATCGTCGGATTTGTATGTTTTCACCTTTTGATAGCTGTTCTCCGAACGAAACCCGGTTATGACTCGGAGCTTTGGAATGATCGGCAGATCCGTTTGAACGAAAATGATGTCATTGTTTTGCTCGGCCTCGTACGAGTTTACGACATTTGCCGCTTCGCTGAATGTGTATTCTCCGGCGAAGAGTCTGGCCGGGTTAAACGTAAAATCACCGGGTGTAGGCCATTGCTCTGCAGTGGTATCTGCGCCGGAGACGCGGTTGTATCTAAACGTTCTTGAAGTGAACTCTTTCTCGCGAGTTACTCGTTCGTAGCCCAGTTTCAGTTTGGCTTCCAGTCCTGACCATTGCTGGTAGGGGAGCTCGTAGTCCAGGTGAATCGTATTTGCAACGTCCTCCGAAAGTGAGTAGAATCTCCTACCATCATTTGCGGTCCGAGTAAGCGGATTGCCCGAATTGGGAAATACCTCCCAGTTTCTCGTTCTGAAATCAGGCTCATCCCGAACAGCACGGGTATAGTTTATGAACCATCCCAGTTTATGAGGTCGCATGTCGGAAAGTATTTGGATCGCATGGTCGCCTCCCAGTGTTTCGGCAAAAACTTCACGCGCCACGTAACCTGTAGTCTGAATCACATAGTCCAGGTCATCCGCCCCCCGATACAGGCCATATACATCGTTGACTTTCTTCTCCGAGTTTGTCGAAAGAAAGGTTTTCGAATAGATTTGCTGATTTGGGGCGAACTGGTATGCCAGGTTGAGATTATTACCCCAGAGCACAGACTCCGTATACTCATCGGACTGTCTGGCGTTCAGAATTCCGGATATGTAATTGAAATCCGGATTCCATTCTCCTCCGCCAATTAAGTTCAGAGAGGAGTAGCGAAACTCCTGTTTACGGATGTATTGATAATCCTTTTTCCGGTAGGTTGCATAGAGGTATCCAAAGCGCTTCCCGTCTCCCAGGTCGAATGAATCCCCAATAGAAAAAGAGAGGGTGGTCCCTATGGGAGCTTTGTCAACCTTTGGGTCCCACTCATTATTGAATTGAGCGGCACCCAGGTTGATGATTCCTCGATTATATAATGTTCCCTCTGTGAATGGAAAGTATTCGGAGCCAGAATCTGCGATTCCAGGAACATTCCATCTTTCGGAGCCAAAGCCAGTTATGCTGTTAGGGCCCAGTCCGAGATAATCGTTCCCGCCCCCGTAAGGAACATGCTTGAATGTGCGATACGTGGTATTTGAGTTCCAGTTTAATCCCAGTCCAAGGGAAATTTCCAGTTCATCGGGGTACTCCTTGGTTTCAATTCGAACCAAACCTCCGGAGAATTCAGCTGTTTCTTCGGGCACAAAGCTCTTAATGACGCGAATGTTCTTGATAAGTGAAGCGGGAAATAGATCCAGCGGTACAACTCTCTTGTCTGGTTCGGTCGAGGTAAGCACTGCACCGTTTAGAATTGTGGTACTATACCGCTCTCCGAGTCCGCGGACGAAGACAAACCGCCCGTCAACCACGGAAATGCCAGTCACCCGCTTTACTACATCGCTGGCATTGCTGTCCGGGCTTTTCTTTATCGCCTCCGCAGAGATACCATCTGAGACATTGGTTGCCTTCTTCTGCAAAGCTAGCAGAGAAGCCTCTGTATTATTCAACGCTCGGTCCGTCACCACGACTTCAGCCTGGGTCGCAGCCGGAGTACCCATTGTTACATTGGCATTTATTGCCTGGCCAGGTTGTATTGTAATGGATCTGGTTCTTGATTCAAAACCCACCATCTGATAAACGAGTGTATAGGTTCCAGGCTCCAATTGAATCTGGTATTTTCCATCGAAATCTGTCTGGGCAAATTTATTCTGCCCCTGCACTATGACTGTTACTCCGAAGACGGGTTCTCCTGTTTGAGAGTCGATTACTCGTCCCTGCACCTGACCAAGGGCCTGCGCGAACGCAGCAGGAGGGAACATCAGGCAAAGGGCGAGGATCAGTATGGACCATTTTTTTCGGGTCCGCGTAAGTGTATTCTTTAACATGCTATTGCTCACTGTGTTATTAATGTGAAGTATTAAAAGGGTTACGAGGCTATCGAGGTCGCAGGGATGCGACCTTGAACTTCTTATTGTGTTCTAGAACCACCGCGATCTGAGTGATAGACACTTCGCCGATTGGTTCGCAGAATAGGGTAACAGATTCTATTATATGAAAGATAACTGAGCCTGATGGCTCCTGGCCCGATTTAGCGATGCCTCTTATCGCACAATCCTGAGCTCCTTTCAGTTTTACTCGGAGCGCTTCTCTTGCAAAGCGGCGATCTAAATCCTCTATTTCGAAAGCCTTCAGTGGACTCTTACCGAGATCCATTATGCGTGCGTCAGGTTGATTTGCCCAGAAGGCGGTGAGGAATTCGTCCTGGTTCAGTATAAAGCGCGAAGCCTCGCTGTCCTCTTTTAGGTAAGCTGTAATATAATTCGAAATGGCCCGCTCTGGATCCGCTGCCACATCCGACAGGCTATATTTGCTCAGTCTGTTGAGCTCAATCCAGCGAATACGAGCCTGGCGCACTTCTTCAACACCAGGATCCGCGTCTCTTGAGTCACAGGCACCGTGAATGATCAATACAAATAATGGCAGAATGAGTAATCTGAGGAGTCTCGGGAGTCCCTTGCTTACGAAGTGTTTCATAGTTTCTTTAGTTCGCATTCAAATAAAAGGGGCCCGGAAAATGGGCCCCTCATCAGATCCTTCTATTAATTCCAGCGCCAGTTTGCCCAACCACTGGTCCAATCCGTTCCACCGAGACCGGCTGTAGTGGCGTTCAGTGTGGGAACCTGAGCTTCATTACCCGCGGTGAGAACTTTTTCAGTTGTCACAATCTTTGTCTGGATACTTGCATCATCAGTTGCGCAAGCGCCACCAGTGATGCTGGTTCGCGCTCCATTGGCAGTGAATGATGAACAGGTCATCTCGCTGGCTACAGCACTACAATCGCTGGAACTGGTTACGAAGTTTGCGTTCCCCGAAGTGTTGTAGTTGTAAACCTGTCCGTTGCTGAATGTGATTTTTGCGCAGTCTCGCACCGTTCCGAGTCTCAGACTTCCAGTTGGATCATACATGCTGAAATTCTGAATCGTAGCATCACTTCGGGTACTGGCAGTAGCCGTGGCTTTGCCGCCATCCAATTCGAATGCCCGCGGGTCGCTCGAAAAGGTATTCAGTGCGTTAGTGTATCTATAGGCGAACACATAGCTAATAGTCCCTTTGTAGCCTTCGTCAACATCAACGTCGTCATCGGACGTACCCACTGAAAGCAGGTAACTTGCATTTGCAGCTCCACCAAAGAACTCGAAAGCATCATCGGCGGCCATCAATGATTGAAGGTACTCTAGAGTTGTTCCAGAACCTACCGCGTAGAAACTGTAAGCGTTCCACTCTTTGCCAGTAGAGAACTCATAGGAGCCAAATTCTACGCGCACATACTTCAGAACTCCGGAGCTATCTGCAGAGTTGTTTCCGCCATATGGAGTTTGAACGTTATCTTCTGTCTTCAATGTCTGGGTTTCAGAAATAGGAGCATTCCCAACCAGAACAATGCCTCCCCAATCTTGCGGGGCGCGGCTGCCAACGTCTTTGTTAGAAGTAAAGACGATGGGTTTGGAGGAAGTCCCCTCGGCTATGATCCGTCCGCCCTGTTTAACGTAAAGAGCCGCTCCACTGCTTCCTTTTACGATACTGCCGGGGAGAATTGTAAGCACAGCACCGCTTTCCACGAAGGCAGTTCCGGAAAGAGTAACTGTTACGCCATCTCCGCCGAGAGTACAGAGGCCTCGAATTTCACCCGAAAGTGTTTGTGTATCCTGGTTGCAAGCAGTCAGAGCGAGTGCTGCCAGCAGAGCTGTACTGTCGTCTTCCTCTTCTTCCAGGCCAAGAAAGCTACATTGCGCAGTGAGTGCTGAAACAGCAATCAGCGCTGCAGCGCTTTTAAGCATTTTTATTCCTTTCATTTTGTAAACTCCTCATTCGGTCAATGGACCGTATGGATATTGATAAGTGCATATACCACTCGCACTGTTACGTACTTGTGTCGTGCCAGTGAAGAATCTGTGGTGCGATGCGCAGGCGCGTCGCACCGTCTAGATCCTTACGAATTGGGTAAGATATGCTTACGGATGGGTGTCGCCAGTGTGGCGTATATGTGACGTTTCTGTGTCTGCTGCGAAGTCATCGCGCCGATTCTCTGGTTGGTCCCGGGCGGTGAGGCAGAGCGGGGGAGGTCCGGGTCGAGCATGGAGAGGCCGACCCGGACTTACCTATTGTGCTAATTCTGAACGAATTCGAGCCAGTAACCGCTATGAAGCGGCCGCTGATTGATTACTTCATACGTTGTTCCGGTGAAGAGATTGTTGACGGCAGGGGAAAGGGTATCCTGCAGCTGGCGACAGATCTCGCTATTGAGCCTGGAGTGATGCATGACTCGTGTCAGATCCGTACTGCCAGCCTGACATTGCCATCCAATCCCCTCAAAAATGTTCATTGAGCCTGATCCGCCGCCGCTATCTACCAGATGGCATGTTGTGTAGTTAAACCGGCATGTGACTTCTTTCCACTGATAGGGCCTGTATCCGCCATGCGGTGTTCTTTCGACCTGGTACGTCCAATGCCAGTTTGGGTCTGGGGCAACGGGTGGAGATCCAGGCGGGAAAAGCTGTCCGCCTCGACCCTGGATATAGCCGGCCTTGATCGTTTGGGTTACAGTTGCTGTCTTCGCACCTTCCGTACATATACCCGGATCATCCGTGAAGGAGTATTCCAGGACGTAATCACCTATCTCGTCCGGCCGGATGCTCACGAACTTTCGCTGGTCAGGCCAGATATCTGTAAGTGGATTCACAGTGCTTCCGGCTGGTCTTGAGGCCAGGTCGATGGTTTCGCTGTAATTTGCGGTATTGGCATTGCATGAAGCTCCATCCGGGTCTGTGGCCACCATTTCTGCCCGGAAGTGCCGGTAGTAATTCCAGGAAGGGCTCCAGAAGCTGCTATAAACCGCAGTCATCCATCTGAAGGGGTAGGTGGGATAGCTGCCGGTTGGATACATTGCACGTCCGGGATTTGTAGGAATCAAGCTGGCGAAAGGTGCGAGATTAGTATTCTTTACTCGGACGAATCCGAATTGATTTGCATCTGCGAAAACATCATTGCTGCTACTTCCTGAGTTTGCCAGGGAACCACCGTCCGGCGAATCAAAGGGAAGAGAATATGCCACCGGGTTGGCCGCATGGCTTCCTGTAAGTATTATCCCGAACTCTGGAAATACGTGAATTCGACCAGCTCCCAATGGAGATGGAGACGAGTCTACAACGGTGAGGTGACCACTTGCCTGGTTGACCTCAAGTACGCGGACCGTGCTGCTTCCACCGTCCGCAATATAGATATACTTCCCATTGGGATGCATGGAAGCCTGTCGAACCACTTCGTGTCCAAGGGCAAAAGAATAGCCAGTATTATCGAGGCTCCAGTCGCCAGCTCTATCAATGGTATAAAGCTTGATTTGCTGGTAGCCCATTACATAGACAAAATCGTTGTTCGGATGGACCAATACATGGTAATCCTCTCCGAGCATTCCGAATCCGGCTTTATAGCGCTCGGTTAGATTACCATCGCTGTTTGCAGTAAGAACTGCATGGTATCCGTAATCATCTGCTTTGGCTACGATGATAGACCCGTCTGCTGAAATATCAGCAGGCTGCGGAAAACTTCGGGGGGCCACATTGCTGTAAGCAACAAAAGTCAAAATTCCATCTGTAGGGTCGATGCGATAATGTGCAATACAAGCCGGGAAGGTGCCTCCACAGTATCCGTTCGCATTAAAGAAAACGTAGGCATTTCTGCCGTCGGGAGAAAACCGGATTCGGTCTCCTGCCGGGCCGGCGATGGCCCCCGGCTGATAAAATTGCACAAGGGAGATGCTACCGTCATTCTGATCAATTCTATAGTGCCCAATGAGAGGATCTGCATTTGCCTCGGTTTGCTGAAAAGTGTATAAATAGCGTCCAGACGGATGCACCCCAATTGTATTCACACGATGGGCGGTTTGCAACTGACCAGCCGGGTCAACGGAGAGATCTGCTAGATCGAATCTGGCCCAGTAAATACTTCTCCTATCATCCGCATGGTTAATCCAGTACGCAAACTTCGGATAGTCCCCGGCTACAATCTCCACGTCCAGGTCTCCAGCATCCGACACTGCAAGGTTGCCGGCTGCATCCCGAGCCCAGATTCGATAGCTGTGATTGCCGATGGGCAGGTATTGCAGGTTGTCGGGCATCTGGTTGGACCAGCGAGTATCGGTTAGCTTTGGAGTTTGATTGTCGTTGGACACCAGCCATTGCGTGATTCCCACGTTGTCCGTGGCATCTATGTCAAAGCTCAGTAATGGATATCCAGTGGGGTTGGGACTGGTTCTGCTTACAGAGTTAAAGACAGGAGCCTGAGCATCCGGGTTACGAGGGTCGGTATTCGCAATAATCTCCTCTAGATCGTTAAGGCCGTCCCCGTCGGAGTCGTCTGTAGTGTGCAGAGTTCTCTGACCACTTGCATAGACATGCGATGGATTCAATTCGTAGGCATCCTTGATTCCGTCGCCGTCCGAGTCCAGGTCGGTAGACACTTCGATGACTTTCGCAATGGAGTAATCTCCGTTGGAATCGACGCTGAATATGGAAAAGTAATACGTTTCGTCTTCGTCTAGATTTTCAGCTGTGTATATCTCTGGGGAATGCTCCATTCCCACAGCAGGGCTTCCTTCGGAAGGAGAGAGCGCCGGGGTGTTAAGCTGTCTACGAATGATTACATTCTGGATATCGGCCCCGTCAGGTAGTAGCCAGAACAGCGTTCCCTGATCGCTCCCGGGGATTGCATGGGTATTCTCGACCTGCGGAATCCCTGGACTGCCATCGAAAGTAGAGCAAAGACTGCTGGCAGGCTCCGGAATGGCGGATGGCACGGATTTGATGGCCAGCCAGTAATTTGTATCTATATTTGTTGCACCTACGATTCCGTTGCGGTTCCCGGGAAGCGTAATGGTTTCGTTGAGTGCCATGGTTCTTGCGAATACCTTGTATTGGCCCACGGCATCGGTAGTCTGAATTGTCTTACCTGTGTCAGAAAAACCCAATGAGCTTAGCCAGGGGGCATCTGTTGGTCCTCTGGAATCGTACATTAGATATAGAACCAGGTTATCAGGAGCGGTAAACTCAATGTAGTTGGAAGCAGTGCTTTGCTTATGCTGTGCGAAAGTACCGCAAAAGTCCAGGCCGGCAGCCGGGGTGCCTCCGTTGCAGGTTGCGATGCCCAACGCTCCCTCCAGGCCGAGGTCATCATAATCAGTGCTACCCTGAATTACATAGTCGCGATCATTATAATACCGGAAATTTTCTCCGATCACCATGTATCTGGCATTGCTGCCGTTCAGATTGCTGGCATACTCATCGATTATACATTGCGGCGGCGAAGCCACGGCCTGGCCTGAAGGGACAGGCAGCGCAGTGAGCACAAAAGGTGTGAAATGAGTGGTGAAAACTGTGACAGTGGCGTTTTCTATGTCCACCGTTACGTTTCGGACCGGATTCCACGAATCGGACAGCTCATCATAGTAGAATGCTGTGAACTCCTCCATGAATCCCGCTTCCGCAAGAGCTTCGGCATCATATTCATACACCAGTTTTGCGGGCTGGTCTTCGGGAAAGGTAACGGAACTCCCATCTTCTACCCCGATGGCAGCTTGCACTCTCGGATCCAGCTCCACATCGTGAACCTCACTTACAGGAACAAATCTTCCGGGCAGATTCTTAGGCCATTCAACTTCGGATTCCTCCACAACGAAGGCCTCGGCCGGGATTTCGCCTGAGAGTTCTAGCGCCGGATCAGAAGCCAGGGCCACCGGGGCCGGGTTCGCATTAGGCTCTTGCCCAAAGAAGGCCATCCATGCCGGTAGCCCCCCGTCATCTTTTCCGCCGTTTTCGTTTAGAACGGCAATGCAGCTGGTGCTGGCTATAATGATAGGTATTAGAATTGTAAGGCAGATTCTTCGCTTCATAATATTATCCGATAGTCGTTGCTAATAATGGTAATGTATATTTAGTACAGGAGTCACCGGTCGCGCAAAACCAGAATCGCGTCAAGGTACTTAGGTATTAAGGCAGAAAAACTAACGTTAAAGGACTAAGGTTGGCAGGAGTGTTACGGAATCGCTACGAAACAGTGACGATATTGTTGCGATATGATGGCATATGGGAAATGGAGCCGGTCGAAATGCGAAGCGAAAAAGCACTGCAGTTTGGCAGAAAAACCAGAGGTAAGGCCTTCTGGTCCTGGGGGCGCACGGATTCTGGACCGCCCTGAGCGCCACTTCCAATTCACGGCGCCAGGACCAATGAGGTTGCTTAGACGACGCAGGAAGAAAAGTGTACCCCCTCCGTTGGGGCCCAATGGCAACCTCTAAGTCTTACGGTTTCGAAGTTAAGCTGACCCGGGTAATTCCCTGGAGGGCCGATGGCTCTGCCCTAGATCAGCTGGAAGCGAATAGGAACGTTAATTTTGACGGTGATTGGTTTTCCCTCTTTGTAGGCCGGAGTAAATCGCTTGGAGTAATAGGTCTGAACGGCTGACTGATCCAGCCCATGACCCAGTCCTTTCAAGACTCTGACTCGCAGCACTCGCCCATCTTCTCCTACGACCAACTCCAGAACCAGCATGCCTTCAATTCCGGCGCTTCGCGCTTCCGGTGTGTAGGGAGGCTTTACTCCGGGGCTTAGGTCCACTGGTGGCGTGGCCCCAATGGCAAAAGGATTCTGAGCCCCTACAATGCGCTGGTCTTCAACCTTTTCTTTTTTCAGCTCATCGGTCTTCCGGATTTCGCCTTCTGCTGGTGGAACCTCTACGTCGGGCTGCTTAACTTTGACATTGTCTACAAACTGAATTTCCTCGTAGATGTCATCGTCCGTCTCGAAGGTCTGAGGTGGAAAATACATTAAGTAGAGAAATAGAAATTGAATGCTTCCGGAAAGCAGCGCCAGAACCCAGAACCGGTTCTGGTGGAACCAGATTGCGAATTTCTCTTTTCCGGTTCTTTGAATCACCGGACTACTATTGGTTAACTCTGCGGTCGTCATAATATCTAAAGATAAATCCTGATTTCTGTGTCTCGTAGCCAGCTCGAGGCATCCCCGAGTTCATCCTTATCTCAGCTTTAAGCCTTTTTCAATGCCTAGAGCTGACGATTCTCCTGTTTCGTAACGATAGCAATGTTTGTGGCGCCGATTCGCTTTAGTTTTTCAAACAGGCGGTCCAGCACTTCTACGGGCAGGTTATCATGAGCATTGATTACCACTCTTGCACCTGGATTCAGCTGAATCTGTTCCTGGACCCTGGCAACCGTAGCATCCAGATCCATGGCAATGTTTCCAAAATAGAACTGCTTGTTACGATCTACGCTGATCTGCAGATCCTTTTCCTTGATCTCCTGTCCCCCTGCATCCGGGAGGATGAGAGGAAGATCTGCATCCACCTTTAAGACGGAAGTAACCATAAAAAAGATCAATAGCAGAAAAGCGATGTCCGCCATGGAGCTGATGGGCACGTTCGCGAATATTTTTCGTCTTCTAATAGCCATATTGGGTTCTAATTTCGCCTGGTTTCCTGAAATCTACTCAACAAAGTTCTGCATAGATATCTTCAGGAAGCCTCGCCTCTTTACTTCTGATAAAACGGTCACCAGGTTCTGTACGTTTGTATCTCTGGCAGAGATCACCGCGTACTTCTCTTTGATTTCGGGAATTTCCAGCTTTTCCAGTTCTTCGCCAAATCCTCGAAGGGAAGGGAATCTCTTGGTGCCGAAGGATGTATTATCCATCTCAACGCTGTCTCCGATAATCTTCACCGTTACTACCTTGTCCCGCTCCACCATCTGAGGGCTGGAATCCTTCTTGGGAAGATTGGCCAGAATGCCCTCTTTGACGTAGAAGACGGAAGCTACCATAAAAAAGACAAGGAGCAGAAAGGCCAGATCCGACATGGAAGCAGCCGATATCTCTTCTACGTTTGTCTTTCTTCTTAGCTTAACCATGATTGCTCTCCTGAAAACGGGAGGGTTGCGACCTAGGCCACAACCTTTCCGGCTTTCTTAAGCAACTCTTTATAGATATGATTGGCAGCCTGTTCCACTTCGGTTGCAAAGGCGTTTACACGACTCTGGAAATACTGGAAGAAGGTCATCGCCGGAATGGCCACAATCAGGCCTCCAGCGGTGGTAAGCAGTGCTACCTTAATACCACCGGCCACAACTTTGGCATTCACACTGTCCGCATTGGCAATGGCATCAAAGGCCTCTACCATACCGGCCACTGTTCCCAGAAATCCCACCAGAGGTGCGATAGTGGAAACGGCAGCCAGGATAGGCAGTCCTCGTTCGGCCAGAGCCAGATAGCCACCAGCTTCTCGTTCTACGCCTTTGCTAAAATGTTCCGGATCTCCTTCAGAAACTGCCAGACCTTCGTTCAGGATTTTGGAGATTGTAAGCTTTTCGTTGGCCGCCAGGATATCCTTTGCTCCGTCCATGCCTTTTGTATTTAGAGCATCGATTAAGTCTTGCTCAAACGTGCGATTTGAAAGCTTGCGAGTGGTGAAGAAATAGATTCTTTCGAAAAACACTGCAAGTCCAATAACGCCTGCCACAAACAGAACCCACATGAAGCTTCCACCAGCCTGGAAGTACTTCCATAGCAGGAATCCGCCACTTTCGGAATCGGTTTCGCTATCTGCTGCTTCTTCTGCTGGAGCCGATTCTGCTGGCTTTTCTTCCTGGGCTGCAGGCGCACCTTCTGCTGGTTGCTCTTCGCCCTCGAGCTGCGGGGCCGGTTGAGCCTGGAGGGGGTTACTCTGCTCAAGTTGAACAAATAGCAGGGTTCCCATAGTCAGACCCAGAATTAAAACGATCTTTTTCTCTCTTAGGAGTGATGATAAGTAGTTGCGCATATTCATCTCTGTATTACTGAAAAGTTGCGCTTAACATGCCCAAAGCGTGTTACATGATTGTGACGGAACGAATACAACAGGGTATAACTCTGGTGCGATGCAAAGCAAATCCGGCGGCTGAATGGCCTGGGCGCTATGCGATGCTACTGGAATGTAATATTCTAATGAAGGAGAACTGATCTGCAGATTTCCAGGAGCTTTGAATCAAGTGTTTAAATTTTATCCACGGAGTCTTTTTTCTTGTAGAGCCGACGCTGATCAAACCATGGCCACCGGTTCCAATAGTGCCGGCTTCTGTCGCTCACTGGCCGGCTCTCATCTGTCTGGCCTCTCTCTTAGATAAGCCGTAGAACCACGGTTCAGTTTGTGCCAATCCGGAACCTTCCCTGGTTTACGGAGGCTCTTACCATTACTTTCTCTTGCAGGCATCTGCGAGATTCATGGGATGGGATCATGCGTTCCCTCTCTAAAGTAGAAACTATAATCATTGGAGCGGGCCCCATTGGGCTGGAAATGGGTGTGGCTTTGAAAAATCAAGGCCGTGAATTTGCGATTATCGACGAGCACCAGGTGGGTCATACAATTAGCTGGTATGCTCCTGGAACTCATTTCTTCAGCTCGCCGGAGCGTATTTCCATTGCTGGAGTTCCTCTCATCACCAGAGACCAGGGCAAGGCGACTCGTGAGGAATATCTGGACTACCTGATGGGAGTTGCCTGGCAATTCGACCTTCCCATCTATACGGGCCTTCGCCTGGTAGGTCTGAGCAGGGCAGGGAACTTACCGGATTCTCAGCACGAGCGCGAATCTATTGACGCAGATGACCGGCCGATTCAGGTTTCCGGCCATAAACCGAATTCAGACTTTCAGTGGTGCCTTTCTTTGCGGCCAAACGCGGCATGCACAAAAGAGGGGGAACCGGCTGAAGAGGTTGTCAGGTGTAATTATCTAATCCTGGCTCCGGGAGACATGCATGCACCTCGATTTCTGGGAATCCCTGGAGAGAATCAAAAGAATGTCAGTCACTACTTGAAAGAGCTTCGTAACTATTTTCGTCAGGAAGTGGTCATTGTAGGGGGGCGAAACTCTGCGGTGGAGGCCGCTATTCGAATCTACAGAATGGGTGGAAAGGTTTCGATTCTGTATCGCGGCGAATCTCTGGATGCAACCAGTATAAAGTACTGGCTTTATCCGGAAATCACTTCATTGATCAAGAACGGTCTTATCCGATTTATAAATCAGTCGGAGCCAGTTTCTATTTCCGGTAACAGGCTTTTCTATAGAAGAAAAGGCAAGAATGGACAAGACAGAAAGGGAGACGAAAGTAATTACAAAGAAGGAGATGAGAGGCCAGAATCCCGCAGAAGCAGCCAGGGCGAAAGCAACAATGGAAAAGGAGAAGAAAGGGCAAAAACTACCAGAAGCAGTCCTGAAGAAAATGCTGATGCGCAGTCGCTGGAGGAGTTTCTGGAGGCGGATCAATTCCTGTTGCTTACTGGATACGTTCCGAACAGCTCGCTCTACGAAAACCTGGGGATTAATCTGGTGGGTGATCATCGGAAGCCATGGCATAATGAAGAAACCATGGAAACCAATCTGCGAAACGTCTTTGTTGCAGGTACTGCCACTGCAGGCCGTCAACAGCGCCATACAGTCTTTATAGAGAACTCCCATGAACATGTTCGTCGAATAAGTGAAACCATTGCTCATCGCTCCGCTGGAAAATCGGTGGAGCAGCAGGGGAACTCCGCCGGTTCCGATTTACAGGGACTCTACGAGGAGCATCCAGAAAGCTGATCAGTCGGATTGAATTGTGCGAAGCTGCCGCAGGACGCTATCATTTTCATCGATGATCTTGTTTACGGTGGCCGGATGCGTTTCCATGGGACAATGCCCGGCGTCCTCAATGGTATATAGCAGGGAAATGTTCAAATCTCGATGGAGTGTCTTTCCCACTCCTGGTTCTACCCATTCATCCTTCAGTCCCCAGATCAATAGGGCCGGGATGTGCGATTCGTCGAGTTCAAGGCTTCGCTCATCGCCTGAGTTCTCAATACTTGCGAGGATACTGGAGGCGGTGTCCGGAACCAGAAATGGCTTGAGATATCCCTGGACTTCCTGATCAGTGGGCTTTCGCGCATATGCACTGGATAGTAGATCCTGGAAAGAATCCGCGTTAAAGGAATAGCGTTCCGCATACCAGGCTACAAGGCTCTTCAGTCCTGGAATCCAGGAAATGGCTGCACGGGTAAACCATCCAGGCCCTCCATCTACAGACCCTGCGATGTATACCAGATACTCTACGTTTTCCGGATGCATCTGAGCCATGGATGCGATGACGGATCCTCCCATGGAATGTCCGATCAGTACCCATCGCCTGGAGCCGGGTCTCTGCGTAAGGGTGGTATCGCTGGAGGAGTTCTTTTCGGATTCTACAGATTCCAGTAGAGACACAAGATTCCAGATAATCTGGGCCCGGCGAAATTTGGAATGACTACCTTCCAGTACTCGATCAGAAAATCCGTAACCGGGTAGGTCCACAGCGATGATCTCATGTCCTTGAGCTTTAAGATGCTGTATGGTATGGCGATAGGAATAGGTACTTGCAGCGAATCCATGAATCAGTATATAGCGGCCGGTTCCTCCCCGGCCTGGAATCCAGCGAAAATGAATTCTCGCTCCATCAATGATTGCGAATCGGCTATCCGGATAGGGCCTCTTTCCATCATCCGAATCTGGTAATAAAGTAGCTTTGCCGGGATGGGATTCAGTTAGATCTTCCACCGGAGCAGGCTCCTGAAGTGTCACCGAGGAAACTCCGTACGGATTGTTGTATTCCAGTCCGGATTTACAGGCCGGGATTGCCAGAATGGCCACGAGGACATAAGCCAGTGATGGAACCAGGAATTGCCGGACTTTTCGCATGCTGGATTCTCTTGACCGATCATGGAAAAGTCAATATATTAAGCTTAGGGCTTACATGGCAGTAGGTTCCAGGCAGATCCTGTTTTCTGATAGTGCAGCTCCGGCCCTTTCCGGGCAGAGCCCACGGCAGGTAAGTAATCTGTCCGACAATCCCGACGTATCCGTGGGGGCGGTGTCAGCACGCAATGAGCCTCAATCCGGGCCTACCCCTGGAGTATCCGCGCCGGCCAGTGGTTCTGCGGCTCCAGCCACCTCCAGCGCTCCTCCAGAGAATGCATCGGTGGCAGCTCCTCCCGGACCTTCGGCGCAATCCAGTGCTGTTCAGACAGAACAGCCGGCCCAGGGACAGGCAGGATCGCGAGTGGATGTATTCGCCTGATAGAATCCCAGAACGGAATAGAGCTCAGTTTCCGCGAAGAATAGAGTGAGCTTTCGCTCGCGCTGATTCTGAATATCGGGAAGCAAGTATGTCGGCGACCAGAGCACCCTGTCGAAGATAGAGATAGCGGCTGGCTACAGGAAAGAATGGTTCATCGGAATGTGTGATTACTATAGAAAGCTTGCCCTTTTCATTTCTTTCTTTTAGTAGCTCAATAAGAAGATCCTGACCTGCCAGGTCCAGACCTGTTATGGGTTCATCCAGAAGCCATAGATCCGGATCATGCAATAAGCTTCGCATTAACCCCAGTCTCTGTTTCATTCCTCTAGACAGGGATCTTGCTGGATCATCCTTTCGTGCAAGCAGTCCTGCCCTCTTCAGACGTGCATCGATTTCGCTTTCGCGGAGGGGTGAAACGGAGAAGTGACTGTAAAAGCACTTCAGGTTCTCTGCACAGGTTAAATCCAGATAGAGACCCGGATCATGTCCAATAAATCCGCAGTTTGCATAAAACGATCTCTGTTTCTCATCTGAATCTATGGATGTGCCGTTTAGAAGTATCCTGGATTCCGGGGGAGGAGCAGTGAGCAGCGCATCCAGAAAAGAGGACTTACCAGCGCCATTGGGCCCCAGGACGCATATGGTCTGGCCTGCCTCAAATTCAAGGCTCAACGGAAGTAGAGCCTTTCGAAAGCCGTAGTTTTTATAAAGGCCTTCCAGTTGCAGCATGGATTACCTTGTGCGACGGACCTGTATGCGAAAGGAGGACAGAATGCTGATGGCCAGAAGCAATATTGCTCCGGCGGCCAGAACTGCCAGTATTGTGTGCCAGGGTCGATCGAATACCGGGTTGTAGTCGGACTGCAGAGGATTCGCGTAATGAAAGCTGTCGTCCGGCATCGCATACTCTACCGGATTGCCGGCATAATCTACTTTAAGCGCCGGTCCCAGGCCGCGAATCTTGAGCTCTTCTACGGACTTCTGATTTTCAATGCTCGGCTTTGCTTTTTCCGGTTTCCAGACCACTACCTTGAACGGATAGTTGGTTTCTGGATCCACATAGTTTCGGTCTGACTGCTCCAGCTGAATCGTTAGCTGCGAACTTCCTGGCCGAAAGCCTTTGGGTACGATAATGGCTCCCTCCCTGGTTCCGCAGGAAAACGGAGCTGGCATGCGAGAGCTTTGATGTGCCAGCTGACAGCCGGTAATCTTCGCAGATTCCGGAATTCGAATCTGAAATTGATCCCCTGCATAGGTTCTGGGAGGATTGGAAACGTTTTCAATGGAATATACCAGGTTGATTCGCAATCCATCTTCTTCGTTTAGCAGTTCTACTCCCGGCATTATATTCAGATCCTGCTGACGTGCCCCTGAATCAAAGACCTCTACCTTCTGGGCTGCATCCTGACGTTCAGGCACCGGAGGCACTACGGTCACATAGGTCTCTCCCTGATAGGTAGCTCGAATCAAGAATGGCACGGAAACGCGCTCTGCCGGGGGAAAGCGAAACGTTGCACCCGGATTGTCCATTGTATGCAGCACCGTCATTTGCTGACCGGGTCGAATGAGCTCCAGCTTTTCAGGACTGGCAGGTCTTCCGCCGGTGCCATTGATGACGGCGCCATGAATTTCTACCGTCTGTGAGGCGGGCTGAGTCGGCACTGGCTGTGGTGATGGAGCTGGTTGTGCATTGGCAGATGCGGCAAAAAAAACAAAGGGAAGGAAAGCGAATAGAAACCTGAATTCGACGTTAGCTTTACCGTTCATTATTGGCTTTCCTCAAATGAAATACCGCACTGTATGCAGTGGTCTTCCTTTCCGGAATGGCGAAGATGGCCACAGGCCGGGCAGAATCGTTGATTATTCCCGCGAATCTCTGAGTCAGGATAATCCTTGAGTTGTTTTTCAATCCGATCCAGCTTTCGCAGCAGAGGAGAGCTCAGTCGTTTCAGCTCCTCGTCAGGGATCTTTCCTGTTTCTGCTTCAATGCGCAAATCTTGCAGGTTCGCAATGAGCACGGAGCGTTCATCCAGCAAGTCCTGCTTGCGACTCTTACCGGAGACGAAGTAATGAGCTCCATCCTGGACCGGCTGCATGATGGGCCATAGAAAGAACAGAACGGTAGCGACAACAACAGTCAGTGCCAGTACAGATAAAATCATCGGTCCAGATCCTTGAATCGATCCAGGTCAATATCCTGGCTGTCAGTTTCGTTTGTGCTGTCACTACGGCTGGCCGTGTCCGATGATTCCGGATAGGATAAATCGCCAAAGGGATCCTTCCTGCGAAAATATCGAACGGCAATCAATACACCGGTAATTACAAAGACAAGGATCAGAAGAATCGGAATCCAGTTAGCAGTGGTTCCTCGAATGGAAGGTCCATGACCCTGGATGATTTTCTGTACCAGATCCTGTCTTCCCTGGTTCTGTAGCTCCAGTATGACCGGATCATTCATGTATTCCTGTCCGAATCCATGCTCCAGTTTGTGGATAATGGTTTCTGCATTCATCCCTTCGCGGATGCGATTCTCCATGAAGCGTCGCACCGGGATTCCCCAGGGACATTCTACGTGAGGGCAGCTGGACAGGATAAAATGGCAGCCGCACTGGCAAATAACGGAATCGGATACCTTGTTGAAGGTCTTGATTTGCTCCGGATCTTTCAGGTTTGTGTAAACCTCTTGAGCTGCCAGAGGTCCAGAAAACAGGGCAAGGCTCACGGTAAAGCAGACTGCGAATCCAGCCAGCATTCTGGAAATGAACATGTTAATAACTCCGCTCCCTGTTTTTGACGGTTCCCGAATGTGCAATCCGCTAATATGGGTCGCTTCGATGGGATGATCATTTACCATGCTAGTCATCCTTTCGCTTTTCTCCGAAAGGGAGGATCAAAATCAATCCGCTGAGAAAGAACAGTACAGTTCCCAGCCATATGAACTTCACCAGAGGATTGATCCAGATCTCAAGGTTGGCCACAATGGTGCTGGGAAATAGGCGGCTGTATGCCTGAGGCGCCCTTTGCATATCGAAGAAGTACAACTCATACATTTGAGTCAAATCCGGGTTTCGACCGGTTTGAGCGTCCGAAATTGCCCCAAGCTGAATGTAAAGGTCCTCGGACCAGGTGGATTTGATATCCGGTTCACTGGTGGGGGTTCGCAGCGAAAATCCATCCTGGCTACGGGATATCTCTCCAGTGGGAGGATAGATCCGCGGATGAAAATGCCGTTCCGTGGTCATTCGACCGTCTGGAATGAAACCTATGAGAAATTTGACCATCCGGTCCGGCGCAGAGGGTTTCGTATTCGCAGCTTCGTAAGGATCGCTACCATCCGCCGGTCTCGGTGGCAGATAGTTGGGAGGATTGATTCTGTAATGAGCCTCCTGGGAAACCGCCACATCCAGAGGATTGCTCCGATCGCCATGAGGAGCAATAACAGGTCGCAGGAAAAGATCCCTGGCTTCAATGGTGTAGTTTTCCAGATAAGCCCGGTCTCCGCTGTAGTAGTGGATATAATCCGAGCCCGGTTCCGTCTGCATCTTGTAATAATGAAACTGGAATTTGTCGGTCTTTTTGAATGATCCTCCTGCGTAACCAATGAACAAGAAGACAACAGAAATATGCACCAGGTATCCGGCGTATCGGCGTTTGTTTCGCAGAAGTAATCGGGCGAAGGCCAGCACCGGATTCTCTTCGAAGCGCACCATCCTGGATTTGACTCCACGATAGTATTCTTGAAGCAGTCCAACAATCGTAAATACTGAAATGCCCACGGTGAGTACCGTGAATAACTCCGCTACCCATCCCGGCCCCCAGGTGCTTCGGTCGGTGCCTTCCGGCCGAGTAAATAGCATTCCGTAGGTCAGTCCAAAGGCAACCGAAGCGATGATGCCCGCAATCAAAGGAATGCGCAAGGTTCTGGTGTAGATTGCATCGGCGCTTTTTCTCCAGGCCAGCAGGGGGCTGGCACCCATGAGAAAGAGGGTAATGACACCCACCGGCACCATGATCTTGTTAAACGTGGAAAGCTTCCATTCCACTTTGGCGCAACTCAGTCCAGCATCCCAGCGGCAGTCCAGGGGCATAAGGGGAGAAAAAACTCCAATCAAAATGATAAATACGGAAAACGTCATCAGGAAGTTGTTGAGAAGCATACTCCCTTCTTTGGACGTTACAGCTTCCAGGCGATTCTTCGGTTTGAGCTTTCTGTGTTGAAAATACAGAAAGCGCATGAAATAAAAGTAACTGATCGCAATAAATGTAATCATCGGAGTACCAATACTGGACTCTGCGAATGTATGAGGGCCCTCCAGAACTCCGCTTCTGGTAATCCAGGTTCCCAGCAAACAGAAATGGTACGTGGTAATGATCAGAAACACATTCCAGAATCTGAGCATCTGCCTGCGTTCCTGCACGATCAGAGAATGCAGAAATGCAGTGGCGAAGAGAAAGGGCATGAGACTGGAGTTCTCTACTGGATCCCAGGCCCAGTAGCCTCCCCAGCCCAGCTCTTCGTAGGCCCATTTACTGCCCAGAAGGATTCCGAATCCCAGGAAGAACCAGCTAAACAGGGCCCAGCGTCGCAGCAGCGGTAGCCAGTCTTCTCGTAGATTACCGCTGAGCAGTGCAGCTCCCGTAATGGCAAAGGGGATGGCAAAGGAAACATACCCGACATAGAGAATGGGCGGATGAATGATCATGGCCCAGTGCAGTAGCAGAGGATTGATTCCCTGTCCTGCAGCCATCTCCACAGCAAACGTTCTGAACGGCTGTGCATCGCGAAAGAAAATAGCCAGGAGAATAAACAGTAGCTGCACGGAAGCCAGAATCCAGTACAGAGCTGGTAATCGGTTATAGAGTCGGCGTCGGGTCTGGTAAACGGCAATGGCACTGAAAAGGCAGAGCAGGAAATACCAGAAGAGCAGGCTTCCGCTGGATCCGGCCCAGACTCCGGTAATGCGGTAAAATACCCCGAGCGTGGGCGAGGAGTTATGAACAACGTACCGATTCGTGAGATCTCCACCAATCAGAAGCGCAATCAAGATGGTCATGGCCAGACTGACAAGAGCCAGGTTGGCATAGATGCCCCGGGCGGCCAGGTTGAGAGCCATGGCCCGACTATTGATGCCGGTCCATTTAAGAACCGATGAAGAGATGCCTTCCCAGACTGTAAGAATGGATCTGTAGAAGGGGCGGTAGACTTTCCCTGGAAAAGCTAGTTCCAGGCTCAAAAACCGTACTGCATTTCTACGGCTGCGCAGTGGAAAACCCATCAGCGAAAGAAGAAACACAATCAAGACTGTGGCCGCTGAGAGGATGAGAACAAAGGACCCGATGTAGTTAAGATCCACGATTAACCGTCTTTTTCTGCTGCCTGCAGAGCATCCAGATGCTCGGAGGTCCCATAGCCAGGTTCACCAGCGTGGGGAACATCATACTTACTGGCACATTTGGCTTCTACCTTGTGCGCCATCAATTTGCCATCCTCCAGATGGCCGTCCACTCGTACAGGAGCCGCATCTCCGAAAGTATCCGGTAGCTGACTATTTCCGTTGTAGAGCACCGGAAGATTCTTTCCATCCAGTTCTACAACAAATTCGGCTTTGTCTCCCATCCTGAGGATTGTGCCCGGCTTTACAAAGCCTCGCACTCTCAGTTCGCGATCCAGAAAATCCTGTGGCCGATCGGCAACATCCGAAGCATTCGCCAGCAAGACAGAAGTGCCTCCGGTGCCCGACAGGAAGTAAAGTCCCAGGAGGACTCCGAGGATGAGGACCACAATGGCCAGGAAACGACGATTCACGCGTACAAAAAAATTGACCTGTGCCCGACTGGCAATCGGATTATGGCAATTCTGACTCCCTTTGCCTCTTGATTTCGCAATATGCACCAAATCCTATCGGATTTCAGGATCCTGGACCCGGCGTCGGATTTCCGGTGAATTTCCCCGGATTTTCCTATCTTTTTCCTATGGTAGAGGAAATTCCTGATTGAATTACAGGATTACCCCGTTAAAAGTGCCGCATGGCCACCAAGAAAAGCAGCAAAAAAGCAGCCAAGAAGACTGCGAAGAAGTCCGCAAAGAAAGCGGCAAAAAAAACAGCTAAGAAAACAGCTAAAAAGAGTGCGAAGAAGAGCTCCAAAAAGCGAGCTAGCACAGCCCGTTCTAAAAGCACCGATACTCTGGCCGGCTCTGTATTCGAAGACCGATTTCCTGCTGAACCTTTCGCTTCACAGGATACTGGTTCGGATGTATCCGCTTACGATTCCCCTTCTCCTTTCTCCGTTGAAGAGAAAGAGTCCAGCTCCCGAACCGGACTGGGCATTGCTGCTGTGATTCTGGCTCTGATCGTTGGTATCTTCCTGTTCAAAGATAGCTTCTTTGGCGATGGGGAAAACACAGGTGCTGATCAGCAAAACACTACCATGAATGCTGACCAACAGCCCGGTGACCAGACCCCTGCCGACCAGCAGGAGCAAAATCAAGAAGATCAGGCTGAAAACCAGGACCAGGCTGATCAAGCCGATCAGCAAGACCAGGCGCAAGAAGATCAGCAACAGCAGCCCGCGGATAACCAGGCTGCAGAGACCAGGGAATATTCGATTAAGCCCGGAGATACCTACGGTAAAATCGCTGCGAAAGAACTGGGTAATCAATCTCGCTGGACAGAGATCAAGAAATTGAATCCAGATGTTAACGCATCTGCTCTGAAAGTGGGACAGAAGATTAAACTACCTGCGAAGTAAATTGGTGGAAACGTAAGCGTTCAAGACGAGCGTTTCACTTTTGAAATTCGCAATACAGAGGCCGGCAGCAATGTCGGCCTTTTTCTTTTCCGTCCTTTTCTCCACATTGGAATCCGCGCCCCAGTAGGTTACCGGTTTGGCTGATTTAACGGATTAGATGCGATCCCGAACTCGATCAATGTAACGTTCCAGTTCATCCACTCCTTCCAGAAAGAGGGCCGGTCCTGGCTGCAGGATGATGCTGGAATCAATTTCGAATAAAAGGTCTTTTTTCACTGCCTCGGTCTCTTTCCAGCCATCCTGATGCCGCACCCAGTGGAAATCTACTGGCTTCCCGCACCAGGAACCAATGATTGTATCCGGCTGGCTGTCTGCCACTCGCTCCGTTGTGGTGATTCGCTTTGCGGCCTTATGGGACTCTGGATTTTCCATGTCTTCGGCCAGGCAGTTTATGCCGCCGCAGATTTCGATTAGTTCCGATACCCATTGGATGCCGTGGATCAATGGATCGTCCCATTCCTGAAAGAAAACTCGCACTCTTTTCTTCTCTTTGTTCCTTTCGTAAATCGACGTTAGCTTTTCTCTCCACTCTTTGATGAGGCTCTGGGTATCTTCCTGCCGTCCTATCAGGGCCCCGATCTGTAGCATGGTTTGGAATATCTGGTTCAGGCTCCGCTGGTTGGTTATCCAGACCGGAAGGCCCTCTTTTATAAGTCCGGCGGCCAGTTCAGCCTGAATATCAGAAAATCCCAGCACCAGGTCTGGATCCAATGCTTTGATCTTTTGAATGTCCCCTTTGATGAAGCTGGTCACCATGGGCTTTTCTTTTCTGGCTCTTTCCGGCCTTACAACGTACACAGAGATTCCAACAATTCTATGCTGCTCACCCAGCATGTATAATAGTTCTACCGATTCTTCGGTGAGGCATACGATTCGCTCAGGAAGCTCTGGCAGGGATGGGATTGGGCTTTTGGAAGTCGATTCAGGTGCTGGCATCAGGCTTCCATCCAATTCCAGCGGGAACAATTGGCCATAATAATTTCAAGTTACCTTGCCGAGAAACACAGCCGGCAAACGAGCATTATTCTGAAAACTGCTGCCCCGGGGCTTCCGGCCTTTTGCCGTGGCCGGAAGCCGAGAGTGCTTCCCAATTAAGCTTTGTAGCGGATCAGCTATGAAAGCGCTTCTTGTCTTCTACCAATTTCTGCACCACCGAAGGATCTGCCAGAGTGGAAGTATCGCCAAGATTGTCATAGACTCCTTCCGCAATCTTTCGCAGAAGTCTTCGCATGATCTTTCCGGACCGAGTTTTGGGCAAGGAGGGGGCCCAGTGGATGATGTCCGGTCTTGCGATTTTCCCAATCTTCTCGGACACTATTTCAATGAGCTCCTTCTTCAGTTCATCGTTGGTAGTAAATCCATTCTTAACGGTGACGTAGGCATAGATTCCCTGACCTTTTACATCGTGCGGAAAGGCAACCACGGCAGATTCCGCCACGGCCTTGTGTTCTACCAGAGCGCTTTCGATTTCGGCGGAGCCCAGGCGATGGCCCGATACATTGAGCACATCGTCCACTCGACCGGTGACCCAGTAATATCCATCGGCATCCCTGGTGGCGCCATCTCCAGTGAAGTAATAGCCTTTGAACTGGGAGAAGTATGTATTGAAGAATCGTTCCGGATCTCCATACACGGTTCGCATAATGGATGGCCAGGGAAACTTTATGCAAAGATTTCCCGATGCAGCTCCTTCCAGCTCTTTACCATCTCCGTCCAGAAGCACTGGCTGAACTCCAAAGAAAGGCTTGGTGGCCGATCCTGGTTTGGTGTCTGTTGCTCCGGGCAAAGGAGTAATCATTATTCCGCCGGTTTCGGTTTGCCACCAGGTATCTACGATGGGACATTTTTCCTTTCCAATGTTAGTATGATACCATTGCCATGCTTCCGGATTGATGGGCTCGCCAACGGTTCCCAGCAGTCTCAGGGATTTCAATGAGTATCGCTCGACGGGTCCGGTGCCTTCGCGCATCAAAGCGCGAATAGCGGTGGGGGCCGTATAGAAGACGTTGACCTGATACTTGTCTACAATGTCCCAGAATCTTCCCGCATCCGGATAGGACGGGACTCCTTCGAACATGAGGCTGGTAGCACCGTTGGACAGAGGGCCGTAGAGAATATAGCTATGCCCGGTAATCCAGCCGATGTCAGCGGTGCACCAGTAGGTATCATCTTCTTTATGGTCGAACACATAATGATGCGTAAGGCTGGTGCCCAACAGATAGCCTGCAGTGGTATGTAGAACTCCTTTAGGCTTTCCAGTGGATCCGGATGTGTATAGAATAAAAAGCGGATCCTCCGAATCCATATGCTCTGCTTCGCAAACGTCGGAGAGCTCCGGATCACGTAGCATATCTTCCAGGCGGTGATCCCGGCCTTCTTTGTAGGTTGCGTTGGAATCTCGTCCCACTCGCTCGGCAACCACTACATTATTAACTTCGAAGCTGGATTTCTGTAGAGCCTCATCTACATTCTTCTTCATGTCTATTATCTTGCCGCCGCGAAAGCCAGCGTCGGATGTAACGATTAGACTGGGCTGGCAGTCCTCGATTCTACTGATGAGCGCTGCTGGTGAAAATCCGCCAAAAACCACTGAATGAACAGCTCCAATACGGGTGCATGCCAGAGAAAAGAATGCCAGTTCAGGAATCATGGGCAGATAGATCAAGACCCGATCTCCTTTCTTGACGCCAAGTTTCTTCATCACATTTGCATGGCGGCTTACTTCCCGGTGTAATTGCTGATATGTATAAGTTCTGGATTCCCCGGGATGATCCCCTTCCCAGATAATGGCCGCCTTGTTTTTTCTGGGGCCATCCAGGTGTCGGTCCAGGCAGTTATAGGCCACGTTTAGCTTGCCGCCCTTGAACCATTGAATTTTCGCATCTCCAAAGGAATGATCCAGAACCTTATCCCATTTCTTGAACCAGGTCAGTCGCTCCGCCTGCTCGGCCCAGAAGCCTTCTGGATCCTGGATGGATTTCTGGTAGAGCTTTTCATAGCCGGCGGCATCGATGTTGGCGCTGCCGGCAAACTCTGTAGATGGTGGATAGGATTTTTCATTTATCATAACACTCTTTCCTCTGTCTTCAGGGCCTATCGCGGCGAACCGGGAGAGGCTGCATTCGATACCAGAAATAGAATGTAATGCAGGTGGTGTCAATGATTCTGCCTCAAAGCCCTGGCTTCCGTGATCTACTTCGATTCTCTGAGCAGGATCGGGTAATCGGAGGAGGGATGGGTGAGAAGGGCGGGTCACAAAGGCTGAAGCTGAGAGAAGCAGAGAGGCCGCGGGACTGCCCGGAAAATTCGCTGTGTCCTGGTCAATCAGGTGGGATCCAGTCGAGCCCACTCCGGAATGTAGTATTCCGATTCCTCGGTAAGCTTTTCGAATGCTACAACACTGTGAGGCCAGCGACGCTCTTCGGAAAAGTCGTTCCAGCTCTTTATTGGAGGGTGCACCGAATAGGAGACATCCACGGTATAATCCGGCGAAAGCGTTTCTACAAATTTGTCAAAGTCTGCCTTGTTTACTCGGCGAAAGCCCGTGGCCTGGTCAAAGAACTGCACTGGATTGAACTAAAGAAAAATTTCCAGCGGTCAAGAATTTATTGGAAATTAGAAAAAGGTGAATCACATTAAGTAAATTTCCCTTACAGCATCTCCTGTTCCAGAAAGCTGCGAAAATCGGGAGGAATGTTTTCGCTGCAATCCTTCCGATAATTGTAGAAAACCTGTACCGTCTTTGCCTCTATATAGATTTGCCCATCTTCTGTTCCTTCGATTCTGGCAGAAAAGTCCCAGGAGGATTTACCGATCCTGGATACCCATGTACAAACCCGGGCTGAAGTATTGGGCCGCAGGGATTTTCGCAGATCCATTTCGATTCGCACCAGTACAAAGGGAATATCTTCCAGTTCCGTGATAGAAAGGTATTTATTGCAGAAATCCAGCCGGCCCAGCTCCAGATAGCTTGAGTAAGTGGAATTGTTCACCCGGCGCATGGGATCCATGTCGTTGAATCGTATCTGAAGAGGGGTAACAATCACGGTAACAGAGGGATGGAAAAGACTCTTAGCTTGTGGATCAGCCGCCACCAGGTTTGCAGCTGGATGGTGCCACATTGAACACAGGCTTTTCCAGATATTCGATATAATCCCGGCGTAGTTGATTCATCGCGCCGCGCTCTCCAAACGTCACATGGAAGAGCGGATCGGATTTAGGATTTTCGCGCAATCCCCTCATGATGTCTGTAAGATCTCCCCTGGTCCAGAGGAAATAGACAAAAACACCGCTTAGCACTGTCTTTTGAGCGGTGCCATCCGGATCCAGGAAATCAACACTGGTGGGAAGCTCCATGGATTCCAGTACCAGGGAATCCGGGTTCTTTTCCACCCAGACTCGAAACTCTGGAAGCATCGCCTGTTCGCTGCAGGGATTTTTCTGAGTGTTATAGTTCTGTAAGAATCGGGCCAGCCCTTCCTGAAACCAGAACGGCGCCTTGCTGCTCAGTTCGTCCAGGTACAGATGAGACATCTCATGCCTCCAGACCGGGTCCGGTGCGTCCAGGGATACATGGATTGCTTTTCTGCTGCGATCGTAATGGGCCAGGGCATTGGATGGCAGATGCTCGCTGGATCGCTTGTAACTTTCCTGATCCGGGTAAACAACGATCAGTGGCTTGAAATCCGCCAAAGAAGGAAAGAATCTCTCCTGTAGAGTTTGTATCATGGGCCATTTCCAGCGAATGGCGGCCTCCACTCGGCCGGGATCCATGCCTTCCTGGATCTGAACATAGCAGCAATCCATTTCCAGGCGATCCCAGCCCTGAAGCAATCTCAGATCGTAACCTCTGCAACTGGCAGTGAGCAATAACAGGATCAACAAGATCGGGACAGGCTGGAGGGAAAATCTCAAAAAGACACTCTACTGAATTCTGGTTTCTATGTCAGCGATTCGATGGATATCTACCAGCTCCAGAATTGTTGCGATCTTACGGTCCACATTCTGAAGCTTGAGCCGGAAGCCCCCTGGATTTTTCTCGCTGAACTTTCGATGGATATTGATGATTTCGGTAATTCCCAGAGAGTTGATATACTCGATTTCGGCCATGTCAATAGTGAGACTGTCTACCGGCTCAATAGTAAATTTGCCCGCATCCAATTCTTTCAGGATCAGATTATCTCCATCTACTCTGGGATGGAACAATCGGATAAGAAGATCATTGCCCTGTTTTTCTATCTTTAGATCCATGGATTGAGAACTCTCAATGCAATCAGCAACAACCAGTAGAATTCCGGGACGACTTGCTCGCGCAAGGGAAAAATTCCAGCTATTTCAGGACGGTCGACCTGTGGCCCTGCGCTGGGCAATTCTGATGGGTGTTGTGCTCTCGATCTTTTTTACTTATCGGCTAGCACCCATACCGATCTACATCAGTCTACCGGCAGCACTTATTACAGCCACTATCCTTACCGGACTTCTGCTGATTGTATTTGGCAAGTTAATCCTCAGGTATCAGTCCGGCAAATCCTTAATCCTGGAGATGATACTGGGTTCCATTTTTTGTGGACTCCTGGCTCTGGACGGGGCCGGGCTAACCAACGTTTTCTGGGCCCTGGTGTTCTTGATTCTGCTCGTCTTCTTTATTCTTCGCAGCAGACTTAACTTCTACGTCTTATTCTCCGGGCTTACTCTATTTGCATTAGTATTTCTTGGCTTTCGTGTTGTGGACTGGGAAAAGGCCGGTGTGGTGGCCATTTATCAATCCGTCTGGCAGGCCGCTCTTTCTGCAGAAGAGAGATTCCAGGTCATTGATAGTGAAGGGCAAATCCAGGTGCGTTCCGGAAAAGATAACGTTCTTCTAATCGAGTTACCAGACGGCCTTTATCTCCAGGATTCAGAAAAGCTCAAAGAGGCGAATGGACCTGGAGTGCCAGTGCTGGCAGTCAGCAGTGAAAAAGATCGTATGGATCGAATTCCTGCAGCGATTCTGTATCAGATACCACCAGGAATGAACAGGGAAAATGTGCGAAATCGCACAGAGCTGCTGCTGGGAACGGTGAAGGATGAACAGGTTCAGGATCTAAAAAAAGAGAAAGAGCAATCTCTGTTCCCACCGGACTTTTCAATGACCATGGAAGGATCATTCTGGACTTACTATGACCGCTTCCAGGCCAATACTCTGCGCACCGGGTTTTTCATCTTTGGAGGCATGGTGTCTTCCGGATCGTCCACAGCCATCCAGGTGAACGGTTCCACCAGGCCCAGTTTTCTGCTCTGGATTCGGGAGCCTGTTGAAAAGGGATTCCCGTTTCATCCGCGAACGCTGGAACTGTTGCGAGGCATTACCTGGCCAGAGATTAGTAGCGAACCGGAAGACTCAGCAAACTGAGTGGGTCCACTGGATAACCATTCACCCAGATGGAAAGATGTAGATGGGCTGCCGTAACCATACCTGTGGCTCCGGCCCGGGCGATGAGCTCGCCAGCTTCTACCATCTCTCCTTCTTTCGCATCGATCTTGCTCAAATGCATGTATCCAGATTTGATCCCGTTTCCATGATCGATGAGCACAAAGCCCCCTTCAAAAAATAGAGTCCGTGCAAGAACTACCTTTCCAGGCGCCATGGAATAAACCGGATGGCCTTCCCATCCGCGAAGATCCAATCCCTTGTGCACATATCGTTTGGGCGGATGCTTGATTTTCTTTCCATCCTTTATTTCATATTGATAGGTAACTCGAGTTACATAGAAGGGAGATGTGACTTTATGGAGGTCACGCGGATGGGCCAGTTTGTTCTTAATATGGTTGGATTGCCTGGAGGCGAAGGCCTTGTTCTTTAGCTGTCTTTCGCGCTTGATTCTTTCTGCGACCCCGGGCTTTTCGTAAGTCTGCAGATTGGAATATTTACCCAGCTTCAATTCCGATGTATAGACGGGAAACTTTGTAATGTGAACCTTGAGTCGAATGGATTTGAATTTTGTAACATCGCCGGTGGCGGATTGAACCTTTAGAGGATGGGTCCAGCCCAGCCATCCATTCTCTTTCTGATGCGGGTAGATAGCAAACAGTCCTCTCAGGCCCCATGGACGTTCTGTCAGGGGCACCGTGATTCCATTATATTTGAGCTGGTTCAGTTTGAGCTTTTCGCGTAGATCGGCAGTTATCTTTTCTCCCGGGCCCAATACCGGAAGGACTTCTGCATAAACCATATCGCCGGTGGCAAATTTTCGGCTATATAGCACCAGCTTGAACTGGCCTTCCTGGAAAACCCTCTTCTGCGCTGCCTCGGGTTTGAATTGTGGGGGAACAAGTACCTTGGTCTCCGAGGAGGTATTCACCCAGGTTCTTGGATCCTTCTGACGGGCTTCCCAGCCACTTTGATGCCAGGGGCCCAGCAAAGCTAGCAAGGTCAGGGGGAGAAAAAAACGGAGCATCTTCCTTTGAATGGATTCTGTGTATGGGGAAGATTGGACGCTGGCGGATTCGGGATTTTTTCTTTCGTATTGAGAATGCATGAGAAAGCTCGCAGGGGGATACTTAAGATTTCGACTGGTTTTGAACACCCTTCAAGTGCTTTTTGGTAGTATGCCCAGTATAATCCTCTACGGATTTCAATGGTCCAGTGCCTGGCTATTTCTTATGGGTCCCGTAGCGTTACTATTGCTACTATGGGCTGCCCTGGACAGAAATCCGTCCAGAAAATGGTCCGGTATGGCTGTTGCATTCGCAATGCTTTTGATATTCTCAGGGATGGCTCAACCTGTGCAGTACTCGGACATTCATTTCCATATGCTATCTGAAAAGATGCTGCCTGAAAAGGACCTGGAAGCTGTATATGCAAACAGTATAGAGCAGTCAGTAGCGCAAGAAAGGCCGGTATTGTATTACTTCCATGCAGACTGGTGCACGAATTGTGAGGAGCTCAAACAAAGGCTGGAAAGACAGGATATCCAGGAAAAACTGAATGGCTTTCTGCTGGTATCTCTGGATGTCACCGAAGAAGGAGAATATGCGAAGGCCTCAGAAATATTTGGACTGGATGTGGTGCCATCCCTGGCTTTCGCATCACATGAAGGAAAACTCCTGCCAGTAATTCTGAGAGGCACTTCTTTTCCAGAAAGTGCTTTGTTGGGAGTACTGGACAGTCTTTCGCAGCATAGTTCCATGGATTGATGGCTGGATTCGCACAGTCTTAGGCAATCGTTCCTTTTATGAAGATCTTTTTTATTACTGCCACCGACACAGATGCGGGAAAAACCATTACCTCGGCCGCGCTAATGAAACAGTATAGTTGGGCCCATTACTGGAAGCCGGTACAGACAGGAGCCGATCGAGATGCAGAGATGGTTCGCACTCTTAGCGGAAGGGACGCAAAATTCTTTCATCCAGGCCTCACTTTCAGTCGGCCACTGTCTCCGCACAGAGCTGCAGAACTGGATGGAAAGCAAATCCTGCTGGAAGACCTGGATAACGCTTTTCAGAAGGTAGTGGATTCCGTTAACAGTTTCGACTCCAGGGAATCTACAATTGCTCCAGGTCCGGATGACCAGTCAGCTTCAGGACCAGGATTTGACGGTTCGGGTCCTGCTGTTCAATCGGCCAGAACTCCCGAAGATACTGCAGCCGGGAGAAAAAAAGAAAGCATTCTATTTATTGAAGGTGCCGGTGGACTGCTGGTTCCACTGAATAGATCCTCTTTATGGCCGGACTGGCTGGCAGAAAAACCCCTGTCGCTGATTCTGGTATGTCGCACCGGTCTGGGAACCATCAATCATTCGTTGTTATCGATAGAAGCAATTCGCAAACGGAATCTGGATTTAACGGGGCTGGTATTCTTTGGCCCGGAGAATCCAGATAATCAAAAGACCATCGCAGAATTCTCCGGGGTGCCCGTGCTGGGTCAACTTTCGCTGGAATATTCATTGGAATCGGAATCCGGGTCAGGACCGGACGATCAGCAAGATCCAGTCATACCGGATACTCTGGACTATAAGCAGATAATTCAAGGATAGTATGGGCGAGAGAATTAACGGCTTAGTTCATTGAGCCGCGACAGACTTCCTGTGGTCGAAAGCAGCTACTGGCTACTGGATAATGGATAATGACTAATGAATTCTAACGGTTCAATAAGGCCTCCGGTTCCTTAGTTTTTCTGAATCGTAAGCAAGAAGAAGCGAAACAACCAGATCAGTATGGCCAGGCAGAACAGAAAGGATGCATATCCCAGATGGTTCACATAGCTGGCCGGCATCAGATGCGCTGTAGCCCGTGTGGCGGCTGCCAGCGACAGAAGAATTACAGGAATCCAAACAAGTACGCTGCGATTCTCCAGTTCCAGGTCCCATTTACCATGCGAAAGCACCACTCTGGTCATTACGGAGAAAATCAACAAAGCCAATCCGCCAACCAGGAATAGATGACCCCAGTGCACCGAGGCCGCTCCGGTCAGGACGCGGGAGGCCAGACCGGCCAGAAGCATCCAGAATGCCAGCCACAGTCCGGTTGAAATGGCCCGACGAAAGGAATTTCTGTAGATGCGAAACCTCAAAACCAGCCAGTAAAACATTGCAGCGAATTCCAGCAGGGCGCCCGCCCGCACCAGGGTTCCGGATCGATCTTCATCCAGGGAATATCCAACAATTTCCAGTAGAGTTCCGGCCAGAATTAGCCCAGTAACCAGATAGGGTTCAGTGCGGTTTTCCTCGAGAAATCGCCTCCATGCATGACGATCTTCATGATCGCTGGCCTGAATGGTTACCGCGATACGAGAGCCTGCGCCCAGTACAATTAGAGATATGCTACAGTAGAAGAGAAGAGTTCGGCCAGAAAACAAAAAGGACTCATAGGCAATGCCCGGTACAAAATCCCGAAGGGTGAGCCCGACCAGAATCAGAATCCAGCCCAGAAGAGCGGCGCCCAGGCCTGCCGGCAGGAATGCCTTTAAATAAGTCGGCAATACAGTGTTAGATTGTAGCATCCTGGATCGGACGAAGTGCAGAGTCATGCCCAGGGCCAGCGCTCCGAACAGACATACCAGTATGGTCTGACCGGATACGAAGGCTGCAATAGATGCCAGGGAGAATCCGGCTACCGTACCTACCAGGTACAGGGATGGTAGGGGCGTTCCGGAAAATCGGGGCATGGCTGTGAGCAAGAATCCAGCCACAGCCGGATAAATAAATGTGGCATAGACTCCGTAAGCGTGCAAAGAGGCGGGATAGGCCGAGATACCCCAGCTCAGCTTATGGGACAGGCTCACTACCATCCATAATCCTACGCTTAGAATTGCACCCAGCCAGGCAATGGGAAACAGGATCCGGTACGGTTCGATTGCTGATTTAGATGGGGCGGTCATTTCTTTCCTCGTGCAGGCAGGCCATTCTATGGTCTAAGCATTTTCCATGGATTCTTTTATGGTATTATCCAGATCCCCGGTTTTCCTTGATTTGGATCAAGGAAAACTCCGGTTCGAAAGGATTCTCAGGAGGTGTGCCGGGAAATCATTTGCCAATCCTTGAGCAGAGTTCAAACAGGACTGGATGTCAGAAGTATCATTTGGATTGGAAGGTAAAACTGTTCTTGTAACCGGTGCCAGCCGAGGTATTGGCCGGTCCATCGCAGAGGCATTTCGCGATGCCGGAGCCACCGTATATGGAACCGGCACAAGACCGGAGTCCATACAGTGGATGCAGGATGGTGGCGTTCATGCCCGGGTTTTAGATGTGAAGGAATTTGAAGCGGGAAAGGAACTCATTCAGGAAATTGTAAAGGAACATGGTCGCCTGGATTGCCTGGTGAACAATGCCGGCGTTTCCAGCAATACCCCGGCTTCCGGTTTTAAAGAAGAAGAGTTTAGCCACATTGTAGATACCAATTTTCGCGCACTTTTCTTTCTTTGCCAGGCCTATTACAAAGCCCAGAAGAAGCAGGGAGGAAATATAATCAATGTTGCCTCTGTTCTGGGAATGGTGGCTACCATGCTGGCCTCTGTGTACTGCGGCACCAAGGGGGCTGTTCTCCAATTGACCAGGGCTCTGGCTCTGGAATGGGCCAGTGCCAACTTTCGTGTGAATGCAATCTGTCCCGGTTTTATAGATACAGATATGACAGCAGGCATCAAAGCGAAAGACAACCTGATGGAACAAATGAATGCGCAAATCCCCATGAAAAGAATGGGAAAGCCAGAAGATCTCGCTGGAGCAGCTCTATTTCTGGCCAGCGATCTTTCCGGATATATGACCGGGCAGTCCATGGTAATCGACGGCGGATACACCATACATTAAGCGAAAGCTTCGGAGTCGTTTTATCGCATGTCAGTGGTTCAGGAGTATTAACAATGAACGGTTTTAGATATCAAAATCTGTCCAGAGCTCGGTCCAGTGAAAGAGCCAGGCTTTCAGGGATTCGGCGCTGGCTTGTTACTGTATTGGTTTTGATGTGTGTCTGGTACGCAGGAGGTAGCTGTTCTTTGCTCCAGGCGCTTTTCGATCCCAATGGTCCTCAGTTTCGCATCGCCGGTTTTTCCATTGAAGACATATCTCTTGAAGGCATGACCGTGAAGCTGGATGCAGAACTAAAGAATCCCTATCCAGTGGGTCTTCCTGCAAGCAGTCTGAATCTGGATTTAAACATTAATCAGAATCATCTAACAAAAGTGAATACGGATCCAATAGCGGTTAAAGCAAATTCTGTGGCTCATTTCCCTATTCGCCTGAATCTGGAATTCAAGAAGGTAAAGGCTCTGTTTCAAAATCTTTCTACGGTAGAGCAATATACCATGGGTCTTCGGGGATCTGCGGACTTTGACGTCAAAATGGCTTCGTTGCCATCGAAAGTGAGCGTGCCTCTAAGTATGGAGCAGAAGGTTCCTGCATTCTTTCCGGATGTAACTATCGAAAACTTCGATTTCAGTGGGCCGGATTTTATTTCCGGCGCAGATTCGGCTCTTTCTGCGGCCTTCGATCTAAAAATCAAGAATCAGGCGGCTGCGGATTTTCTGGTTCAGGGTCTGAACTATTCCCTGGAGTTAAGCGGCAATTCCTTTCTGTCCGGTGAATCGGTGGAAACGAAAAAGGATGGGGATGCCTCTGTTGTTCGAGTGGATTCCAGGATTCCACTGATGGGTGCCGGTCGGGCTTTTCTTTCCCTGTTTCAGTCCGGCGGATCCAGCTATCGAGTGAAAGGGAATTCGGACCTGGAGTTCCCGGGATCTGACCTGGCCAGCACTGCCTTTGGTTTTGACAAAGAGGGAAAGCTGGCCTGGTAAGTCCTGGTAAGTCGAATGAGTTGCCCGACGGCACGGCGCTTCAAGACCTAAAGTTGAAAGCGCCGGCCTGGGCCTGGTCCGGCGACATACTTGATTCGCTTCGAGTCGCATAAAAGCGAATCAATTCACCTGAATTCGACTTAATTCGCCGGGTGAAAAGTTACAGAGTATCCTCCATCCCCGGACTCGTCGTTCATGCCAAAGAATATAGTGATGGATTCGGTAGAAGGATTTCGTATTGCTGCTCGGTCGGTGCTGCCATCCAGTTGTTTTGGCTTTTCATAATCTATGTTTAACTCCAGTTTATCGATGGTATCATTGTAGTCCACAGTGGCCATGCCGCTTACGTCAGCCATGCGATTGTGAAAGGAAAACATTGTATCGGACTCTGGAATACGCGCTTTGAAATCAAATGGTACGCGAAGATCCAGATAGGCCTCTTTCTGAATTACTTTCGCAAACTCTGGATCTGCGCCATTCTTGATTTCTACTGAATGAGCTACCCAGCGCTTTTGCAGTTCCGCCGGTTCGGGCTGGCAAAAAGAACACAGCAGAATTGTCATCGGTATCAACAGATAGATTTTTTTCATATAGCCTCCTCTTTCGCTTGAGACTATCAGGAATGAAAAATCATTCAATAAAAATTAAAAGCTATTATGGTTATAGAAATGTAGGTTCGCAGTCCGCCTGCTGCTTTCAATCCAGAGATGCATGGGAGTTGGTGTTCTGACTCTCCGAGTTGCCCTGATCCACGGCCGATTCCGAATCCCTTGAGTAGGGCACATAGAAACCATCTCCGTTGGCCATTCCTTCCAGATGGCCTTCTCGGTCGAAAACGAAATCATGTGTGAGCCAGTTTTCTCCACCGCGAAAAACATGGGTTGTAAACGGATACAAATAGTAGCCCCCACCCCAGGAGTTTCTGTATCTCAGTCCATCCCCGGCTTCTCGAATCTCAATTATTTTTCCGGTTAGAGGATTTCTATAGGTGCCGATCACTCGATCTCGCACCCAGGGCGGCGCAGGTTCGCTCTCCCAGGTGTATAGTGGCTCCCTGGCACCTACGTAAGCGCTGGCCAGGCGTCCCAGTTTTTTTTGCATTTCGGCCAGAAACATCTCCAGCGGCGGCGTGTATTCCGGAGGATTACCCAGATAGCAGATGGCTGTGCCGTAGCGAGGAAACATCTGCACCCAGGCAGCAACATAGTCCGCTCCTCCAATGTGAAAGAATGTGACTACTCCATCTTCGTTGGTCTTTACCCTCCAACCGCGGCCCGTATAGAATTGATTTCGGGAAGAGGGCGCATAGAGAGGATTTCGAAGCATGGTAAGAATACTCTCTGGTTGAACAATCTGCCTTCCGTCAATGTGCCCGCCAGATAGCCACATACTGGCATATCGTGCAAGATCATGGATGCTGGTTTTCAGTCCGCCTGCGCCGGTTTTAGGGCCCGTGGTGTCTGTTAATCCAGCCGGCTCCAGGAAATGGAGCTTCACCGCCTCTTCAATCGTCAGGCCTGTCTTCTTCTCAATGATTTCGCCCAGAAGCATATACCCATGATTGGAATAGCGGTAATGCTTTCCGGGCGGATAGATGGGCTTTACCAGTTTGAAGGATAGTTTATTGTAGCTTACCGGTTCGTAAGTCTTGTAATACCTGAGATCGGGCAGCCCTGCTGTATGAGTGAGCAAATGATCTACTAGAATGGGGCGTGAGCTAAGTCGTTCTAACCTGAGCCCGGGGAAAATCTGCTCCACTGGCTCTTCCGGATTAAGAATTCCCTTATCGATTAGAATTTGCGCCGTGGTGGCTGTAAAGGTCTTGGTAACCGAGGCCACTGGATAGGTTTTATGCTGATCTGAATTGATATAGTTGGAATAGACAATGGAATCATCAACAATGACAGCCACAGCAAAAGAAGTAAAGTATCCGCCCCTGTGGAATCGCTCCATCCACTGAGCTACAGCTTCCTTATGTCGCTCAATCTCAGGACCGTCCGGATGTCGCATGTCCACCGGATCATAGATTTCATTGGCATCATCAATGGCTTCCTGAAAGGAATCGCCGCTGGAGCAATGGGTAGCGTACAATACCAGGCCAGAGCTCAGCAGAATCGCTGCGAAGGTTAGTGTCAGGGGGCGAAACCGAAGCATGGCAGGTTCCATCGGTTCCCTGATGCTGGGACCTGGCCTGCTTTTCGTCCAGAACAAAAGTGGTTTTTACAAATTAATTAATGGTTGTCGGCTCAATTGATGTTTATCCGCTCCATTTGTGTTCGCCCCCTCAATCAGCTTTCGTAAGCGCAAGACGTCCCATCTTCAATATATCCGATCGATATCGAATGGTTTCTTTGTCTTTGAAGTTCGGAGGATTGGCAATATGCACAAAGTAAGAGCTGGTTTGCGGAATAATATAAATCTCCGCAGCCGCATTGTACCAGGTGCCGGAATGGTAGAACAGAGTGGGACCGCTACCCGGTGTATAAACATGCCAGCCCAGACCATATTCATTTACGGATCGCCGATGATCCGGGTTGGCAAAAATTGCGAATACCCTGTAGTAAGGTGAAGACTCTCTGCTATTTTCCGAGAGCAGAAACTCACAGAATCTGGTGAGATCCTCCAGAGTGCTTACCATTCCCGCAGCGCCATTGCTGGCTGCAGCGCTGGTATTTCGCATCTTGGCGGGAGTTAGAATCCAGTCCTGGATCAATTGAGGCAATGGTCGGCCGGTGAGTTCCTTCGCAAGTTCTGCCAGTAAATGATAATTATAGTTGGAATATCTAAATTTACCCTGCATTCCGGGCTCTGGCGCTGGGTACTTCTTTCCCGCGATTTCGAAGGAATCTTTTCCCCCCGGTTCGTAAGGAATCCCGGACGTATGGCTCAATAACATCCTGGCAGTGATGGCAGACATTTCTGGCTTTTTGGCCTGCTTTTCCCATTCCGAAAGGTATTCGCGCACAGGCCGGTCCAGATCCAGCTTTCCGGTTCGGGACAGCCGGAGCAGAATCATGGACGTGAATGGTTTGTTCAGCGAAGCGATGGATACCTTTTGATTCTGGGAAAGTCCCTTGTGAACCCAGAGAACGGGCGTTCCTTCGCGAAACAATGCAGCGGCCGCTCCCGGGAGTTTTTCGCTTCCAGCCAGCTGATCGATATAGAGTTCCATTCTGTCTCGAATCTCCTCTACAGATAGTCGATCCAGGTTTCGTGCCAGTTCCTCCACCGGCAGGGTATTGTGGCAGAGGGAAAGGAACAGGACACTGAGGGAGCACAGGCTGGCCTGAATTCTGGAGGAGCGTTTCATTGTCTCTATCCCGGGCGGATGCTGGCCTGGCTATTACATATAGCAGGTAACAATGCTGTCATCGGAACGGACCGAATGAGCTTTCCAGATCCAGGCTCCGCCTATAACTATAGAGTCGGCAACGCTACATTCCTCAGAACCATTTTTCCCGGGCGATTGCGGGTATCTGAACCCTGTACAACTGTTATTTGTCTTCGGCAGGCGGAGAGGGCTCTGAATCCTTGTTCTGGGCCGCTTCTGTGGCGGCCGCTGCATTTCGAGCCCAGCCAAAGGGATCCGTTATAGTCCTTAGAAGCCCGGGCCCCTTTTTCTTATAGGACTCAATAGCCTGCTTATAGGTGTTTTCCAGTTTTACGGCGCAGTTTCCAATGTCATGCTCCTGAGCGATGGCCAGGCTTTGCTCGGAAAAGCTTCTATACAGATCCCGGTCTTTCAGGATCTTCATGGCTCTTTCTGCCATATCGATATGGTGGCCCGGTTCTACAATGTAGCCGTTTCTTCCGTCCTGAATCAATTCTGGAAGTGCGAAGGAATTGACTCCAACACAGGGAAGTCCGCAGGCCATGGCTTCCAGAACCACCAGTCCCTGGGTCTCCATGGTGGATGCTGTCAGGAATAGATCGTATTTTGGATAGATGCCAGGTAGAGTGTCTCGGGAAACGAAACCCGGAAAGTTAATCTTGTCGTAGACATCATGTTGTCGGGCTTCGATCTTCATGGATTCCAGGGCCGGTCCATCTCCCAGGATATCCAGGGTGGCATTGGGAAAGTGTTCCAGAATTAGAGCGAAAGCCTTGATCACTACTTCGCAGTTCTTTTCGTAAGAAATGCGACCTACGTGCAGGAATCGAGGTCCCTGGCCGGAGAATTCCTTTACCTCTCCTTTGAAAACCTTTAAGTCCATCCCGTTAGAGACCACTTCCACGGGTTTTCGCACACCGTGTTGTATAAGCTCGTCTCGAATAAGGTGGCTGGGGCTGATGATGATTTCGGCCGTTTCGTAGAGGCTGTTGGTTAATTTCCAGATCAGCTGCTTTTTCAGGGATTTGGAATCCTTTCGCTCAATCTTATCCAGGCGTTTCTTGATCTTCTTATTTGCCTGGAAATAGGACATCAATCGGTCCAATCGAAGCAGACGGTACAGAGAAATATAGGTTTCCTGTTCCGATACCAGGGTGTGGTAGGTCCCCACCAGAGGGACGTCGTACATTCGAGAAGCCATTACTCCATACTGGCCCAGCAAGCCTGGAGTCTGAATATGGATAAGGTCTGCTTTGAATTCCTTTACAGCCTTATGAATCTTCTTCTGGGAAGGAAGCACCACTTTAATATCTGGATAGCTGGGAAGAGGAGCATTCTTGAATCGAAGAATTTCAATGTCATCTCCCAGAACCTTTATGTCATCTGAACCATATTTTGGGCAGCAGATGATAAACTTGTGACCTCTTGCCGATAGATATCTGCAAAAATGATCCACCGATATGGCCACGCCATCTATCTTGGGCAAAAAAGTATCTGTAAATATTGCGACGTTCATTACACTCTCCAGCGAAACGGTCCTATCTTTCTATGGGTTCGTAGCTTTCCTTTCTAAGTGGTTCCAGATCCCTGTCCAGCGGGAGAATGAATCCCAGCCATGAAATGGAAAGTAAAATAAAAAGCAATCCCAGGTTAATTAATACCGCAAAGGTAGCTCTTCGTGCAGATCGCAACGCTGCATCTTCTGGGACATCCCCAAAAGAGATTCCATCCTTATTCCTTTTGAACATGTTACGAATTCGTTTCTCGAACAGTCGTCCTTGAAACAGAGAGCTAATGGAAGGCAGTTCGCCGGCCCGTCTTCTGGCCAGCCAGAACCCCCAGGCAGCCAGGGCCACTCCAGCGGGTAGCACAAGGGGCCATAGCACCGGAATGAGCGCCAGAACCAGGAGAAAATAGGACAGGATTCGAAGGATCCAGACAGCAGAGCCAGACTTCATAAAAAGGTTGGATTTTTTCTCAACGATGAGCTAATTGTGACAACAACATTTTTGAAAGAGGTGAATATGGCCACGGTTACACTAAAAGGTAATCCAATCCGTCTCGAGGGAAATCTTCCCGAAGTTGGAGCCCAGGCTCCGGATTTTAAAGTAGTACGAGACGATATGTCCGAGGCTTCCCTGAAGGATTTTTCTGGAAAAGTTAAGGTTCTGGTAGCGGTACCCAGTCTGGACACTCCGGTCTGCGCAACAGAAACCAAGAAATTCAACGAAAAGCTGGCAGGCGATTCTGACGTAGCCACCATTATCGTATCCGGCGATTTGCCATTTGCTATGAAGCGATTCTGCATTTCTGAGCATGTTGATGGAGTGGTGGTTGGATCCCAGTTTCGGGATATGGCTTTCTCTCGCTCCTACGGTACGCACATTGCGGAAGGTGGACTCCAGGGACTATCTGCAAGAGCAGTCTTCGTAGTAGACAAAAACGACAAGGTTGCCTATACAGAACTGGTTCCCGAAATCGGACAGGAACCAGATTACGATAAAGTGCTGGATGCTGTCAAAAAAGCCAAGAGCTAATTTCTGATTGGGAGGGGCCTGCCTGCGGCGGGCCTGTCCGGTTAAATCGACACTGAGGCATTCAACATTTACAGTTTCTACCTGGCCAGGGATTTCGTGTAATTTCCTGCCGGGTGATCCATAAACCCGGGTTTACAGTGCACCTGCGTTTCCGGAATCTGGCCCTGTGTTCGGTAGCATTCCCGGAGATGTAGAAGCCATTCTAATGAGGCCCGCTCAGGCCGTTTCCGATTTTCTGGAAAGGCCCGCAATACGCAGTCTCAGATTCGTCGCATTCTATCATTTGCCATTTCTAATTTTACTGCCGCTTTTTGTCCTCATCAGTCCCTACAGACTGATTCTGGGAGGCAGCTTTTCTAAACGGGATGTGTTTGGTCTGCCCACGGTACTGATTCTTGGATTTCTTTGCCTGGGGGCTGTATTTGATAGAATGCAGAGGTATACCAGGGCCGGAGGAATCGATCCTGAACGACCGGACTATTTTGAGATGAGACCGGATGGAAAGAATCTATCCCTGTATCTTCATATTCCGGTTTCTGCCTCGGTGTTTCTTTTCTTTTTTCATCCAGCTCTGGGCTATCTGGGGCTGATGGCAACGGCGGTGTTCAGCGTGTATCAAAGTATTGTAGCCTGGGCTCGTCTTCGCGAAGAAACCATCCTGCGATCCCTGTCCATTTATGTTCTGAGTGCCGGATTGCTCATGCTTCCTCTGCTGGGCTTGATGGTATTGTATAATCTGCTCAAGACCTTTCGCATATTACGCGAAATCTACGCCTGAAGTTAAACCATGAAAGTGCATTTGATTGGAGTTGGCGGTGCGGCCATGGGAAACCTTGCGGCCATGCTCAAAAAGACAGGTCATAAGGTCAGCGGCTCCGATCAGGATCTATATCCTCCTATGTCGGATCGGCTTCGCGAATGGAAAATCGATGCCAACCCGTTTCGCGCCGCATCGGTCAAGAACAAGGACCTGGTTATTGTTGGAAATGCCATTTCGCGAGGAAACGTTGAGCTGGAAGAAGCTCTGCGATTGGGTTTGCCCATCACCAGCATGGCATCTGCGTTACAGCAATTCTTTTTGAAGGGGCGCAAGGTCATTGTAGTGGCCGGAACCCATGGAAAGACCACCACTTCCTTTCTAACCGATTACCTGCTGAGTCAATCTGCATCCAGTCCCGGAGCCGCCAGAGTCGCAAAGAAATCCACCCGGTCATCGGACCTTCCGGGACTGTTCGTAGGAGGGGTTCGTGCGGATGGCCATCCAGGGTTTCGCATTCCCGGTAAGAATAATCCCTATTTTGTGATAGAAGGCGATGAATATGATACAGCTTTTTTTGACAAAGCCTCCAAGTTTCTTCATTACAGGCCCCATCATCTGATTCTAACTTCGGTGGAATACGATCATGCAGATATTTTCCATGATCTGGATCACTATAAACAGGCCTTTCGTATTTTGCTTCGCTGGATTCCGCCAAATGGAAGTTTAATTCCATGCTTGAAGGATGCAGGTGTCTCCGATGTATGCAAGAATTATGGATTTAGCGATTTGCTGGGATATGGAAAAGCTTCTGTTTCGCATGCCAGCCGGCGCGGTCGAGAAGTACAGTTCATACTCAAAAAATCGAATGGAAAAGATGATCTGAAATTTAGCTGCAGACCTGCTTTGATCGGATCGCACAATACCTTGAATGCCGTGGCAGCAAGCCTGGTGGCGCGCAGGTGTGGCCTATCGCAGAATCAAATCATAAATGGGCTGGAAAGCTTTCCTGGAGTGCTTCGAAGGCAGCAAATTCGCGCCAGAAGCGCCGACGAATCCGTGGTTTTTATGGAAGACTTTGCACATCATCCGACCGCAGTAAAGGAAACCTTACAGGCGGTGCGACAGTCCTATCCCGGGTACCGCGTTATTGCTCTATATGAGCCCAGAAGTGCAACCAGTCATCGAAATGTATTCGCTACCGAATACGTGGATTCTTTGCAATCTGCAGATCTGGTCTTGTTACCGGATGTCTTTAATCGCAAAAAGGTATCCTCAGACCAGCGTCTGGATGTAAAAAAGATTGTCGTGGAATTGAACCGAAAAGGCAAATCAGCGAAATTTTGCAAGGATCCTGCAGGTGTCTTTCAGGCTCTAAAGCAGGATTTAAATTCCCAGGGCAGAGTCTCTAAATCAGGTTCAGTTAAGACAATGATCCTTGCCATGAGCAACGGTGGCTTTGGCGGGATCTATCCACAGATCGATGAGCTGGTTTCCCGAGGCTGAGCCATCCCATCCATTCATTTCCTCTATCCCAATTGACCTCAGTGTAAGGAATGAGCCGATGGCAGGGTGTAGATCCGGCAAATCCGTGAAGTAGGTAAGGTGGGCCATTGCAACGCCCAGGACAGCCTGGCTCCTGTCTGACGTTCTGGAATTGCTTTACACCGAATCCATAAGGTTTTTTCTCACCATGAGAATGAGATTGATTATCAAAAAAGTGGCCCGCATCCGGGTACTGGCTCTGGCCGCAACGCTGGGGACCCTGGTCATCATCCCTCTGGCCGGACGAGTCTATGAAAAGCCGGAGGAAGCTCTCCAGGCAGTATTTCCTGGGTCGCAGACTTCTAGAAAGCCGGTGTATCTTAGCAAAGAAGAGCAGAAGACCCTGAGCCAGCAGTCCGGGAAAGAGCTGAAGGGCCGATTCTATACCTTCTACGAAGCGCGCAAGAATGGCCAGCTTCAAGGCTATGGAACCTTTGTCACTGAAGTTGTGCGCACCAAGGAGCAGACGCTTTTTGTGGCAGTGGATGCCAGCGGAAAGGTGAAAGATGTTCGGCTGATCTCCTTTTACGAGCCCCAGGAATATCGTCCTCCGGATCGCTGGCTGGCACTACTGGTGGGAAAGTCAATGAGTGATTCCGTTCAGCCAGGAAAGGACCTACCGGCCATGAGTGGAGCTTCTTTGACAGCCAGGACCACCTCGGACATTACTCGCATGGTACTGGCCATTGTTAAGATGAAACTCTGATATGCGATTTCTAGTTACTGGCAGTATTCGAAGCGATCATGGGCCACGTCGGATTCTTACCGGCGCACTGATTTTTTTTCTTCTATTCACAGGAGCGCATTTTGCCCGGGAATGGAGCTCTGTTGGCTATACACCTCAACGAATCCAGGAGAACCTGGGCGGCGAATTCTCCACTCAGGCAATTCTGCTTCTGGAAGATTTGCACATCGATTTGGTGCTCTTTGGCATGGCTCTTCTATTTATTGGCTCGGTTCTCTATCAAGTCAGGGGAAGCCGAAATTTTCGAAATGGCATCTTTACTACTTTATCTGGTTTGATTCTGGCCTACGTGGCTGTTCGATTCTTGGTACCTCTGGGAGCCATCTTTTCCTACCTGGTTGCGGCCCTTTATTTTCTGGTGCATGCACTGCTTGCCGGGGTGCTGATCTGGATTCTGACGGATTTGTACAGAGGAAAAGCATGAGCTTTCGGCTGCAGGATCATGCTTTCTTTCGACCGGCGGTTCTGGTGTTTTCAATTTTTACCTTGGCGCAGCTAATCTCAGGCAGCATCCTCTATGTTGAAAAAATCGGCCTTCATCCGGCAGGCGCCCTGGAATATTACAGAGGTTCCGAGACAATGCTGGAGGTCTATCCCGAGCGTCCGGACAGATTTCGCAATCCAGCAACGTTTTATGGACTATTGAAAACGGCGGTCAGTCATAGTCTTGCCTACGGTCTATTTGCCTTCCTGCTGCTCCATCTGCTGAGATCCCTTCTGCCGGACGGTCCTCGTCGAAAGCCGGCTGAATGGCTGGGTATTATGGTCTATTCTACAGCCTTTCTGGATATTTTCAGCGGATTTCTTGTTACCTACGGTCCGGTGGAACTGGCCTATATTCGAACACCCATCTTTTCCGCTTTTGTGGGTAGCACCGCTGCCTGCGCCTTCTGGCTCATTCGAATTTCACTTACGCGATATCCGGAAAAGTATGACTGGGGTACCGACGGCCTGCGCGTGGATGTGGAAGAGCACAGTCGCCTGGCAGAAGCAGCCTCCAAAAAATCCTCTACAAAACAAACACAGGGCGCACCATCGGTCTGAACATGGCGTCCAGAAAGCAGGATAAGAAGAAAAACAAGTCTCCCAGAAAACAGAAAGCTCCCCGGGTGGAAAACGGTGGCCGCGGTCATTATGGTAGCGAGCAACCGCCGGACGGAAAACCTTTCGTAGTTGTAGATACCAACGTATTTCTCATCGATCCATCCGCGTACCTTAAGTTTCCGGACTCGCATCTAATCATTCCTTTGATTGTAATCGAAGAGCTGGACTCATTCAAAAGAGAGCTAACAGCCATAGGTAAGGCGGCCCGGGAAATTATTCGCACTCTGGATGATTTGCGCAGTAAAGGCCCACTTACAGAAGGGGTTTCGCTGGAAAATGGGGCGGATCTGCGAGTGTTTATCCTGGAAGACCCGGACTATGAAATTCCGCCAGGGCTGGATCATATTGCCAAGGATAACTATATCCTGGCATGTGCGCTTTTGATTTCGGAAAGAACAGCCCAGAGCGTTCGCCTGGTAACCAAGGATGCAGATCTTCGCATCAAAGCTGACGTTCTGGGACTGGAAGCCATCGACTACAGTCAGGACCAGCTGGATCGAAATCATCATCTATACAGCGGCCAGCGAGTATTTGCTGTGGAGGATTCCCTTGTAGACGACTTCTTTTCCGGTACTCCATTGATGGCGGATCGCACCGCCGATCCCAGACCAGCCGATGAAAATGGAAACGGCAATGGGAATGGAAATGGGGGTGATAACGGAAAAGCTCCCCGAAGGATAATGCCTCCAGGAAAAGAAGAAGAACCTGAAGAGGAGACTCTGCAAATATTCAAGGAAAAGGATGGAATCCATCTGGAAGCGCCGGCAGAAAATCCATTCCAGATCAATCAGTACATTACTTTGAAGAGCGATTCTAGAAGCGGTCTTGGTCGAATTCGTGATGACCATAAGTTGCATTCCTTAATAGAGAGGGCTGCCCTTAACATCAGCCCCAGAAACCGAGAACAACGTTTCGCCATGGATGCCCTCCTGGATCCGGAAATTGAACTGGTTACCCTGGCAGGTATGGCGGGTACCGGGAAAACATTGCTGGCCATTGCCTGCGGTCTGGAGCAAATCCTGGAAGAGAAGCGATATCGCAGATTGCTTGTGGCCAGGCCGGTCATCCCGATGGGCCGCGACATTGGCTTTCTTCCCGGCGAACTTGGTGAGAAGCTCAGGCCCTGGATGCAGCCCATTTACGATAACCTGGAATTCATTCTGGGAGCTGACGATGATCCAGGCAATCAGGAAGGAGATAAGCGAGCGCCGGCGCAGGGTACCATACAGTATCTTATGCAGAGCGGTCTTCTGGCTGTAGAACCTCTAACTTATATTCGCGGCCGTTCCATTCCAGAGCAATACGTAATTGTGGACGAAGCGCAGAACCTGTCCCCTCATGAAGCGAAAACAATTATTACCAGGGCCGGCGAAGGCACCAAGATCGTGTTCACCGGGGACTTTTTTCAGATCGATCATCCGTACCTGAACCTGTATTCGAACGGGATTACATTCACCGCGCAGAGAATGCGAAATGAAAGTATTTTCGCACACGTAACCCTTACCAAAGGTGAGCGTTCTCGTCTGGCTGAGCTGGCATCGCATTTGATGGAAGGTTAAGGTGGCTCTGGATTCAAATCCGGCGGACATGGACTGGAATAGTCTTAAGGCTGCAGCTCTGGGATGTAAAAAATGCCGTCTTTGCGAAACTCGAAATACCGTAGTGTTTGGTGAAGGCAATCCTTCTGCGCGGGTAATGTTCATAGGCGAAGGGCCTGGCAAGACCGAGGATGAGACCGGCCGTCCGTTTGTGGGCAGGGCCGGCGAGTTGCTAACTAGAATCATTGAAAATGGAATGGGTCTGGCGCGAAAGGATGTTTACATCGCAAATATCGTTAAGTGCAGACCCACCGTGGAGCAAAAAGGATTTAAGGACCGTCCTCCGGATCCAGAGGAAACATCCGCCTGTAGCCCCTATTTGATACGCCAGATCCAGCTTATAGCGCCAGAAGCTATTGTTACCCTGGGCAATCCATCTACTCGCTTCCTGCTTCAGACTTCAACAGGGATTACTAAGATGCGCGGCATCTGGTCACACTACAATGGAATACCGGTGATGCCTACTTACCATCCCAGCTATGTGCTGCGAAACGGAGGCGAAAAAAGCCCTCTGCGCAGGGATGTATGGGACGACATCAAGAAGGTCCTGGAAAAGTTAAATCTGCCAATTCCAGGCTAATCGGTGACCACGTGGATCATACGGAAAATCCAGGATTGAAGCCGTACATTGCGATGTTGAAATTGTCAACGTAGCATATCTGAGTTCCAGGCAGATGCCCTGGAACAGGACCTCGGCCATTCGGAAAGGGTTGCCCCTGAGGCACTGAGCTTCAATTTGTCCCTCTATGATCGAACGCTACAGTCATCCGGAAATTGCAGGAATCTGGACCCTGGAAAACAAATACCGCATCTGGCTGGATGTGGAAATCGCAGTTTGCGATGCCTGGAATAAAAGAGGCATCGTTCCGGACGATGATTTAAAGAACATCAAACATAAAGCAGACTTCAATGTGCAGGAAATTCTGGAAATCGAGTCCAGAGTTCACCATGACGTAATCGCATTTCTTACAAATGTACGTGATCGCATAGGACCGGCCGGTCGCTGGATCCATTATGGTATGACCAGTTCAGACGTGGGAGACACAGCGCTCTGCATGCAACTGGTTCAATCTGCAGATCTATTGATGAAACGGCTGGACGCCCTGATTGAAGTCACTCGAAAGCGGGCTCTGGAGTACAAAGACCAGGCCATGGTGGGAAGAACCCACGGCATCCACGGAGAACCCACTACTCTGGGAATGAAGTTTGCGCACTTCTACGCAGAGTTGCTGCGAAACAGAGAACGTCTGGAAAGCGCTCGAAGCCAGATCGCCGTGGGCAAACTCAGCGGCGCGGTAGGTACATTCAGCAATATTGATCCGGATCTGGAAGAAGAGGTCTGTCTGGCCCTGGGACTGAAGCCTGAGCCTGTGGCTACTCAGGTAGTGAATCGCGATCGCCATGCCTATTTCGCTTCAGTCTGTGGCGTTATAGCCGGTGGTCTGGATCGAATGGCCAACGAAATTCGACTGCTCCAGAAATCGGAAGGTCGTGAAGTGGAGGAGCCATTCGCAAAAGGCCAAAAAGGTTCCAGCGCAATGCCTCATAAAAGAAATCCCGTAGTTTGCGAACGAATCTGCGGATTGGCTAGAGTAGTTCAGTCCAATGTGCAGGTAGCCTATCGAGATATGCCGCTCTGGCATGAAAGGGACATCAGTCATTCTTCTGCAGAAAGAGTGGTGCTTCCTGACATTTGCATTGGTCTGGATTACATTCTTGAACGAATGATCTTTGTTCTTTCCGGACTGCATGTGTATCCGGAAAACATGGAAAGAACTCTAAATGTTACCAGGGGGCTCATTTTTTCTCAGCGCCTTATGCTTACACTGATTGATGCTGGGATGTTGCGCGACGATGCTTACGATGTAGTGCAGTCCATGAGTATGAAGGTCTGGGCCGATACATCCCTGGATCTGAAATCCGCAGCCAGTGAGAATCCGGATGTCACCGACAGGCTAAGCGCGGACCAGATTGAGCAGGTTTTTCAGCTGGGACATTTCCTGAGAAACATAGATGCCATCTATAAGCGGCTGGGCCTCATCTGACCTTCTTGATTCTATCGCTCACTCTACTTTTCGCAGGGCTTCTGGCCTTGATGTATGCTCTGGGCCAACTTGTGACTCGCAAGGTGAGCACTGAAGCCCGTTTGATGGCTGGCATATATTTGGCGCTTGCAATGATGCTGCTTCATGCAGGCGCGCTTGTGTCCGGGTTCATTCTCGAAGCTCCCTATCTTCTGGGCTGGTATCTACCGGGGTTACTGGCCATTGGACCATTGATCTCTCGATTCTTGCAGATGCGCCTGAAGCTTCCAGGTGAATTCAGCGGTTGGTTATGGCATCTGGTCCCGGCCACGGTTGCGATACCGTGCTTACTGGTGTATCAATTTCAGGATTCCACCACCAGGTATGAACTGATCGTCGGCGCCCAATCTGGTAATTTGAATCCAGCCTACTTGATCATTCTGGCTATCACAAGCCTGCATCCGATTACCTATGCACTTCTTGGATTGGTTCAGCTGGTTCGGGCCATTGGCTGGAGATGGCATCGCTCCGAACAATCGGTTAGGCTTCTTGGATTGTTTCTGATTTCCCTGGGCCTGGTCTCGCTCCTTCTTCTGGTGGGATTTGCGTTTTCCAATGGGGCGATTCTATTTACAGGTGCCATGTGCGCTGCGCTGATTCTTCCCGGGCTCTACATTCTGGGTCGTCGATATCCTTACTTCTTTGATGAACTGCAGACCGCCGTTGAACGAAGCAGGTACCGGAACTCTCAACTGAAAGGAAAGGATCTGTCCAGAATAGAACGATCGCTTAAGGAGTGTATGGTTGCGCAGGAAGTCTTTAAAGAGGAGGACCTTTCTCTGCCCGAGCTTGCAGCCTGCGTTCAACTATCTCCCCATCAGTTATCGGAGTATTTCAACGTTCATTTAAACCTCAACTTTTCCCGTTTCATTAACCAGTATCGCATTCGCGAAGCATGTAAAATGCTTGTGGAACATCCGGATATGACGGTGCTCAATATCGCATTTTCCGTTGGCTTTAATTCCAAGAGTGTGTTTAACGCCGCCTTTTTGCGGGAAACCGGCCTTACCCCCACGACCTATCGCTCAAAAAACGTAGTCCGCCAGGGCTGATTTCATCCTTTTTTCGTTCGGATTGATCAATCCGGTCGCAGTGTCCCAGCTACCGGGCTATACTCTGGCTTATTCCAATGGCTCGGAGCCAGGATCTTTGCAAAGTCGGGCAGCTGATGTCACGCTGCAGCAATATCTGTGGAGCCGAAGCCTGGAAAGGAGTGAAAATGAACACTACAACTCTGGATTCAAAAATTGCAGTGATAGCGAGACGTGAGCTGCATTTCTACAAAGGGCTTTTTTTTATAGGGGCTCTGTGGAATCTTCTGGGAGCCGTATTTGGCTACTTTGATACAGCGGAAACCTATCGCAGCTTTTTTGGCGTTGCTCTTTCTGATCCGCTGCAGTTTGCCATCTATCGTGGTTCATGGGGCACAACGTTGCTCTATTTCCTTGGCTACCTTATGGTGGCTTCCAATCCGGAAAAGCATACCGGCATTGTGGCTATAGGAACCCTGGGAAAGGTCTTCTTTGCCTGGAAATTACTGAGTCTCTATTCCGCAGGGCTGGCCCAGCCCATTGTACTGATCGTTGTTATTGGTGACGCGATCTTTGCTGCGTTGTTCGCATTGTATCTTGTGCGAATGGTCATGGCGCACAGGGCATTATGAAGCTTCAAAAAGGAGAAACATTAACATGAAAAAACAGATATTAAACCATTCAACTCGCTGGATGACCTTCGTGGCCATTCTGATTCTGGGCCTCTCTGCGGGCGCCAGTCTGGCCGAAGCAACACTTTTCGTTCCATTCTGGAAGTCCCTGGATGGAAATCAGTTCTTCAGCTGGTATCAGGACAACAAGGCTCGTCTGGTGGCCTTCTACAGTCCCATGCAGATCTGGAGCGCCGTACTGGCTCTTTTCGCTCTGCTACTTCATTTCTTTTCGGGCACCAGACAGAAATGGAAGATGATGATTTCGACCTTGTTTGCGTTTGCAGTGCTGGCTACATTCTTCATCTATTTTAAGGAAGCAAATGCAATGCTGGCAGCCAGACCCATGCCCGATGCAGAACTTCTGGTTGCCCTCAATGAATGGGAAGTCTGGCAATGGATTCGAATCGGTCTGGCTACCCTGGCATTTGCATTCGCAGTGGGGGCCGCTTCTGATAAACCCGGAGAAGATTAATGGGTGCATGAACGGAAAGGATCGTTTCTTCGCACCTTGCTGAATCCAGACTATAAAGGGCTGGCTACTCAATATCAAATCTACCGGGAAGATCAGTGCATCTTCCCGCTGTTTTCGGCTCGAGAATGGTGAGATGTTCCCCTGAATTGATGTAGGCCCATTGCCGGCTCTACTCTCGAAGAATCGAACCACGCTCCCATCTGTGTTCAGAATCCGGTCTGTTCTCCTGCGCTACCCGAGATGAAATCGGCTCAGTTTTCGGGGATTTGTTCAAGCAGGATGCCCACTAATTAAGCACCCATTTTTCCTTGCTCTCGTTATGCGTATAAAATAGGCGTACTGCTTATAGGCTCGAGGTCGGAGAGCCAGGTATTCGGGGTTCGGTTTTTGATTCAGATGCGGAAAGAAGTGAATTTGCCATCTGGAATGATTGGGATTCTTCGGGGGGAGCTGCATCATCATTCCCGATCCGCCTGCTGGACGGGCCCTATTGGCTACAATGGCAGTGCAAAGCCCTTTTTTCGGCCTGTTTCGCTGGATTCAGGCACGTCCATTGCTGTCATCCTGGGGGCAAAATCCGGGATGTCTGCTAACATGGGGCCGCGCTCTGGGCAGTCACACCATGCAAATCGCCAGTTTTTTTGGCAAATTCGACCGCTTGGTACCCTCCTTGCAGAGCTATACCCAAACGGGTCTTGCGGCCCGAGTAACTTCGGGCTGTAGCAAGCTGGAAGAATACGCAAAACACAGGAAATACGAGGAGCTGATTATGACCAGTAAGAAGA
>MDSW01089234.1_pt1 | contig 87546 bp, 88 predicted proteins | sample 811171 | NCBI WGS metagenome assembly MDSW01 (sample SAMN05326641, study PRJNA326480) | marine metagenome | isolation source: seawater | place: Atlantic Ocean: North West | collected 2012
AATGGACAATATGGAATAAGCAATATTTACGCTGGAGTGCCAGTAATTGTTGGAAAGAATGGTATAGAAAAAATTGAAGAAATTGAGCTAGATGAAAATGAAAAATCTGAGTTTAATAACTCAGTAGATGCTGTAAAAAAATTATGGGAAGCAGCTTCTAGAATTGATCCAGATTTAAAAAAATAATGAACATACATGAGCATCAAGCAAAGAAATTACTGAGAGAATTTGGTGCACCTGTTCCGAATGGTATATTTGGTTTAAGTGTTCAAGAAATAATTGAAAAATCAAAAAATTTAATAACTAATAAATATGTATTGAAAGCTCAAATACATGCGGGTGGAAGAGGTAAAGCCGGGGGGATTACAATTGTAAATAGTTTAGATGAATTAGAGCAAGCAGCAAATCAATTATTTGGTAAAACTCTAATAACCCATCAAACCGGTCCAAAAGGAAAAAAGGTTGAGAGATTATACGTTGAAGAAGCTTCAAGAATTGAAAAAGAATTTTACTTATCTTGCTTGGTAGACAGGAAAAGCTCAAAAATTGCTTTTATTTCAAGTATCCAAGGAGGTATGGATATTGAGCAGACTGCAAAAGAAAATCCTGAAAAAATTATAACAACAAAAGTAGAATTTGACAAAAGCATTAGCGAAAATGATTGTGAAAAAATAATTAATGTATTTAAATTAGAATATGATGCAAAAGATCAAGCAATAGATTTAGTTAAATCAATTTACAACTTATTTATTGAGAAGGATGCAAGTTTAGTAGAAATTAATCCTTTAATTCTGACAAAAGAAAAAAATATTATTTGTTTGGATGCAAAAATAAATTTTGATGACAATGCTTTATATAAACATCCTGAAATATTGGAACTCAGAGATTTAAGTGAAGAGGATCCTACAGAAATTGAAGCAAGTAAATTTAATTTATCATACATTAAACTAGATGGAAACATTGGTTGTATGGTTAATGGCGCAGGATTAGCTATGGCTACAATGGATATAATAAAATTATACAATGGAGCTCCGTCAAACTTTTTAGATGTTGGTGGAGGCGCCTCAAAGGAAAAAGTATCATCGGCACTAAAAATAATTATGTCTGATAAAAGTGTTAAAGGTGTATTAATAAATATTTTTGGTGGAATTATGAGATGTGATATTTTAGCTGAAGGAGTGGTTGATGCTGCTAAAGAGATGCAAATTAAAATTCCAATTGTTGTAAGGTTAGCTGGAACTAACTTTGAGGAAGGTCAAAAAATTTTAAAAAGCTCAAATCTAAAAATAATTCCTGCGTTTGATTTATCAGATGCTGCCAAAAAAATTGTAGAGGAAATTAGATAATGTCAATTTTAGTAAATAAAAACACTAAATTGATTTGTCAGGGTTTTACAGGGTCGCATGGTACATTTCATTCAGATCAAGCTATCAAATATGGCACAAATTTAGTCGGAGGTGTTACACCTAGGAAAGGTGGCCAAACACATTTAGGAAAACCAGTATTTAATTCTGTTAAAGATGCAGTCAAAGAAACCGGAGCTAATGCATCTATGATTTATGTGCCAGCAAAATTTGCAAGCTCTGCAATTATTGAGGCTATAGAGGCATCATTAGAACTTATAGTTTGTATTACTGAAGGCATCCCTGTCTTAGATATGATACAAATCAAAAAATATTTAAGCAATTCAAAATCAAGATTAATCGGACCTAATTGTCCGGGAATTATCACACCTGATGAATGTAAAATTGGAATAATGCCAGGCAATATTCATAAAAAAGGAACAGTTGGAATTGTTTCAAGATCAGGAACTTTGACTTATGAAGCGGTCGATCAGACTACAAAAATAGGACTTGGACAATCGACATGCGTCGGAATAGGTGGTGATCCTATAAATGGAACTAACTTTATTGACTGTTTAGATTTATTTTTAAAGGATAAAAATACAGAGTCCATAGTTATGATTGGTGAAATTGGCGGGACTGCTGAAGAAGAAGCATCCGAATTCATAAAAAATCATCAAATAAAAAAACCTATTGTTGGATTTATAGCGGGCATTACTGCCCCTCCTGGACGAAGAATGGGTCACGCAGGCGCCATAATTTCTGGTGGAAAAGGAGGAGCTGAAGAAAAAATTAGGACAATGGAGGGTGCTGGAATTACCATTGCAAAATCCCCCTCAGATATTGGAATTACACTAAAAAACAAATTGTCACTTTAATTATTACTTTTAAATACTATAATATTTATAAAATTAATGTCTTCTGAAAAAAATATTAAAATTGTCAAAAACTCATTTCTTACAAAATTAAATAGTAAGTTTATAGAGTCTCAATACGTGAGATATTTAGAGCAAGACGAAACTTTGCCTGTAAGCTGGAAGAATTATTTTACTGAACTTGGTGATGAAAAAGAAACTATAATTAAAGAATTAGAGGGACCATCCTGGACACCTCATGTAAAAAAAATAAAAATTAATCAAAGCTATAAAAATTTAGATAAAATCAATGAACAATCAAATCTTAACAAAAACGATTTAGAAAAAGCTAAATCAGATACGATAAAAGCAATTGCTCTCATAAGGGCCTATAGAATTAGAGGACACTTAATAGCAAATCTTGATCCTCTAGGAATTATGAAAAGAGATTATCTGCATGAATTACATCCCGCAGATCATGGTTTTACAAAAGAAGAATATGATAAAGAAATTTTTTTAGAAAATTATATGGATCAAAAATATTCCTCCTTAAATAATATTATTTCATTTTTAAAAAAAATTTATTGTTCATCCATAGGTGTTGAGTATATGCATATTTCTGATCCTGTTGAGAAAAAATGGTTTAGAGATAGAATGGAAAAAAAAGAAAATCATTTGAAATTTACCGAAAATGGAAAAAAAGCAATATTAAATAAATTAATTCAGGCTGAAGGATTTGAAAAATATTTAGCATTAAAATTTGTGGGAACAAAAAGATTTGGCCTTGATGGAGCTGAATCTTTAATACCAGCTTTAGAACAGATTATTAAAAGAGGAGGTCAGCTAGGAGTTAAAGAAGTTAAAATAGGCATGTCTCATAGAGGAAGATTAAATGTTTTAGCAAATGTTTTACAAAAATCTTATAAAAGAATTTTTAATGAATTTGCTGGAGAGATACACGAAACACCCGCAGATTCTGCTGGAGATGTAAAATACCATCTAGGAGCATCATCAGATAGAACGTTTGATAATATACCTGTTCACATTAGCTTGACCGATAACCCTTCTCATTTAGAGGCTGTCGATCCAGTGGTTTTAGGTCAAACAAGAGCAAAACAATTTTTTCATGGAGATATAAAAAGAAATAAGGTTATACCAATACTAATTCATGGAGATGCAGCGTTTGCAGGACAAGGGGTGGTCGCTGAATGTTTTGCAATGTCAGGACTACCCGGTCATAATACAGGAGGAACTATACACATAATTGTAAATAACCAAATTGGATTTACAACAAGCCCAAGATTTGCAAGGTCTAGTCCTTATCCTTCAGATCTAGGTAAAATTGTAGAGGCTCCAATACTTCATTGCAATGGCGACGATCCAGAAGCTGTTGTTCATTGTGCAAAAATCGCAATAGAATTTAGACAAAAATTTAATAAAGATGTCGTGATCGATATAATTTGTTATAGAAGATTTGGTCATAATGAAGGAGATGAGCCGTCTTTTACCCAACCTCTTATGTATAAAAAAATAAAACAACATCCATCAACAGTAAACGTTTATGCTAATAAATTAGCTAAAGAAAATATAGTTTCCATCCCAACTTATGAAGATATGAAAAAAAATTTTAAAAGTTTATTGGATGAACAATTTAAAAATGCAAAAAATTATAAACCTAAAATTGAATGGTATGAGGGAACCTGGTCAAGATATAAACCAGAAAAAGGAAAAGATAAAAGAGGTAATAGTGGAGTTGAAACAAAAAGATTATTAGAGATTTCATCTAAATTAAATAAAATTCCAGAAAATCTAAATGTTCATAAAACAATTAAAAAAATATTTGAATTAAGAGCATCAAATATTGAAAGAGGAAAAGGTATAGATTGGTCCACAGCAGAGATGCTAGCTTTTGGTTCGTTATTAATTGAAGGATATCCAGTTAGACTTGTAGGTCAAGATTCGGGCAGGGGCACTTTCAGTCAAAGGCATTCTGTATTAAGAAATCAAATAAATAACTCCAGATATATACCTTTGAATAATATTACTAAAAATCAAAAAAAATTTGAAATAGTGGATAGTTTACTATCAGAGCTAGCAGTCCTTGGATTTGAATATGGATATAGTCTAGTATCTCCGGAAACTTTGACAATTTGGGAAGCACAATTTGGTGATTTTGCAAATGGAGGCCAGGTAGTTATTGATCAATTTATTACTTCTGGAGAAAGAAAATGGTCTAGAGCAAGTGGATTAGTTTTACTTCTACCTCATGGTTATGAGGGACAAGGCCCAGAACATTCTTCTGCCAGGCTGGAAAGATTTTTACAAATGTGTGCACAGGACAATATACAAGTGATTAATTGTACAACACCAGCAAATTACTTTCATGCCTTGAGAAGACAAATACATAGAGATTTTAGAAAACCACTTGTTATAATGACTCCAAAATCATTACTAAGACATAAATATTGCGTTTCTAATCTTTCTGATTTTAATAAAGAAAATTCATTTCATCGAGTCCTTACTGATCATTCACTTGATAAATCAAATGGTTTTATAGAGTTGAAGAAAGAAGATAGTATTAAAAAAGTAATTCTTTGTTCAGGAAAAATATATTTTGATTTATTAGAAGCTAGGGAAAAAATCAAAAAAAATGATGTTGTTTTTATTAGAGTTGAACAGTTGTATCCTTTTCCAGTAAAATCAATTGTAAAAGAGCTTAAAAAATACTCTAAAAAAGCGAAATTTTATTGGTGTCAAGAGGAACCAAAGAATATGGGAGCTTGGTCCTCGGTGAGAGATTATATTCAATGGACATTAGATTATATAGGAGCTAAAAATAACATAATTTCTTTTATTGGAAGAAATCCAGCTGCATCTCCAGCTACAGGATATGCTAAAAGACATATACACCAACAAAAAGAAATAATTAAATCTGTATTTGAATAAACTATGAGTGAAAAAATTTTAGTGCCAGTCTTAGGAGAGAGTATAAACGAAGCTACAATTGCTAAATGGTTAAAAAAAAAAGGTGATCTAGTTCAAGCTGATGAACCAATTGTTGAATTAGAGACAGATAAAGTTAATTTAGAGGTTCCTTCCCCTGCTGATGGAATACTTTCCAAAATTAATTCAGTTGACGGCGAAACAGTTGAAGTTGGATCAGTTTTAGGAACTATTTCTGAACAAAATAAAAAACAAGAGAATAATGATAAAATACAAAAAAAAGGCGATGTTTCAGAAAAAGTTTTAAAAAAAGATGATACGACAAACATAGTAAATTTAGAATTTGATAAAAATAAATCACCAAAAATATTTGATGAGAAACCTCAAAATGTAGAACCCTTAATACTAACAAACGAGGTGCCAATCAATATTGAAAAAAATAAAAATCAATTATCTCCAGCAGTAAAAAAAATCGTATCAGAAAAAAAATTAGATATATCAAAAATAAAGGGAACAGGTAAAGAAGGAAGAATTCTTAAAGGAGATCTTTTAAATTTGATGGAACAATCACCTGAACCAAACCAGAGAAGAGAAAAATTTGGTCAAGAGGAAAGAATTAAAATGACTAAATTGAGACAAACGATTGCTAAAAGATTAAAGGAAGCACAAAATAATGCTGCATTATTGACCACTTTTAATGAAGTTGATATGACGGAAATCATTAAAATGAGAAAAGAAAATCAAGAAGATTTTCAACAAAGATTTGGAATTAAATTAGGCTTTATGTCTTTCTTTGTAAAAGCTTGTGTATTAGGGTTAAAACTATTTCCTGCGTTAAATGCAGAAATTGAAAATGACGAAATTATATATAAAAATTATTATAACATAAGTTTTGCTGTTGGCACCGACAAAGGTTTAATAGTTCCAGTAATTAAAAATGCAGATGAATTATCATTTGCAGAAATTGAAAAAGATATAAAATCTTTATCTGATAAAGCAAAAAATGGCAATTTAAGTATAGAAGATTTACAGGGTGGAACTTTTACTATTAGTAATGGTGGGGTGTATGGTTCAATGTTATCTACTCCGATATTAAACCCACCACAATCAGGAGTCTTAGGTATGCATAACATAATAGATAGGCCTGTTGTTGTGAATAACGATATAAAAATTAAATCAATGATGTATTTGGCGTTGTCTTATGATCATAGAATAATCGATGGAAAAGAATCTGTAACTTTTTTAAAAACAATTAAAGAGAATTTAGAGGATCCAAGAAGGTTATTTTTAAATTTATAAATGTCTGAAAAATTTGATGCAATAGTTCTAGGAAGTGGCCCAGCCGGATATGTTTGTGCAATAAGACTTTCTCAATTAGGGATGAAAACAGCATGTATTGAGTCAAGATCTACATTAGGAGGTACATGTCTAAACATAGGCTGCATTCCTTCCAAAAGTTTGTTGAATTTATCTGAAAACTTTCTTAAAACAAAAAATTTTGAAAGTATGGGCATAGAGGTAAGTGATATCAAGCTGAATTTAAAAAAAATGATGGATAACAAAGATAAAGCAGTTAATACTTTAACAAAAGGTATAGAATTTTTATTCAAAAAAAACAAAGTAACTTTAATTAATGGATTTGGAATTATAAAAAAACAAAACCAAGTTATAGTCACTGATAAGCAAAATAACAAAAAAATTATCGAAACAAAAAATATTATAATATCTACGGGCTCTTACCCAATAAGCCTTCCTGGAGTAAAATTCGATGAAGAAAAAATTCTTTCTTCCACAGGTGTCTTGAGCTTATCAAAAGTTCCAAAAAAAATGACTATTGTTGGAGCAGGATACATAGGTTTAGAAATGGGATCAGTATGGTCAAGACTAGGATCAGAAGTAAATGTAATAGAATCTTTAGATCATATTACACCAGGCATAGATTTAGAAATTTCAAAGGATTTTATGAAAATTCTTAAAAAACAGGGAATTAATTTTCATTTAAACACAAAAGTTGAAAAAATTACTAAAAGTAATAATGGAGTAATAATAGAAACAATTAATAAAGATCAAAAAAAAATTAAATTTGAATCTGATGTTGCTTTAATTTCAGTTGGAAGAAAGGCGAACACAACAAATCTAAATTTGGATAATGTGGGCATAGTTTTAAATAAAAAAGGAAAAATTGTAGTTAACAAAAAGTTTCAAACTAATATATCTAATATATATGCGATTGGTGATGTTATCGACGGTCCTATGCTAGCTCACAAAGCAGAGGAGGAGGGAATTGCAGTTGCCGAAATAATTTCTGGTCAATTTGGACATGTAAATTATAATACCATTCCTTCTGTAATTTATACATCACCAGAAGTAGCTTGTGTAGGTTTTAACGAAGAACAATTAAAAGAAAAAAAAATAAATTATAAAGTTGGAAAATTTCCGTTTATTGCAAATTCTAGAGCAAAAGCAATTAACGAAACTGAGGGATTCGTTAAAATTTTAGCTGATAACAAAACTGACAAGGTTTTAGGTGTCCACATAATAGGGTCTCATGCAGGAGAGCTAATTGGAGAAGTGACAATAGCTATGGAATTTGGCGCTAGTTCAGAGGATATTGCAAGAACCTGTCATGCTCATCCAACATTTTCTGAAGCTGTGAAAGAAGCAGCTTTATCTGTAGATAAAAGACAAATTCATTCGTAGTATATTTTCATTTTAAATATGAAAATACCTGTATTATTACCCAATATTTTTGATCATCCATTTACATACAATTCAAATATTAATTTATCAGAAGGAGATTATGTAATTGTTCCATTCGGTAAAAAAAATTTAATGGGCGTTGTTTGGAATGAGTTTGAGAAGACTAATGATAAAATATATAAAATAAGATCTATATATAAAAAAGTTAATTATAATCCACTTAATAAACACACTTTAAAATTTATAAATTGGTTTTCTAAATATAATCTAATTCCAAAAGGTATGTCTCTTAAATTGCATATGCCAAATATCAATTTGGCTGATGATAACAACAACTTTAATTATGATATTTTTTATCAAAATCTAGAAAAGAATAATTTTACTTTATCAAATGAACAAACAAAAGCATTGAATGAAGTTTTAAAAAAAAATAATAATTTTAATGTTCATTTAATTCAAGGAGCAACTGGTTCAGGAAAAACTTTAGTTTATTTTAAAGCAATTCAAGAGAAAATAAAAAAAAATAAACAAGCTTTAATATTACTTCCAGAAATAGGACTTACATCTGAATTTGAAAAAAAATTTATTGAATTTTTTGGTTTTAAACCTGCAATTTGGCATTCTAAAATAACAAAGAAACAAAAAAAAATAATATGGAATGGGTTAAATTGTGGAAAAATTAAAGCAGTTATTGGCGCCAGATCAGCGCTGTTCCTTCCATTTAAAAAATTAGGTTTGATAGTTGTTGATGAAGAACACGATCAATCATTTAAGCAAGACGATGGTATAATCTATAATGCAAGAGATATGGCAATAGCAAGAGCAAAATTTGAGAATATACCGATTAATTTAGTAACTGCAGTTCCATCCTTAGAAACATATGCAAATATTAAGAATGAAAAATACTCGTATTCTAGAATTTTAAATAGATATAAAAACGCACAGCTCCCAACATTCGAGATAATAAACTTAAACAAAAACAAACCTCCAAAAAAATCTTGGATATCACCAAAAACTTTAGATATGGTTAAAAACCACCTTGAGAAAGGAGATCAAGTATTATTTTTTTTAAATAGAAGAGGATTTGCCCCATTTGTTCTATGTAAAAATTGTTTAAATAAATTTTCATGTCCGAACTGCTCTATTAATTTGGTCTACCATAAAAAAAAAAATATTCTTCTATGTCATTATTGTGGTTATAAATCTAGTACAAATAGAAAATGTATCGAAAATGACAAATGTGATTTAGCATTCACTGGACCAGGTGTCGAAAGAGTTTATGAAGAGGTTAATAAAAATTTACCAAACTTTAAATCCATAATATTTTCCAGCGACACCATGAATAAAAAAAATTCAAAAAATATTTTAAAAAAAATAGTTAATAATGAAATAAATATTTTGGTAGGGACTCAACTTATATCTAAAGGTTTTCATTTTCCAAACTTAAACTGTATAGTTGTATTAGATATCGATTTATCATCATCTGGTTACGATTTAAGAGGAGCTGAAAAAAACTTGCAGTTATATCACCAATTATCTGGAAGAGCTGGTCGAGCTGGAAAACCTGCAAAAATTTATTTTCAAACATATACTTTAAATTCAGAATCTATTAATCAAATAACAAATGAAGATCCTTTTAATTTCTTAAAAAGAGAAATTAAATTAAGAGAAAAAAATAATTTACCTCCATTTGAGAGATTTATTAGTATAATTATTTCGTCAAATAACGAAAAGAATCTTTATCCAGAAAGTATTAAACTCAAGTTATTTTTAGATAAAAAATTGAAAGCAAAAATACTAGGACCAGTAAACTCCCCAATATATAAAATTAGAGGAAAATATAGAAATAGAATACTGATCAGGTCTGTTAAAAGTTATAAAGTTCAGGATTTTTTAAGTTCGGCTTTAAAAGAAATTAAGCTTTTACCTGGAATAAAACTGACAGTTGATGTTGACCCAATTAACTTCAATTAAGCACCATAAAATCAGCTTTTTTTAACAATCTGTCACTTGAAGAGAGATATTTGTTGTGATAATTAATTCGAAATTTTTTAAAATCTCATAAGATTAAAGGAAATAAATTGACCGAAACTAATTTTTCATCACCATCCACTAATAATAGTTACGCTCAAGCTCTATTTGAACTATCGAAAGAAAGTACATGCACAGAGATTATAGAGGATCAAACCAAAGCTATTTTAAAAGTATTAAACAATAATAAAGACTTTTATGAAATGATAAAAAACCCTACAATTACAAAAGATGAACAGATTAAAGTATTTGAAATAATTTCTGAAAAATTTGAATTCCATAATTTATTTAAAAAATTTATTAATTTTCTAATTAATAAAAGAAGATTATTTTTTATTGAAAAAATTTTGAAAGATTTTCTAAGCGTTTGTTCAGAACAAAGAGGGGAGATAGTCGCTAAACTTAAGACATCAAAAAAATTATCAGAAAATGAATTAGAAAATATAAAGAAAGATTTAAATCAAAACTTTGGATCAAATATTAAATTAGAGTACTCACAAGATACAAGTTTAATAGGTGGGTTATTACTTCAAGTAGGTAGTATTATGATAGATACATCTATTAAAAATAAATTAAAACAAGTCGAGAAACAAATGATAGAGGCATAAATGGAAATTAATCCTTCAGAAGTAACGAAAATATTAAAAGAACAAATTAAAAATGTTGGTGATAAAGCTCAAATTTCAGAAGTTGGACAAGTTTTATCAGTTGGTGATGGTATAGCGAGAATATATGGATTAGATAATGTTCAAGCAGGAGAAATGGTTGAGTTTTCTGATGGTTCAAAAGGAATGGCTCTTAATCTTGAAAATGACAACGTTGGAGTTGTAATTTTTGGAGATGATAGAGCAGTAAAAGAAGGAGATACTGTAAAAAGAACAGGTTCAATTGTAGATACTCCAGTTGGCAAAGAATTGCTTGGAAGAGTTGTAGATGGTTTAGGTAATCCAATAGACGGCAAAGGTGCTTTAGATAAAAGTGTAAAAAGAAGCAGAGTTGAAGTTAAAGCTCCAGGAATTATACCAAGAAAATCAGTGAGCGAGCCGATGCAAACTGGCTTAAAATCAATAGATAGCTTAGTACCAATTGGCAGAGGGCAAAGAGAATTAATCATAGGAGATAGACAAACTGGAAAAACAGCTGTGGCTATCGATGCAATTATAAATCAAAAAAAAATTAATGAGTCTGAAGATGAAAAGAAAAAATTATATTGTGTTTATGTTGCAATTGGACAAAAAAGGTCAACTGTAAGGCAAATTGAAAAAACTTTAGAGGAAGCTGGAGCGATGGAATATACAACCATTGTTGCCGCAACCGCGTCCGATGCTGCGCCATTACAGTTTTTAGCACCATATACAGGATGTGCTATGGGGGAGTATTTTAGAGATAATGGAATGCATGCATTGATCATTTATGATGATTTATCAAAACAGGCCGTTGCTTATAGGCAAATGTCACTATTACTAAGAAGACCACCTGGTAGAGAGGCGTATCCTGGAGATGTTTTTTATTTACATAGCAGATTATTAGAAAGAGCTGCAAAACTAAGCGATGATCATGGAGGGGGTTCACTAACTGCATTACCTATAATTGAAACTCAAGGTGGAGATGTATCAGCATTTATACCAACAAATGTAATCTCAATCACAGATGGACAGATTTTTTTAGAGACAGAACTTTTTAATCAAGGAATTAGACCTGCAATTAACGTTGGATTATCTGTATCTAGAGTTGGTTCTTCAGCACAAACAAAAGCAATGAAAAAAGTATCAGGCTCAATGAAGCTTGAGCTTGCACAATACAGGGAGATGGCCGCCTTTGCACAATTTGGATCAGACTTAGATGCTTCAACTCAAAAACTTCTTAACAGGGGATCTAAGTTGACAGAACTATTGAAGCAAAAGCAATATTCTCCAATGACGGTAGCGGAACAAGTAATTTCAGTCTTTTGTGGAGTAAAAGGTTATTTAGATGATATAGAACAAAACGATATCTCAGTTTTTGAAAAAAAGATTTTAGAAAAATGCAAAAATGAAAAACCTGAAATTATACAAAATATAATTTCATCTGGTAAATTGGAAGATGATATTGAAAAATCTTTGATTGATATTATCGTTGAATTAAAAAGTAATTTTAAAGCATAAAGATTATGGCAAGTTTAGATGATTTAAAGAAAAGAATTACTAGTGTTAAATCTACACAAAAAATTACTAAAGCTATGAAAATGGTTGCCGCAGCAAAATTAAGAAAAGCTCAAGAGGGAGCTGAAAAAGGTAGACCTTACTCAGATAAAATGAATAATATTATTTTAAATTTATCAGAAAAAATTACAGATCCAGAAAATTCACCAAAACTATTATCTGGTACTGGCGCTGATAAAGTTCATCTTTGTGTAGTAATGACTTCAGATAGAGGTTTGTGCGGTGGTTTCAACTCCAATATAATTAAAAAAGCAAAATTATATTTTCAAAAAATAAACGATGAAGGAAAAGAATTAAAAATAATTACAGTAGGCTCAAAAGGTTATGATCAATTAAAAAGAATTTATGAAAAAAATATTATAGAGAAAGTTTCATTTAAAGAGTCTAAAAATATAAATTATTTTGATGCAGATAAAGTGGGTAAAATTATAATTGATAAGTTTAATAATAATGAATTTGATGTATGTACAATTTTTTATAACCAGTTTAAAAATGTAATATCTCAGATACCCCAACAACAACAACTAATTCCGTTAGATAAAAAAAAAGATGAGCAAGATTTGTCAGAGGATAGTTATGAGTTTGAGCCAGAGGAGGATGAAATTCTAAGTTATTTGTTACCCAAAAATATCTCTACCCAAATATTCAAAGCTATGCTAGAAAATTCAGCCAGTGAACAAGGATCAAGAATGAGTGCAATGGATAATGCTACAAGAAATGCTGGAGAAATGGTTGATAAACTAACAATTGAATATAACAGGAGCCGTCAAGCAGCTATAACTAAGGAATTAATAGAAATAATATCAGGAGCAGAAAGTTTATAATTATGAGAAAAGGAAAAATAACACAGATCATTGGTGCAGTAGTCGATGTAAAATTTGAAGGAGAGTTACCCGAGATATTAACGGCTTTAGAATGTCAAAACTCAGGCAATAGACTTGTACTAGAGGTTGCGCAACATTTAGGGGAGTCTAATGTAAGAACAATCGCAATGGATGCCACAGAAGGTTTGAAACGAGGTGATGAAGTAACCGATACAGGTGCGCCCATAAAAGTTCCTGTTGGCCCAGAAACTTTAGGAAGAATTACAAATGTAATAGGGGAGCCAATAGATGAAAAAGGCGAGGTAAAAACTAAAGAAAGTTGGCCTATTCACAGAGCAGCTCCAGAATTTAATGATCAATCTACAGAGACAGAGATATTAGTAACAGGTATAAAGGTTGTTGATTTGCTAGCACCATATGCCAAAGGTGGAAAAATTGGTTTATTTGGTGGAGCTGGAGTGGGAAAAACAGTTTTAATAATGGAACTTATAAACAACGTAGCAAAGGCACATGGTGGTTTCTCAGTATTTGCTGGAGTGGGAGAAAGAACTCGAGAGGGAAATGACTTATATCACGAAATGATAGAGTCTGGAGTAATAAAGCCAGATGGAGAAGGTTCAAAAGCTGCATTAGTTTATGGTCAAATGAACGAGCCCCCTGGCGCAAGAGCAAGAGTTGCTTTATCAGGATTGACTGTTGCAGAATATTTTAGAGATCAAGAAGGACAAGATGTTTTGTTTTTTGTTGATAATATTTTTAGGTTCACACAAGCGGGATCTGAAGTTTCTGCTTTATTAGGTAGAATACCCTCTGCAGTTGGTTATCAACCAACTTTAGCAACAGATATGGGAAACCTACAAGAAAGAATAACTACTACAAATAAAGGATCAATAACATCTGTTCAGGCGATTTATGTGCCAGCAGATGATTTAACAGATCCTGCGCCTGCAACATCTTTTTCTCACTTGGATGCAACAACTGTTCTTTCAAGACAAATCGCAGAAATAGGAATCTATCCAGCCGTTGATCCACTCGATTCTACATCTAGAATATTAGATCCTAGAATTGTAGGTGATGAACATTATAGGGTTGCAAGAGAAGTTCAGAAGATATTACAGACTTACAAGTCTTTGCAGGATATAATTGCAATTTTAGGAATGGATGAGCTTTCAGAGGAGGATAAATTAGTTGTTGCAAGAGCAAGAAAAATACAAAGATTTTTGTCTCAACCATTTTTTGTTGCAGAGGTATTTACAGGTTCTCCAGGTAAATTAGTTGAACTTGAACAAACTATTAAGGGTTTCGATGCTATATGTAAAGGAGAGTACGATCATTTGCCGGAAGCAGCATTTTATATGGTCGGAACAATAGAAGAAGCAATAGAAAAAGCTGAGAAGATGGCAAAAGAAGCAGCAGCATAAAATGTCAGATTTATTTTCTCTTGAAATAGTGAACCCTGAAAAATCTTTTATAAATAAAAAAGATATAAAAGAAGTTGTAATTCCAGGATATGAGGGAGAAATGGGCATATTAAGTGGCCACATATCTTTAATAACTTTTCTTAAACCAGGAATAATAAAAGTTATTTCAAATAGCAACGAAGATCATTACTACATAGAGGATGGAATAGCAGAATTTAAAGAAAATAATTTATCTATTCTAACCAGCTTTATATTGAGTGTTAAAGATTTAAATAAAAATTTCGTAGATAATTCAATAAAAAATGCAGAACAAGAGCTTTCCAAAAGTGACTTATTAGACGAAAAAAAATTTATAATTAATCAAAAAATCGATTTACTTAAGTCCCTAAATATAAATTAATTATAATTTTTTAATTTCAATAATTATTTTTTTATAAATATCAAATTTAAAATCTACAACTTTTTCAGTAAGTTTATCTACATTTACCCATTTCCAGTCTAAAAATTCAGGATTTTTGGTTTTAAGATTTATTTCATTATCTTGCCCTAAGAATTTCATAATATACCATTTTTGTTTTTGACCTTTAAATCTACCTCTCCATATTACCCCTAATAAATTATTTGGTAAGATATAGGTCATTGTTTCTTTTAGTTCTTTTAATACTTCAACTCTCTTAATACCTGTTTCTTCATACAACTCTCTAATTGCGGCATCAAGTGAGCTTTCACCCTTATCAATTCCACCCTGAGGCATTTGCCAAAAATCATTTGGATTATCTATTCTTTTTCCAACAAAAACTTTATTATCCTTATTTAAAAGTGCTACTCCAACTCCATTTCTTAATGGAAGACTTCTGAATTTTTTTGGTATTAAGTAATTTTCATCCATTAAGCAGTTTAATTGCAAATTTTAATTGATTATCAGTTTCTGTATTTATTCTAAATTTTTCAATATCTTCCTCTGCAATAACTATGTCAGGTGATACTCCAACGTTTGATATAGATTTGCCTGAGGGCAAATAATACTTTGATATTGTTAATCTAATTGCTCCATTATTTTTTAAAGGGATAATAGATTGCACTGATCCCTTTCCATATGTATTTTCGCCAACTAATATTGCTCTTTTATGATCTTGAAGAGCCCCAGCCACAATTTCAGAAGCAGAAGCTGATCCATAATTAATTAGCACGATTAAAGTTTTTCCATTTATTAAATCGCCATTTTTTGCAAACCATTTTCTATTTTCATTTTCTTGTCTACCTTTTGTAGATACTATTTCTCCATTATTAAGAAAAAAATCTGTAATTTTGATAGCCTGAGATAAAAGTCCTCCTGGGTTATTTCTTAAATCTAAAATGAATTTTTCTAAATTATTTTTTTTAAATTCTTTAATTTTCTTTTTAAATTGATCACTACTATTTTCATTAAAAGAAGTTAAACGTAAGTATCCTATATCATCAATTATTTTTGATTTTACTGATTCAACTTTTATTATTTCTCTTGTAATAATAAATGTTAAAGCTTTTTTAAACCCAACTCTTCTTATAGTAATTTCAATATCTGAACCAACAGGCCCCCTCATCAATTCTACAGCCTCACTTAAAGATTTTCCCTGAACTTGTATATCATTTATCTTAACAATATAGTCTCCTGCTTTTACTCCAACTTTAGAAGCAGGTGAATTATCAATTGGAGATATTACTTTTACAACACCCAATTCCATACCCACTTCAATACCCAATCCACCGAATTCTCCACTTGTTTCAGTTTGCATATTTTTGAATACATCAGGAGACATATATGATGAATAAGGATCTAAAGATTGAAGCACACCGTCTATAGCAGAGTCCATCATTGTACCCTGATCAACTTCTTCAACATAATCACTATTTATTTTTTCAAGGACTTCAGTAAAAAGATCAATTTTATTATAAATATCTTTTTCAATTTTTTCTGCTCCAAAAGCATTAAAACAAAAAAAAAACAAAAAAATGCTTATATGTAATTTATTTAAAAATTTCATATATTAATTTTTTCTTTTGGTATAATTTCAGACCACATTTTTTCTAATTCATAAAAATTTCTTTTCTCAGGATTAAAAATATGAACTATAATATCTATACCATCTACCAATTTCCAATCACTACTATCCCTGCCCTCAATTTTTGAATTACTAACACCATTTTTCTTAAAAAATTCTAATGTCTGTTCTGACAAAGCTTGAATATGTCTAGAGGACGTTCCACTTGCAATAATCATGAAATCTGCAATTGAAGATTTATTTTTTAAATCGATAGATATAATGTCTAGCGCTTTATTTGCATCAAGATTAGATATAATATTTTTTGCAAGATTTTCAGTATTATCCATTAATTAAATTTAGATTATCAAATTTTTCTTAATTTAGAAGATGAAATATTTACTTTTTTAAACTTTATAAATTCAATATTTTCTTTCTTATATTTTCGATATGTAAAAGATTTCAAAGCTTTTTCTTTATACCCTTGTCTATCAAATACAATAATTCTACAAAGTTTAATAATATTTTTAAAATTCTTCCATTTATGAAATTTTATTAGATTATCAGCTCCCATAATAAAGTATAATTTAGAATTAGGATTTTTCACTTTTAAAAACCTCAATAAATCAATAGTCCTATTTGATTTAATTTTATTTTCAAAATTTTTTACTTCAATAAATTTATTATTTTTATTAATTTTTTTTGCACAAATTAATCTTTTGTTCATACTAGTTAAACTTTTTTTTTTATATGGGTTTTGCGTAGTAATTGCCCAAATGATTGTATTTAAATTAAATTTTTTTTTAGCAATTTTTGATATTTTTATATGTCCTTTATGTGCAGGATCAAAGGTACCTCCAAGAATTCCTATTTTATTACCTTCGGGTTTGACCTGTTCCATATATTTCATATTTATAACTTACTAACTGGCTTAATCCAATCGGACCTCTTGGCGGCAGATTATTTGTTGAAATACCCACTTCTCCTCCAAAACCGAATTCACCACCATCAGCAAATTGAGTTGAAGAGTTATGTATTGCAATAGAACTTTTGATACTCTTTAAAAAGTATTTAGCTGAGTTAATATTATTAGTAATGATAGCATCAGTATGCATAGTTCCATATTTATTAATATGCTGGATCGCTTCATCAATATTTTTAACTAGTTTAACAGATATTTTTGGAGCAAGATGTTCAGTAATCCAGGTCTTCTTTGTAGCCAATCGTGATTTACCCTTAAAAATTTTCTTAATATTTACATCAGAAATAATTTCACAATTATTTTTTACTAATATATTTAATATAGTGTTCACATAATTCTTCTTTTTTTTATGAATTAAAAGTGTTTCTGTTGCACCACATATACTAGTATTTCTTAATTTTGCATTTAAACAAATTTTACTAGCCATTTTATTATTTGCATCTTTATCGATATAAGTATGACAAATACCTTCTAAATGTCCAATAACAGGAATTTTTGATAAATCTTTTACTTTTTTTACCAAATTTTTTCCACCCCTTGGAATAATAACATCAATATAATTTGACATTTTTGAAAGCATATAATTTACTTGTCTTCTATTTTTGCTATTAACAAATTGAACATAGTTCTCATTAATTTTGTTTTTTCTTAATGCCAGCCTAAAAAAATTTGCTAAAATTTTGTTACTATTGTAAGCTTCAGACCCTCCTCTCAAAATAACACAATTTCCAGACTTAAAACATAACGTTGAAACATCTGATGTTACATTAGGTCTACTTTCGTAAATAACCCCAATAACTCCAATTGGAATAGTCACTTTTTGAATAGTTAAACCGTTTGGTCTTTTCCATTTATCAAGAGTAAGATTTACAGGGTCTTTTATTTTTATAATAGATTTAATTGAGCTTAATATGGATATAATTTTATTTTCATTTAAGCCTAGCCTATCTATATAGTTTGCTTTTAAACCTTTTAATTTAGCAAATTTGATATCTTTTTTATTTTCAAAAATAATTTTTTTTTTGTTCTTTTTTATTAAATTATAAAAATCAATTAAAACTTTATTTTTAAGTTTTGTACTAATTTTTCTTTGAAAAGCTATTTTAGCTTTTTTTCCAATTTTATTTAAATCTTCACTCATTTTATTTTTACCATATCATCTTTATGAATTACTTCTGATTTACTTATATAACCTAGCAAACTACTTATTTTATTTGAATGTTGACCTTTAATTTTAATGATTTCATCTGAAGAAAAACTACTCAGCCCTCTTGCATATTCATTTAAATTTTTGTCTAATATTATTATATGGTCTCCTTTAGAAAAATGACCGTTCACAGTTTTAATTCCTGCAGCTAACAAACTTTTACCACTATTTAATGCATTTATAGCACCCTCATCAATCACTATCTGTCCCTTAGGAGAAATAGAGCTTATTATCCATTTTTTTCTTGCATCTAGCTTGGAAATTTTTGGAATAAACCAGGTACAAATATTACCTTTCATTATATATTTAACAGGCCTATTGATTAATCCATTTGAAATAACCATGTAACAACCAGATAATTGACAAATTTTTGCAGCATCTATCTTTGTCTTCATTCCTCCAGTCCCAAACATACCAGAGCTTTCTCTAGAAATATTTTCAATATTTTTGTCTATATTTTTAATTTCTGGTATTAGCTTTGCATTTTTATTAAATTTAGGGTTTTTGGAATATAGTCCATAAACGTCAGATAATAAAATTAGACAATCGGCACCAGAAATTTGAGAGACACGAGAGGCTAATCGATCATTATCACCATATTTTATTTCTGATGTAGCAATACTATCGTTTTCATTTACAATAGGTACAAATCCAATTTTAAACAAATTTTCAAATGTCCTTTTTGCATTTATTGCTCTTCTTCTTTTTTCAGTATCTTCTAAAGTAAGAAGTATTTGTGATAAATTTATTTTATTTTTTTTAAATTTTCTATTTAGCAGATTCATTAACTCAATTTGTCCAATTGATGCAACTGCTTGACTTTTATCTAATTTTAAGTTTTTTTTGTTTAATTTTAGTTTTTTACATCCCAAAGCAATTGCACCTGAACTTACAATAATAACGTTTTTTCCTTCATCTAATAAATACCTAATATCCTTGCTAAATTCTGAAAGCCATTTTTCTCTAATGACTTTTTTATCATTTATTAATAAAGAGGATCCTATTTTTATAACTATTGTTTTAGCGTCTTTAAGATACATAATTTAATAATATTGATTTTATTACCGATATTGTTTTTTTATCTAATGTCGACATTAAATAAACTTTCTTTTTAACTTTATTTTTAAATTTTTCATATTTTTCTTCAATTTCTTTTTTATCAAGTAAATCAACTTTATTAAGTACAATTATTTCTCTTTTATTTAATAAATCCGAGCTATATTTTTCAAGTTCTCTTCTCACTTGCTTATACGATTTGTGTAGATCTTCCTCTGAAATATCAATTAAATGTAACAAACTTTTACATCTTTCAATATGTTTTAAAAATTTAATTCCAAGTCCAGTTCCTGAATGGGCACCTTCAATTAATCCTGGTATATCTGCCAAAACAATCTCTTTATCATCATAGTTAGTTACACCTAAGTTTGGATTTAAGGTAGTAAATTTGTAATTAGCAATTTTTGGATTAGCACTAGTCAAGGATGCTAATAAACTTGATTTTCCTGCATTTGGTAAACCAATTATTCCTATATCGGCAATCGTTTTTAATTGTAACCAAATCCAAAAATCCTCTCCAGCAGAACCTTTTGTAAATTTTCTTGGAGCTCTATTTGTTGATGATTTAAACCTTGTATTTCCAAAACCACCTCTTCCACCTATTGCAACAACAAATGTTTCACCTTCATTTTGAAAATCAAATACAAGAGTTTTATTATCTTCTTCAAATACTTGTGTCCCTATAGGGACTTTTAAATATAAGTTTTTCCCACTCTTCCCTGTTTTATTTTTTTTACTTCCATCTCCACCCCTTTCAGCTTTAAAGTGTTGTTGATACCTGTAATCAATTAAAGTATTTAAATTTCTCTCTCCTACTAAAATAACTGACCCTCCTTTTCCACCATCACCTCCATCTGGACCTCCGTATTCAATAAATTTTTCTCTCCTAAAACTTGGTGATCCTGAGCCACCATTTCCTGCTTTAACATATATTTTTACTTGATCTAAGAATTTCATAACTTTGCTGATTATAAAAAATTATTGAATTTTTAATTGGGTTTTACTGAAACTAGCGTTCTATCAGATTTCGATTTTTTAAAGTGAACTTTGCCCTTAACTAATGAAAATATAGTATGATCCTTACCCATTTTTACATGAGTACCAGGAAATATTTTAGTACCCCTTTGCCTAATAATTATGTTGCCGGGATTAACAATTTGGCCTCCATATTTCTTTACACCTAATCTACGGCCAGCGCTATCTCTTCCGTTTCTTGACGATCCACCTGCTTTTTTTGTAGCCATAATTATTTACTAATTTTTTCTTCTTTTGTTTTTTTTTTGTTTTCACTAATGTCGTTTATAATTACACCATCTTTGGCGAAAATTTTATTAATTTTTATAAGTGAATATTTTTGTCTATGTCCATTCTTTCTTCTTGAATTTTTTCTTCTTCTTTTTTTAAAAATTAAGATTGTTCTATTTTTTCCATTTTTAATTATTTCAGCTTCTACTTTTGCTCCGCTGATAGTTGGAGAACCAATTTCTAAATTTTTACCATCGTCATAAGCTAAGATTTCTTTAAATTCAATTTTTGAGTTTTTATTATCCAACTTTTCTATCTTGAGTATTTCGTTGGTTTTAACCTTATATTGCTTGCCACCAGATTGAATAATTGCGAAAGACATATTTATTTTTTTTTGATGAGCAATATAGAGCTACTTTATTTATAGTCAAGTCGAATTAGCTAAAAATTATCCTTTAATTCTCTTAATTTTGAAAAGTTTTCTAAATTTTTACATTTAAGAAAAACATTAGTTTCTAATTCTTCTCCCAACAATGATGGAATTGTAGGATTACCATTTTTAATTTTTTTTTTAATAGAAATAATTTTATTTTTAAGCTTTATATTTTCCTTATCCATCTCCAAACAAAAAATTGAATTTTTTAAAGTATACTCGTGCCCACAAAAAATTTTTGTATTTTTAGGAAATGTCTTTATTATTTCAAGAGAGTTATACATCTCTTGATATGTTCCTTCAAAAATTCTCCCACATCCTAACGAAAAAAGAGTATCGCCTGTAAATAGAAAATTGTGATCAAAAAAATGAAAACAAATATGACCTGATGTATGACCTGGCACATGATAAACCTTGAATCTCAAATTTTTGTTTTTCCAAGTTTCGCGATCTTTGACAGTTATATCAATTCCAGGAATTCTATCTTTATCACCTATGTATCCAATTATTTTAGCACCATATTTTTTTTTTAGTTCAAGATTAGCTCCTACGTGATCGTGATGATGATGTGTATTTAAAATATAATCTAGCTTTTTATCGTTTTTATTTAAATAGTTAACAATTGGTTTATCTTCTCCAGGATCAACTATACAAGAAATATTTTTACGTTCATCATATAAATAGTAAGAAAAATTGTCTTGTAGACACTTTATAATTTCTATTTTCATTTATTTTTCAATTAAAAAAATACCAAGCTCAGACGAAAGATTTTTTAAATTTAAATTCTTTTCACTAATTTCTGAAACATTATTAGCACTTAATGCCAAGGATTTAAAAATTTTAAATTTTTTTATTTGTGCAAAATTATAAAAATCTTTTATTGAACACATATGTAAATTTGGTGTATTATACCATTGGTAGGGTAAATTTTTAGTTACTGGCATAGTGCCTTTAAATAAAAGATTAATTCTTACTTTCCAAAATCCAAAATTTGGAATGGTTACAATTGCTTTTTTTGAAACTCTTAGTAATTCATTAATTACTTTTTCAGGATTATAAAATGCTTGCAGTGTTTGGCTTAGAATAGCATAATCGAATGACAAATTTGGAAATTGTTTTAAATCTTTTTCTGCGTTTCCTTCAATAACCGAAAGACCTTTAGAAATAGATAATTGCACGTTATCTTTAGAAATTTCAAGACCTCTAGTATCTACATTTTTATTGTCTTTTAAATACTTCATTAAAGTACCATCTCCACATCCAACGTCCAGCACTCTTTTATCATTTTTTATTAATCCTGAAATAATCTGAAATTCTTTTTTCATAATTTTTAATAGTTTATCTTTAAAAAATTGTTAATTGATTTTAAAAATTCAGGTACATCTAACAAGAAGGAATCATGTCCTTTATCACTTTTTATTTCAATAAAGCCTACATCAGCACCTGCAGAATTTAATGCTATAACTATTTCTTTGTTTTCAGATGTTGGATATAACCAATCAGAAGTAAAGGAAATTATTAAAAATTTTACTTTACTATTTTTAAATGCATCTGAAAGATTTCCCTCATATTCTTTTATTAAATCAAAATAATCCATTGCTCTAGTTATATATAGGTAGCTATTAGCATCGAAACGATCAACAAATACTGAGCCTTGGTGTCTAAGATAGCTTTCAATTTGAAAGTCAGCATCAAAACTAAAATTTAGATCATCTTTCTCCTGCAGTTTTCTTCCAAATTTTTCTTGTAAGCCTTTCTGAGAGAGGTATGTAATATGAGCAGCCATTCTTGCAACGGACAAACCCTTATCCGGAGAAATATTTTTGTTAAGATAGTCTCCCTGCTGCCAATTGCCGTCTGCCATTATTGCTTGTCTACCTAATTCATTAAGTGCAATATTTTGTGCAGAATGACTTGCTGCACATGCAATAGGTATTGCTGTTCTTGTCTTATCTGGGAAATTAGCAACAAATTGTAGAACCTGCATTCCTCCCATTGAGCCTCCCATTACACTAAAAAGTTTATCGATCTTAAAAAAATCTAATAAATTATATTGTGCGTTAACCATATCATTAATTGTAATTACTGGAAAATTAGTTCCAAGTTTTTTACTTGTCATTGGATCAGTACTACTTGGACCATATGAGCCCATACATCCGCCAATTACATTTGCGCATATTATAAAAAATTTGTTTGTATCTACTGCTTTATTAGGACCAACCAAATGTGACCACCAACCACTTTTATTAGTTACAGGATTAATTCCAGTTACAAATTGATCGCCAGACAAAGCGTGAAAAGCTAGAATTGCATTATCCTTATTCTCATTTAATTCTCCATAAGTTTCATAGGCGATAGGAAAATTTGAAATAGTTTCACCACAATCAAGCTTTAGTGGCTTTTCTACGACAATTGTTTTTACCTTTTCAATTTTATTCATATTTTTACATTTTTTGAATTGAGAGGTAAAAAAAACTTATTTAGCGGTTTTTTTAAAGCGCTCGCAATTCAGTTAAATCAGCGCAATGATTTTTTACAGGATACATTTTTATATGTCAATTTTTTTGATGAAAATTACTTATTTTATGTAAATAATTAATTTTTTATCTATAAAGATACAAATAATTAAAATTATGACATTGCCTAACTTTAAAAATATTAAAATTAAAGCCTATAAGCCTGGTAAATCTTTATTAAGGAAGAAGAAAAAAGTAATAAAATTATCTGCAAATGAATCAGCTCTCGGAATGAGCTCTAAAGTTTCAAAGGTGTTAAATAGTAAAAGTATTAATATTTCTAAATATCCAGATAGTAAAACAAATGAATTGAGGAAATTGATATCAAAAAAATTTAATTGCAATTTTAACAAAATTATTTGCGGCTCAGGTTCTGATGAAATTATACAAATGTTATGTCAACTTTTCATAAGGACAGGTGATCAAGTTATTGTTCCACAGTACAGTTTTTTGATGTACAGAATATATTCTGCAATAGTAGGTGGCAAAGTAGTTTTTTCAAAAGAAGAAAAATTTAAAGTATCTGTCGACGATATAATAAAAAAAGCAAATAAAAAAACAAAAATTGTTTTCTTAGCAAATCCAAACAATCCTACTGGTACCTATTTAGAAAAAAATGAAATAATAAATTTGAGAAAAAGACTGAATAGTAAAATTTTATTAGTTATAGATGATGCTTACGATGAATATATGATTGATAAAAAATATTCGTCAGGACTCACAATATTTAAAAACACAAAAAATGTTTTTATTTTAAGAACGTTTTCAAAAATTTATGGACTAGCTTCATTAAGAATAGGCTGGGGGTATGGCGACAAAAAGATAATTAATGCATTAAATAATATAAAACCACCATTTAATGTAAATAGGGTAGCTCAATTATGTGCTATAGAAGCTTTAAAAGATAATAAATTTATTAAAAAATCTGTGAAGCATAATTTATTTTGGACAAAAAAAATAAAATCTCATTTAGAAAAATTTAGCATATTTTGTAATAAAATTAGTGCAAATTTTCTTTTACTAGATTTTAAAAAATGTAATTTATCTGCTGGAAATGTAGAAAGAAAATTGCAAAAAAGAGGTTTAATATTAAGAGAAACAAAAACTTATGGAATAAAGAATTGTTTAAGATTAACAATTGGAAATAGTTCAGAAAATAAAAAATTTTTAAATGCTATAGATAAGATTTTTAAAAATGTTTAATAAAATTTTAATAATAGGTTGTGGATTAATAGGTTCTTCAGTATTAAGAGGCTGTTTAGCTAATAAAATCTCTAAAAATATTTTTGTCTATGAAAAATTAAAGAAACATGTTTTAAAAATAAAAAAAATTAATCCTAAAATAACTATTTTAAAAAAACTAGATAAAAAAATAACTGATATGGATTTTGTTTTATTATGTACGCCAATGAGTCAGTATCAAAAAATAATTTACTACTTAAATAAATATTTAAATAAGAGAAGCATAATTACTGACGTTGGATCGACAAAAATAAATGTTTTAAATTTAAAAAAAAAAAAATTAAATAAATCTTTAGATTGGATATTAAGTCATCCCATCTCAGGATCTGAAGTTAGCGGTCCTGAATATGGAACAAAAAATTTATTTTTAAATAAGTGGTGTATAGTTGTTAATGACAAAAATGACAAAAAAGAAAAAAAAGTAATAAGATTTTGGAAAAAACTAGGATCAAAAGTAATCTTAATGGATCCATATGAGCATGATCAAATATTTGCCCTAACGAGTCATTTGCCTCATTTAATTGCTTATAACTTAATAAAAACTGCACAAGATTTTCAGAAAAATAAAAAGAAGAATATAATCAAATTTAGCGCTGGAGGATTAAGGGATTTTTCTAGAATAGCTGCATCGAATGAAATTATGTGGAGAGATATATTTTTTAGTAATAAAAAAAATATGATAAATGCAATAAATATGTTTTCACAAAATTTAAACTCTTTTAAAAAAAATATTCAAAATTTAGAAGAAAAAAAACTCAGAAGTAAACTTGTAAAATCTAAAAGAGTAAGAAAGCAAATAATTAATCTAAAACACGATATTGCCAAACCTGATTTCGGAAGATAAAAAAATAACTAAATTCTATAAATTTTTTTTATTTTTAAATTTGCAGTTTCCTTTATTCTTTTAATTGTATTTTTAATAGGCATTATTATAACTTTTTTTTTTGGCCCATACGCGTGAATTAATTTTTTTGAATTTAGACAAATTGCAACATGGCCTTTCCAAAAAATAATATCGCCTTTTCTAAATTTTTTTTTATTTTTCACACCTTTTTTAAATTTGATTTGGTCTATTGTATCTCTAGGAAAAAACTTATTATTAAACTTATAAAATACTTGAAGTAGAGCAGAGCAATCAATCCCAATATATGTTTTGCCGCCCCATTTGTATTTACAATTTAAATACGACTTGAAAATTTTTTCAAAATTTTTATCTTTTTGACTTATTGGAATTATATCTTTTTTTTTAATCCATTTATTATTTTTAAACATAACATAGTTTTTATTTTTCTTTAAAATCCTAATTTTACTTGAAAATGGCAAATAATTCTTTGTTTTATATATTTTAGTTTTTAAAACTTTTACTTTATGTGTTGGATTAGCCTTGTTAATAAATTTTTTTCTTTTAATGTAACCACTGTATTTATCATAATATGTTTTTACTTTTAAAAATTTTTTACCTATTTTTAAAATAGTAAATTTTTCACCATAAATAATTTGTGAGCTAATTTTAGATTTAATTGAAGGCCGCTCATAAATATTTATACAGGGATAAATTGAATAATAATTACTTTGCACTTAATTTTATTTTATTTTTTATAAACCATAAACAAATCAAAGAAGGAATAACCATTATAGTAGTCAAAATAAAAAATGTTCCCCAATCTCCATTTAACCAATCAACCAATGCTCCCGATGAAGAGGCAAGCGTAGTTCTTCCAGCAGTTCCAATTGAAGCAAGCAAAGCATATTGAGTTGCAGTGTATGTTCTATCAACTAATAAAGAAATAAAAGCTACAAAAGCTACTGTTGCAAATGCAGCAGAAATATCGTCAGCTATCACAGCAAAAGCAAACAACATTTCAGATTTTCCTGTCCAAGCTAAAACCGCAAAGAGAAGGTTTGTGATAGCCATCAGTCCTCCAGCAAAGAACATTGTTTTTATAGTTCCTGCTTTCATTGCCATTACTCCTCCTAGTAAAGTAAAAACTACAGTTGTAATCCAACCTAGTCCTTTAGAATAAATTGCAATCTGCCCTTTAGAAAATCCAATTTCCTTGTAAAAAACAATAGACATTCTACCAAGAAATGCTTCTCCAACTTTAAATAAAAATACAAATCCCAGTATTCCTAGAGCGATAGCAAATCCATTTTTTTTAAAAAAACTAATTATAGGTCCACCAATTGTCCCTGTAACGTAAGCAATAATATTTGTTATAATGTTGCTAGATCCAAGCTTACCCTTAATCAATTTATCAGTCTCTTTTTGTTTTATTTGTCTATCAGTTTCAATTGGTTCATGAACAAACATTAGACCAATATTCATTAAAATTATTAAAACCCCTAAAGCTAAAAACGTGGTTTGCCAATAATTAGCTATACCAATATTTTGAAAATATTCTGCTGCAAACAAAGCCACAACTCCTCCTAGTTTATAACCAGTCCACCACCCAACTACTGCCATTGCTGCACCTGCTGCCATAGTTCTTCCTTCATTTTCATTAATTTGCTCAATTCTTAAAGCGTCAACAGTAATATCTTGAGTAGCTGAAGCTATAGCTATAATTAGTCCAACAAAAATTAATAGAGCTAAGTTTTGTGTTGGGTTAATAAAACTCCAAACTATCAAACTCATTAAAATTGCAATTTGCATTAAAACTATCCACCCTCTTCTATGACCTAGTTTTTTTGTTAACAGGGGTATTTGAATTCTATCAACTATTGGAGCCCATAAATAATTAAATGCATAAACACCAAAAATCAAACCAGCCCAGCCAATTGTTGATCTACTTAAACCTTCTTCTTTTAACCAAAGACTTAAACTGCTTGCAATCAATACCCATGGAAAACCACTTATTGCTCCTAAAAGCAATATTCTTAACATTCTAATATCTTTATAAACTAGTATTGACTCTAACCAAGTTTGTTTTTTTTCAATCATTAATATTTTTTCCAAAAAGAAGGAACAAATAATATTAATATAGCAAAAAGTTCTAGTCTACCTAAAATCATTGCAAAGCTTAAAATCCACTTGGAAAAATCAGATAGTTCTGAAAAGTTTCCATTAGGACCAATCATATCTCCTAATCCAGGGCCAACATTTGAAATTGTAGTTGCAGCAGCTGAAATTGAAGTAATGAAATTTAATCCCGTTAAAGATAACAATGCTGAAATTAAAAAAAAAATAATAATATATAGATATATAAAAGAAATAATCGATGAAATAGATTTATCGTTAATATTATTTTGGTCATATTTAATATTAAATATGCCTCTAGGATAAATTATTTTTTTGAGTTGATTTAAAATAAATTGATATAATATTTGTAACCTGAATATTTTTATTCCACAAGCCGTAGATCCGGCACAACCACCTATAAACATTAATATTAAAAAAAAGATTGAGGAGAAATTTCCCCATAAACTAAAATCGTCAGTCACATATCCTGTCCCAGTTAAAATAGAAATTACATTAAATGTAATTGAAAGGATACTTATATCCTGTGATATTTTGCTTTGAAAAATAAGATACAAAAATAAAATTAATATCGAAAATAAAGTAATTTTTACAAAACCTTTAATCTGATGATCGCTTAAAAATATTTTTCTGTTTCCGTTCAAAAATTTTATATATGCTATAAAAGGAATACTACCTAGAATTATAAAAATAATTGATGTTAATTCTATAAAAGGATTATCAAAATATCCAATTGACTCGTTATAGTTTGAAAAACCTCCTGTTGCAATTGTAGTCATTGAATGAGTAATACTATCAAAAATGTTCATTCCAAAAATTTTATAAAAAAGAGCACATATCAAAGTTAATATTGTGTATATTAATATTAATCTTAAAGAAATTTCTTTAGTTTTTGGCATAACTTTTTCTGCATTATCATTTGATGAAATTTTAAACAATTGCATACCTCCAACATTCATTATTGGCATCAAAGTAATTGCCATTACAATTATCCCAATTCCACCAAGCCATTGAAGTAATGCTCTCCAAATTAAAATTCCTTTTGGTGTATTATTTAAATCTAATATTACAGTTGATCCGGTTGTTGTTATGCCAGACATACTTTCAAATAGTGCATCTGTGATATTTAATTCTATATTTGAGAAAATGAATGGGAGTGATCCAAAAATAGCTATTGTAATCCAGGACAATGCAGTTAAAACGAAAGCTTGAGGCAAATTTAATTTTCGCTCATGATCTAAATTCGATAGATAGAATAATACGCCAAATACAATACAAACTATAGAGGCACTAATAAATCCAGAGTCTATTTCCTTGTATATAATCTGGGTTATTAAAGGAATGATCATAAACAAACCAAGAATTATTTGCAAAATTCCTAATGTGAAAAAAACTGTTTTATAATTGGACATTTTAAAAAGACATTATTTTATGGTAAATAAATTTCAACTCTATTAAGAATTATATAAACTTATTTTATAATAAATATTAAAAAAGTGATAGATAAAGCCAATTTAGAAAAAACTAATTCCTGGCCTTTCGTTGAGGCAAAAAAAATACTTAAGGAGAGAAAAAGCTATATTGATAGAAAGGGAAAAATTACCTTACAAACTGGTTATGGTCCTAGTGGACTACCTCATATTGGAACCTTTGCAGAAGTAGCTCGTACTTCGATGGTAGTAAATGCTTTAAATCATTTAACAGATTTACCTAAGGAAATAATTACTTTTTCAGATGATATGGATGGACTAAGAAAAATTCCAGATAATATTCCTAACAAGGAAATTTTAGAGAAAAATTTGCATAGACCATTAACATCAATACCTGATCCATTTGAAAAATTCAAAAGTTTTGGCGAGCATAATAATGAAATGTTAAAATCATTTCTTGATAAATTTAATTTTAATTATTCTTTCAAAAGTTCAACAGAACTTTACAAGTCTGGTTTTTTTGATGAAGCACTTAAATTAATTTTAAAAAACTATGACGGAATTATGCAAATTATTTTACCTACACTTGGAAAAGAACGGCAAAAAACATATTCTCCATTTTTGCCAGTATGTCCAAAAACTGGAAAGGTTTTAGAGATACCCGTTTTAGAAATTGATAATTCAAATAGCAAAATTATATTCAATGATAATGGTGCCAAACTAGAAAAAAGCATTTTAAAAGGAGAGTGTAAACTTCAATGGAAAGTTGATTGGGCAATGAGATGGCTAGCCTTAGATATTGATTTTGAGATGTATGGAAAAGATTTAATTGAGAGTGCAATCTTATCAACGAAGATAATTAAACTATTAGGAAAAAAAAATCCATCTGGTTTTGCATATGAATTATTCTTAGATGAAAAAGGTGAGAAAATTTCAAAATCTAAAGGTAATGGAATTACTATTGAGGAATGGTTAAATTATGCTTCACCTGAAAGCTTATCTCTTTTTATGTTTCAAAATCCAAAAAGAGCTAAAAAACTATATAAGGAAATAGTGCCAAAAGCTGTTGATGAGTATTTAGAGGATATAGAAAAAGCAAAAAATCAAAACTCTATGCAATTACTTCTAAACCCTGTTTGGCATGTTCATGATGGAGTAATACCAAGTGAAAAAATTATAATGCCATTTTCTATGTTGTTAAATCTAGTAGAAACTAGTAATGCAGATAATAAAAGTTTACTTTGGAAATTTGTTAAAAAATATAAACCAAATATTTCTGAAAATGAATATCCAATTTTTGACAATTTAATAAACTATGCGATCAAATATTTTAACGACGTCATCAAGCAGAAAAAGAAATATAAAAAACCAAATGATGATGAAAAAAAGGCGTTAATTGCATTAATGAATAAACTTAAAAATTGTAATGAAAAAATGAAACCTGAAGAAATTCAGACTGAAATCTTTACTGTAGGAAAGGAAAATGGTTACCAGGCTAATCTAAGAGATTGGTTCAAACTTATTTATGAAGTAGTTTTTGGTGATGAGAATGGTCCTCGGATGGGATATTTTATTAGCTTTTTTGGTGTAGAAGAAACAATTAAATTGATAAAAAATAAAATAGATTAATGTACTCAAAATTAAGATCTTTAATATTTAAATTAGATCCTGAAATTGCGCACAATCTTGCAATTAAAGCTATTAAATACAATTATCTTCCCAAAAAAAAATTGGTAAATTTTGATCTAATAAAAACTGAAATTTTTGGAAAAACCCTTAATAACCCAATTGGCATGGCAGCTGGATTTGATAAAAACGCTGAAGTTTATAACGAACTTTTTAATTTAAACTTTGGCTTTGTTGAAGTGGGAACAGTAACTCCTAAAAGTCAATATGGAAATGATAAACCTAGAATTTTTAGATTAGAAGAAGATAGTGCTTTAATAAATAGATTAGGTTTTAATAATAAAGGTGCTGAAAATATTTTTTCGAGAATTTCGTCAAATTCTCCAAAAGGACTACTTGGAATAAATATAGGCCCCAATAAAGAAACCACAAACAGAATAGAAGATTATTTATTATGTTTTAGAAAATTTCATAAGCTAGCAGATTATATTACTATAAATATTTCATCACCAAATACAGAAAACTTAAGAAGTTTTCATAATCACGACGAATTAGATGAATTATTAAACCTAATTCAAAATGAAAAAGTTAACCTTAATTCAAAAACTCCACTAGCAGTAAAAGTATCTCCTGACTTAAATGATAAAAATATAGAAATTGTATCAGATATATTAATTAAAAATAATATTGATATTGCAATAATTTCTAATACTACAGACTCTAATAGAGATAATCTTAAAAATATTAACAGATTAGAAAAAGGTGGACTATCAGGCAAGCCATTGGAAAAAATATCAAATACAATTATAAAAAAATTTTATAATCATCTTAAAAATAAAATTTTTATAATTGGGGTTGGAGGTGTTGATAGTGGTCAAAGTGCATACGATAAAATCGCTAGCGGTGCTAACCTCATACAATTATATACTGGCATGGTATTTAAAGGTCCTGAAATTGCTTATAAAATTAGCTCTGAATTAATAAACATTCTAAAAAGTAAAGGTTTTAAAAATATTAGCGAGGCAGTTGGAATACAAAAATCAACTTGACTATAAACAAATCTAATTCTATACAATCAAGTTCTTATGTCAAAAAAATGTGAACTTACTGGAAAAATTCCCTTGAAAGGTCATAAGGTAAGTCATGCAAATAATAAAACTAAAAGAAGATTTCTTCCCAATTTAAAGAAAGTAAAATTTAAAAGTGAAATCTTGAACAAAAGTATCAAATTAAACGTTTCTAATGCAGGTTTAAGATCAGTAGATAAGAAAGGTAGTTTTGATCAATTTTTAAAATCCACTAAATCAAAATATCTTTCTATAAGACTAAAAAAATTTAAAAAAATATTACATTCGAAATCAGCTTAATGAAGCCAGTATTCATTACTCTATCCTTTTTTATGGGGTTAGTTGTATTAACCTCAAATTATTTAGTACAATTTCCAGTAAATCATTTTGATTTAAATGAAATTTTGACTTATGGCGCTTTCACTTATCCTATAGCATTTCTTATAACAGATTTAGCCAATAGAAAATATGGAAAGAAATCAGCAAAAAAAATTGTGTATTTAGGATTTACAGTTGGTTTATTTTTTACTCTATTTTTTTCAACTAATTTTTCAGATTTGATATCTGTTAGAATTGCAATTGGCTCAGGAGTAGCTTTTATTACTGCACAATTGTTAGACGTACAAGTTTTTGATAAACTAAGAAATAAGAAATGGTTTATTGCACCTCTAACTTCTTCATTAATTGGTTCAACAATAGATACTTTTCTATTTTTTTCTATTTCATTTTATGGAACAGGTATTCCATGGATAACTTTATCACTCGGTGATTTGTGTGTAAAAATTTTTGTTGCTTTAGTGATGCTAGTTCCATTCAGAATGCTTTTTGGTTATTTAAAACCATTAGAAAGCTCTCATACATGAAACTTATAGGATAGAATCTTATAAGCCAATTTAGCTACTAAAAAATTGTAAGAATTAAATCCTTTAATTGGAGATAATTCATTTATATCTGCTCCAACTATATTTGAGTTCTTAAATGCTATTTTAAGGATATTTAATGTTTCTTCCCATAATAAACCACCTGGTTCTGGTGTTCCAGTAGCAGGCATTATACTTGAATCGAAACTATCTACATCAAAAGTTAAGTATACATTTTGATTTTTTATTAACTTTTTAAAGTAATTTAATTTCCATTTTAATTTATCTTTTGCCCAAAAAATGGATACTTTCTTTTTATTTTTTTTTAAATAATTAATTTCATTTTGTGAAATATTCCTAATTCCAAAAGAAATCAAGGAAACATTTTTGTAATCAAGACATCGTCTCATAGCTGAAGCATGGGAGTATTTATTTCCATTATAACTTTCTCTCAAATCTGCATGAGCATCAAATTGTAAAACAATTATTTTTTTATATTTTTTTGTAAAAGGATTTAAGCAACCTGGGGTTATTGAGTGCTCTCCACCTAGAGTAAGGGGAAAAATTTTTTTTTTTAAAATTTTTTCGTTAATATTTGAGATTTGATTTAATGCTTTAATTATATTATTACTTATTTTAAATGGTTTTAAAGTTTTAATACCAATCTTCTTAAAAGGTTCACAATTCAATTCCTCATCATACAATTCAACTTGGTGAGAAGCTTTAATTATCTCTTTTGGACCGTTCTTTGTTCCACCACCGTAACTAACTGTTTTTTCAAGGCCAAAAGGTATAATAATTACTTTTTCTTTAATATTATATTTATTATCTACTCCCAGGAAACCTTCTTTATTTGATAAATAATTCAATTTACTGCCTAAAAATTTTTGAAAAATTTTTTCTATCTCTGTTTTTCCAATTACCTTTATGATAAGCATCACTTGCAATTAAAGGTAAAATACTAGTTGCTTCAGCAAAAACCATTTGCTCTTTAGTTACATCAACTTTACCCCAGGAGCTAGCTTCTTTTAATGTTGAACTACTACATGCTCCATCTCTTGAGTCCGCAACACTTATCTGCACTGCATATTTATGCATATCTACATTTTTTCCTAATAACTCAGCACATATAACTGTATCTTGAATAAAATTCTTTGGAACTCCTCCACCTATCATGAATAACCCAGATCCCTTTGATCTTATTTTAATTTCGGTAAGTTCACGAAATTCTCTTATAGAGTCTATTGTCAAATGACTTTTAGGATTTTTTTCTTGATGCATTACTAAACCAAATCCAGCACTAGAGTCTGTAAAAGCTGGACAAAATATAGGTACATTATTATCGTAAGCAATTTCAATTAGTGAATTTTTTTTTTTGGCATTTTTTTTTAAATATTTACCAATTTCACTTATAAATTCTCTTGAAGTATAACTTCGTGGTTCTAAATTATCAGCAATTTCAGATATAATCTTATCACATACTTGAAGCTCATCTTCATCAATGTAAGTGTCATAAATTCTGTCTATATAATTAGATCTTAATTCATTGTCATTTTGATATTGAGAGCCTTGGTAATGTTTAAAACCCAAAGCCTCAAAAAAATCCATATCTATAATAGAAGCTCCAGTTGCAACTATGGCATCTACCATATTATATTTTACCATATCTCTATAAACATGCATGCAACCTGCTGCCGATGTTGATCCCGCTAAAGTTAAAAAAATTGTGCAATTTTTATCTAAAATCATTTCATCAAAAATATTTGCAGCATTAGCAGTCTCCCTTGATACAAAAGACATTTTTTCCATGGATTTAATAATACTCCTAGCATCAAACGAAGTAATATCTATATGTTCAACTTCCTTGCTTAAAAGTTCTTTTTTACTATTGTGAGAAAATTTTTTATCTGACATTAAGCCACAAGAAACTGATTTTTTGTTTCTTTGTCGTACATACTGATTATTGGATTATCTTCAACTTCATAAATTTCATCTGAGAAATACCCATTAAAATGAGTTCTAAATGTTAGACCATAGGCACCAAGTTGACCCAATTCTATATAATCATTTTCCTTAATATTATTTGGAAGTAAAAAAGGACCTTTCATATAATCCATGCTGTCACAAGTTGGTCCATAAAAATCAAAAGAATTAAATTTTTTTGAAATTGCTCTTCCATTTGTTATTACTTTTGATGGATAAACAATACTTGGAACGCCTGCATCAAATAAAGTTCCATATGTTCCATCGTTTATAAATAGCTTTTGTTTTTTTCTTAATATTACTTTTACAATAGTTGATCCACTTTCAGCTACAATAGCCCTTCCAGGTTCACAAATTACTTTTGGTAATTTTTGAAGATTTAAATTTTCTAAACTTTTTTTAATTTCAGAAAAATAAGACTCAATTGGTTGAGGAATTAAATCTGGATATATTGTTGGAAACCCTCCTCCGATATTTATGAAATTAGGTATAATTTTTGTTTTTTTAATAATTTTTCCAATTTCTATTATGCCTTTTGAATAAGAAATAGGATGCATGCATTGAGAACCGACATGAAAACTTATGCCAATTTTTTTTGCATATTGTTTTGTCAGTCTTAATAAACCTACAGCCTCCGAAGGTAAAGCTCCAAATTTTTTTGATAGATCAATTTCTGCATGTTCATTGGAGACTGATAATCTTACAAAGAGCTCCAAATCTTTAGCATTATTTGTACTCTCAATTATTTTAATTAGTTCATCTTTTGTATCTAAAGAAAAAGTTTTTATGCCCCATTGAAAATAAGCTTCTCTTATACTTTCTCTACTTTTAACAGTATGCATGTATGAACAATTTGATAAAGGATCTATTTTTCTTATTTTTCTAATTTCATCTATTGAAGCAACATCAAAATTTTTAATACCACTCTCTATGATCGTTTTTATTACCTCTGGATGTGGATTTGTTTTTACTGCGTAAAGTATTTTTCCTGGGAAATTATCTTGAAAGTATCTGGAAGCTGTTTTTATAGAATGCTTCCTTATACAATAAACCGGGTTATCAGGTTTCAGTTGATTAATTAATTCCTCAACTGTTTTAAATTTTTTCATAAAAGCTCCATAAAAAAAAACTTAACAAAAAAAAAAGTGCGAATAATTCGCAAATTTTGTATTAATCCAGCATTTAAGGGTTATGGACTTTAAAGTAAAGCAAATAATTTACTTGAAATTAATTTCTTAGTACCCATATCAGAGCTATGAATTTACAAAACATTAAAAACCTTAGCGAATTTAAGGATAAATCTCTACTTATAGTTGATGATGACAATCCTTTTAGAGAAAGGCTGGCTAGAGCTATGGAAAAAAAAGGATTTCAGGTTACACAAGCTGAAGGTGTTAAAAAAGGTATAGAATCAGTTAAAAATAATAAGCCCGCTTTTGCTGTTGTAGACTTAAGGTTAAATGATGGTAATGGTCTTGAGGTTGTAAAAGAAATTCAAAATTTAAATTCTGATAGCAGAATAATAATGTTAACTGGATATGGTAACATTCCTACAGCTGTTGCAGCAATAAAAGAAGGTGCTATTGATTACTTAGCAAAACCAGCAGATGCAGATGATGTAGAAAAGGCACTACTTGCTGACCCTAAGAAAAAAGCGGCTCCACCGGAAAATCCCATGTCCGCTGATAGAGTAAAATGGGAACATATACATAGAGTATTTGAATTATGTAACAGAAATGTTTCTGAGACAGCCAGAAGATTAAAAATGCACAGAAGAACTCTTCAAAGAATTTTGTCTAAAAGATCTCCTAAATAAATTTCCTAAACTTTAATATTTTTTTTGTAATAATTGTTAGAATTAATATTTTAAATAGTTCAGCCAATAAAAAGGGTTTTGCACCTAATGCAAATATTGGCTTATCCCAACCAATTAAATTACCAAGCCATATCATTCCTAATATATAAATTATAGAAACTGAAAAAATAAGTTTTAAAAATATAAGAAAATAATTTTTATTAAAATCTAAAAAACCTGATAAGAAAACGGCAAACAAAAACCCAATTAAATATCCCATTGTTGGTCCAGTAAAATATACAATCCCCACTCCTTTTTCTGGTGAATTAGAAAAAACTGGTAGACCTAAAATTCCTTCAATTAAATATACACAGACAATAGAGCAGCCTATTTTGTAACCAAAAGAAATACCCAAAAGCAAAACAACAAATGTTTGCATTGTCATTGGAACAGGATAAAAGGGTATCTTAATTTTTGCAGATATTGTTAGTAAAATTGAACCAAGAATAATTATTAAACTTATTTTTAAAAATTTGTTACTGAGCAAAGATTTTGTTAATTCCATATTATAATTCTACAATTTCTATAAAATAAATCTAGTTTTTTGTTAAATTTACAAATACGTCCTCTAAATCGCCATCATCAGTTGAAATATCTAATATTTTTATATTTTGATTACTTATAAAACCTATAATCTCATTTATTTTCAGTTTATTTTTTTCGTATAGTATGCCTAAAATTTCTCCATCATTGGATATTATTTTTAGAGAATTTAAGTCGTTGTCTTTAATTTTAACTTTTTTATCTACCTTAAAAAAAGCTTTCTTACTCTGAATTCTCTCAATTAAATTTCTTGTACTATCAAGAGCTACTAACTTACCTTTATTTAAAATTCCAATTCTATCACACATTTCTTCAGCTTCTTGTAAATAGTGTGTAGTCAAAATTATTGTTACACCTTGATTATTAAGTAGTTTTATATTTTCCCATAGGTTTTTTCTTAGTTCTACGTCAACCCCAGCAGTAGGCTCATCAAGTATTATTATTGGAGGTTGATGAACTAATGCTTTAGCAACCAATAATCTTCTTTTCATACCTCCAGATAAACTTCTTGAGTAACTATCTGCTTGTTTGTCTAATGAAACTAGTTTTAAAATAGTATCTGTTATTCTACTATCTTTACTTACACCATAAAGCCCCGCATGTAGTTCTAAAGTATTTCTAGGACTAAAAAATGGATCTAAATTAACTTCTTGTGGAACTATGCCAACAGATGCTCGAACTTGTCTTGGATTTTTATCTAAATCAAAACCCCAAACATTTACTTCTCCCGAGCTTTTAATAACCGTGCCTCCAAGAATATTTATAAAAGTACTTTTGCCAGCTCCATTAGGCCCAAGAAGTCCAAATATTTCCCCATCATTCACCTCTAAGTTTAAATTATCTAGAGCCTTTACAGAATTAGATCTATTTTTTGAATAAATCTTATTAACATTTTTAGCAATTAATACATTTTTTTTTTTCATTAAAAATATACACTTACAACATAACTATAAATTAGGGTAACATTTTCTATATGACAAAAAAAAAAAGTAAACATTATTACTTAATTGATGGATCTGGATATATATTTAGGGCATATTATGCACTTCCTCCTCTTTCAAGAAAAAGCGATGGATTACCAACTGGTGCAGTAAGTGGATTTTGCAATATGCTTTTTAAATTATTAGAAGATTCAAAGTCTGAATCAAATTTAGATAAACCTACACACTTTGCCGTAATATTTGATTCTGCAAGAAAAAATTTTAGAAATGAGATTTATTCAGATTATAAAGCAAATAGATCAGAAGCTCCTGACGACTTAATTCCACAATTTGAATATATTAGAAAATCTGTATTAGCTTTTAATTTACCTTCAGTAGAAATGTTGAATTATGAGGCGGATGACCTAATTGCAACATATGCTGCACAAATAATTAAGTCAGGAGATAAAATCACAATTGTATCTTCTGACAAAGATTTAATGCAATTATATAATAAACATACAAGAATTTATGATCCGATGAAAAATAAGTTTATCGATGAAGATGACATAATCAAGAAATTTGGTGTAAAATCAAATCAAGTAGTAGACGTACAAGCGTTAGCAGGAGATACAAGCGATAATGTTCCAGGAGTTCCGGGAATTGGTATAAAAACTGCCGCTGAATTAATAAATAAATATAGAAATTTAGAAAACCTTTTTTTAAACCTTAAGGAAATTAAGCAAAATAAAAGAAGGGAAACTTTAATCAAAAATAAAGATAAAGCAATTATCAGCAAAAAACTAGTAACGCTTAAAGTTGATGTTCCAGTTAAAGACGAACTTGATACATTTGAGTTAAAACAAATTGATAAAAAAAAACTTTACAACTTTTTAAGAGAAATGGAATTTAACAGACTATTGAGTAGTGTCATTTCTGAGTATGGAGAAATAAATTTCGATAATGAACAAAAAATAACATCTAATAACATAGATAGTAAAATTTCATCAAGAAATTATAAGTTAATCGACAACTTAGAAAAATTAGAAAATTTAATGAAAGAAGCAGAAAACTCAGGAGAAATATCTATTGATACAGAAACCACTTCATTAGATGTAAATCAAGCAGAATTAGTTGGAATTTCTGTATCAACAAAAATTGGCAATGCTTCATACATACCATTGGGTCATACTAATAAAAAAAATTTAGACAAAGATGAAGTGCTAAAAAAAATTAAACCGATTTTGGAAGATAATAGTATTAAAAAAATTGGTCAAAATATAAAATTTGATTTTATTGTTTTATTTCATCATGGGATTGAGATGCAAAATTTGGAAGATACAATGCTAATGTCATATGTTTTAGACGCTGGAAAAAATCGGCATAACATGGATACTCTTTCTAAAATTCATTTATCTCATAATACAACTTCATACAAAGATATTGTTGGTACCGGAAAAAAACAAATAAATTTTAAAGATGTAGATATAAATGTTGCAAAAGATTATGCTTCAGAAGATGCCGACATTACTCTAAGATTATACAAAATATTTACTAAAAATTTGAAGTCCGAAAAACTAATTAATATTTATGAGACTTTTGAAAAACCTTTGATTAAAATTTTAGCATTTATGGAAATGGAGGGTATAAAAGTAGATGAAAAATTCTTAAAAAAATTATCTATAAAATTTCAAAAGAAAATTAATATCTTAGAAAAAGATATTTATAAAATATCCAAAAAGAGTTTTAATATAGCTTCAACTAAGCAATTGGGGGAAATAATGTACAAAGATTTACAGATTGCCTCAATAAAGAAAACAAAAAAAGGCAGTTATGCTACAGCTGCAAATGTCCTTGAGGATTTAGCTTACAAAGGACATAAGCTTCCTAAGCTTGTTTTAGAATGGAGACAATTAACAAAATTAAAAAATACTTACTCAGACTCACTTCAAGAGCATGTAAACCCCAAAACACGAAGAGTCCATACATCTTTTCTACTTGCAGCCACTTCGACAGGCAGATTAGCTTCGAGTGACCCAAATCTTCAAAATATACCAATTAAATCTGATGATGGAAAAGATATAAGGAAAGCATTTATTTCAGAAGAAAATAAAATTCTCATTTCTGCAGACTATAATCAAATTGAAATGAGAATTCTTTCTGATATTGCGGATGTAAAAGAATTAAAAAAAGCCTTTAGAAATAATGAAGACATACATTCCTTAACTGCCAGCCAAGTTTTTAATATGCCTTTAAATAAAATTAACAGTGAAATGAGAAGAAAAGCCAAAGCTATTAATTTTGGAATAATCTATGGTATATCCCAGTATGGGTTGGCAAAACAAATAAATGTTTCTTCAAATGAAGCTCAAGAATTTCTTGATTCATATTTTTTAAAGTTTCCAGAAATTAAAGATTATATGCAAACAACTATAAAGTTTTGTAGAAAAAGTGGATATGTTAATAATATTTTTGGACGAAGGACACATATTGCAGGAATCAATGATAAGAATTTTAATGTAAGAAATTTCCAGGAAAGGGCTGCTATAAATGCTCCGATACAAGGATCAGCATCTGAAATTATGAGATTAGCAATGATAAGAATACATAATAGATTGTCAGAAATGAAAAATAATAAATTAAAATTACTGCTCCAAATTCATGATGAGTTAATTTTTGAGGTTCCAGAAAAGGAGATAAGTAGTATTTCTAAAATCATCAAAGAGGAGATGAGCAGCGTAAAAGACAGCGAACTTCATAGTTTTTCAATACCATTATTAGTGGACATTAATTCGGGTAATAATTGGGGTATGTTACATTAGATTATTACTAGTATTGCCCTAATTAAAACAATTTAGTATTTTTATATATTTATATGAGTCAAACTATTGCCCTAATTGACGATGATCGAAACTTTCTATCTAGTATTAGTATTGCTATCGAAAAAGAAGGTTTTAAGGTTCAGACGTATTTAGATGGAGAAAGCGCTCTTATTGGTCTTACAAGAACTCCACCTGATCTGGCTGTTATAGATATTAAAATGCCAAAAATGGACGGTGAAGAATTGTTAAAAAAATTAAGAAAAAAAACAACAATGCCAGTTATATTCTTAACTTCAAAAGATGATGAAGTTGATGAACTTTTAGGATTAAAACTTGGAGCTGATGATTTTGTAAAAAAATCAGGAGGGTTTTCAATAAAAGTATTAATAGAAAGAATTAGAGTTCAGCTCAGAAAAAAAGATGTTCAAAATATTGAGGATAATAAAAATATAATTTCACATGGAAAACTAAGACTGGATCCATCCCAATTAGAGTGTGAATGGAATGGCAAACAATTACCAGATAAACTAACAACTACAGAATTTTTAATTGTAAAAGAATTAGCAAAAAGACCAGGAATTATAAAGGAAAGATCTCAGCTAATGGAAATCGCTTATAGGGAAGATACTGACATAGAAGATAGAACTATTGATAGCCATGTTAAACGTATAAGAAAAAAATTTAAAAAAATTGATAGTAATTTTTCTGCAATAGAAACTCGTTATGGATCTGGTTATCGTTGGAATGTAAATTAATGTTAAATAATCTTATAAAAAAACAACCAATATTACAAAAATTTCTTTTTATAAACTTTTTAATTTTTTTGATAATAGGACTATTAACCTATGTGTATCTAAGAGGCGTACAACCAAATCTTATAAAAAACAAAACCGCAAATCATATCGAGGTAATTTCTAATACCTCTAATCATATTCAAAGATTGAAGATTAATTTTATTGAAGAAGATGTTAGAAAGTTTTTGTCTTCCACAAAGTATTTATTTCATAATTTAGATAGAGTTTTAATTTTCGATAAAAACTTCAGAACAATAGGAGATACTGATACACTCGACCTTGACCCAAGATCTTTTCGTCAAAGGTTAGAGGTAATCGAGATGACATTAAACAATTCAAATTTAAATAAAATTAACAAAATAAATATTAAAGATGATAAACAACAAAAATCTTTTTCAAAAATCTTAAAAAAGTATAAAAGTTCTGATCAATTTGGAAAACCATATACATTTACTGAAGAAAGTTATGATAAATTTTATTTAACAACAATTAAAAATATAAATCAAGACGGAAAAAATATTGGGTTTTTGGCTATTTCAGAAAATGCAAATGACGTTAAATCTGCCATAGATGAAAGGAAAAATTTTGTAATAAGAACAGCTTTATTGGTTGCTGTTGTTATAGTTATATTTTCATTTGTATTAAATAGATTTTTTCTGAAACCAATAAGAAATTTAGTTGAATATACAATTGTAATAAAAGACAAAAGTAGACAAAAAACCAATATAGAAAATATAAAAAAAAGAAAAGATGAATTGGGTGTATTATCAAACTCAATGGATGAAATGACAAAAGAGCTTACAAAGAGAATAAATACAGCAGAAAATTTTTCTACTGATTTAGTCCACGAAATAAGAAATCCACTAGCTTCTTTAAAAGGTGCTTCAGAAATAATCTCTGAAACAGATGACAAGTTACAAAGAGATAAACTTATTAAAATCGTTTCACATGATGTTCAGAGAATTGAAAGACTTATTACAGATTATTCCCAAATGCTGAAAGATGAAGTTGCAATAAATTCTGAAAAAATGAAAAAAATTGATCTCATAAATATAACGAGATCAGTCGTTGATGATTTTAATAATATATATAATTCTAAAAGAGGAATAAATATCCAACTTAAATTAAATGGATCTTTGGAGTATTGTATTTTAGGTATTGAAAATAGAATTGAGCAAATCATTGCAAATTTGTTAGAAAACTCCATATCTTTTAGTAAAGATAATAAACAAATAAACGTAGAAATTTCTAAAATTAAAAACAACAAAATAAAACTAACTGTTATTGATGAAGGAGAAGGGTTCAAAGAGAAGGATACATCAAAAATATTTAAAAGATTTTATAGCAACAGGCCGGGAAAATTTGGTGAACATTCTGGATTAGGTTTAAATATTGTAAAAAACCTTGTCGATCTTCATAATGGTGAAATATTTGCGTCAAATAATAAAAATCAAGGCGCAAAAATGGAAATTATTTTTCCAGAGGCATAATGAGTTGTTGCTAAAATTATTTAAAGTTGTTAGAACCCATCTTTTATGGAAGATTACAAAGTAAAAGATATCAACGAAGCAGATTTTGGAAGAAAAGAAATTTCTTTAGCTGAAACTGAAATGCCTGGTTTAATGGCATTAAGAGAAGAATACAAAGGCAAATCACCCTTAAAAGGGGCAAGAATAGTAGGTTGCCTACATATGACAATACAAACCGCAGTCTTAATTGAGACACTAGTTGAGCTAGGCGCAGAAGTAAGGTGGTCATCGTGTAACATATTTTCCACTCAAGATCATGCAGCAGCAGCAATTGCTAAAGTTGGAATACCAGTATTTGCGTGGAAAGGGGAAACTGAGGAAGAATATTGGTGGTGTGTTAAACAAACCATTGAGGGAAAAAAAGATTGGAAGCCCAATATGATACTTGATGACGGGGGAGATCTTACAGCCTTAATGCATAAAGATTATAAGGAATTATTAAAAGATATAAAGGGATTAAGCGAAGAAACAACAACAGGTGTTTTAGCTTTAAAAAAAATGGAAGAACAAGGAACACTGTTGGTACCAGCAATTAACGTTAACGACTCTGTCACAAAATCAAAATTTGACAATTTATATGGTTGCAGAGAAAGTTTAGTAGATGGAATTAAAAGAGCTACCGATGTTATGATGTCTGGTAAAGTTGCAATCGTAGCTGGATTTGGAGATGTTGGAAAAGGGAGTGCAGCATCTTTAAGACAAAGTGGGGCAAGAGTAATGGTTACAGAAACAGATCCTATTTGTGCACTTCAAGCTGCAATGGAAGGTTATGAAGTTGTATTAATGGATGAAATGATTGGACAAGCCGATATCGTTGTCACAGCCACGGGAAATAAAGATATTGTTACAGCAGATCATATGAGAGAAATGAAGGATAGAGCAATACTTTGTAACATCGGTCATTTCGATAACGAAATTCAAGTTGAAGCTTTAAAAAACTATAAATGGGATGAAATAAAACCACAGGTTCACGAAATTACTTTACCCAGCAACAAAAGAATCATTCTTTTAGCTGAGGGTAGACTTGTTAATTTAGGTTGCGCAACTGGTCATCCAAGCTTTGTTATGAGCGCTAGTTTTACAAATCAAGTTACAGCTCAGATAGAGCTATGGAATAATTCAAAAAATTACGAAAAAAAAGTTTACGTATTACCAAAACATTTAGATGAAAAAGTTGCTATGCTTCATTTAGATAAAGTAGGGGCCAAGCTTACAAAATTATCTAAAGATCAGGCGGATTATATTAGTGTGAAACAAGAAGGACCTTATAAACCCGATGCATATCGGTACTAATCTTAAAAAAATCAATATAACAAAAGAAAAAGAAACGAAATTAATTTCAGAAAGATTTTCTGAAATAATTTCAAAAGGTGATATAATTTGTTTATATGGTAATCTTGGGGTAGGAAAAACTACCTTTGTAAAATACTTAATTAACAATATACAAAGAAAAAATAAAGTTAAAGAAACAGAGATTGCTAGCCCTACATTTAGCATTGTAAATGAATATTTGATAAAAGATAATTTAATTTATCATTATGATTTGCATAGAATAGAAAATTTACAAGAACTTAACAATATTGGTTTTTTAGAGAACTATAAAGATTGTATATCGTTAATAGAATGGCCAGAACTTGTTGATAAAAAAAAAGAAAATAAAATTGATTTATTTTTTGAGTACGAAGACGATTTTAATAAAAGAAGTTTGATAATAGAATCCGAGAATAAAATAATTGATTTATGAATTTTAAAAGTTTCAAATTAATTGCTGGGGATGCTTCATTTAGAAAATTTTATCAAAGCAAAAATGGATTAATAGTTCATTGTGTAAAAGATAAAAAAAGTAATTTATTAATATATGATGCAATTAATAAAATCCTTAATAAAAATAAAATTAAAGCGCCAAAACTTATTTTGCAAAATTATAATAAAAATTATATTGAGATAGAATATTTAGGCAAGCATTCAATTTATAAAAAAATAATTAATAATAAAAAAAACAAATTAAAATATTATAAAAAAATAATTAAATTATTAAAAAAAATACAAAAAATTAAGGATACAAAAATAAGTACATTTTTAAATTCTAAATATTCGATACCCACTTATTCGAATGAATTATTATTTAAAGAGGCATGTTTGTTTACAAAATGGTACTTACCAAAAATATTTTCAACAAAAAAAAAAGATATTTTGAGAAAAAAATTTCAAAAGTTGTTTAAAAAATATTTAAATAATCTAAAATATAAAAATAATACTTTCGTGCATAGAGATTTTCATGCCTCAAATTTAATTTATTTTAAAAACGATGTTGGCGTAATTGACAGTCAGGACGCATTATATGGCAATCCAGCCTATGATTTGGCTTCTTTGATTGATGATGTGAGAATAAAAACTAATTTAAAAGAAAAAGAAGAAATTTATAAAGAATTTATTAAAAATAATAAATATATCAATCCTATTAGTTTTAGAAATGATTTTGAGACCTTATCTGTTTTAAGAAATTTTAAAATAATAGGAATTTTTACTAGATTGTCACAACGGGATAAAAAACATCAATATCTTAACTTAATACCACATGCATGGAAATTGATTGAAACAAGAATTAACAAAAATAAAAAGTTTACTGAAATGAAAAATTTAATTAGTTCAAACTTTTTAAATCAAAATAAATTTAAAAAAAAATGAAAATTAATTATGCAATTATTTTGTGTGCTGGATTTGGAAGCAGATTAAATCCGCTAACTCTTCATAAGCCTAAACCTTTGATAGAAATCAATAGAACAACCTTATTAGAAAACACTTTAAGAATAATAGAAAAACTAGAAATACATCATGTAAAAATTAATACATTTTATCTAGGCGACCAAATTAAAAAATTTATTAAAAATTTTAATACAAAATTAAATATTGAGATCATTGAGGATGGAGATAAAATATTAAATACAGGTGGTGGTATTTATAATTTAAGCAGATTTATCAAAGATAATGATTTTATTGTTTTTAATCCAGATACTATTTGGAATGAAAAAAACATTTTGACAATTAAAAAGATGATTGATTCTTATTTCTCTAATAATCTTTCTAATTCACTTATGGTGGTTAATAAAAATAAAAGCTTTGACAAAAGATTCAAAGGAGATTTTAACCTGCAAGGAAATAAATTAACAAAAAAATTAGAAAATAATTTTATTTATACAGGATGCCAAATTTTGAATAAAAATTTGTTTAAGAATATAAATAATAAAATTTTTTCAATATCTGAAATCTGGAATACTGAAATGAGCAGGGGTGTATTAAATGGTTTTGAGAGCAATGATAATTTTACTCATGTAACAGATTTTGAAATATTTAACCAAATAAATAGCAATTAATCTCGTTGAAAATAAAAATTTAGTATATAGTACGTGTGTATGGAATCAGTGCTATTGTACATCATTTTATTGTTTACTATTTTAATTGGGGTTTATTTGTCATTTAAAATTCATTATATTCAAAAAAAAATTATCAAAGATCCAAATATAGAGGAAATAAACTCTCTAAGAGAACTTTTGAATTCTCAAATCAATAGTATGTCTTCATCTCTTAATACACAGATGTCCAGTATGACCTCATCGTTTAACTCTCTTTCTAAAGACGTTACAAAAGATATGACAGGAGCATTAACTAAAGTAGATGAAAAAGTAGCTGCTTTTAATACATCAGTTGAAAGTCTAAATGAAAGCCAAAAAAGTATTAATAAAATTTTGGCTGGCGTTAAAAAATACGGTACCTTAGCAGAATTTAGTTTGGGATCGTTAATTAAAGATCTACTTCCATCTTCCCAGTATGTTTCAAATGCAAAAATGAAAGAGGATACAAATGAGAACGTAGAATTTGCAATAAAACTTCAAGATGGAGTTTTAGTTCCAGTTGATAGTCATTTTCCAGTAGAAAAATTTAAAGCTATTCAAGATGCTCATCAAGAAGATGATAAAAAAGCTTTAGCAGAAGCAAGAGCAAAACTTGCAAGAGCCTTTAAAGATAAGGCAAAAAGCGTAAATGAAAAATATATAGTTCCACCAAAAAGCACAGATTTTGCAATTGTATATGTTGCAACAGAAAGTTTATTTTTAGAATTAACTAATTATCAAGATCCAACAACTAAAGAATTATTAATTCAAGAATTAATGAGACAACATAAAGTAACAATTATGGGACCTAATAACTTATCAGGTTACTTACAATCTCTTCAAATGGGATTTCAATCACTCATGGTTAAAAAGCACGCAACTCAAATATATGATGATTTAAAAACAATCACTACTAGATTTAATAAACACTTTGATAATGTACTTATTCTTAGAAAAAAGCTTGAAGAAGCAATGAGTGTTGTCGATAGTTTTGGAAAAGATGGAAGATCAATTAAGAGAACTTTAGAAAATATCAAAGATCCTGAACAACCTGAAGCAGCTGTAGAAACTGAAACTGAAGACCATTCAAAACACCTTAAAAATTAATTTTATTTAAAAGTAAAAAAATAATACTATAAACCTGATAATGAAATGGAACATTAAATTTAATTATCCTAAATCATCGAGATCAATAGAAGATGGTATGAGGAAGTATTTTTTTGGAAATGAAAAACTTCCTAGCGTTACATCAATATTAAGTGCGACTAAATCTGAAGAGGATAAAGCATCTTTAAAATTATGGAAACAAAGAGTAGGTCATCTTGAGGCAAACAAGATTAAAAACGAAGCATCAAGTAGAGGTACCTCTATGCATTCATATATAGAAGATTTTCTAAGAGGAAGAATTAATGAAAGTTTTTTTGAAAGCAACGAACAATATAAAAATATGGCCAAAGAAATTATAGATAAAGGAATAAAAGGAAAATTGGAGGAAATATATGGTATGGAAGCCACTCTTTTTTATCCACAAAAATATGCAGGCACCGCAGATTTAATTGGTATTTATAAAGGAAAAGAAACTATTATAGATTTTAAACAATCCAATAAACCAAAAAAATTAGATTATATTCAAGATTATTTTTTACAACTAGGTGCTTATACCTTAGCACACAATTTTGTGCATAAAACCAATATAACATCTGGCATAATACTTATGTGTACAGTAGATAATTTATTTCAGGAATTTGAAGTTTCTGATTCAGAATTATTAATGTATCAAAATTTATTTCTTGGAAGACTAAAAAAGTTTCAAGAATTAAAAAATATATCTTGACTTTGTTAAATCAATTTATACAAGTATTTTACGCTACTTGTTTAGATGCGGATGTCAAAAAATTCAATTCATCTCTAAATAACTAGTGAAAATATGAATTTAGTAATTTGGGATATAGAAAGTTCAAGTGCTAGCACTGATTTTGGAAGTATCATTGAAATCGGTGGTATTTTGGTTGATGAGAATTTTAAAGAAAAAGATAGATTTAACTTAAGATCTAGACTTCCTGAAGGTGAAATACCCCAGGCAATGGCTTTAATTGTTAATAAAACATCAATAAAACAATTAACTCAAGCAAACCTAAGTCATTATCAAATGCTGGGAGAAGTTGAAAAAATTTTTAAAAAATGGAGTCCGGCGATATTCTTGGGCTGGTCCAATATAGGATTTGATGATGAAATGCTAAGAAAAGAGTTTTTTAAAGGAATTAGATATCCCTATATTACTAATGCATCGCCGAATAAAAGACATGATGGAATAAATATTGCAAGGGCTGCATTCGCAATAGATCCTTCAGTTTTAGAAACTGAAATTAATGAGAAAAATAATCCAGTGTTTAAATTAGAATCGTTAGCTAGGATGCAAGGATTAGACTCTAGTGATGCACATAGTGCTTTAACTGATGCATCACTTACAGTAAAAATTCTGGAAATAATAAAAAAAAGACAGCCCTCAACTTGGAATATGTTTTTAAGAACAGCTAATAAATCTGATACTGAAACGATTATAAAGAAAGAAGGAATAATTACTTTAAATGAGTATTTTTATGGTAAATCAAGATTGTATCTTTGTGCGCCATTGCACCCAAATTATTGCATACATCCTGTTTATCAATGGGGACAAGCAGTTGACCTTAGAATTGATGTCGAGCCATTAATAAAAATGTCAATTAATGAATTGAAAGTAGAGATGAAAAAAACTCCTAAATTTTTAAGAACTATAAGATCTAATAAAGCCCCAATCGTATTAGATTGGAAATATGCAATTGAGCACGAACCTTACAATTCAATGGATATAGATCTTATTCGAAAAAGAGCAAAATTAGTTAGAGAAAATGAAAAATTTTCTCAAAATATATTAACTGCTCTTAGGGAAATAGCTGATGAAAAGGAGCAATCTAAAAACCAAGAAGATATTTATGCAGAAGAAAGCATTTATACAAAGTTTACATCAAATAAAGATACTGCATTATTTTCTTCATGGCATCTGGCAGATTGGAAAGATAAATTAAAATTATTGGATAAATTTGATGATGAAAGATTAGTTAGCTTTGGAAAAAAAATTATATATCAAGAAGCACCAGAATTTTTACCAAATAATATTTTAAAAGAAATAAAAAGGGGTATTGCAAAAAGAATATTGAGCATGAATCACGAAAAGTGGTGGACTGTGGCATCATGTACAAATGAAATTGATACATTAAGAGATAAATTTACAGATGATAACGACCATGAGAAGCTAGCATTTCTTGATGATTTAAATAATCATGTAATGCAAATAAAGGAAAAATATGAAAATGTTTAATGTGGATAACTTAAATTATTGTTTTTATGATTGAAATTAACTATTAAATTTATATATAGATAATATGGCAACAATAAAAATTACCGATGAACAATTTGAAAATGAAGTTTTAAAAAATAACAAACCAGTTTTAGTGGATTTCTGGGCAGAATGGTGTGGTCCTTGCAAAATGGTAGGTCCTATTTTAGAGGAAATTTCTGAAGAAATGTCAAATGAGATTGTTATAGCAAAACATGATATTGATAGCGAACCTAATACCCCTACAAAGTACGGTGTTCGAGGAATACCAACAATGCTATTGTTCAAAGGCGGCGAGCTTAAAGCTACAAAAGTTGGTGCCTCACCTAAAAGTGACATAATCAATTTTATAAAAGAAAATATTTAATTTAAATTCAGCACTTCACCCATAAGATAAAGAGATCCAATAACAAGTATGATAGTATTTTGATAGTTTGAGAGTGATTTAATACTTTCTTGTATGTTATTAGATGTTTTTACATTGAACTTAAGATTATTAATTTTTTTCTTAAATTCTTCTTTTGAAATAGATCCACTTTGATTTGGAATATCAATTACGATTACTGAATTAATAATTCCTTCAAAGACTTTCATGAATTCAAAATGATCCTTTTCTTTAAGCATTCCACAAATTACGTTTACTTCTTCATTTTGACTTCCTATCCATTCAGCAACTGAAATAGCAGCTGAAATATTGTGGCCCCCATCAATTATTAATCTATTATTTCCAGCCATATCTTTTAGCTTTCCTTTTTTGATTTCTTGTAAACGTCCTTTTAAAGCAATATTTTGTATACCTTTTTTGATTGCAGCTTCTTCAATATTAAACATTTTTCTTGCTGCAGCTATTGATGTACTAATATTATAAAGTTGATGATTTCCTAAAATATTAGGCTCTGGCAATGTTAATTGTCCACTTTCATCCTCATAAAGAACTAATCCATTTTCTGACCTTGAGATATTAAAATCTTTGCCAAAATAATATTTATTAGAGGAATTATTTTTTAGGGATACTTCTATTTTTTTCCTAATTTCTTCATTAACCTGTTTGTTTATAAATATATTAGAATTTAAAAGTTTGGAAGTTTTTTCAAATATGACACCTTCGATAGATTTATTTTTTAACCACTGGTAATGATCTGAGTGACATACTCCCAGAAGTGTGCAAATATTAGTTTTAAACACTGAACTTGGGTCCATCCTGTAAAATAATCCACTCTCAATTATTGAAATATTATCTTTAAAATTTTCTGCATATTTATAAAAGGCACAAGTCAATATTTCAAATACAGTTGCTTCATCATTGCCTAGAAATTTTTCAATTTCATTTAATAATTCTATTAAAATATCTTCAGATATTTCTTGATCATTAAAAATAAAACGTTCGGTATAAGATTGAAGGTGAGGCGAAGTATATAGATTACACTTGTAGCCAGATTCATTTAAAATAGACTTCAAACTATATGCCATTGATGCTTTAGAGTTTGTGCCTACTACATTTATTACGTTTTTAAGTTTATCTTGTGGATTTCCAAGCTTTTTTAGAAGACTATATGTTCTATCTAAAGATAGATCTATTTTTTTTTTATGATGCTTCTCTAGTTTCGATACTAAGTTCTGAAGTTTCATTAGATTTCTCTGATTTTACCTTAGTATCAATTTTCATCAAAATAGTTAATAAAGAATGTAATGTTTTTGGGATATCTTTTCTTTCTAGAATAATATCACAAAATCCATGTCTTTGTGCCCATTCTGCAGTCTGAAAGTCTTCTGGCAAAGGTTCCTTAATTGTAGCTTGAATTACACGTTTGCCCGAAAATGCAATAGTTGCACCTTTCTCACTTATTGCTATATCGCTCAAAGAACTTATTGATGCTGTGGTACCACCAGCAGTTGGATTACAAAATACATTAATAAAAGGCAATCTATTGTTTTTTAATTCATTAATTGCAATTGTCATTCTAGTCATTTGAGAGAGAGAAATTAAAGACTCCATCATTCTCATTCCACCTGATGAAGAAAATAAAACATAAGAACAATTATTATCTATTGCTGTTTGAACTGCTTGAAGAACATTTTCGCCTTCTGCACTCGCAATACTTCCTCCAATAAATCTGAAGTCAATTGCTGAAGCAACCAAGTCGACACCTAGAATATTAGTTTTGCACGATAAGACAGCTGAACTTTGGCCTGTTAGTTTTCTAGCAGTTTTTAATCTATCTTTATATGATTTACTATCTGTCCAAGATAAAGGATCATCAGTCGGTATCGGGGCTTTTATTTCTTGCCAATTATTTTTACCAAAATGAATATTAAATCTTTCTGCTGGATTTATATAATGATGAGCTGAACAATTTGGACAAACCATCAAATTTTCCTCTAACTCTGATTTTAATTTTGGTCCTGCAGCACAACAATTAAGAGCCGTCCAATTGGAATTTTCTATTTCCTCTTTAGAAGGTCTTTTCTTAAAAACCTTTTTAATTTTTTCACCAAATCTTAAAGCTTTTGTTAACCAATTCATATAATTTTACTTTTAAGTATTCTTACCTTTTTACTTACATTTGTGACAGGATTTTGTCTTTTTTTTATACTTCTTGTAATTTCCTTGCAAATAGCACTACCAACAACTAACCCATCTGCAAATCGAAGTTTTTTAATTGATTTTTCAGTAATACCAAAACCAATAACACAATTTTTGTTTTTGTTAAGTTTTTTGATGTTATTGTAATTTCTATTAATTTGCTTTGGAGAAACCTTTAACTTTCCTCCTGTGGTTGAAAGCATACTTATATAATAAATCATATCATGCGAATCAGAGACAATATTTTTAATTCTTTTTTTACTGGTTAAAGGCGATATTAATTGAACAAAATTAATATTTTTCTGGTAACATTTTTTTGAAAATTTTTTGTTTTCTGGCCAAGGTAAATCGACAACAATTAATCCGTCAACACCACTTGACTTGCAGAAATCTAAAAATTTTTTTTCACCAAATTGAAATATCATATTATAGTATCCCATAAGTATAACAGGTTTTGAATTTTTAATTTTTTTAAATTTTTTAACAATTTCAAAAACATCTTTAATTCTAAATCCATTTTTGATTGACCTATAAGAACTTGTTTGTATTTCACCTCCATCCCCTATAGGTGTGTTATGTGGAAAACCGATTTCACATATATCTACATATTTTGAAATAGACTTTAATATATTAAATGAATTTTTTTTATTATTATCACCTGCAACAATGTAAGTAATTAAAGCAGGTCTATTTTCTCTTTTAGCTTTATTAAAAGCAACTTTGATTAACGAGGAATTCATCTTTTTCCTAATCTTTTTTTTAAAATATCTCTATCTTTTTTTGCATCTCCGCAAGAGTTTACTATGATAATTATATTTTTATTTAATTTTGGTGCGATTCTAATAGCTTCTGCAAAAGCATGACTAGGTTCTAAGCTGGGATTTAATTTCTCCAAACTTGTTACAAGCTTATAAGCTTTAAGAGCTTCTTCATCATTGACTGACGTATATCTTGCTCTTTTAGTTTCTTTTAGAAAACAATGCATAGGACTAACGCCTGGATAATCTAGACCTGCACTAATGCTTTCAGTTTCATTAATTTGCCCCTCATTGTTTTGACATACAAACTGAGCGGCACCATGTAAAATTCCAATTTTAGAGCCATTACTTAAAGGTGCAGCATGTAATTTTGAATTTTTTGGCCCCCCCGCTTCAACACCTATTAATTCAACTTGTTTTTTTTTATAATCAATAAATTCACTCCAAAATCCATATGCAGAGCTACCACCTCCAACACAATTAATTAATTTAATTTGCTTTGGAAATTTTGGAAAGGTTTCCAAAATTTGTTTTTTTAATTCCCTTGAAATTTGAGTCGTACTCCAACCGCATATTTTCACAAAAATATTTGGTCCAACTGTACTTCCCACAGCCATGTGAGTAGTATCACAATTTGAAACCCAGTATCTCATACACTCACTTACAGCGTCTACGAGTGTTTGACTTCCAGTATATACAGGTACAATTTCAGCACCATTTTTTCTCATTGCATCGCAATTTGGCTTCTGTCTTTTTATATCTTTAGCACCCATAAAAATCTTACATTTAAGTCCAAATTTTTTTGCTGCCATACTTAGCATTTTTCCAGCGTAACCGGCTCCTGTATCTCCTATAATATATTTTTTTCCAGATTTCTTTGCTAATAAACAATGCACTGTTGCGTTATAAATTTTATGCGCACCACCGTTCGCCTCCGAAACTACTTTTGCCCATATTTGCGCCCCGCCAAGAAAATTTGTCAAATTATCTAGTTTTATAAAGGGTGTAGGAGCTCCTACCCAGTTATTAAAATAAAAATCTCTTTTTTTTATAAAATCTTTATTGTTTCTTAATTTTTTAAAAATGATTTCAAGATCCTCAACAGGTTTTTTTAGTGTTTCAGGAATATAATTTCCACCGAATTTGTTACCCCAAAATCCGTTTTTATCATGTTGATCTATTAAAGGTATATTTTTTTTAATTTTTAGCATCATTTAATTTTTTGATATTATTTAAAAATATATTTATCTTTTTTAAATCTTTTATTCCTTTAGTCTCTAAACTCCCAGATATATCAATAATATCTGTTATTTTTTTAAATTTATCAAGATTTTCATTATAGGCTATATTGCCCGCAAGCATTTTTTTGAAAGTTTTTGGAAGATTTTTAATCCAAGAATGGTTAAAACCTACAGATTTTTCATAACCTTTTCCATCAAATAAAATTATATCTGATACATTCTTAAATATTTTGTACTTATTAATATCTTTCTTATTTTTAACTACAATTGAACTAATAATTTTAAATTTGTAATTTTTTTTAATATTTTTAATGTTTGTAAGTGAGGTATTATATAATTGGACATATTCAAAAGCTTTGAGTGAATTTATTTTTTTTAAAATTTTATTATCAGGATTTACAAGCACCGCTACATACTTTACTCCTTTTTTTTTATGTTTTAACAGTTTAGAAAGTTTTTTATATTCAACAAATCTTTTTGATTTATTGTAATTAACTATGAAGCCCAAAAATTCTGGTGGATATTTATGATTTAAGATAAATCGTAATGTTTTTGATTCGCTTATACCGCAAATTTTCGCTTTATAAATCATAAATCAAGATGACTTATTAATTTATCAATATTTTTTTTAATATTTCCATTAATTAATGACCTACCCATTACTATTGCAGAGACTTTGTTTTTTATAAATGCGTCATAGGGTGTGACTATTCTTTTTTGATCATTTCTTTTATCTCCAGGCATCCTTATTCCTGGTGTTATAATATAAAAATTTTTAAATTTTTTTCTTATTAAATTTGCTTCTTTTGCTGAACAAATTATACCATCGCAGCCTGCCTTCTTAACTAATCTGGCTTGTTTTAATACTATATCATTAATTTTTTTTGTAAAACCAATATCTTTAATAGAATTTTTATTTAAACTTGTGAGAATAGTTACACCTAAAATTTTTATATTTTTGTTAATTATTTTTGATTTTTTTTTTACCATTTTCATCATCTCTAGACCTCCAGAGGCATGCACAGTTAAAAATTTACATCTTTTTAAATCTTTTAAAGATTCTACCGCTGATAAAGCGGTATTTGGAACGTCACATATCTTCAAATCCAACCAAAAGTCATATTTTATTTTTTCAAGAAATTTCCTTCCTTTTTTACTATAAAAAAACTGTAACCCAAATTTAGGTAATATATCTATTTTTTTATTTTTTATTTGTAAAAGGATCTTGTTAATTTTATTAAAATTTGTTGTATCACAAGCTATAAAGACTTTATTTTTTTTCATTTATTTTTTTCAACCATTTTTTTGACATTTTAAATCGTATAACTTTTTTCTCAGGAACATGTACAATCTCATTATTTTTTGGATTTCTTGATATCCTTTTCTTTTGAATTTTACTTTCCAAGGTAAATATATCTCTCAGCTCAACTCTAGAATTTTTCTTTAAAGAGTCTTTCATAGTATTAACTATAATTTCGAAAAGTTTATTAAGATCTTTTTTTAAAAAGTTAGGGTAGTTATTTGCGAGTTCTTTTAAGATTTTGGACTTAACTACTGACAATTTGTTTATTCTTCTTCTTTCTTACTTTTTTTATCTTTACTTCCTAATTTTTCAGACAAAGATGAAAAAGGTAACTGTCTACCCGACAAAGGATTAGACCCCATCTCTAAAGCTGCTTTATTTTGAAGCTCTTCTAATAATTTTATACTCAAATTAATTTTTCTTTTCGATAAATCAAGAGTTTGTATAGCTGCATCAATTCTTTCACCTCCAACAAATCTAGATGGTCTCGCATCGGCATTGTTAACCGCTATTTCTGATTTTTTTATATTGAATTCCAATTCAGATCCCTCAGGTTTAACAATTAGTCCTTTATTATCACTAGAAATTACTTTTACAGTAATCGTATCATTTACTTTTTTATCTTTAAACCAATCTATAGGATCTGGTAATAATTGTTTTAAACCAACTCTCACTTTTTGTTCACTCTTTTTAATTTCTAAAATTTTAACTTTTAATTTATCTCCCTTTTTATATTTGTTTAACTCATCTTCAGGTTTAGAAAGGTAACTCAAATCGTTTGCGTGAAGAAATCCATCAATATCCAAATTATCTAATTTAACATACAATGCATAATCGTTCATATTTGAAACTACTCCCGCTATTTCACTACCGACTGGGAATTTGGTCTCTAATTCTTCATAAGGATTAGCCTTTGTTAATTTGTGTGATATAGCTATTCTTTTTTTCTCTTTATCTATTTCGGTTATTACACATTCGATTACATCATTTACTTTAAAAACTTTTTTTGGCGACAAGTTTTTTTTAGTCCAACTTATTTCACTTGAGTGTAACAATGTGCTTAATCCTGGTTCTAGTTCTGCAAATGCACCGTAGTCAGTAATTTTAACAATCTTTACTTTGTATGATTTTCCAATTTCATAGTTTGATATATGGTCAAAAGGATCTGGTAATAGTTGTTTTATTGAACATCCTACTTGAAGTTTTTCTTTATCCACAGATATTACTTTCAGATCGTGTTTATCTCCAATATTAAATATTTCATCTGGATGATTTACTCTGGAGTAAGAAACTTCTCCTAAGTGAACCAAACAATCTAATTCACCATTATTTACATCGAAAAAAACCCCGAAATTTGTGTAGCTTTTTACAACTGCATTTTTAATTACATCACCAACTTTATATTTTTCAATAATTTTAGCTTTATCCTCTTTTTTGTTTGATGAAATAATTGCCCGTCTTGAAGTACAAATATTTCCTCGATTGTAATCACATTTAATTATTGCTGCTTGCATTTCTACGTTCATTAAGTGAGAAATATCTTTTAAAGGCTTATCTGAAATCTGGGATCCCGGCATAAAAGTAAGTGTTTTAGTTTCTTTTTCTTCGAAAATTACACCTCCTTTAACGCGGCTTATAATCTTACCAAAAATTGGCTCATTATTTTCATATTGCTTAACGAGTTTATTCCATCCCAATATTTTAAATGCTTTAACTGCTGAAACTAATATTTCACCATTTCTGTCTTCAAGTTTTTCAAGAAGAACTGAAATTTTATCTCCTACTTTAAGTTCGTTCACATTTTTAAAAATTGTTTTGTATTCATTTACATCAATTACTGCCTCTGATTTAAGCCCAGGGTAGTCTACAAAAATGTATTTTTCGGTTATTTTTGCTACCTTTCCATCAATTATTTTTCCTTCTTCAATTTTACTTTTTGATGATTGAGAATTTAAAAGTTGTTCGAATTCTTTTACTTTTGGAGAGTTAAGATCTTTATAAACCTGCATTATTTAGTTTTTTATCCATTATTTTTTTTATTTTTAAAAAGCATGCTTTTTTAGTTAAATTTGTTGTATTAATCAAGATTGAATCTTTGGTCTTTTTTAAGGGTGAAATTTTCCTATTTATGTCACTTTTATCTCGTTTTTTAATGCTTTTTAAGACTTCTGATAAAGATAATCTAGATTTTAGTCTTTTTAGCTCTAGATATCTCCTTTTCGCTCTTATTTTAACACTAGCTGTAATAAAGAACTTAAAATCTGCATCTGGGACTATTACACTCGTGCAATCTCTACCATCCAAAACACTACCTTTGTAATTTTTTGGTGGTGAGTAAGCACATTTTCTCTGAAAATTGTAAACTAATTTTCTAATATATTTTTTTTTAGCAATTATAGATGCAGCACTTCCAATCTCATCTGATAATAAATCTTTTTTATATAAATCTTTAATTTTTAAATTTGAAATAATTTTTTTGGTTTCAATAGAATTAATTTTATAATTATTTTTTATATATTTTTTACCAATCACTCTGTATATTTTCCCTGTATCTAGATAAAGTAATTTATAGTGTTTAGAAATTAATTTTGCTTGTGAACCAGCTCCAGCAGCGGCAGGCGAATCTATAGCAACTTTTATAAAGTTTTTATTCAAGAAAATTTAGCTCCCAATTTTTTTATAGTTTTTAAAAAATGAGGAAAACTAGTTTTAATGGATTCTTTATCATGAATTTTCCATTTTCCACCTAAGGTTAGAGCAATTACCATACTTAACATAAAAATTCTGTGATCTTTGAGATAATTTCTTATTTCAAATTTTCCATGTAGTTTATTATCTGGTTTTCCAAATATTTCAATTCCGTTATTTTTTAATTTTTTTGTCTTAATCCCAATCATTTTGAGTATTTTAAATCCCCAATTTAATCTTTTTGATTCTTTTTTATTTAATTCTCCAAGATTTTTAAACCTGCTAACTCCTTTTGAGACTGAAGCAACAATAAATAAAAGCAACATTTCGTCTATTGCTCTACTGTTAATTGAAACTGGACAATTTATTGCTCTTAAGTTTTTTGAACTTTCAATATAGATATCTGATAGCTCTTCACCCATATATTTTCTTTTATTTTTCATAATTATCTTACAATTCATTTTCATCAAACAATCTATTAAACCTGTGCGAGACTGATTTATATTAATATTTCTAAGAAGTAGTTTAGATTTCTTTGATAACAACGTTAACACTATAAAAAAAGATGCAGAACTTATATCTCCAGGAATTTTATAATCAAAAGAACTAAAATTATTTTTTCCCTTTACCTGAATTATATCGTAATTTTTTGTACTATTAATTTTGATTGGAATCCCGATTTTTTTGAATAAAATTTCTGTATGGTTTCTAGACTTTTTTGCTTTAATTTTGGTTGTACCTTTAGTATTCAAAGCACTTAACATTATACAGGATTTTACTTGAGCGCTGCCTATATTTTCTTGATAATTAATAGGTCTACAAAACTCGTTTCCTTGAAAATGAATAGGTAGAGAATTTTTTTTTGATTTAATCTTAGCCCCAAATTTTTGCAAAGGTAAGATAACTCTTTTAAAATCTCTCTTAGAAAGACTGTTATCTCCAATTAATTTAATTTTTTTTGAAGACCCTGATATTACACCTAATATCAGTCTTGCCAAAGTACCAGAATTTCCTGCATTAATTACACAATTTGATTTAATATTGAAATTATTAATACCTAATCCTTCAACTTGATATATTTTATTTTTTTTTATTATACTAACCCCAATTTGCTTAAGAGCTTTTATTGTTGATTTAATATCATCTGATTCTAACAGGTTATAAGCTTTTGATATACCTATAGCTTGGGAAGCCAGTAAAAGCCATCTTATGGATAAACTTTTATCACCAGAAATATTTATTTTTTTGTTAAATGAATCTAATTTTTTATTAACTATAATATGTGTTGACATTAAGAATTAATTAAATTTAAAAGTATCGCCAAAATATGCAAGTTTGGCATCTTTATCATTTACTATTTCATTTGGAGATCCAGAGCTAATAATTTTCCCATTAGATAAAACTACAGCCTTATCTACACAGCTTAATAGGTCACGAGCTTGGTGATCGCAAAGTATTACTGTTATATTTTCAAATGTTTGTAGGTTAACTATTATTTGTTGAAGCATTTTTATAGTCAAAACATCTAAAGCAGCAAATATTTCGTCTAGTAGCAAAATTTTTGGATTACTTATTAATGCCATTCCAATGACTAGTTTTTTCTTTTGACCTCCAGACAAATATTTTGCTTTAACATTGCTTATTGAATCTAATTCAAATTTTGAAATTATCTCGTTAATCTTTTCAAACCTTTTACTATTTTCTTTAATTTGAATTTCAGCTACTGATTTTAAATTATCAAATGCAGTCATTTCGTGAAAATATCCTCCATATTGAGGAACATAACCAATTTTAAATTTTGCAGTCCTTTCAAATATTGGGTAGTTAGTTGCATCCTCTCCATCAATTATAACTTCACCATACTTTGGTTTGATTAAACCAGTTATTAAATTAAATATTGTTGACTTTCCAACTCCATTAGGTCCCAACATGCCAAGAATTTGTCCATCATTAACATTTAGTGATAAGTTGCTCAGTATTTCTCTATTGCCAAAGCTAATAGAAATTTTTTTTAATTCAATTGCTGATCTATTCTCTTTAAAAGATTTTATTCTAAATTTTTTAATTAAAGCCATCTTTGCCTAAAATTTTTATTTTATCTTTTTTATCATACATTTCTACAACCAATTTTCCTGAACCAATATCGTATTTTACAATATCAGCTGAAGTATCAACATTTTGATTTTGAAAAGAAACATTATTATAAATACTAATAGTTTTATCACTTACCATTAAATCAGCATTTTGGGCAACCAAAAAATTCTCATTATATTTTACTTTTACATTATCTCTAAATTTTGTATCGAATATGAGAGTATGGTATTCTGCAAAATCAGAATATATTTTAATTTCTGATTTGTTTTTCATTACAATAGTGCTTTCAACGTTTTCTAAAATTAAAATATTTTCATCATTTTTACTAATTTTTCCGGACTTTACAAAAATTTTATAAATATTGCCTTTTTTATCTGTTGACTGATAATTTACATCTAACAATAGATTTTCTTCAGCTTCTAATCTATCATCTTCAATAAGTTTTTCTGTTTCAACCAAAACTTTATTATCTGTATTATTTGAAGTTTTTTGACTCCCGCTAAAATATATAAAATAAATTGAAAAACTTATAACTAAAAAAGTTAAAAGAATTAAAGCTTGGATTATTATTTTCAAATACATTTAGGAAATATTGGCTCTCAACAGAGTATGTATATGAATTATACCTATTATTTTAGTTTTATTTTTTTTATTAAATACACATAAGCTTGTAATACGATTTCTATTCATTATTTCTAATGCTTTTGCGGCCAAAGTATCTTTATCAATACTTACTGGTTTTGTTTTCATTAATTTCTTTATTTTTTCTTGAGGTAGATATTTTCTTTTTTGAATAATTCTTCTTATATCTCCATCTGTAATAATGCCAGAGACTTTTTTTCTCTTATTGGTAACTATTAGCACACCTAGTTTTTTATTTGAAATAATTTTTATAGCATTTTTTAAATTTTGATTTTCATTTATAAAAGGTATTTTATTTCCAGTTAACATTAAATCCTCTACTGTTTTTAACTTTGAGCTTAAAATTCCACCAGGATGTACCTTTTTAAACTCTAATCTTCCAAAATTTTTGAAATTCATTGAAGCAATTGCTAGTGCATCACCCAATGCAAGTTGAGCTGTAGTAGATGAAGTAGGAACAATACCGTATCCCGATTCTTTTACCTCAGGTATAAATATTTTTATATCAGAAGCTCTGTATAGTGTAGAATTTTTCTTGGAGACAACTCCGATCAAAGTTATTTTATTTCTATTTGCATATTGTATAACTGGTTTAAGTTCTTGAGTTTCACCCGAATTACTTATTAATATTAAAATATCTTTTTTTGATATGCTTCCCAAATCTCCATGGGAACACTCGTTTGCAGATAAGGTAAAAGATGGACAACCAACAGAAGATAAAGTAGCTGAAATTTTTGCACCGATCAAAAAACTTTTCCCAACTCCACACAAAATTACTTTTGATTGACATTTTGCAATAGCGTTTACAGCTTTATTGAATGAATCATTTATAGAATTTTTTAATCTTCTTAATCCCTGAATCTCAAGATCGATTACATTTTTTCCAATTTTTTTATAATTATTTTTTTTCATTATTAATGCTCAAAGGTTGAAAGTTTATAACCAGATATTTCCATATCAACTAATGTTGGTAAGACTTGCATACATTTTTCGAAAAGTTTCATTCTCTTCTCTCTAATAAGCATGTTTACAAGTTTATTCTTTATCTCAAATAAATATTCTGTATCTTGTTTAGCATAGATTATTTGTTTCTCTGAAAGATTTGGATTTCCCCAATCACTTTGCTGCTCTTTTTTAGATATATCTTTACCACAGAGTTCTTTTACTAGATCTTTATAACCATGATAATTTGATGCAGTCCTTGCAATTTTGGAACAAAGTTTTGTACAAAATATTTTTTGTGGTTCAACTTTAAGATGGTACTTTAACCAAAGCAAATCTTGTCTTGCATAATGCATTATAAATTCAGTATTAGAGTTGCTCAATACTCTTTTTAAATTCGGCGCTTTGTAAGTTTCTCTATTAAGTTTAATCAAATAATATTGTTTAGACTCTAGACCCAGTTGGATTAGTGTAAGTGGATCTCTACCCAATACCAAACCAAGCGCTTCACAATCTAATCCAATGCTTTTCTCTTTAGATAAATCTAAATCCTGAGGAAGATCATTTTCAAAAATTTTGATATTATTCATTTTTCATTTATATATATAAAGACAAAACAATATTGTCTATTTTTTGATTATGATAAATAAAAAAATACTGATCTTTGGAGCAACTGGACAGATTGGTAGGTATTGCATAAGGCGTTTAGTAAAAAATGATTATAAAGTAATAGCCGTTACAAGGAACTCTCATAAAGCTGTATTTCTAAAAACCCAAGCACCAATAGGTTATTTAGAGATAGAAGAAGCAAATATATTTGACCATGAAAGAGTTGAAAATCTAGTGTCAAAAGTTGATGTTTGTATTAATTTAGTTGGTATATTATTTGAAACAGGGAAAAATACATTTAAAAAAATTCACTCAGAATTTCCAGATAGACTTTCAAAAATTTGCAATAACTATAATGTAAATCTTATTCATTTTTCAGCTCTTGGCTTAAAAAAAGCTTTAGACTCAAAATATGCTATATCAAAGTTGGAAGGAGAAAAAAAAATTAGAGAAAATTGTTCAAGATCAATTATAATAAAACCTTCATTAGTATTTTCAGTGTCAGATTCTCTTAGTACTAAATTTATGAGTTTATTAAAAAATTTACCTTTTTTTCCACTTTACTATAATGGACAAACAAAGTTTATGCCTATACATGCATCTGACGTCGCTGATTTAACTAGTTATATTATATCAGAGGGTTTACATTCCAAAGATATAGAAGCAGTTGGGCCAGAAACAATTTCTTTTAAACGAATTATTGAAATTCTATTAAAATGTATTAATAAAAAAAGAATATTAATACCTTTACCATTACCTCTCGCTAAAATTTCTGCTAGATTTTTTGAAATACTTCCTTCCCCATTAATTACTCTTGATCAATTAAGATTACTCAAATATGATAATATTAAATCAGATAGTGGGATATCCAATTTTGATATTGGCGTACCAAGTAAAATTTATTTTGAAGAGGGTGTTAGAAAATATTCCTATAATTGGATGGATGGTGGAAAATATTCATTAAAGGAAAAGGTTTAGAAAATATGTTAATAAATATTATTTATGTATTAATTTCATTAATTTTAATATTTATTCTTTATATAGCTATTAAAGGGATTTCAAGAGGTGTAGAGGCTAAAAAAAACTTAAAAAAAAATTCTAAAAGTATTATATCTACAAAAAAAAAATTATTATCCAAAGAAATTTTAAATCTAAAAAAAATGCATGAGGATAAGATAATTAATAAAAAGGAATTCGAAAAAGCAAAAAAGAAGCTATTATCTTAATTGCTAAGCAGATTTAATTTTTTTTTCTATAAATTTTGGAACTTCTTCGTCTTTATCTGCAATATCTTCTTTTTTTGATTTAGGTTGAAATATTATCATTAAATGTAATGGACAATAGGAAAACTTTTCAACAGTTGTTCTTCCGCAAAACGATGATTTTTCATCATCAGGATGGCCTTCCATATATTTACAAGTTTTTTCCGTTAACTCTTCTAATTTTAAATTTTTTGCTGGCTCAAAATCTTTGTCTAAAAGCAAAGATCGGAATTTGTTTCTTCTCCCTTTTTTAAAATTTTTATTATTAGTTGAAGACCCTGCATCATTTTTATTGCTTGCTCTAGTTTTAATTTTTGATGATAAATTTAACCTATGTGCTTTTCCAATCACTGCATTTCTGCTAATTCCACCAATTATTTCAGCTATTTGGCTTGCTGTTTTGCCAGATCCCCATAATTTTCTTAATAATTCAACTGTTTCAGGTGTCCAAGACATATACAATATTTAGTACAATTTAATAATAATAATACTAGATACAGATATTCATATATATTACATAATAACAAGCATTATTTTTGTTTTTTACACATTATTATATAAAAGCTTTAAAAACTTATGGTTGAATTAAGAAATAAATATCAAATTGGAAAAAGAAGATTTGGGATTGTAAATTGGATTGGAGCTAGAAGCTTATACTATAAAGAATGTAGTAGATTTATAGCAGTTTGGGCCCAAACTTTGATGTCACCTCTGGTCTCTAGTTTATTATTTTTATCAGTTCTTAATTTAGCTCTAGGAAATGAAAGAGGAGAAGTAATGGGATTTTCTTTTATTAATTTTTTAGCTCCTGGATTAATAGCGATGAGTTTTATAAGTCAGTCATTTAGTCATTCAGTCAGTTCATTAATTATAAGTAAAATGCAAGGCAATATAGTTGATATTTTATATGCACCATTATCTGCTCTAGAAGTCACTTTATCAGTAATTTTGGCTGCAGTTACCAGAGGTTTATTAATAGCTATAATTTCAATCATAGTGTTTTCTTTTATAGTTGATATTAAATTTTATAATATTTTTTATATATTTATTTTTGGCTTCTTTGGTAGTTTTATTCTTGGGGCTTTAGGATTTATAACTGGACTTTGGGCTGAAAAGTTTGATCACACGGCAACGATTACAAATTTTATTGTAACTCCTTTAACTTTTCTGAGTGGAACCTTTTTTACTATTGATAAACTACCGGTATTTTTTATGCAAATTAGTGAAATAAATCCTTTTTTTTATATGATCGATGGTTTTAGATATGGATTTCTAGGTGAGTCGGATGGATCAGTGATGTTTGGCATCATTTATCTTTTTTGTTTATCTTGTTTTACATGGTTTATAGCATTTATTTTATATAAAAAAGGTTATAAAATTAAATCTTAATCTTTATGAGTTCGTTATTAAAAAATTACAATAGAAGAAAAATATCTTTTAAAAAAGGCAAGGGTAGCTTTTTATATTCAACAACTGGAAAAAAATATTTAGATTTTGTACAAGGCATTGCAGTTAATTCTTTAGGTCATTCTAATCCATATTTAAATAAAGCTTTGAAAGAGCAAACAAATAAAGTTTGGCATGTATCAAATGCCTTTATAATTCCAGAGGGTGAAAAATTAGCAAAACAACTTACTAGTAAAACATTTGCAGATTATGTTATGTTTCAAAATAGTGGCACAGAAGCCACCGAGGCAGCAATAAAAGTTGCCAGAAGATATTTTTACTCAATTGGAAAGCCAAATAAAAATAGAATTCTTTGTGTAAAAAATTCATTCCACGGAAGAACTATCGCAGCAATATATGCAAGTGGTAGCAAAAAAATGACAGAGGGGTTTGGCCCTAAGATAGGCGGATTTGACCATTTTAATTTTGCTGATCACAAGAGTTTAAGAAAAGCAATAACAAAAAACACTGCAGCAATTATGGTTGAAACAATTATGGGGGAAGGTGGTATCAAAGTAATTCCAGATTGGTGTTTAAGAGAATTAAGAAAAATATGTAATAAGAAAAAAATTTTATTAATTTTAGATGAGGTTCAGTGTGGTGTTGGAAGAACAGGGGATTTTTTTGCTTTTGAGCAGTCAAAAGTTAAACCTGATATTGTTCCCATAGCAAAGGGAATTGGTGGGGGTTTTCCAATAGGAGCTGTTTTGATGACAAAAAAAGTTGCTAAATCAATGATTCCAGGGAGTCATGGCTCGACTTTTGGAGGAAACCCAAACGCTTGTGCAGTGGGGCTTGAAGTCATGAAACAAATTTTTACAAAAGGATTTTTAAAAAATGTCAAAATTAATTCTAAATACTTTCATCATGAGCTAAAAAAAATACAACTTCAATTTCCAAATATTATCAAAGATGTGAGAGGTAGAGGTCTATTGATTGGTTTGCAATTATATAAAGATCAATCTAAATTTATTGAGAAATTGCAAAATAAAAAATTATTAACCATAAAAGCAGCTGAAAATGTAATTAGAATTTTACCTCCACTTAATGTTAAAAAAAAAGAAATAGATTTAGCCTTAAAAATAATAACTAAGGTTTGTATAGAATTTAAATAATGAATCATTTTTTAAATTTAAAAGATATACCAATTACAAAATTAAGAAAAATAATTGCCAATGCAAAAAAAAGAAAGAGTAAAAGAAAAAAGTATAACACTCTAGATACAGACATAGACAAACCCCTTAAAGGTAAATTCCTCATACAAATGTTTGAGAAATCTAGCTTAAGGACTAGAATTAGTTTTTATTTAGCAATAAAACAACTTGGGGGAAGTGCTCTTACTTTAAGACCTGATGAGCTTCATCTCTCTAAAGGAGGAGAAAGTTTATCAGATACTGCTAAAATTATTTCTACTTATGGAAATATTTTCATGCTTAGAACTGATAGTGATAAAAAAATTCAAGAATTTAAAAAATTTTTAAAAGTACCACTTATTAATGCATTATCACCTAGCGGACACCCCTTACAAATCATAAGTGATATATTTACTATAGAGGAAATCAAAAAAAAAATATCTCAAAATTAAATATTTGCTGGATTGGTGACTCAAATAACGTTTTAAATAGTCTAATTGAAGCATCAGTAAAATTCTCATTTAAATTAAATATAGGTTGTCCTAAAAAATATGAACCTCAAAAATCACTTTTAAAGTGGGCAAAAAAAAACAAAGCAACAATAAGAGTATTTAATAATGTTAAAAATGCAGCTATTGATGCTGATGTCGTTTTTACGGACAAAGTTATATCTATGAATGACAAAGTAAATAAAGCAAAAAAGTTAAAAGCTTTTAAAAATTTTAAAGTTACAAAAAAAGTAATGAGTTATGCATCTAAAAAAGCAATTTTTCTTCATTGTTTACCTAGAGGTACAGAAGTATCAGATGATGTATTTTTAAGTAAACAATCTAAAGTATGGATACAAGCTTTAAACAGAATTTATGTTCAAAAAAGTATTCTATTGTATTGTTTTGATAAGTTAAGGTAATGGCAAAGGGTTATCAGACATTTCATTTAAGTAAAGAATAACACTTGCTCTATCTTTATCTTTTTTAAGTCCAGCAAAACCCATTTTATTACCCTTTATCCAAGTAGCTGGCTTTAATAAAAAGCCATTTAATTCTTGGAATGTCCATTTTTTATTATGAGCTATTAGTGATTTAGAGTATTTATAATTTTCTAAACCTCCAGAATTTCTTGACATAACTCCGTATAAAGCTGGGCCGATATTATTTTTTCCTCCCTTTTTTATACTATGACATGCCTTACATTTCTTAAAGGTTGCTTGACCATGTTCAACACTTCCCATTGCCAACAATGCTCCCATGTCAATACCAGATTCTTCTATTTCGTCACCCTCTGATTTTTGCTTTCCTTCAATTTTATAAGCTACAACATCTTTTTCTGTTAAAAAAATGACGTCACTTAATTTTCCTATCCCAAAAACAACTAAAATGACAATAAGAATCGCTGTTAAAATTTTTTGAATTTCGTAACCCATAATAGAAATAAATTATAAATGACGTATAACATTTAATTAAAAAAAAAAACAAAATTTTATTTTGCAATTTGCGTCTGAAAGACGCATAAAAGCGAGGAAAATGTCCAAAACTTTAATATTAATTCCTTCAAGGTTGTCTGCTACCAGACTTCCTGGCAAACCACTAATAAAAATTGGAGGCAAGACAATTATATCAAGAGTTCTAAATATAGCAAAAAGTGCAATGATTGGTGAAGTTTATGTAGCGACTGAAGATAAAAGGATATTTGATCATATAAAAAAAAATAATGGAAAAGCTATACTAACAAAAAAAACCAAAACAGGATCAGATAGAATATATGAGGCTTACAAAAAATTAAATATTAAGGGGGTAGAATATATTTTAAATTTACAAGGCGATGAGCCATTTGTTAAAAAGAAAGACTTAATAAAATTAAATAAAGAGTCTTTAAAAAAAAAAACTAATGTATCAACTTTAGCTTGTAAAATTAATAATAAAGATTTAACCAAAGAAAATATAGTAAAAGTTATTACTAAAAATAAAATTAGTAATAATATGTCATCAAAAGCACTTAACTTTTCACGAATAATTGAAAATAAAAAAAAGAAAAACATCTATCATCATATTGGAATATATTTATTTAAAGTTTCAATACTTAAAAAATTCTTTTTATTAAAGCAGAGTAAAAAAGAAAAAAAAAATAAATTAGAGCAATTAAGATTTTTGGATAATAACATAGATATTAATGTATTCTTTTCCAAAAATCGTCCAATAGGAATTGATACGAAAAATGATCTTAAAAAGGCAAAAAAATTTATGGAAAGAAATAATTAATATACTATAAGATATATCTTATGAAATTTTCAATTGCATATCAAGGAGTAAGAGGCTCATATAGTGAAAGCTGCGCAAAAAAAAACTATCCAGATTGTGAAACCATACCGTGCAAAACTTTTGACGAATGTTTTGAAATGGCAAATTTAAATGATTCAATAAGAGCGATAATTCCCGAGTCAAACAAAACCACAGGAAATATTGGTGTTGAATATCTTATCTTTAAATATCGTTTAAATATATATGCAGAACATTTTTTTTCTATTAAACATAATTTATTAGGACTACCTGGATCAAAAGTTTCAGATATTAAAAATGTATATTCACACGCTCAAGCTTTAAGTCAATCCTCTAAATTTATAAAAAAAAACAATTTTGTTGAAAATGTTAGGGCTGATACAGCAGGTTCAGCAAAATTTGTTTCTGAAAATAATGATAAAACAAAAGGTGCAATTGCGTCGTCATTAAGTGCTGAAATTTATAATTTAAAAATTTTAGAAAAAGATATTCAAGATGAAAAAAAAAATGTTACTCGTTTTTTAATGATGGGTAAAAACATTTATCAACCAGAGCTAGATGGACTTAAATATATTACATCTTTTCTGTTTAAATTAAAAAGTAAACCAGCGGCATTATACTCAGCTTTGTCTGGATTCGCTATAAATGGGGTTAATCTTACTAAACTACAAAGTTTTCCCGAAAAAAATTCTTTTTCCTCATATTTTTTTCTTTGTGAATTAGACGGACACATTGAAGAGAAAAAAGTTAAAAATTCACTAGAAGAATTAGGCCTTCATTGTGAAGATATGCACGTCTTAGGTGTTTTTGCTGCAGATAATTTTCGAGAGGAATAATTTATTTATTTTTTTTGTAGCCTAAAAAAAATTACTGATATAATAATCATGGGTCAATCAGGTGGAATTACCATGAATTCCCCCAGGGTTGAAAAACAGCAAGGGTAATGAGTAATATTCAGGTTGATTGGCCCTTATAAAATATGTTTAAAAACGAGAAAATTTTATCTTTAAAATATCGTCCCCAGATTTTTGAGGATTTAATAGGGCAAGAAATTACAGTTAAAACAATTTATAATTCTATAAAGTTCAATAAATTACCTAACGCGTTTTTATTTACAGGCATAAGAGGTGTGGGAAAAACTACCATAGCAAGAATAATCGCTAAAGCACTTAATTGTGAAAATGGTTCAGAAAACATGTGCAAGGATAATTTTTGTCAAAATTGTCAGTCAATCATTAACTCAAATCATCTAGATGTTTTAGAATTAGACGCAGCAAGTAGAACAGGTATAGATGACATTCGTGAATTAATTGAGTTTTCAAGATACGGACCTAGTTCTGCAAAATACAAAGTATTTATAGTTGATGAAGTGCATATGCTTTCTAAGCAAGCTTTTAATGGATTATTAAAAACTCTAGAGGAACCACCAGAATATCTTAAATTTATTTTTGCAACAACGGAAATTAAAAAAATCCCAGTTACAATAATATCTAGATGTCAAAGATTTGATTTATCAAGAGTAAAGGGAGAAGAATTATTAGAGTATTTAAAAAAAATATTGATTAAAGAAAAAGAAAATTTAAATGAAGACGTGCTTAAATTAATAGTTAAGTTATCAGAAGGATCTGTAAGAGACTCCTTGTCCCTTTTAGATAGGATGTTGATTGCTAAAATAGATAAAGAAAATATTGATATTAAATTTGCACAAGAAACTTTTGGATATATTGATAAATCGTCAATTATTCAATTACTTAAACATATTCTCATTGGAAATGAAAATGAAGTTATTTCAAGTTACAGAAAATTATATCAATCTGGAATAGATCCAAAATTATTTATTAACGATTTTTTAGAAATTTTGTTTTATCTAAAAAATATTAGTTCGTTATCTTTAGAATCAAATAATTTTTCTTTAAACAATAATGAATTTAAAGAAATATCACAACTATCAGAAAAAATAGAACCAAAAACACTACTAATATTTTGGCAATTTACAATTAACGCAATCAAGGAAATGGACTTTGTTTCAGACCCAAATATTTGTCTTGAAATGTTTTTGATCAGACTAATGTATTTGAAAGATATTAAAAAAAATACAATATCTTTAAAAAACGTAAGCGCTGAATATAATCAAGATATCCAAGTATCTGGCGATATTGATATAACTAGTCAGAGAGAAGACAGTTTTAAAAATAAAACAATTAGTCAAATAAAAAATATTCATCAACAAGAAGAATTTAAATCAAAAAATAATATTTATGAAAAAGACAAAAATTTTCAGATTGAAAATTTTACACACTTAATCCAAATTTGTGAACAGCAAAAAGAAATTAAACTAAAATATGAACTTGAAACAAATGTAAATCTTGTCAGTTTTGAAAAAAAAAGAATTGAAATTTCTTTTAATGAAAACTTAGATAAAAATTTTGTAAAAGATCTTTCCGAAAAACTCTATAAATGGACAAACGATAGATGGATTATATCACTATCAAAAAAAAAAGGCTTAGAAACAAAAAAACAATCTAAATTGAGAGAAAAAAAAGATTTATTTGACAAGATTAAAAAAAGCAAAATCTATAATAATATTAAAGAAATATTTCCTGATGCTGAATTAATAGACATCAAGGAGGACTAAATGACTGATTTTTCAAAAATTCTTGATCAAGCCAAAGAGCTCCAATCTAAAATGAAAGAAAGCCAAGAAAAAATAAAACAAATTGAAGTTATAGGAGAGTCAGGAGGGGGGATTGTTAAGGTTATTTTAAATGGTGAAGGTGATATAAATAAAATTGAATTATCGGATGAAGTTATTAAAGAGGACAAAACTTTAATCGAGGATCTAATTAAGGCCGCACACAATAATGCAAAAGACAAACTTAAAACCAAAACTTCTGAAGAAATAGCAAAAGCAACTGGCGGCTTAGGCATTAAGGATTTTAAGTGGCCTTTATAAATATATGCACAAAATATCAGAAATAGAAGAATTAATTAAATCAATATCAAGATTACCAGGTTTAGGTCCAAAATCAGCTAGGAGAATAATACTAAAACTTATAAATAACAGAGAAGAAATTATGAGACCTATGTTGAACTCTTTAAGTGATTTATTTAAAAATGTAATTAGATGTCAATCTTGTGGATCTTTAAAATCTGTAAAAGAAGGATGTAATAATTGTGAAAATCTTAAAAAAAAATTTAATAAAATTTGTATAGTGGAAAATATTGCTGATCAATGGAGTATTGAAAATTCAACAATTTATGAAGGATATTTTCACATTCTTGGAGGAAATATCTCTGACAATAAATTAAAAAATAAGAAAGATATGTTAGTAGACTCTTTAATATCTAGAATTAAAAAAGAGAGCATAGAAGAAGTAATAATTGCCACAAGTGCTACAATCGAAGGTCAAACAACGGCATTTTATATTCAAGATAGTTTAAAAAATTTAAATATAAAAATCTCCAAACTTGCTCAAGGCGTCCCAGTTGGAGGTGAGATAGAAAGCCTAGATGATGGAACACTTATATCTGCATTTAAAAATAGAAAAACAATCGACTAAATTTAATTAATTTTTTTTTATTAACCTATTTAGGTGTAACAAAGGTTCAGTGTAACCTGAAGGTTGGTCTTTACCTTGAAAAACTAATTCACATGAAGTCTTGAAAGCAATAGATTTGTCGTAATTAGGATACATACTTTCATAAATCATATTTTCAGACTTTGAATATGAAGGATCTTTTAAATTTTGTTGATCAACAATTTTTGCCATTTTTTTCATAATTTCTAATACTTGCTTTCGACTACAAATTCCGTGGTGTAACCAATTCGCTATATGTTGAGAGGAAATTCTTAGTGTTGCTCTGTCTTCCATAAGTCCTACATTATTTATATCAGGTACTTTTGAGCAACCTATTCCATTATTTATCCATCTTACAACATACCCAAGTATTGTTTGTGCTGAATTTGAAATTTCTTTGTTAATTTCTTCATATGACCAATTTATTTTTTTTGATATCGGTATATTCAAAAGATTTTCCATTTTAATTTTTAGTTTCTTTCTTTTTATTTTTTTTTGAACATCAAAAACATTAACATCATGATAATGTAATGCATGTATCGCAGCTGCGGTGGGTGATGGCACCCAGGCACAATTAGCTCCAGCTAGTAAATGTGTAACTTTTTGTTTATACATGTCTGCCATTCTATCTGGCATAGCCCACATTCCTTTTCCTATCTGAGCTTTTCCTGAAAACCCACAATCTAGGCCGACTTTTACATTATTATTTTCATATTCAGAAATCCATTTTGAAGATTTCATATCTCCTTTTTTAATCATAACGCCAGCTTCGTTAGATGTATGAATTTCATCTCCAGTTCTATCTAAAAAACCAGTATTAATAAAAAAAACTCTTTTTTTTAAACTTCTAATACATTCTTTTAAATTAATTGAAGTTCTTCTTTCTTCATCCATGATACCACATTTAATCGTATTTTTTTTCAATTCTAAAACCTTTTCTACATTATTAAATATTTCATTTGTAAAGGAGCATTCCTTAGGACCATGCATTTTTGGCTTAACTATATATATTGAACCTTTTTTAGAATTTTTTTTTATTTTTAAATCATGTAACGAGCACAGAGATGTTATAAATGCATCCATAATACCCTCGGGAATTTCAGACTTATCTTTCAAAAGTATAGCAGGATTAGTCATTAAGTGACCCACATTTCTATTTAGCAAAAGAGATCTGCCATGTAATTTTTTTTTATTTGAAAATTTATCAAAGTAACTTCTATCTGGATTTAATTTTCTTAAATAACTTTTTCCAGATTTCTCAAATTTAGTAGTTAAGTTACCTTTCATAAGGCCTAACCAATTTCTATAACCTAAAACCTTATCTTTCGCATCAACTCCCGCAACAGAGTCTTCGTGATCACAAATAGTGGTTATTGCTGCTTCCATTATTATATCTGATATACCTGCAGGATCACTTTTAGCACTGAAAGCGTCAGGATTTATAATTATTTCAATATGTAAATTGTTATTTTTAAGTATTATTGCTGAGGGATTTTTTTTATCTCCTCTATATCCAATAAATTTTTTATTGTTAAGTAAATAAAAGTTATTTTCAAATGTGATTAATTTTAAATTCTCTCCTTCAATTTCAATTTTATGAACTTTAATCCATGTTGAATTTTTTATTTTAAAATATTTATCCAAAAATTTTTTAGAAAAACGAATTACTTCAAGGCCACGTTCAGGATCATATCTTTGACTTGCAGACTCTTCAGATTCTATTATATCTGTCCCGTACAAACTATCATATAAACTTACCCACCTTGCATTTGCAGCATTTAGTGCATATCTAGCGTTCATTACAGGAACTACTAATTGTGGACCAGCTATATTTGTAATTTCTATATCATTATCTTTTGTTTCAATTTTAAAATCAGGTCCAATTTTATTTATATAACCAATTTTTTTTAAAAATTTTTTATAATTTTTTTTATTTAGTTTTTTTGTTCTATTATCTATATGATATCTATCTATATCTATCTGAATTTTTCTTCTATCATTTAAGATTTTTCTATTTTGATGCGTTAGAGTATGTGCTGAATTTGAAAAGCCTTTCCAAAATTTTTTTTTATCTAAGCCCGTTCCGTTTAGAGCCTCGTTATTAATAAAATCATATAGTACCTGTGATACTGATAAGTTATTTACATTAATATATTTTTCAGCCATATTAACTCCAACCCCCTCTGTCGATTTGCCTGAGAGATTTACTCCTTCGGCGAGAATATTTCTCTTTCCAGAGTTAATATGAGGTCCTTTTGCCTGAGAGTTTCCGGGGTGGTTGCTCCTTCGGCGCTACATTTAAGTAGTCTCTCCCTTTAAATAATATATAAATATTACTATGTCATTTTATTGCCTTTATTAAATTTAATAAAGATATTTTTTTATGAAAAACTATTTAAATTTTGAGACAGAGATTAAAAATTTAGAGCTAGAATTGGAGAAACTAAAAGATCCATATAATGAGGGCGGTCTTTCAGAAGTTGATACTAGAAAAATAACAAAAATTCAAAAAGATATAGATGGTAAACTAAAAGAGATCTATTCCAAATTGAATTCATGGCAAACTACTTTGGTAGCAAGACATGAAGATAGACCAAAAGCTAAATTTTTTATAGATAATTTATTTGAAGATTTTATTAATTTATCAGGAGATAGATTTTTTGGAGAAGATAGATCAGTAATCTCTGGATTTGCAAAATTTTTAAATAAGTCAGTTTTAGTAATTGGACAGGAAAAAGGTGAAGACTTAAATAGTAGAATAGATAGGAATTTTGGAATGATGAGACCAGAGGGTTATAGAAAAACTCTCAGATTAATGGAATTAGCAAATAAATTTCAAATTCCAATAATTACATTTATAGATACTCCAGGTGCATATCCAGGAGTAGGAGCCGAAGAAAGAGGACAAGCAGAGGCAATTGCTAAATCAATTGAAGCTTGCTTAAAATTATCAGTGCCAAACATTTCAATTATAATTGGTGAAGGAGGATCAGGAGGTGCAATTGCTTTAGCATCTTCAAACAAAGTCATAATGTTAGAAAATGCAATTTATTCTGTAATTTCACCTGAGGGATGTGCAACAATATTATGGAGAGATCCAAAGAAAACGCTTGAAGCTGCTGAAGCGATGAAATTGACTTCAAAAGATTTATTAGAGTTAGAGATAATAGACGAAATCATAGATGAACCTGTTGGCGGTGCACATAGAGATAAAGATTTAATTTTAGAGAGTGTAAAAAAATGTCTAGAAAAAAATTTAAACTATTTTAGAGATATGGATAAGAGCCAAATTATAAATCATAGAAAAAATAAATTCCTATCCGTTGGTAGGAAGAAGGGTTTTACTACTAAATCAAACTATGACCAAAATCTTTTACTAAAAGAAAATTATCTTGATAAAATTAAAAATATTTTTTTATTTAAAAATAAGTATTATCTTTATGCAATTTTAGTTTTGTTTGCAGCTGCTGTTATTGCGTTATTGCTATAGTCTTCCACAGCAATGTTTATATTTTTTTCCTGAATTACAAGTACAAGGATCATTTCTACCAATTTTTTTTGTCGCAATATCCTTAAATTTTTTTTTATTTTCGTCTAATTGGTTTTGTTCATTATTTATAATCTGAAGATTAAAAAGAATTGTAATTAAATCAATTTTTAATTTACCAAGAAGATTTTCAAATAAATTAAATGCCTCTTTTTTATATTCGACAAGCGGATCTCTTTGTCCATAAGATCTTAACCCAATAACTTGTCTTAGTTGCTCTAGATATTGGATGTGAGTTTTCCAATTCTGGTCAATCAATTGAAGAAAAATTCTCTTTTCAAGTTTCTGAAATTGTTCATCACCAATTATATTTACCATATTATTTTTTTTATCTTGAAATTTTGTATAAATTTTTTTTTTAAAATCATTATCATTGAGCCTTGCAAATTCGTCAATTTCACTTTGTTCCAAAGATCTTCCAAAAATTGAAACCATTTGATTTTTAAAATTATTTGAGTTTGACTTACTTAAATGTTGAGATTTATCTAAAACTAAATTTTCTAATATTTCTCCGAGAAAAATATCAGAATATTTATCAGCCTCTTTACTATTAATCACTTTATTTCTCTGACTAAATATTACTTGCCTCTGATCATTAAGTACATTATCAAACTTTAAAAGAGTTTTTCGTATATCAAAATTTCTTGCCTCCACTTTTTCTTGAGCTCTCTCTAAAGCTTTATTTATCCACGGATGATCAATACTTTCTCCATCTTTTAAACCAAGTTTTTCTAAAATTTTATTCATTGACTCAGATCCAAAAATTCTCATCAAATCATCCTCAAGACTAACAAAAAAAATTGAATTACCTTCATCCCCTTGCCTTCCAGATCTTCCTCTTGCTTGATTATCTACTCGTCTACTTTCCATTCTTTCCGTTCCTATTACGTATAATCCTCCAAGGGACTTAATTTCTTCCTTCTCAGTCATTTCATTATTCTTACCACCTAATTTAATGTCTACACCTCTTCCAGAAATACTAGTCGTTATTATTACAGATCCTTTAGTTCCAGCATTTGCAATTATCTCTGCTTCTTTTTCATGATTTTTAGCATTAAGAACTATGTGTTTAATATTTTTATTTTTTAGCAAAGATGAGTAATGCTCTGATTTATTAACGCTAGCAGTAAATATTAAAATTGGCTGACCAGTAGAATGACAATCCTTAATTTTTTTAACAATTGACTCATCTTTTTCTTTTGAGGTTCGAAATATTTGATCATTCCAATCTTTTCTAATCATTTTTTTGTTGGTAGGTATAGATATAACTGGAAGCTTATAAATTTCATAAAATTCAGCAGCTTCGGTAATAGCAGTTCCGGTACAACCAGATATTTTTGAATACAGTTTAAAATAATTCTGGTAGGTAATCGACGCCAGTGTTTGGTTTTCAGCTCTCACTTCAACTTTTTCTTTAGCCTCGATACTTTGGTGCAGGCCGTCACCAAATCTTCTTCCAGGTAGTTGCCTACCTGTTTGTTCATCTATAATTATTACTTGATTATCTTTTATTATATAGTCTCTACCATTTTCAAATAAATGGTTCGCTCGTAAAGCTTGATTTACATGATGTAACAAAGATAAATTTTCTGGAGAATAAAGATTGTTATTTTTTAAAATTCCCGCATTTGAAAATATTTTTTCAACATTATCTATTCCAATATTAGTTAATAAAATATTTTTATCTTTTTCATCAATTTCGTAACATTCTTTACTTAAATTTTTTACCAATTTATTAATAGCAATGTACTGGTTTGTTTTATCCTCTACAGCACCTGAAATAACCAAAGGTGTTCTAGCCTCATCAATTAAACAAGAATCAATTTCATCTACAATGGCAAAATTATGCTCTCTCTGAACCATGCTGTCAGAAGAAAACTTCATATTATCTCTTAAATAATCAAAACCCAATTCACTATTAGTCGCGTATGTGATGTCATGATTATAATTGATTTTTCTTTCCTCATCATTTTGATTGTTATTTATATAACCACAAGTTAATCCTAAAAAATTATAAATTTTCCCCATATTCTCAGAATCCCTTTTTGCCAGATAATCATTTACAGTAACTACATGAACACCTTTTTTTTTAAGAGCATTCAAATATGCCGCTAAGGCGATAGTTAAAGTCTTACCTTCTCCAGTTTTCATCTCAGCTATTTTATTTTCATGGAGAACGATTCCCCCAATAATCTGAACATCAAAATGTCTTTCTCCACTAACTCTTCTAGATGCTTCTCGAACAAGAGCAAAAGCCTCGGGTAAAATTTTTTCAAAGTCGTTATCTTTTTGAAGCTTTTCAACTAAAATTTTTGTTTTTTCAGGAAAATCGCCATCTTTAAGTTTTTGGATCTTTGTCTCTAAATTATTTATTTCTAGAACAATTTTAGAAATTCTATCCAATTCTTTTTGATTAGGAGATTTTATAAAGCCAGAAAAAAATTTTAGAGGATTAAGCATTATTTTGTTTATTTTTATGTATAGTTTATTATCTCTATTCTATATAGTTGTTAAATTAAATTTTTAAATAGAATGGCAATAAACATAAACAATTTATTTAGCTCAAAAGAAAAAAACCAAAAAATTGGCGATTTTCAAGATTTAGATCATATTGATGGTTTATCTATATCCACAATAAGTGCAAATTTATACAATTCTAAAAGAGATGACATGGTATTATTTTATTTTCGACATGGGGCTAATTACTCATCTGTTTATACCAAATCTAAAATAGTCTCCGAAAATATAAAATGGAATTTAAAAATTAAAACTAAAAAAGTGAGAGGTCTGCTAATTAATACCAGAAATGCAAATGCATTTACTGGTAAAGAAGGCTTTAATGGTATCAAATTAATATCAGAAGTTTTAAGTGATAATTTATCTGAAAAGCAAAAATCAGATGAGGAAAATCCAAAAAAAATCAAACCAAGCGAAATTCTTTTTGCATCAACAGGAACTATAGGTGAAAAATTTCCAACTGATAGAATTAAAAATAATATACCAGAGTTAGTAGACAAAATTAAGTATAACCAAAATAAATATATATGGATAAAAGCAGCAAACGGAATAAGAACTACAGATTTAAAATGCAAAATGAGTATGGAAATATGTAAAATTGGAACTTCTGAAATTAAAATTTATGGTATTGCCAAGGGCTCCGGAATGATTTTTCCAAATATGGCCACAACACTTGCTTTTATCTTTACCGATGCAAGTTTGTCATCTAGTGTTTTAAAACAATTATTAAAAAAAAATATTAAAACTACTTTTAATGCTATAACTTGTGATGGAGATACTAGTACAAACGATATGGCAAGTATTTTTGCAACTAATCAAGTAAAACATAGCGATATAAAAAACATAAACGACCCGAGGTTAAAAGATTTTGACAAAGCCTTTCACTCTGTATTATTAAATCTTGCAAAAAGAGTAGCTGCAGATGGTGAAGGAGCATCTAAATTTATCACAATTAATTCAATTAATTGTAGAAGCGAGGAAGATGCTAAAAAAATTTCTTTTTCAATCGCTAATTCACCTCTTGTAAAAACTGCAATTGCCGGAGAAGATGCAAATTGGGGGCGAGTGATCATGGCTATAGGCAAAGCCGATGTAAATCTAAATGTCAATAAGTTATCATTGTATTTTGGAAATAACAAAATAATTGATAAAGGTCAGTCTTGCTATAATTTTAATGAACAAATTATCAACGAATATATGAAAGAGGAAAATATCGATATTACTGTAGATTTAGGTTTAGGTTCTAAAAATTTTACCGCATATACTATGGACCTTACAAAAAAATATATTGAGATAAATGCTGATTATAGAAGCTAGATTATTGAAATATTTTATTAAGTAACTATTTAAATATCATGATCAAATATAGACTGGTTTGCGAAGATTGTTCAAAAAATTTTGATAGTTGGTTTCCATCCTCTTCGGAATTTGAAAAAGTAAAAAAAATGAAACTTTTAAATTGTTTATCTTGTAACTCCAAAAAAATTAAAAAATCGCTAATGGCACCAAATCTTCAAAATACTAAAAAAAATTCAAATATTATAGAAAATAGAAAATTTAACTCAGTTCAAAATAAGTTAAAAGAGTATCAGAATTTTGTAAAAAAAAATTTTGAATATGTGGGTAATAACTTTACTTACGAAGCAAGATCCTTACATTATAATAAAAAAAAGAAAGAAAAAGGTATATACGGAAAAGCAAGTATTAAAGATGTTAAAGAACTAAAAGAGGAAGGCATTGAAACACAAATGATACCTTGGATAGAAGATAAAAATAATTAAACTTTTTTAAAAACGGAAATATAATTTACTGAGACGTCATTTTTAATATTCCAAGAATCGTTTAAAGGATTAAATACCATACCATCGTTTTTTTTTAATTTTAAATAATTTTTTTCACATAAAAGTTTTAATTTATTGGGTTCAATAAATTTTACCCAATCATGAGTACCTATTGGAAGCCATCGCAATACATACTCTGCACCAATTATTGCGAATATATAAGACTTTAGAGTTTTGTTTATAGTAGATATAAACATTAATCCATCTTTCTTCAAAAATGAAGAGCTTTTATTTAAAAATAAATTTAAATTATCAACATGCTCTACTACCTCTAAATTTAAAATTACATCAAATTTTTTTTTAAAATTAATTTTTTCTGGAGAAGAACATATATAATTAATTTTTAGTTTTTTATCAGCATGTATTTTTGCTACATTAATATTTTTTTGGGAAGCGTCCATTCCTGTAATCTTACCCCCAAGTCTTGCAAGAGGTTCACTAATCAATCCTCCTCCACAACCTATATCAAGAATATTTAAATTCCTAAGAGGTTTATCTTTAAATTTGATATTAAAATGCCTTACAATCTCTTCCTTAATATACTTTAATCTCGCAGGGTTAAATTTGTGAAGAGGCTTATATTTTCCAGCAGGATCCCACCACTCAGATGCAATTTTTGAAAATTTTTGTATTTCTTCTTTATTTATTGTGTTAGTTTTCATTGTCTGTTGACATTATAGTTTAGTTGTATTTTATCAATATATTTAAAAAAATAATAAAAAAAATTGCTAGTGAAAATCATAGTTTTAAAATTTGGTGGCACATCAGTAGGCTCTATTGATAGGATTAAAAAAGTCTCAAGTATTATAGTAGGATATCGTAAAAAAAATTACAAAGTTATTGTTGTCTCATCGGCAATGAGCGGTGTTACAAACGAATTAATTGCCAAATCTAAAAAATTAAGTTCTAATTTTCCTAGTTCTGAATATGATGTACTTGTATCTTCAGGTGAACAGATTTCTTGTTCATTAATTGCCGGGAGATTAAATGAGCTAGGTTATAAATCTCAATCTTGGATGGGATGGCAGCTGCCTATTGTTACTGATGGAGATTACAAATCATCAAGAATTAAGTATATTGAGAAGAAAAAAATACTTAAATTTATTAAATCAGGAGGAATACCTGTTATTGCAGGATTTCAAGGTATAAATAATAATTTTAGAATCACAACACTTGGAAGAGGTGGGTCTGATGCCTCAGCAATAATGATAGCTAAATTTTTCAAAGCATCTAAGTGTATAATTTATACTGATGTAGAGGGAGTTTATTCAACTGATCCAAACAAATTTAAAAAGGCAAAAAAGATTAAAGTTATTTCATATGAAGAAATGTTAGAAATGGCTTCTTTGGGAGCTAAAGTAATGCAACCCATTTCTATTCAAGATGGTAGGTTAAATAGGGTAGATATAATGGTAAAATCTTCATTTACAAAATCAAATGGAACTCTAATTACAAAAAGAAAAAATATAATAAAGAACAGAACAATCACTGGGATTACCTCAACAAAAAATGATGCTAAGGTTACATTAGTTGGAGTGAAAGATAGGCCAGGAGTTGCGGCTAAAATATTCCGTCCATTATCAAAAAATATGATTAATGTAGACATGGTTGTACAAAACATATCACCGAGGGGTAATGAGACAGATCTTACATTTACGATAAAATCCGATGAATTAAATAAAACAACTAAATTATTAAAGGAAAATAAACAAATAAATTTTAGAAGTTTATTAGTGGATAAAAATGTTTCTAAAATATCAATAATTGGTGTTGGAATGATTACAACACCTGGTGTAACATATAGAATGTTTCAAGCACTGGCAAAAAAAAAAATAAATATTTTAGTGATTTCAACTTCAGAAATTAAAATATCTGTTCTAATTAATAAAAAAAATATTAAAAAAGCGTTAAAATCGCTTCATAAAGAATTTATATAAAATCAAAAAAATGAGCATCAGACCTTTTAGAGATATTAAAAGAAAAAAAACAAAAGTTGTAAAAGTTGGAAACGTGTTAATAGGTGGAGATAACCCTATTTCAGTTCAGTCAATGACAAATACACTTACTCAAGATACTAATTCAACTCTTAAACAAATAAATAATATAGCGGAGGAGGGCGCAGATTTAGTAAGAGTATCTTGCCCCGATAAAGATAGTACTAATGCTCTCAAAGAAATTGTTAAACACTCCAGTATACCAATAATTGCTGACATTCATTTTCATTATAAAAGAGCTCTTGAGGCTGCAGAAAATGGTGCAAAGTGTTTAAGAATAAATCCAGGAAATATAGGAGATAAAGAAAAAATAAGAGATATTGTATCTGCCGCTAAGAATAATGATTGTGCAATTCGAATTGGTGTAAATGCGGGCTCTCTCGAAAGGGATATATTAGAAAAACATAAGGAGCCTTGCCCTGAAGCTTTGGTTGAAAGTGCTTTAAGAAATATAAAAATAATCGAAGATAATGATTTTACAAATTTTAAAGTAAGCGTTAAATCATCAGATGTTTTTTTATCAATTGGAGCTTATAAAAAACTTTCACAAGTTTCAGATTATCCCTTACATTTGGGTATAACAGAAGCTGGCTCATATTTACCTGGTAGCATCAAATCATCAATTGGCCTTGGAAATCTTTTATTAGAAGGTATCGGAGACACTATTAGGGTTTCATTATCAGATGATCCAGTACAAGAAATAAAAATTGGTAATGAGATTTTAAAATCACTAAATCTAAGAAATAGAGGCGTTAAAATTATATCCTGCCCATCTTGTGCCAGACAAGCCTTTCAGGTTATTGATACAGTAAAAAAGCTCGAAGAAAAGCTTTCCCATATAAAAACACCAATTACACTATCTATAATTGGATGCGTAGTAAATGGACCAGGAGAAGCTTCACAAACTGATATTGGAATAACTGGCGGAGGAAGAGGAAGTAACATGTTATACTTAAATGGTGTTCAAGCAGAAAAACTTAATAATAATGAAATTATATCAAAAGTTGTAAGCTTAGTTGAAAAAAAAGCTCAAGAAATTGATAAGCAATAAATGGTTCCCATTAATAAGGTAAAAGATTTAGTAAATAAGCATAAAGATCTAGAAAAGGAATTATCATCTAGCGAAATAGACAAAAAAAAATTTGCAGAAAAGTCTAAAGAATATTCTGAAATTAATGAAATAATAGAAGAGGCAAAAGAGTATATTTCCTTTGATAAAAATAAGGAAGAATTAGAAAAAATAACAAACGATCAAAATAATGATCAGGATATTAGAGATCTAGCAAGAAATGAACTAGAAACTTTAATTGAAAACAATAAGCGAAATGAGAAAAAATTAAAAATTTTTTTACTCCCCAAAGACGAAGCAGACTCCAAAAATGCAATTATTGAAATTAGAGCTGGCACAGGTGGCCTAGAAGCAAGTTTATTTGCTTCAGACTTATTTAAAATGTACGAAAAAGTTAGCAACAAAAAAAATTGGATTTTAGACATAATAAGTATTTCAAAAAGTGATGCTGGTGGTTTAAAAGAAGTAATTGCTACAATTAAGGGAAAAAATATATATTCAGCTTTGAAATATGAAAGTGGCGTTCATAGAGTACAAAGAGTTCCTGAAACAGAGACTCAAGGAAGAGTTCATACTTCAGCAGCAACTGTTGCTGTTTTGCCTGAGGCAGAGGAAGTTGATGTAAAGATAGAGGAAAAAGATTTGAGAATTGATGTTTTTAGAAGCAGTGGTCCTGGCGGCCAAAGTGTTAATACAACCGACTCCGCAGTAAGAATCACTCATATTCCAACTGGAATCGTAGTTAGTCAGCAAGATGAAAAATCTCAGATAAGAAACAAAGAAAAGGGTCTAAAAATTTTAAGATCAAGAATTTATGAATTTGAAAGACAAAAAAGAGATGAAGAAAGATCAAAGGATAGAAAAAATAAAATTGGGAGTGGTGATAGATCAGAAAGAATACGTACATACAATTATCCTCAAGGAAGGGTTACAGATCACAGAATAAACTTAACACTCCACAAATTAGAAGAATTTATGCAAGGTGAAATATTTGATGAAATGAACGAAAATTTAAGTCTACAGGCCCAAGAGGAAGAATTAAGAAATTTAAATACATGAATTACCAAGAATTAATTAATTATTACTCAAAAAAACTAAAATTAAACAATATAAGTAATGCCATGCTTGATTGTGAAATTTTATTATCTAATGTGCTTAAAATCAGAAGGGAAAATCTTATTTTAAATTTACAAGATAAAATTCAAGATAAAGACTTATTATCTTTTAGAAAATTAATAAAACAAAGACAAAAAAAAAAACCCATAGCTTACCTAATTAAAAATAAAGAATTTTGGAAAACAAATTTTAAAGTCAGCGGGGATGTTTTAATTCCAAGACCAGATACTGAATTAATTGTTGAACAATGCTTAACCAATCTTAATAAATTTAGATCTTATAAAGTTTTAGATATCGGAACTGGATCTGGGTGTATACTCATTTCTATATTAAAAGAGAGAAAAAAAATTAGTGGAATTGGACTAGATATCTCTAGAGATGCTATTAAAATTGCCAAAATTAATGCAAAAATGCAACAATTAGAAAATAGAATAAAATTTATTCATTCTGATATTGACAATTTTTTAACTTATAAATATGATTTAATTGTATCTAATCCTCCTTACATTAAAAAATTTGATATTAAAAAATTAGAAGAGGATGTAAAGAATTACGAACCTATCTTAGCTTTGGATGGTGGACTAGACGGTTTAGCATCAATAAAAAAAGTAATAGATAGTAGTAAAAGATTATTAAAAGATAAAGGTAAATTAATTTTGGAAATCGGAAAAAATCAATTTAATGATGTTAAAAAAATGCTAGAAAAAAACTATAAAATATTAAAAGTCTCAAAAGACTTGTCTGGAATTTATAGATGTATTACCTCTACTAAAATAAAATAATAATGAAGAACTACAAAAATAACCACAAAAGAAATCGTTTCAGGCATAATTCTGACAGAAATTTTAAGAGAAATGGTAATTTACATAAACTAAATAACGATTTTAATAACGTTTCTGAATTTAAAAGAAAAAATCCTGGAAAAAATAATCAAAACGCCTCAAAGTTAATTGAAAAGTATACTGAATTAGCAAGAGAAGCGCTATCAAATGGAGACAAAATTTTATCAGAAAATTATTTACAGCATGCTGAGCATTTCACAAGACTTACGGTGAAACCAATAAATAATAACGATGTTAAATCTGATCAGATAAATAAAATTCCAGAAAAGACCGACAATACTGTTGAATAATAAATATTTTTATTAATTTAATCTAGATATTAATTCTGATTTCAATACGTTTAACTTTATTTTAGCAATTTCAAATAATTCTCTCTCTTTACCTTTTAAAATTTTTCCAGACGGGAGTTTTAATTTTTGAGAATTAATTTTTTTTCCATTTTCTATAACTTCATAATGTAAATGTGGACCTGTAGATAGTCCAGTAGAGCCAACGTATCCAATTGTTTGTCCTTGTTTTACTCTCTTACCTTTTTTTATTCCTCTACCAAATTTAGACATGTGTGCGTACACAGTTGAATAAGTGCTATTATGTTTTATTTTTACACAATTACCACCGCCTCCACACCATCCTGCTCTTACAACAATTCCATCACCTGACGCCATGATTGGTGTACCCATAGGAGCTGCAAAATCTGTTCCCCTGTGCATTTTATTAAATCCTAATATAGGATGTTTTCTCATACCAAAACTTGATGATAACCTTGCACCATTAATTGGAGTTTTCATGAGGGTTTTTTTTATACTTTGTCCATTTTCATCAAAGTGATCATTTGTTTTTTTATTTTTAAATAAATAAAGAGGATATTCTTTTCCTTGAAGGATTAAATTTGCAAATAATATATTTCCGTTATCAGCAATTTCATTTTTTTCATTGTAATAAGTTTCGTACATTATTTGAAAAGTATCATTTTTCCAAATATCTCGTTGAAAATCTATTTGAAAGCCATAAATTCTTGCAAAATTTACTATTATGCTTGGATCGATTTCTTCATTAATAGCACTAGCATAAAGACTATTAGAAATTTTGGTTTCTTTATAGACTATTTCTTTTTTTAGTTGTTTTATAGTCTCCTTAATTTCAAACTTATTAGTTTGATAATTTTTTTTAAGTGTAATTTGTTTAATTTTATCAATTTCGATAATAATTTCTAAAATTTTTACAGGCTCTAGATAATCTATCTTAAATTTAATTAGTTGATTTTCACTTAGTTTTGATAGTTTGTTATTCTTTAATATAAAATTATTAACTATTTTTTTTTCTGACTGTGGAATGTCAATATTTTCCAGGATTTTATTAAAGTTATCGCCAGTTTTCACATAGTACGAGTAAGTTTCATATCTAGGAGAAAGGTTATCTAAAAAAGCTTTAGACGTCTTTTCTAAATAAATATTATTAAAAAGCTTCTCAAAATTACTTATCTCTTTTTCTTTATAATGCTGAAAATATTTAATTGATAAAAATGATATAATTACTGCAACCATTAGTACTACAAAATGGTTATATTTATTAAATATATATTTTAATTGTCTCATCTGTTACTTTTGTTCTCTTATCTTAAAATCATTGATTTATTTAGATTTTTTAACATATTTTTCTCAATCTAATAGCTTGATTATTTATAATTTTAGCATATAAGCGTTCCACTCAACGTATAAATAAGTTGTTAATTATTAGGCTTTTTAGCCTAATTAGCTATTATAATTGTAAATATTTAAGAAGAGAAGTGTGGACGGTTAAGGTTACCAAAATTTGTCGTACACACTTCAACATAATATAAATTTTATTCTTAGAATTTATATTGAAGCTAG